>Ga0315912_10000582_pt1 | contig 61860 bp, 89 predicted proteins | sample VfabasoilMG_FD_204469 | JGI IMG/M metagenome (GOLD analysis project Ga0315912, IMG submission 204469) | Garden soil microbial communities collected in Santa Monica, California, United States - V. faba soil | ecosystem: Environmental > Terrestrial > Soil > Garden | place: USA: California...
CGGCCGGCTGCTGGAACGAAGTATGAAAATCGAAGACGCCTACGGTAGGCTCTTCCGCCACAGGTGACTGTCACCCATGTCTCCGCACGGATGTGTCACCTATGTCCTCTACTGCTCATAGCTGCTGCCTAACACCTCGTTGGAGCGGACGCGTGAAAGATAAAGTGCCAAACCCATTCCTCGGCGTGCGCGCCGCTCAGCTCAACCGTTAGGCCGCATTGCCGTGGCGCGCAGCCCCTACGAGCCCCCGAAAGCTGAGGTCAGTGAGCCACCGAGCTCTCCGCACAGCTCTGGAGAATTGTCGAAGTGGTCACTCGGTCCGAGGATCATCCTTTCGGTTGTCTGGCTGATCTTTTGTGGCTGCTACTGGATCTGGGCTGGTTTCATGCGGCCGTCCTGGTTGATCGTTGCCGCAGGATCGGTTGTGGTCGTCGCGTCTCTTGGGGTTATCGCGAGGTGGTCGTGGTCGCCTTGGGTCATCTACGCATTCGTGCTTTTCGGCGGCGGAGGCTGGCTATTTCTGATGTGGGGTGCGGTTCGCTCTGGCCAATTCCCTCTAGAAACAATGCTGGCTAGCGTGATTTCAGTGCTGCCTGGACTCCTGATTATTCTGGTTTCAGTTTGGGCCGCGGACACCGTGCGCCGAAGATTCGCAAGCAGAGCGATGCGGCCTAACACCTCGCTGGAGCGGACGCGTGAAAGATGAAGTGCTAAGCCCTTACGCCGGCGTGCGCGCCGCGCAGCTCAACCGTTAGGCCGCAAATGCGTCGCGACTTCAGCATCACCGGTGGTATCTACTTGTCCCAACCTCCCTACGAGGTCGATCTGCATAACAACTTCGATTTCGTTGGTATCGACTATTCGATTCAATCTAGGACCGTGGCACTTCGATGGGAGCGTGGAATACGCGAAGGTATTCCAGCGGATACCCCCGCGTCGTTGACGATCACATTCAGAGAGGTAAGTGAATTCCGCTTTCATCCTCGGGACAAAGCGATCCCGTTCACAGAAGACGATTGCATGAACGTTTTCGGCTATTGGACGGATGAGGACTGGTCGGATGGAGTTATTCTCATCGAGCCAGAGAAACAGCCCGATCCAACCTGGTCGACGGCAATCGAATTCATGTCCGGAGCTGTACTAGTTGTACAAGCGTCATCAGCAAGCGCGAAGATTGCGGCCTAACACCTCGCTGGAGCGGACACGTGGAAGATAAAGTGCCAAGTCAAAATTGCAGCGGTCGCGCCGCTTAGCTCAACCGTTAGGCATCACGTGTCGGCTTCACAAGCAACCATATGTGCGTCGCTTGAACGCGAGCTGGCCGGGCTCAAGGACGCCCGGGTCACTTCTCACATCCGAGGCCTCCTCATACCCCCGAAGTGCCAGATGAGAGCCTGGGACTATGGGAAGCCTGGAGAGGAGTTTCCTTGCTGGCTGGTGCTGGAGCATGCCGCGTCAAATACCGGCATCGCCTTTTGTGAGCACGGCTTTGGCCCGACCATGCCATGGGGTCTTCTCTTTCTCTCGGGTCAACACATGTCCATGGGAATGGATTCTGGCTGGTACGAGCGTTTCTTGGAGGCATACTTCGAGTCTCAGGTCGCGTCGGCGCTGCCGATTTGGCGCGTATTTCAGCACCGCGGGACGGACTACCCAGGAAGGGCAATCACTTCCGAGGGGCCGTGGGACGACACTTGGTCAGAGGTGATGAAACTTCGTGGCGCGAACGACGGTTTCCGTTATGACTGTGGCCAGAGCGTCTACGCGCGTGATGCCTAATGCCTCGCTGGAGCGGACGCGTGGAGGATAAAGTGCCAAGCTCAAACGTCGGCGCGCCCGCCGCTCAGCTCAACCGTTAGACGGCGCTATGCATCTGGCGACGAAGGAATACAACATGAGCTATGTCGACGGATTCGTGCTCCCTGTCCCGACCAAAAATCTGGCGAAGTATCGCCGTATCGCCCGGTTAGCAGCCAAGGTATGGCGAGAGCACGGCGCGCTCGCCTACGTTGAATGCCTGGGTGACGCCATGCAGGGGCAGCCAGGTCATCCATTCCCTAAGCTCCTGAAGCTGAAGCCTACAGAGTCCGTCGTGTTCGGCTGGGGCCTGTTCAAATCGCGGAAGCATCGAGACCAAGTGAATGCTCGCGTCATCGAAGACAAACGCTTGGCGAAGCTGGACTTGCCATTCGACATGAAGAGAATGTCCTACGGTGGCTTCAAGATCCTGGCGGAGTCCTAAGCCCACTGCCGGAATGTCAACTCGAGATCAGTTGGGAAAATCTATCTATATCCGAGAGCGAAGCTGGGACCGTCTGTTGCCTCTGTCCTGAGGCCTAACAAATCGCTGGAGGGGACGGTGAAGGATAAAGTGCCAAGCTCAAGCCGTGGCGGTCGCGCCGCTCAGCTCGACCGTTTGAGCGCACCAGGCGTGAGTGCTACAACCACAAGTCGGCCAGTCGGAGCGACCATATCCGCGTTGATCCTGGGTTGGCTGGCAATTGCCGGCTTCGGGAACGCAGTGGTGTGGCGATCGGCGAAGGAATCATTTCAGGTTTCAGAGGCTTCACCGCTTTTGCACTTTGTTGAAGCCATGAGTAGTCCGCTGTTTACTGTCCTTGCGCTTGCCTACGGCGCAACCGCGCTAGCTGCATGCGTTGGCATCTGGCGAATGCGTCCCTGGATGGCCAAGGCGTTCCTGGCCTGGGCGCTTGCCGTAGTGACCTTGGGCATCTGGATGATTGTTGCCATACCCAGCGAATTGCTCTTGGGAGGAAAGGTTGCCGGAATCTCATTTGTCATCGCTATTGCCGCGCTACTCTGGGCTTGCCACAGGTATTTGCAGCGAATCGCGCCGCGCGGTGCGCTCTAATACCTCGCTGGAGCGGACGCGTGCTAGATAAAGTGCCAGGTCAAATCCGCGGCGCGCGCGGCGCTCGGCGCAACCGCTAGGGCGCATCGTGGTTCCAGATCAAAGCGACTCGTTCATCTGCGACACCTGCGGTAAGCCGCACGCTGGTTCGCCAACCGATACCGCGTACACGCTTCCCGATGACGTCTGGTCGATTCCCGAGTCGCAGAGGGCATCCAAAGCGAAATGGACGACAGATCTATGCCAGATGGGTGAGCGTTATTTCATCCGGTGCTTGCTCCGTCTTCCCTTTATTGATCGCCAGGGGTATTACGGGTGGGGTGTATGGGCAGAAGTAAGCTGGCCAACCTTTGAGCGCTACCTCGAGGTGTACGAAAGCGATGCCACGCACGAGCCGTCAGCACATGGCCTTCTGGCCAATGACATTCCCACCTACAACGCGACGCGCGGCTTACCGATCTTCATTCATTTCGGTACGAGCACTGCACGTCCGACGCTTTCCTTTGGTGAAGATCAGGCGCACACGCTGGCCTTGGAAACCCGCACCGGACTTTCGGATGTCAGGTACCACGAAATTCTCGTTGCGCGCGGAGTAGACGATGAGCCCTGACACCTCGCTCGAGCGGACGCGTGCAAGATAAAGTGCCAAGCTCAGATCGCGGCGTGCGTGCCGCTCAGTTCAACCGTTAGGCGGTTCCACTTGAATCGACTCATCTTTTCACCGCTGCTTGTCTTCAGCGTCCTGCTGCAGGTGGTTGCCGCAAGTGAAAAGGAGTCGCGGCCTCTTACAGCTGGGCAGTTTGCGATTCAAGTCGCCTCGGAGCGGCCCGACGAGCTTGCATCAACTTGTGTGGCCGAGTTTCCGGCCATGAAAAGCGACTTTGATCAAGTGATTGCAGACTATCGAGCCACGGTGGGAAGAATCGCAAATCGGCTGCTTGCGACGAGCGACTTCGAACTGCTCAACCATGAGCCTGCATCTCGCGTGCTCGTAGACTGGTACCACGAAGAAAAGAAAAGCCTGAAGGAAAAATTCAAGAATGTCGATTCGGAACCTGCCTGCCGTGCGTTTCTACGCAATCTTCGCTTCGTCGATGAAAAGGCCCTGGAAGCGGCTATTACGAAAACTTTGACGGGGACGAAGACGATCGTGATGGGAGAGAAGGCCGGAGGAGCCAAATGAACTGCCGCCTGACACTTCGCTGGAGCGGACGCGTGACGGAGAAAGTGACGAGCTCATACACTGGCGCGCGCGGCGCTCAGCTCAACCGTTAGGCTGCAACTGTGGTGTTCCTCGCCCTGTCACGAGAATCAGCGCTGGAAGCAATCGCTCTGGCGAAAGCTGGCGGCCATCACGTCTGGGTCGGTGCCGACGCACTGAGCCAGGACGAACATTCAGCTCAAGTCGAGAACGGCGTGAAGCTAACGCGGCTTTCCTTCACGCTGGGTTCTGGCGGTGACTCAATTGATGACGCTGTAGCTACGATCCGCGAACACCATCCGTCAGAGACCATCTGGGTACAACGCACCGAGTTCGGAAAATGAAGGCCGATAGCGCGCCGCTCAGCTCAACCGTCAGGCGGCGGTGAGACGCCACGGCAGCGTCCAACGATGCGTTCTTGTCACTTGGCCTCGGTTCGCGTGTTGGAGTAGTGGGTTATGGAGCAGGCACTTCGCATCTTGGTGATGGGTATCACCGCGACCGTAGCAATCGACCTCTGGGCTACATTCGCAAACAGGATACTGGGATGGCCGCGGACCAACTGGGGGCTGGTGGGCCGCTGGATAGGGCATATGCGTGATGGTCAGTTCACGCACGTGTCGATTGGCTCGTCACCGCCAGTTGCTCACGAGTCAATCTTGGGGTGGGTATTCCACTACGTGGTGGGCTGCATTTACGCGGCGCTATACCTGATGTACGTAGCCGCCGTTCAGATGGGGCAGCCTACGCTGGAGTCCGCCGTAGTGTTCGGCTGGGTCACGATTCTATCGCCCTGGCTTCTCATGCAACCTGCGCTTGGCCTTGGATTCTTCGCGTCGAAAGCGCCAAGGTCGAACCTGGTGCGGTTGCAGAATCTGATCATCCATACACTTTTTGGATTGGCGCTCTACTATTCCTATCGGGTAACCGTTAGAGCGCACTTGCAATGAAACATGCTGCACTTCTCATCGTGGACATGCAGGTCGGCATGAGCTGGCCTTCGTCCGGAACTCGAAACAATGCCGGAGCGGAAACCGCGATCGCCAGTCTCCTGGCTGCATGGCGTGCAAAGGGCGCGCCCGTCGTTCACATTCGTCACATCTCGCGAACTCCAGGCTCGCCGTTCTGGCCGGGCCAGCCGGGAGTCGAGTTTCAGGCGGCGCTGGTGCCGCTTGACTCCGAGCATGTAGTCGAGAAGAACGTGCCAGACGCACTTGTGAACAGTGGGCTCGAGCGCTGGCTGCGAGTTCGGGGCATCTCATCTGTCGTCATTGTCGGCGTCAGCACGAACAACTCGGTCGAGGCGACGGCGCGAACAGCCGGAAATCTCGGCTTCAAGACCTACGTCGTATCGGACGCAACCTTCGCGTTTGCCAAATCCGATTTTGATGGACGGGCGCGAGCAGCCGACGAGGTCCACGCCATGGCTCTCGCGAACCTGCAAGGTGAGTACGCATCTGTGATAAATACCCACGAAGCGCTGGGTGTGCTCTAACTCCACGCTTGAGAGGACGGGTGGAAGATAAAGTGCCAAGTGCAGACCGCGGCGTGCGCGCCGCTCAGCTCATTCGCTAGGCGGCGAAATCAAATGGCAGCGCGCACTTTCAGGTTGCCAATGCTCCGCTGGATATTCCTGCCACTAGTTCCGGCGGCTGCCTTTCTCGGCATCATTGCTACCGCCATTGTCACTCGCGATCCGTACTTGGCCTTGTACATTGGGGGTCCCGTGCTTTTGGCGGCGGTGGTGCTCTTCCTGGCGCTCCGCGCGGAACGTTTTGAGATCGACGCGGAAGGCGTCACGATTCGCGCTCCGTTCCAGCGCCTGGCGATTCTGAAAGTCCCTTTTGCGGATATCGACTTGTCGGTACAGACGTCGCGCTGGCCGTACAAGCATGGTTACTTGTCGATGTACGCCATTCGCGGGCGAACCACCGAGTATGGCGACGAGACCTATCTGCATTTGCTCGGGCAGGTCGACCTCAGGGGATTAAGTCGCGATGACATCAATTGGATTGCCAAACACCCCGGGTTGAAAGTGGAAGACGATTCGAATCCCGAAGCGGCCGATGCCAATCGCCAAGCGCTTTTTGAATCGAAAATGAAACCCGTCTCGAATGGGCAGGTATCTCGCGAAACGGCCGCGGCGTCGCCGCCGGACTCCTCGCCAGCGAGCACGCGTGAAAGCTAAGATGCCAGGCCCAAGCCGCTGCAACCGCGGCGCTCGGCTCAACCGCAAGGCGGCCATGGGTCACGGTGAATTGGGGAGGTCAAAGTGTTCAGGGCATTCCTGAGAGTCGCAGGGCTATTTCTCGGTACGACAATACTTGTCTTGGCGTTGTACCGTTCCTACTTTGAGGGTGCGGACCTGGACGTGCGAGCGATTGTCTTTGGCGTGCTGTTTCTCGCGTACGGCATTGGTGGAAACGCGCTGTTGCCAGATAGATATGGCGGTGGGAAGTGAAACTTTCGTGGCGCGGCTCTCGTCAAGCTGGAGGATTTATGCAACTGCGTTGTCTCGCCCGCTCGATCCCGGCCATCTTCGTGGCATTCATGGTGTCTGGAATTTCTCACGCAGACACTGCCGAAGATGCCCAGGCAGCGTTCACCCGGTTCTTCTCTGCATTTGCCGCACGCAACCAGGCCCAGGTCGCGGCCATGTTCGCTCCGGACGCGCAGTTCTACGGGACGGTTTCTCCCGCGCTCGTCACAACGTCGGACGGCGTTCTCAGCTACTTCACCGCTGCACTTGATCGCCCCGACGTCACGGAGGCCAAACCATTGAGCCTGACTACCACCGCTCTGACGGACAACATTGCGCTGGTTGCGGGCACCTGGAAAGTCGACCGCACTGTAGATGGCAAAACGACCATTGGCGACCCGTTGAGAGTTACCGCAGTTCTACAAAAGCGAAATGACCGCTGGATGGTCGTGCAGTTCCACAACTCCCGGCTCCCGGCGCCTCCCGCTCCTCCTTCACCTGCCGTCCCGCGGTAGATCAGGCGCTCCACAGGTCGTTAGACAACGATGTTCACCATCCTCGCGCTTAATGCCAGCCACGGCGTGTTGGCGCCGACCGGCGATTGTGTCGACATCGCCTTCGAGCGCCGCTCAGCTCAACCGTCAGCCGCACCGGGGAGTCCACACTTGAACGTCAAGTCGAAAAGCTATCGAAACTCTCTGCCGTGGATATCCATGGCCGCGGCCCTCTTACCGATCTCCGCGGCCGCCGAGCCTGAAAACGTGGAACCGGACTGCGTTCCAATACGCGACTCGTACTACGATCCAAAAGCGATTCGCCTTGGCCAATATGGCACTGTGCTGGTCGAATATAGCGTCAACGAAAAGGGTGCGACTGAACGAGTGACAGTCCTGAAATCCACCGCGTCTGGTTCACTCGAAAGATCCGCGGTTCGATTGGTCAAAAGCATGCAATGCAAGCTTGGCGAAGATTGGCAACTGAGTGGCGGTCCACAACGTCGATTCAAGATAAACGTCTTGTTTCAATTCAGGGGTGGAGAGCCTGCGAGCCCCATCGACCCGGCGGCAGAGGTCATCACAATCACTACCGATCCGGTGTAAAGCAGAAAATGCTGAAAGTCAGGTTGTTAGTGCCTGATCTGATACGTCGCGAGAACACACGCGTTGGGAAAAGAATGCCAGCTTCATGCAACAGCGTGCGCCGCGCTCAGCCTCGGTCGTCAGGTTTCACGAGATGGCAGCGCTAGATCGTACCGCAGCCTCTCTTCGCATTTCCGGCGAGGACCTCGATCCTGCGGAAATAACCCGCCTTCTCGGACACGAGCCTAGTGGTGCGGAATCCAGGGGCCAGGAGATCGTTGCGAAATCCACAGGAAAGATCCGAATCGCAATGACGGGGATGTGGCGCCTTCGCGCGACCAAACTGGCGCCCGGCGATCTCGATGCGCAGATAGAAGAAATCCTGTCGAAACTATCCAGCGACATGGCCGTTTGGAAGAAGCTTTCTGAGCGATATCATGTGGATCTCTTCTGTGGCCTCTTCCTGGCAAGCGGAAATGAGGGCCTGACCATTTCGCCGAAGTCATTGGCCGATCTTGGCAATCGCGGAATTGAACTGGGGCTCGACATATATGGCGGCGATGCCAGTGACTCCTGACATCGCCCTCGAGCGCTAGGCAGCAGTCAATGGACGCGACCGACCTCAAGATCAAGTCAGGAATGGTTCTGGTTGTCGCGGCCCAGTGGTTTGTCGTCGGCGCCATTCCGCCAGTGGTTGCTGGCTACGTTCCGCCGCCGGATAGGTGGGGCATTGTCTTCGCCGTCGCAATAGCCATGTACTGCTTCTTCACGGGCTATAGGGCCTGGAAGCGACAGTGGAAATCGCGCTTCATGCTTCGAGCAGTTGTGCCGATTGCGATATTTGTGCTGAGTTGTGTTGCCGTCGGTATCACTTCGCTGGTCCGCTAAACACCAAGAGACGCCATGCATATCAGCCCTCACTTGTCGCCTTGCTTCGGCGTGCTTGTAGACGGCTTCGGTATTCCGTGGGAGATCGATACCACCGGCGGTCAGGACGCCGCCTGACAAATCGTCTGAGCGCAGCCGAAATGCATGCCGCAATCCGTAGCGAGTTGGAATCCATCATCCCGCTGGACGCGTTGGAACTGCAGCACCGGGACGAGGCGCTGGCTTGGGTCGATTCCGGCGCACCTCTTTTCAGAACCGCAAAGCCTGCGACACCGCCGCAACACCTGGTCTCGTACTTCGCAGTCGTGGATGGCGAGAGCATTCTGCTGGTTGATCACAAGAACGCCCGATTGTGGCTACCGCCAGGGGGCCATGTAGAGCAGGGGGAGCATCCTCGAGAGACGGTAGCGAGGGAGATCCGCGAAGAGCTGGGGTTCGCGCCTGGGCACGAAATCTCAGCACCTCTGATGGTCACCTGTACGACAACCGTGGGCCTGACTTCAGGCCACACCGACGTGTCGTTGTGGTATGTAGTGAATGCCTCGAAAAGCCAGGCAATGAGATATGACATACAAGAGTTCGAAGGCATCCAGTGGTTTGGGTTTTCTGAGGCGCCGCTCCATCGAAGCGATCCCCACCTGGAACGCTTCATTCGAAAACTACGCTCGAACAAATCGCTGGTGCCCATGCGTGGAAGATAGAGTGCCAAGCTCATGCATCGGCACGGTAGCCGCCCAGCTCAGCCGTTAGGCGCCACATGCGGCACGACATCGCAACCTCCGTTTCGATCTCCGCACCCTTGACGCGAGTCTGGGAAGTACTTCTGGACTTCGCGCGTTACCCGGAATGGAACCCGTTTGTCCGTTCCATTGAAGGGCCGTCTTCTGAAGGCTCCACGTTGAAGGTCACGGTTCATCCGCCCGGAGGAAAACCAATGACGTTTCGACCAGTGGTGTTGCGCCATGACACCTGCAGCGAGTTCCGATGGAAGGGGAGGCTGCTGCTTCCGGGTTTGTTTGACGGGGAACACTACTTCACGCTTTCACAAGCCGCTGATGGTTCAACGCTGTTCACGCATGGCGAGCACTTCTATGGTGTTTTCGTGCCACTCTTCCGAAGCGCGCTCGACGGACAAACAAAGAACGGGTTCGAGGCGATGAATCTCGCGCTCAAGCGGAGGCTCGAAGCTCAACCGTCAAGCCGATGAAGCTACCTTCCGGTGCCCACTTCGCTCCGCTACTGCTCCGGGTTGCGCTGGGCGCCTTGTTCATTGCGCACCTGTACTGGAAGTTCGCGATCCTGCCGGGTGGCCTGGGTCAATGGTGGTCGAACTTCGCAGCGAATGGTTACCCTCCATTCGTTCCCTACTACGTGTTCTCGGCCGAAATCGCCGGCGCGCTGCTGCTGATTCCCGGCTTCCATGTGCGCTGGGTAAGCCTGTACGCGGTGCCCATGATGCTCGGTGCGGCCCATTTCTGGGGGACTCGAAATGGCTTCTATTTCACCGCATCGGGCGCGGAGCTTCCCTTGGTGTGGGCTTTCATGTTGGTGCTGCAGGCAGTGCTTGGAAGTGGGCCCTATCGATTGGTGGCGAGCACACAAGAGAGATAAAGTGCCAGGCAAAAGCCGCGGCAGCCGCGGCACTCAACTCAAACGACAGGTGTCCATTGCCAACCACCACCGTGCTACGCGCTCTCGTCGTCACCGAAATCGTCTTGCTGGTCGCCTCGGTTCTAACGATGTTTCTCCCCAGCCAAACGCCACCGGCCGTTGACGAATATCTCGAAGGGTCAGGTGCTGGTCCCCTCTCGCGCCTGATTGATGCCGAGCCGACGGCTGTTACATACGTCCTTGGCGCCGCGCTGGTTGTCTTCATCGCAATCTATATTGCATCCCTGGTTGGATTGTTGTGTCTGAAGTCGTGGTCGCGCCGGCTGTATGTGATCTCATTCCTTGTTGGCGCAAGTCTCTATCCATTCGCGGGAACATCGCTCTCCGATCCGATCAGCGGCACGGTCGACTACCTGGCCGCGGTGTGCAGCGGTGCCATCCTTGCCACGCTTTACTTGAGTGACGTGAAGACAATCTTCGAGGTGCAGACGCCTGAATAGCTGCTCGAACGCACGGGTGGGCAAAAGTGATGACCGAAAATGAAGTCGTTGATCACGTAGCCAGGTGGCTGGCTGATGCCGGGCACCGTATTGATAGCACCTGCCACAACACTTCAAAGGGCGACGATATCGCTGCCACCCTGCGAGATGGCACCACGCTATTCATCGAATGCAAGGGCGCGTTGTCTCGCCAGGGGGCGCAGCTGGATTGCTGGAAGAGTGCGGCCCTGGCGGTCTTTGGCGCGATAGTGGATACGGAAACCAATCGGCCTGAACATAAGCACGCCATCGCCTTTCCCGATACGCCCTTGTACCGCGCGACCTTCGAGCGAACGGGTGGCTTTCTCGCGAGGCAATCGGTAACACTGTTGTGGGTGGGCGCGGACGGTTCGGTATCAATGGCTGGGGCGCCCAACAAATCGCTGGAGCAAATGCGTGAAGATTAGAATGCCAAACTGCCGCGAAAGGCGCTGGAGCGATCCGACATGATTGACCCGAAGATCTACGTTCCAGTCGTAATGATGCTGTTCGGGGCGGTGGTTGCAGCAACCCTCATTTCGCTTCCGAGTGCCAACAAGCGCGGTTGGATGATTCGCGGAATCATCCCGGCCCTGGCGCACATTGGCGGCCTCTTTGCGTTCCTCTATTCGATCTGGTTCTTCTGTTCCCGGCTGGGCTGGGTTGTGGGCCTCATGTGGTGGGCCGGCCTGGCGATCTTCTTTGCATTCATCGCTCGAGTGTCAGCCCCCATCTTTCCGTCGGTGCTTATCGTCGGAATGGCTTGCATGTACATCGGCTTTGCGGTGGTTTTCATTCTTTGAGCGTCTCCAACAAATAGCTGGAGCGCGCGCGTGTCCGATGGAACGCCAATCGAAATCAAACTTTGAGATGTCTCGGTCAGATGGCGGCGTGCTTCGGCAAGCTGTCGCATCGGACATTCCGGGTATCCAGCGCGTGCGCAAGTCCGTGCGCGAGAATCGCCTTGTCTCAACCGTCATCTCCGACGAAGACGTGCGTGACGCCATCGAGACCTCAGGTCGAGGCTGGGTGATCGATTCGCAAGGGGAAGTGGTCGGCTTCTCCATCGGCAATGTGAATACGGGAAACATCTGGGCGCTCTTCGTGCATCCGGACCACGAGCGTCGTGGTTACGGGCGACTTCTCCATGACGCGATGGTCGAGTGGCTTTGGTCCCGGCATCTCGCGTTGTTGTGGCTGACTACCGAGGCGGGAACGCGGGCACAGGCGTTTTACGAGAGGGCAGGCTGGCGCCTGGTCGGGCGCACCGAGCAAGGTGAGCTGCGCTTTGAAATGAGGCGCCCTGATCCCGCGGCATTGACCAGGCCTTGAACTGGCACGAACACTTGCGCAACGGGATGCGCCGGCAGCGCGGACGCCAGGGCGTCTCCAACTTCAAACCTTGAGGAAAACCTGATGCTGGCGCTGGAAATACGACTCAACGGTGAACTCAAGGCGACGTGTGGCTCCGAAACGGCGGAGTGGCTGGCTGCTGGATTGACGGCCAGGCGCATCGAACCTGGCGCGGCCAGGGATTTTGCGATCGGAATCGAGTGCGCTGGCAGGCAACCTGTCGACGCAGACACCTACGAGGTCGTGAAATGGCTATCCACGCGCATCAAGATCGGCGATGAAGTCTCGCTTCGATTTGTCGAGGCAACGACTGCGCAACAGCCGATAGATCGTCAGAAGGTTTCCAAGCGTGACTACCCGGATGCCTGAGGCCTCGCCGGAACCTGGGGTGCGGTGGCAAGATGACTTCGGGCGATTGGCCTGGGCTATCCGGAAAACGTTCCGAATCGACCGATAGACATCATGTTTGCTCCAGCGCTTCGATTGGCAGAAGGCAAGGCCCGGTCTGAGGCCATGCGCGCGGCGCTTGCTGCATTGGTCGAGAAGGCAAGCGAGTTCGATGCAGCGGAGGAAGCCTTTCCCGCCGCGATTGCCCAACACAAGGCTCGCCGTGGGGAAGAGCCACCAAAACTGAGCAAGAAGACGAAACAGAGGCTCGAGGATCTGGCACGAGATCAGGTCGAGATCCAGGCCGGAGTCATCGCGGCGTTCGAGCAGGAAAGCAGCCCGCAGTCCATCGTGTGGAGCCTGAGCTTCGCGCTGCGAGGTGCCGTGCAGAACGCCGAGGGCATGTTGAAGCACTATCCAGAGGCAGACAGGCCGCTGGGTATCCAGCAAGTCGAGCGCCAACGCGGCTTTCTCGCTGCCTTGGATGCCTTTCTTGCCGAGTACCCGGCCGATGATGCGGCCTGACGCTGCAGGATTGACCCCTCTCGGAATTGCACGCGTTAAACCATTGGCCTTCACAGGAGTGCGCGATGCGCCAACTACTGCTGTCCCTGGGATTGTTCGTCTTCGCTCAGTCCGGCTTCGGCGTGGAAAACAGCAAATACCTTGTCTTCATCGGCGAGAAGATCAGCGTGAACGCCGTGCCTGCCAGGAAAGGCGAGATTCCTTTCGACAAGCAATTCCTGGCGAAGTATCGCGTCGTGGAGACCTTTCACGGGAGCTATGAAGGGACCGAGATCGAGTTCACGGCCTACGATCACTACGGATCTCCGGGTTTCGCCAACTACCAGCATGTCCTCCTGTACGTCGAGCTCGAGGATGGGAAGTACTACCACTCCAAGTATCAGTACAACCCGCTGTACAAGACGAAGGATGGGCGTTGGGCTGGCCCCTATGACGCCTATGACTACGGCCACGAATACAATCGCCAGACTCCAATCAAGCCGGAGGTAATCGATTTCCTGAAGCCTGTGGAAATCGATGTTTCCAGGTTCGAGAAGGCTCACATTGAGAAATGGTTTCCAGCGCCGTATTTTCGGATCGAGGGCGGCAAGGCCATCGCGGTGTACGGCAACTACGTGCGCGAGCTCTTTCTGCTGAAGCAGAACGGAGTGCTGAAAGCGCGCGGGGAGTTTCAGTAGGACGTTGCGCGTTGGCGTCATGCGGAGGCCACATGTTGGTTGAATCTTGCATCCCCATTCGATCAGGCACTACCGTCAAGCCTGACAACTTTGAAGGGCTTCGGCTCTTTTGGGCGCCCAGCGACATACACGCTCTCCGGGAGCGCCTCACACGCCTGGGTTTCAGAGCATCGGAAATCGTGGATCGCGAGTACGGGCAGTCGGAATTCTTCGTCACGGATGACGATGGCTACACTCATTGCTTTGGAGTCGCCACGAAGGGCAAGGCGACACGAGCCGCAGTGGATGACTGACAACTCGCAGGCGTCTGGCCGAGCCTGGCAGTTCGCACGAGAATCAGACTTTCGTGTGGGTGTCAGTGTGCTGACGCTTGCGCTCACCTTGTCCGGGTGTGTCTCGAACTCGCGTCAGGAAGATCTGGCGCCTTCACAGGTATGCCTCCGCGACGACGGGGTCCGCTGCTTTGGGCCGGAAATCACGAATCTGAGTGAGACTGAGCTTCGAAGCCTGGACGGCGAGTTCGCGCTCTCCTGTGATGGCGCTGACTCGCTCGATAACAATACTCGGGCGATGTGTGTTTCGAAACTGAGAGAGACACATGCGTCAATGTCGAAAAGGTGGATAGGGCAGGTCGACTTCGTCCCCTTTCAGGATTCGGATATCGAATCTTCGTATCCCTGCGTAGACTTCGCTGACAAACGCACCGGGCAACTCGTTGATGGATGGTGCTGGGAGCAGTTTCAGGTAAAGGTGCGTTTCACCTGGATTGAGGTGCCGTCCACCCCCGGTGCGGGGGCGCTTACTCGTCCTTGATGCCGGCCCACGCCACGGCATCCGCGCGCTCTCCGAATGAGCGATACCAGGTGATCCTGGCGTCGCGCAACACAAAGCCATCGGCAAATCGTCCGCCTACCCATTCGTTCGTGCTTTTCAGGCGAACCCACGCGTGCAGGTATACGACGACCTTGTCTCCATTCTGGAGAAACTTCTCGGGGTCGCAGGTGCCTTCAGCCCAGGACCCACGTCCTTTCCTGACATGTTCCATGACTTCCGCGATACCGCGATAGGTGCCGGAGGTTGGAAAGCCCTCGGGCTCGATGCGCACGATGTCCGGATCGAAAGCCTGGCTGACGGACTCCAGGTCATTTCGATTGATCGCATCGAAGAATTGCCTAAGCACTTCAATTTCGGTACTCATGAACTCCATCCTGGGCCGTCGTCATGCCAAGCATCATCAGTGAGCCCGTACAGATTTGGGGATTCCGGATACTCATTGTCGCCGGCATGGCATTGCTTTGTTATCTGGCGGGCTCGAATTTTCCAGCACTCGCAATTGCACTGGTGTGGGGCCCGAACGGACTGTTCCTTTTCGCGTTCATGCGAGGTTCTCTAAAACTGCCTCGCGTCCTCGAACCCGTCAATCCAATTGAACCGGTGCTCTATCGCTGGCTTGGAGTCGGATTGGTCAAGAAGATCGTGGCGACCCGCTTGTGGCCCATGATCAACGGCTTTGAGCCACCCCCAAAGCCGGGTAGTCGCCAGGAACTCCTGGATCGCACCGAGCTCACGGCAAAAGGCGCGGAGATATGTCACGCCGCGACGTTCGTCCTGTCCATTTTCATGGCGCTGTGCTTCCTGGCTGTCGGGCGGACTAGTGAGGCCCTCTGGATTCTCGTACTCAACCTGTTGCTCAATGGCTATCCTGTGATGCTCCAGCGATCACATCGCTGGCGGATTCAGCAGGTTCGCGCACAGTCAAATTACCCGGAGGCCCAATGACGCCCATTCAGATCGTTGCAGTCGTTCTGCGACTCCTGGCGGTGATCTGGTTCTTGTACATCCTGGGTCACACGTACGGGCTGTTGTCGTTCTGGAGAGTCGGTTCGAACGAAGTCATCGGTGGCGCGTTCATCTGGTTCACGGTCATCCTGCAGCTGGTTATCTGCCTGCTGCTCTGGTTCATTCCAGCGACTATCGCCAGGAAGCTGCTTCCAGCGGCCGCCGACTCCGGAGAAACCCGAACACCGGTCGCGCTGGTTGAATGGCAGACACTCGGCGTCATCTGCATCGGAATCTGGGCGCTTACACGCGCGGTCCCTGATGCGTTTTATTGGCTGACTTTCTACGGCATGAGTGTCGGCGCAAATTACGGAGAATTTGATCTGGGTCCCGAGCAGAAGGCGGGCATCTTCACCACGTTGGCCGAACTGGCCATCGGCACATGGCTGGTATTCGGCTCCAAGGGTCTTGCCGCCTTGTTGTTCAAGATCAGAACGGCTGGTATTTCCAAGTGAGGTTGATGCGGCGGATGCTGATCGCAGCGTGCGCGGCGTACCTGCCTATGACAGAAAGTGTTGCCTCGGATCCGCTTGCTGACGCGGTCGTCGTCCTCGAGCAGGTGACCGGACAGAGATCACGAGACTTCTCCACTCGCGACTTCGGCCGCGAGAACTACAAGGGTCCACATTCGGTCATCGTGCCGGATGAGCGCGCGGATGCGCTCCTGTGGAAAATCCGAAACCGACTGCGGCCCGGTGTCGTGGCCTTCGTGGGAACCCGAAACAGCCTCGCGGATACACCGGTCAACGGCACGGAGCTCGTCGTTGCTGGTGCAAAGAGTCAGTTCGATATCCTGCGCATCGCGGCGTCCGACGCGATCAACTACGGAAAGGAAACCGAAGACCTGGTGCGCACACTGCAACGCTGGGATGAAAGGTACGGCATCGATATCTATGCGGCGCAAACCGATACCATTCAGCTGAAGCTCAAGTCTCTGCCCAGGGACATGAAAGCTTTCGCCAATGAGGTTTACGAATTCTGCCCCGATGTCGTGGATCAGGGCACGGGCGACGTGCAGAGACTGGCGGCGGAAATTGTGGCTACAAGGGAAGTCTTTCTGTGGTGGGACTGAAGGTCTCGTGAAAAACAGGCGTACCATCATTTGGTGGTTCCCACCAAGGCAACCAGATTCGCAACAACGTCGTCTACGAGGTGCGAGCATGAAGTCCTTCATCACGCTGTTGGCTGTGTTGGCACTGGGTAGTGGGGCCGCCTCGGCCATAAACGCGCCAGCCGATCCCTCGCGCCGGAGTGTGTCTGGCTTCGGCGGCTGGCTCGTTCTCACGAAGGACGCGGATTGGGAAAAGAAGTGGAGCACCCCGCAACGCGTGACGCCGTCGTTCACGATTTCGGACGAGGTCCGCCTGGGCGAGACGCTCAATATCCTGATCTTCTATGCGAACCCGAAGGTTTCGGCCCAAGGAGCGATCGATATCCGGTGCGAAATCAAGGTGACCCGCCCCGATGGAAGCGCAGCGCTCGACGAGAAGAACCTGGATTGCGCATCCGGGCCGATTTCCGGTCCCGTGACTGACTTGCGACTCTCCGGCAATACCCTGCAGTTCGTGGGTGAGCCTGCCGATCCGCCGGGCACGTGGACGATCGAGGTGACGCTCCAGGACGTCAACGCAAAGCTGGCCCTGCCTTTGAAAGCGCAGTTCGAGATGAAGGCCGCGGGCAAGTGAACCTGCGTCGGCTGCCGTGATATCGGGCCAGCCTTTCCGGAGCGCTCTCGCCTTCATCGCGCTCGCGGCTCACAACGCGGAAGAGGCGGTGTACGCGCGGCAATGGGTGCTGGCGAATGCCGATGTGTTGTCGCAATACACCGGGCGGAATCGCCTGGAGATCTGGGCTGGGCCCGCGTTCAGGCTGTCCCTGCTCGGACTGACACTCGCGCTGTTGATACTCGCGACCCTGGCAGCAAGAGCGCGGCAGCGTGGTGCCGCTATCTACCTGCTGTTGGGAGTTCTTGCCGTCTTCGTAGCCAATGCGGTGATCCCGCACATCGCTGGCGCTCTTGCCCTGCGGGCCTATGTGCCGGGCGTCGCAACCGCCATTCTGTTGGTCATTCCGGTCAGCGCCTGGGTGTATGTCTCCACGATCCGTGATGGATTTGCCACCCGGCGTGGCGCCCTGGTGGCGGCCGCGGTCGGAACATCCCTTTATGCCGCTGCCGTTGGTCTGCTCGCATGAGCACGGTTCACGCACAGATCACGACGCTGGCTCACGACATGGCCGACCTTTGCAGCAACATCAGCGTGCGCCAGGATGAAAATGGTCCCTTCATCCTGGCATTCGGATTGGAGAATATTCACTCGCTGGAACTGCGGAAGGTCAAGGATGAATTCGAGTTGGAGCTGTGGCACGGGGCAACCGCGGAAGTCGAGTACGTCGAGGACACGCTTCGATTCGAACAGGCGGGAGATGCGTTGGCGTGCGCACGTTCCTGGCTGCGAAAGGATGCCGGCAAAGGCGCTGCCGGCGACTAGGTGTGGAATTCAGGCCACAAGACTCGGTCTTGGCGTCACCACTACGTCCCTGGCGACAGAAGAGAGGGAGTGGGAACTTGCGAATCCAGCCGCTGATCGCTCAAATGGCAAATTGTGCAGGCACTCGGGCAATTGCGTCCGCAGCCGCCTTGCTACCCTTCGTAGGCGCCAGGTGGAGGACAACGTGACCCAGGAGCGCCATGAGTTCTACATCGACATTGGAAACTGGCCGTGAAGAAACCGGGCGACCTCACTCCTCGACAGTACAGCCTGTTTCTGACGCGATCGCAGAAGCTTCTGGTTGGCCTCCCCTTGGTCGTGTTCGCCGCAGCTCCCATCATCGCGAGCTTCGTGTATTCAAGTCTCGATTTCCCGGGCTCGCAATTTCAGCCGCCACCGTTTTTTCCGCTGTTCCCGCTGGCGATCTTCCTTGTCGTAGCCGTCTTTGTTTGCTGGTCAATTGCTTCGACACCCTATCGAATAACCGCGACGACCGGGCAGGCGGTGGAGTTCAAATCGCTCCTTGGCGTTCGCACCGTCCGTGTGTCCGAGATGCGGTCGATCGAACCGCATGCCCTGCGCGTGCAGGCGAACATTTCGGGGTACGCCCTCCGTCACGGCAATGGAAAGATCGTCTTCCCCGGGCAGTTCACCGGCCTGCACGTATTGCTCTCGGAACTCAAGAGCGCCAACCCGGCATTGGAGATTCGAGGTTGTTAGCGCGATCGCCGGAATTGTCGTGGTCGCCTCAGGCGAGTCGCGACGTGGTTCGAGTAGTAGTAAGGAGCCGCGAGAATGAAGTCCAGGAGCGTTCTCTGCTTCACACTTGGGGTGGCCACTCTTTCAGCCTGTGCACCTGCGGTTTCGCCCGAGGAAGCGGAAAGCATTGCCAATGAAGTACAACCCATCCTGATGGAGACCTGCGCCAGGGGCGGCGCCTTGCTACCCGCTTCGTACCCGCCATCGATTTCCGCGCTTCACCCGAATGCTGTTCGCATGGCGCCAGAGGGCATGTATGTGGAAACCTGGGAGTTCATGGCTGCGGAACGGGGCGTTTTCATTCCGTGTCAGCCCGGGCGGTTTGCGCCGCAGAAGGGTTCAGACCCCAGTTATGAGGCGGTCGGAAACGGCGTCTACACTTATTACATCGCTGGCTGAGGCCGGATGAAACGCGCAGTTGCATATCGCAGGAGTCCAGCAGCGAGCCCATGAATTCATTCCTTCGCAGCATCACATTCCCCTTCATGCTCCTGGCGGCAGCCGGGCTTTGCATCAGCCTCTATGTGCACCTGCTGACATTGATGGATATGCCCATGCCGTGGGGTGGCTCGGTGTGGTTCCTTCACGTCGGAATTTTCGTGGTGTGGATTCCGGCCGTGCTGGTCTCTCAGCGCGTAGTTCGCCGGGCCTCGCAGAAGGACTTCTGGAAGATCGCACTGTCGGGTTGTCCGCCGTGGATGCGAACCGCGGGCTACGTGCTCTTCGTCTATGCGATCCTGAACTTCCTCTATTTCATGTTCTTTCTGGAGCATGGGAAGACCGACGAGGGGTCCACGATTCGCGGCTTCTCCGGGCACTGGCTCATCTTCTACGGATGTGCGTTTGCCATCCTGTACTCCGTTAATGCCCGGCCGGATCTGCTCGAACCAATCAAGTGCCCAAAGGGGCACGAGGTAGAGCCACTGGCGCAGTTCTGCAGTTCGTGTGGCGCGCGAATCACGCGCCCACCGGATTGAGACCAGGCGATGTCCAACTTCCTCCGTTTCAATGGTGCCGTACGACACCAGCTCAGCATCGATGAGTGGTTTGACTCCCGGGAGCCCGAACTCGGCGCCATCGCGCGCACGTGGTTCGCGGAAATGCGGGCTTGCGGTGCCGACGTGACCGAGCTGTTGCACGATGGCCATCCGACGGCCTGTGTTGCCGATGCCGCCTTCGGCTACGTCAACGTATTCTCCTCGCACGTCAACATCGGATTCTTTCACGGCGCGTCTCTCGAGGATCCAACGCGCATGCTGGAGGGCACCGGTCGGTTCATGCGTCACGTGAAAGCGAAGCCCACAAGCCTCCCTGACGCAGCGGCGTTGCGGGCGCTCATCCGTGCCGCGTATGCCGATATCAAGGGCAGGCTCGCCGCGACCTCGGGCGGAAGGACATGAATTCACACGACGTCCACCCAGACCCTCCCATGAGTGACGATGAGGCACGGGTTGCGGCATCGCTGAGCCCAGAATTCGTGGAACGCATTGACACCGAATTGCTCTCGCATGCGCGGCGGAGCAATCGAAAAGTCGCCATGCTGGTGGGCCTGGCGATGGACAACCCTGCCGTGCGGGTGGCGGGCCTGCCGGATTTGTTCTACGGCCAGCGCGTTCGTGTGCTGGTCGAGACCGGCGCCCTTGTTGCCGAGGGCAACCTGGCGTACATGCGTTACAGCGAGGTGAGACTTCCATGAGCATCAACATGAAGCGAAGCATTGCCGCCACGTTGTTCCTGGCCGGCGTGAGTCTTTCGAATCCGGCGAATGCATGCCCCGACGGGCAGCTGCAGTTCAATTTTTCGAACCTCAAGGTGATCGAGGCGTACGCGATCCTCGCGGACTTCGCGCACCTCAAGCCGGATATCGATCATTCGCTCACGCAGTCGGAGGCCATGAAGTTCGGTTGCACGCCGTGGCGCGTCGTCGCCAACGACCTGGCCGAACGACACAACCTGAAGTTGAAGATAGAGAACGGCGTCATGCGAGTCTCCCGGCGATGACTGAGCATCGCATCTTCAAGATGAGCTTTTCGAAGGTGTATCCGCTGTACGTCCAGAAGGCGGAGCGGAAAGACCGGACGAAGGCGGAGGTGGACCAGGTCATCCGCTGGCTCACCGGCTACGACCAGGCCGCGTTGAAACAACAGCTCAAGCGCGAAGTGGACATCAAGACTTTCTTCGCCGAAGCGCCCGCTTTCAATCCGAACAGCGCGCTGATAAAGGGCGTCGTTTGCGGAGTCCGGGTCGAAGAGGTCGAGGATCCCCTGATGCGGAAAATCCGCTACCTGGACAAGCTGATCGACGAGCTCGCCAAGGGCAAGGTGATGGAGAAGGTCCTCCGGCAGCCAAATCCCAAGTGAAGCGGGATAAGCCAGCGATCGCTGGACACCCCGCCCCGGCAGGGGCGGGGATGTCTCCTGACTACTTCAATGCACGCGGGTTGAAAACTTCAACCGACAACGACACCGTGCGGCTCTCACGTGGATCGAGTGCGCCCACGCCAACTACCTTGCGCGCGACTTCCTCGCCACGATCATTCCGCACCACGACCACCACGGAGTATTCCCACGAATCGGCGCCTTCCGGATTCCGAAAGGCGCCTTCGACCTTGAGGGCGGAAAACGTCGCCTGGGCCCGCTTCTCCGCGCTCAGATTGGGATCGAAGCGCAGATGATGCTGGCATCCCGGACAGACGCTGGCGCTCTCCAGGATGATGGTCTTGCAGTGGGGACATAGCCTGGTCTTGCCAGGTGTCCCGACACGGCTGCTCATGGGTCGGTCAGTGCTTGGACTTCTCATCCCAGCCGAACTCCGCCTTGCCCCGCATGCGCGAACCCGCGGCCACCGTGAGTGATCCCGCCTTGAGTTCGCCGTTGAGCACGCCGGTCTGCAGTAGTTCGACGCGCGAGGCGGCATCGATGTTGCCGTCGAGCTGTCCGCCAACCACCACGGTATCGGCCTTCACGCCACCCGTGAGGTGCGCACCCTGCTCGATGGTCAGGTTGCCCTGCACATTGACGTCGCCCTTGAATACGCCGGCGATACGCACGTGCCCGGCGCCTTCGATCTTGCCCTCGATCGTGAGCCCGGCCGAGATGATGGATTCCTTCATCGTTGCATCGGGCCGCGTCTGCGTGGTCGCGGGGCGCACGGGCTGGTCACTCACGGCGCTCAGGACGGACACCTTTTCGGGCGGCTTCGCGGCGGGTTCCGGCCGGTTCGGCTCTCGGGCTGATTCATCTTTCCACAACGCCATGACAAACCTCCTGTTCCTGATACGTGTGTCGATCTCGCGAGAGACCGTCGAACGTAAGTACACAGCGAAAACCGGGGTGTCAAACTCAGGCGTAGACTGTCGGGATATGCCGACAAATAAAATGGCAATCGCGACGCTACCATCGCCTAGGGCTTGCCGCAGGGCCGTTCATGAAGCTGGCTGAGAAATTCAGGGAAGAAGCGCTCGCGACCCTCGACACGCGTATCGCTGCGCTCCGGAACACGCATTCACTCGAGACCGCGAGCGCGCTGCCGGAAGCGCATTTCGAAGACGTGGTCATCGCGGGCCGCGAGGTGCAGCTCACGGTGTTCCGCCAGTCGAAGGTTCCATTCCTGGATGGCCAGGTTCTCGTGACCGTGCAGATCGCGCGGCATGGGCTGGGCGGCGTCAAGTCCTTCCACGTCGAAAGAGGACTGGTGTTCTCCGCGGGTGCGTCGGCGCGCGATGCGACCGCCCGTGAGCTCGAGGACTCTGGTAGTTAGCAACGCAGGGAGTGCGTATGATCGGTAGTAACCAGGGGTTGCCAGTCATGAGTGAGTCCCGCCAGGTTTCGGTCCTGGAAGCAACGCGACAACTGACCCGGCTGAAGCGCGCGGGTCTCACGGGTGCCTTCGGTTTCGTGCTGGCCTCCGCGAGTTCATACATCGCGTTTCGCGGTTTCATGACGCTGGCATTGGCGCTCTTCGCCGCGGGTGTCCTGCTGATGTGCCTGGCGCTGTGGGTCTCCTTTCGCACCGTCAAATGCCCGAAGTGCGGAGATCGCTGGCTCCAGACCGCCATGAGATTGCAGGGCTCGGGCAACTGGCTCTTCTGGCTGCTGTCCATCGACAGCTGTCCGCGATGCGGAGAGACGGCCGCGGCGCTGCGCGACGGCCGCGAAACCGGGAGTTAGGGGCATGGCAACGCGGCCTCCGCCACAGACTCTCTTCCGGGTCCGTCCGTTCATGAAGGCGTTGGCGTTGTTCGCGGCCCTGATGATGGCGGGTGCCGCTGCCTACTTCCGCATGAAACAGGGGCTGTCGCCGATGACCCTGCTGTGTGGCGTGATGTCGGCGGTCGCCTCGCTGGGATTCGCGCAGACGCTGCTCGCGTACATCCACCTGCAGGATGATGCGCTGGTGATCTCCTCTGGCCTGAAAAAGCGTCGTCACGAGAGAGCCACGCTGGATTCCGTCACCTGGGAGGCGGGCAGCGGAGTGTCCATCAAGAAAGTCGATGGCACGTGGATCCAGCTACCCGAGATGGGCTACAACAGCCAGAGCCTCAGCAACAGCATTCGTGCCTGGTTGCGGCGCACGGCGTGAGCGGCATCCATGATCGTCATCGTTCCCTACGATGCGGGCTGGCCGGCGCAGTTCGAATCGGAGGCGCGTCGGATCGCTGCCTGCTTTGGTGCCGAGGCGTTGCGTATCGAGCACGTGGGCTCCACCTCGGTTCCCGGGCTCGCGTCCAAACCCGTGATCGACATCCAGGTCTCGGTTTCGGCTCTCGACCGACGCGAGCTGCATTTGGGCCTGATGCGCCAGCTGGGATACACCCACTTCGCGCTGGGTGAATTCGACCGCGTATACCCGTTCTTCAAGCGCCCCGAGACCTGGCCGAGCACGCATCACGTGCATCTTTGTGAGGCTGGCTCCGAGCAGGAACGCATGCACCTTCAATTCCGGGACTACCTGCGGCAACATCCACCCGTGGCCGCCGAATATGAAGCACTCAAACGCCTGCTTGCGTCGCGATTCGATGGGCTGACGCTGCAGTCGCAGGAAGGTTTCTCGCTGGCCAAGGGAGATTTCGTCCGGCGTGTCCTGCAGGAGGCGGGCGCCGTGCCGCGTAAATGATGCCCGGACAATCCTTCTATCTCTATGCATTGATCATCGGCTGCGAGGCGGCGTTCTGGCTGGTCCTCGCGCTCGCGCTGATTGCCCGCTACCTGCTGCGCCGCGAGCGCGTGAGCCGATTTCTGCTGCTCAGCCTGCCCGTCGTGGACCTGCTGCTGCTCCTCTTCACGGCACTCGATCTGAAATCCGGCCGGCCCGCCGATATCGCGCACGGCCTGGCAACCGCCTACGTGGGGTTCACCGTGGCCTTCGGCGGCATCATGGTCGCGTGGGCGGATCAGAAATTCGCGCATCGCTTCGCGGGTGGTCCGGCGCCGCAGGCCGCGCCCAAGTACGGCTGGCCCTCGGTACGCTACGAATTCAATCTCTGGTTTCGCTGCATCGTGGCCTGGATGATCACCGCGGCATTACTGGTCGGACTCATTGCCTTCGTGAACGACGCGGACAACACGCGGAACCTGGAGCAGTGGTTCCGCATCGGGTTTGGCTCCATCGTGCTCTGGTTCATCTTTGGCCCCATCTGGAGCCTGGTGTTTTTCCGGCGCGAGGCCAAGCCGTCGTGAATTCACTGCACGCGGTGAAGCTCGTGCACACCGTGGCCTGGGCCTTCTTCGCCGGGTGCATCATCGCCTTGCCGGTGGCCACCTGGCTTCAGCGCTACGACATCGCGCTGATCCTGATCGGAATCGTCACGGTCGAGGTGCTGATACTCCTGTTCAACCGTCTGCGCTGTCCCTTGACCGCCGTGGCCGCGCGCTACACCGAGGACCGGCGCGACAATTTCGACATCTACCTGCCTCTCTGGCTGGCCCGGTACAACAAGCAGATTTTCGGTACGTTGTTCTTCGCCGGCGTCATCTACACACTGGCGCGGACAGGCATTCCCCGGTGGAATGGATAGCCGCCAGTGGTTACAGTGAATCACGCATGATCACCAGCACCCCGATCCGACTCGCGACGCCTGGCGATGCCGCGGACATCGCGGCGATGTCGCGCGATCTCATCGAGCATGGCCTGGGCTGGAAATGGACCGAGGCGCGCGTTCGCGAAGCCATGCGCGAGCCCGAGACCAACGTCGCGCTGATGCGCGACAACGCCGGTGTCGTCGCCTTCGGCATCATGAGCTACCGCGACGAAGCCGCGCACCTGCTGCTCTTCGCCGTGCGGTCCAGCCACCAGCGCCGCGGAGTGGGCAGCCTGCTGCTCGGCTGGCTGGAAGACGTCGCGCGGACCGCGGGCATCCAGCGCATCCATGTCGAATGCCGGCGCGATAACCCGGCCGCGCGCAACTTCTACGGCGAACACGGCTATCACGAGTTCGTCATCAGCAAGGGCTACTACGGTGGTGTGAAAGACGCCATTCGGCTCGAGAAGCGCCTGGACAACGAATAAGTGAATCTCGACTGCGGCAAATGCACGGTGCGCGACTGGCGCTCCACCGACAAACCCGCGTTGCTGCGCCTGGCCAACAACCGCAATGTGTGGCGCAACCTCACGCATCGCTTTCCGCATCCGTACACCGAGGCGGACGCTGACGCCTGGCTCTCGACAGTGGCGAATACGGCCAATACCTCCAACTGGTGCATCGACGTGGGCGGCGAAGCGGTGGGCGGCATCGGCCTTCGGATGGGCGAGGGCGTTTTCGCGAAGTCCGCGGAATTCGGCTACTGGTTGGGAGAGCCGTTCTGGGGCCGCGGCATCACGACCGCCGCCGTGCAGGCAACATCTGAATACATACTCGACCATTTCGATCTCGTGCGGCTGGAGTCCCCGGTGTTCGAATGGAATCCGTCCTCGATGCGCGTGCTGGAGAAATGCGGATTCGTGCGCGAGGCGGTGTTGAAGAAGAGTGTTTTCAAGGACGGTCTTATCATCGACTCCATCCTCTATGTGCTGCTGCGCTGATGCCTGGGCAGGATCGCTGGGCGCCGCCGAAGACGGTCGTTGCGGATGCCATCGAGGAAATGGATAGCCGAAAGCCCGCGACTATATGGCTTCTTCAAGCCTTCATTCTGCTCGTACTCGCTGTCGTATCCATGTTGACGTGGGATGCTCTTGCAATTGCCCTGAAGGGTGGTCAGTGGAAGAGCACTGCGATTCCGGCATTCATGGCGATTGTCGGCGCAGTCACGCTGGTCATGGTAGGTCGCCGCAGCGTCATCGGCGGATGGCTTGGATTTATCTTCGTCGCCGGCACGCTCGCCGTGTCGGTCATCGGCTTGTACCTGGCGGATCAGCAAGGAAGCGGCCTCGTGAGATCGACGAGGAACTACTTGATGCTCGCGATCGTCCTGCTTCCGCAGGTGACACTTCTTATTGTGTTGCCGCTCTCACGCCGAGTCCGTCACTACTACCGCACGAGGGCCTTCACGTAGCTGCCCGATCCTGAAGCGAGTGCCCGTAGGGCTGCACCAGCCTGAAGCAAACTCCACCAGCCGGGCCCCCGGCCAGACGATTTAACCCTTGCCGCCCGTGGCACAGCGGTTGCTATGCATGAGGCATTGCTCAATCGGACGAGGGCCAGATCAGGCAATGTCAAAACGAATCGTTGTTGTGGGTCACGGGATGGTGGGTCAGCGGTTTCTCGAATCGCTGGTCAAGGACGGGACCGCGGGATTTTCCATCACCATGCTGGCGGAAGAACCGCGGCTGGCCTACGACCGTGTCAACCTGTCGAAGTATTTCTCGGGCACCAGCGTCGAGGAGCTGACGCTCACCACGCGCGAGTTCTTCGACAAGAACGGCATCGAGCTGCATTCGGGCGACCCCGTGACGGCGCTGGATCGCGCCGAGAAACGCGTCATCACGAAGAGCGGCGCGGAGTACGAATACGACATCCTCGTTCTGGCCACGGGTTCGAGTCCCTTCGTTCCGCCAATTCCCGGCCGCGAGCGGCCCGGCGTGTTCGTGTATCGAACCATCGAAGACCTGGAAGCCATCACCGAGTCTGGCAAGAACTCCACGCGCGGCGTCGTGATTGGCGGCGGACTGCTGGGTCTCGAGGCGGCCAAGGCGCTCAAGGATCTCGGCCTGACTACCCACGTGGTCGAGTTCGCACCGCGGCTCATGGCCGTGCAGGTGGACGAGGGCGGTGGTGGCCTGCTGCGCACACGCATCGAAGGCCTGGGCGTGGCCGTGCACACCGGCAAGAACACCACGCGTATCGACGACGGCGAGTCCGCGCGTCATCGCATGCATTTCGCCGACGGCGGTTCGCTGGAGACCGACGTCATCGTGATTTCCGCCGGCATCCGGCCGCGTGATGAACTAGCGCGCGCCTGCGGCATCGAAGTCGCGCCGCGCGGTGGCATCGTCATCAATGGCGAGTGTCGCACCTCGGACGAATCCATCTACGCCATTGGTGAATGCGCGGCCTTTGATGGCCGCATCTTTGGCCTCGTGGCGCCGGGCTACCAGATGGCGCGGATCGCGGCGGCCCGCATCCTGGAACAGGAAGCCGAGATCTTTGCCGGTGCCGACATGAGCACCAAGCTCAAGCTGCTCGGCGTGGAAGTCGGTTCGATCGGCGATGCGCACGCGGCCACGCCGGGTGCGCGCGTGTATTCGTTCTTCGACCAGCGTCGCGAGGTCTACAAGAAGCTCGTGGTCGATGCCGAGGGCAAGAAGCTGATCGGCGCGGTGATGGTCGGCGACACGGCCGACTACTCGATGTGGCACCAGACCGTGTCCAACGCCATGGCATTGCCCGAGAACCCCGAGACCATGCTGTTTCCCGCCGCGGCGGCCGCTGCCGGCGGCGCGCAACCCGCGGGACATGGCGTCAGCGCGCTGCCCGACACCGCGCAGATCTGCTCCTGCAACAACGTCTCCAAGGGCGGCATCTGCTCTGCCATCGAGGCCGGTTGCACGACCGTCGGTGCCCTCAAGACCAAGACCAAGGCAGGTACCACCTGCGGCGGCTGCACGCCGCTGGTGACGCAGCTCCTGAACGCCGAGCTCAAGAAGCGCGGTGTCACGGTCAACACCTCGATGTGCGAGCACTTTCCGTACACGCGCCAGCAGTTGTTCCACCTGGTGCGGGTGGGTGAGCTCAAGACTTTCGAAGACACCATTGCCAAGCATGGCCGCGGCCTGGGCTGCGACATCTGCAAACCCGCGGTGGCGTCCATCCTCGCCTCCTGCTGGAACGAGTTCGTGCTGAAAAAGCGCAACGCGGTGCTGCAGGACACGAACGACTACTTCCTCGCCAACATGCAGAAGGACGGCACGTACTCCGTGGTGCCACGCGTGCCGGGTGGCGAGATCACCCCCGAGGGCCTCATTGCCATCGGCGCCGTGGCCAAGAAGTACGGCCTGTACACCAAGATCACGGGCGGCCAGCGCATCGATCTCTTCGGCGCGCAGGTGCACCAGCTGCCGGCCATCTGGCGCGAACTCATCGATGCCGGTTTCGAATCCGGCCATGCCTACGGCAAGGCGCTGCGCACGGTGAAGAGCTGCGTGGGTTCCACGTGGTGCCGCTACGGCGTGCAGGACTCGGTCGGCCTCGCCATCGATCTCGAGAATCGCTACAAGGGACTGCGCGCGCCGCACAAGATCAAGTTCGCGGTGTCCGGCTGCACGCGTGAATGCGCCGAGGCGCAGGGCAAGGACGTCGGCGTCATCGCCACCGAGAACGGCTGGAATCTCTACGTCTGCGGCAATGGCGGCATGAAGCCGCGGCACGCCGACCTGCTGGCCCGCGATCTCGATACGGCCACGCTCATCAAGTACATCGACCGCTTCCTGATGTTCTACATCCGCACCGGCGATCGCCTGCAGCGCACCTCGACCTGGCTCGAGAACCTGGAAGGCGGCATCGACTACGTGCGCAAGGTGGTGTGCGAGGATTCGCTCGGCATCGGCGCGGAACTCGAGACCGACATGGATCGCGTGCGCGCCAACTACGCCTGCGAGTGGAAAGTCGCGATCGAAGATCCGGTCACGCTCAAGCGGTTCCGCACCTTCGTGAATTCGGACGAGGCGGATCGCAACGTGGTGTTCGTCGAGGAACGTGGCCAGATCCGGCCCGCGACCGCCGAGGAGAAGGCTGCCAGGTCTTCCAAGACCGAAGAGGTGGCGGCGTGACCAACGAACGCTGGCACGACGTCTGCGCGCTGGAAGAGCTGGTCGAAGGCGCCGGCATCGGCGCGCTGATCGGTGGCCGACAGCTCGCCATCTTCCAGGTGCACGGGCGCATCTACGCGCTGGACAATTTCGACCCGGCGAGCCGCGCCAACGTGCTGGCGCGCGGCCTCACCGGAAACCTGCAGGGCGAGCGCGTGGTGGCGTCGCCTATCTACAAGCATCACTACGTGCTCGCGAGCGGCCGCTGCGTCGAGGACCCGACCTTCAATGTGACGGCCTACGCCGCGCGCGTGGTCGAGGGTCGCGTGCAGGTGGACGTGCCCAAGACCCTGCGCCGCACGCGTCTCGTGGTGGCCGGCAATGGCATGGCCGGCATGCGCACGGTGGAGGAGTTGCTGAAGCTCGGCGTCGCCGGTCGCTTCGACATCACCGTGTTCGGTAGCGAACCGCGCGGCAACTACAACCGCATCCTGCTCTCGCCGGTGCTCGCCGGTGAGACCCAGGCCGATGACATCATGCTGCATCGTCCCGCGTGGTACACGCGGCGCGGCATCGTGCTGCACGCCGGCGATCCCATCGTGGCCATCGATCGCAACAAGCGCACGGTGCGCTCGCGCAATGGCGTGGTCGCGCCTTACGACCGCCTGCTGATTGCCACGGGTTCCGATCCCATCCTGTTGCCGCTGCCAGGCAAAGGCTTGCCAGGCGTTCTCACGTTCCGTGACCTCGATGACGTCAGCCGCATGCTCGAGGCCTCTGGCAGCGGGCGCCGCGCCGTGGTGATCGGCGGCGGCTTGTTGGGACTCGAAGCCGCGCATGGTCTGTCACTGCGTGGCATGCATGTCACCGTGGTCCACCTGCTGGACACGCTGATGGAGCGGCAGCTGGACGCGCCGGCCGGCGCGCTGCTCAAGGCGGCGCTGGAGAAGCGCGGCATCGAGTTCCGCATGTCGGCGAAGACCAGCGAGATCACCGGCAGCGATCATGTCACCGGCGTGCGCTTCGAAGGCGGCGACTATGCGCCTGCGGACCTGGTCGTGATGGCCGTGGGCGTGCGGCCCAATATCGAACTTGCCAAAAGCGCGAACCTTGCTTGTGACCGGGGCATCCTGGTCGACGACACCCTGCAGACCTACGACCCGGCGATCTACGCCGTGGGCGAGTGCGTGCAGCACCGTCGCATGACCTTTGGCCTCGTGGCACCGCTCTGGGAGCAGGCACGCATCAGCGCGCAGCACATCGCCGAGATCGGCGTGTCACGGTTCTCGGGCGCGCTCAATGCCACGCAACTCAAGGTGTCGGGTATCGAGGTGTTCTCGGCTGGCGATTTTTCCGAAAAGCCGTCGCGCGAGTCGCTGGTGCTCTCGGACAAGCGTCGCGGCATCTACAAGCGCGTGGTACTCGAGGGCAATCGCATCTGCGGCGCCGTGTTGTTTGGTGACACGCGCGAAGCGGCCAGGCTCAAGGAACTCATCGCCGATCAGTCCGACGTGGGACCGATTCGTGACCAGTTGCTGTTCGACGCCTCGGCGGCCGCCTAGGCGGAGTCTTCTCTGGACAACGTCGGCGCGCCAGTCAAAACAACCTGTCCCTACTGCGGTGTCGGCTGTGGAGTGATCGCGACACGCCGCAAGGATGCGGTCGACGTGCGCGGCGATACGGCGCATCCCGCCAACCTCGGCAAGCTGTGCGTGAAGGGCAGTGCGCTCGGCGAAACCGTCGGGCTCGAGGACCGGTTGCTGTATCCGCAGTTGCGCGGCAAACGCGCCAGCTGGAACGAGGCCATCGCCACGGTGGCCGGCGAGTTCCGCCGCTGCATCGAGCAGTACGGGCCCGAGTCCGTGGCGCTCTACGTGTCCGGCCAGCTGCTCACCGAGGATTACTACGTCGCCAACAAGCTCGTGAAGGGCTATTTCGGCAGCGCGAACATCGATACGAACTCGCGCCTGTGCATGGCCTCGGCGGTGGCCGGTCACAAGCGGGCCTTCGGCGAGGACGTGGTTCCCATCAGCTACGAAGACCTGGATGTCACGGATCTCGTGGTGCTGGTGGGATCGAACACGGCCTGGTGCCATCCCATCATCCTGCAGCGGTTGCAGGCGGCGCGCGAGAAACGTCCACAGTTCAGGATGGTGTCCCTCGATCCGCGCCGTACCGCGACCACTCAGCTCTCGGATCTGCACCTGCCGCTGGCCGCGGGCACCGACGTGCATCTTTTCAACGGGCTGCTGGTTTTTCTCGCCGAACACGGGCACCTCGATCGCGAATTCATCGCCGCGCACACGAATGGCCTCGACCAGGCGCTCGAGGCGGCGCGGGCGGGTGGCGGTGGCTCGATCGAAGACACGGCGCGCGCCTGTGGGCTCGACGCCGCGCTGGTGCGCGAGTTCTTCGAGTTGTTCGCACGCACACCCGCGACCATCACCGCATTTTCGCAGGGTGTGAACCAGAGCAGCGCCGGCACGGACAAGGTCAATGCCATCATCAACTGTCACCTGGCGACGGGCAGGATCGGCAAACCGGGCGCCGGTCCCTTCTCGGTGACGGGCCAGCCGAATGCCATGGGTGGCCGCGAGGTGGGCGGTTTCGCCAACACGCTGGCCGCGCACATCGACATCGAGAACAGTGCAGGTCGCGATGCCGTGCAGAGATTCTGGGCGAGCCCGGCCATGCCGCGCCGCCAGGGTCCGAAAGCCGTGGAGATGTTCGATCGTCTCCACGACGGACGCATCAAGGCCGTGTGGATCATGGCCACGAACCCGGTGGTGAGCCTGCCAGACGCCGACAAGGTGAAGGCCGCGCTGAAGAACTGCGAGTTCGTCGTGGTGTCGGATGTGGTCGAGAATGCGGATACCGCCACGCTTGCGCACGTGCTGCTGCCGGCGCTCGCCTGGGGCGAGAAAGACGGCATGGTCACGAACTCCGACCGGACGATCTCGCGCCAGAGGCCATTCCTGCCCGCGCCGGGTGAAGCTCGCGCCGACTGGCGCATCATCTGCGATGTGGCGCGCGCCATGGATTTTCCCGGCTTCGATTTCATCTCGCCGCACGAGATCTTTCGCGAGCATGCGCGCCTTTCGGGTGTCGCGAACGAAGGCCGTCGCGCGTTCGACATCAGCGCCTGGTCCGACATCACCGCCGCCGAGTACAAGAACTGGCAGCCGGCCGCCTGGCCCATGGTGGCCTCACGCGAGGGCGCTCGCGGGCCGATGTTTTCGGACGGCAAATTCCTGCACGCCGATGGCAAGGCGAAATTCATCGCGCTCACGCCGCGCGGCCCGGAGAACGCCGCGAATCGTGAATTCCCCCTGATCCTCAACACCGGGCGCGTGCGTGACCACTGGCACACGATGACGCGAACCGGCAAATCCGCGCGGCTTTCCGCGCACATTGCCGAGCCCTTTGCCGAGATCAACACTGCCGATGCGCTGCGTTTCGCGGTGCGCGACGGGTCGCTCGCGACACTGCGCACCCAGTGGGGATCCATGGTCGCGCGCGTGCGCACGGGCGCCGAGGTGCCTTCGGGCATGGTGTTCGCGCCTATCCACTGGAACGCGGCGTACGCCTCCGACGCGCGCGTCGGCGCGTTGACCAATCCCGTGGTCGATCCGGTATCGGGTGAACCCGAGCTCAAGCACACGCCCGTGATGGTCGAACACTTCGCGGCCAATTGGTACGGCGTGATGCTGACGCGCGCCGCGGTGCCGCCACCCGCCACGCAGTGGTGGACCAAGGTGCGCGGCGAGCAGTTCCTGCGCTATGAACTGGCGGGCTGCCATCCCGCCGACTGGACCGTGGAGGCGCGCAGGCTGTTAGGCGTGCCCGTGGGTGAAGAGGGCGCTGCCGAGGTCGACTGGATCGAGTATCGCGACGTGTCGCGGCAGGTGTATCGCGCCGCGCTCTTCGTGAACGAACGGCTCGAGGGCTGCATCTACGTCGACAGCCGCCCGGCGCTGCCCGAGCGCGGCTGGCTGGCCAGGCTCTTCGGTGCCGGCAAGCTCAACGCGGCCATGCGCGCCAGCCTGCTCGCCGGTCGCGCGCTCGAAGGTTCCGACCAGGGCGCGCTCGTGTGCTCGTGTTTCGGCGTGGGCCGCAATCCCATCGCGGCGTGCGCGCGCGAGCTCGGCGCCGCGGCAACCCCGGCGGAGATCGGCAAACGTCTCAAGTGCGGCACCAACTGCGGTTCCTGCGTGCCCGAGATCCAGGTCATCATCGGCGAGTCCCGCAAGCGCACCGCCAGCGCCTGACAACCCCGCCCGATCGCGGCGCTGAATTACCCAGACAAATTGGGTATTGTTCGGCCACGCGATCGGAGGGGGTTCATGAAAATCCAGCTCGTATGGGCCGCCGGCCTGGTGTTGCTCTCGACGGTGGCACTGTCGGCGTCGCCGGCATCCACACTGGGATCACCCGATGGACGCATCCTCCTGCGCCTGGAGCAGACCGATGCCGGCGACCTGCTCTACAGCCTGCAGCGCAATGGCGAGTGGATCATCACGCCGTCGCGACTGCGCGTGCGCCTGGCCGAGGGCGATCTCACCGCCCTCGAAAACGTGAGCACGGCCAATCGCTCCATCGACGAGGTACGTCGGCTCACCGCCACCAAGTCGTCCACCGCGCGCAATCGCTACAACGAGATCACGCTCACCGCGGCGCCGAAGTCGCGTGTCGCGGGCTCGGTCAAATGGATATTCCGGCTCTACAACGACGGGCTGGCGTTCCGCTACCTGGTACCACCGAATGCGGGCCTGGCCACGCTGCGCGTGCGCGCCGAGGACACGGAGTTCACGTTCGCCGCGGACTACGACTGCCATGGCTTCAATGTGGGTCGCTTCGATTCGAGCCATGAAGGCGAGTTCGATCCGATCAAGGCGAGCCGCATCCGCGAGCACCACGTCTTCGACCTGCCGCTGGTGTGCCGCACGGCGTCCAACGCCTTCGCGATCACCGAGGCGAACCTGGTCGACTATGGCGGGCTGTACCTCAAGGGGCGAGGCGATGGTCGTCCCGGCGTGCAGCCGCGGGTGTCGCCGCGGCTCGATGATCGCGCGTTGCTCGCACGCGTGGACATCGGCGCCGCGGGTGCCGGCTCGCCTTGGCGCGTGATCATGCTGGGCGACAAGTTAGGCCAGCTCATCGATTCCAATCTCATCGCCAATCTCAATCCGGCGCCGGAGTTCGACACCTCGTGGATCAAGCCCGGCAAAACGGCATGGGACTGGTGGTCGGGCCCGTGGCTTCCACCGCCGGACAAGGGCGGCACCGACATGCCCACCATCATGCGTTACGTCGACTTCGCCGGGCAGGCGGGCTTCGAGTACATGATGATCGACGAGGGCTGGTGCCTGAACTCCGGTCACGGCGGCAGCGCGCCGGACAATGCGGACGTCACGAAGGCCAAGCCCGGCATCGACATGCCGGCGCTGGTCGACTACGCCGCGAAGAAGAACGTCGGCCTGTGGCTGTGGGTGCAGTGGTCGCTGCTCGACCGGCAGATGGACGCGGCGCTGGCGCAGTACGAGAAGTGGGGTATCAAGGGCATCAAGGTCGACTTCATGGATCGCAACGACCAGCAGATGGTCGACTACTACCACAGTCTCATGCGCAAGGCCGCGGAGCACAAGCTGCTGGTGGACATGCATGGCGCCTATCCACCCACCGGCCTCAACCGCACCTGGCCCAACTACCTCACCCAGGAGGGCATCATGGGTGCGGAGTACAACAAGTGGAGCCGGCGGGTCACGGCCACCCACAACGTGAGCCTGGCGTACACGCGCATGTTGCTGGGTCCGCTGGACTACACGCCGGGCGGATTCCGCAATGCCTCGCCCGCGACTTTCCAGGTGATCAACAGCCCGCCCCAGGTTCAGACCACGCGCGGACACGGCCTCGGGATGTTCGTGGTGTACGAGAGCCCGTTCCAGATGGTGTCCGACAGTCCCGATGCCTACGCCAATGCCGCGGGGTTCGACTTCGTGAAGGCCGTGCCCACGGTGTGGGACGAGACGCGTTTCCTGGCCGGGGACATCGACGAATACGTGGCCGTGGCCCGTCGCAAGGGCCGTGACTGGTACATCGGCGTCATGGGCAACGAACAGGCGCGCGAGGTGCAGTTGCCGCTGGCATTCCTGGACAAGGGGAAGTTCAGGGCGCAGGTCTACCAGGATGGCGCAACGCCGACGACGCTCGACGAGAGCACTCGCGAGGTGAAGGCGGGAGACACGCTGACGCTGAAGCTGGCGCCGTCGGGCGGCGCCGCGGTGCGGCTGACGCGCTGATCACGGCGCCGGGGCGGTGATCACGCAGTCCTGCACTCCCGGCACCGAGCCCTCCATCTGGTTGGCGGTGTTCATGTCCTCGAGCAATGTGCCGTCCGGTTGCGGTAGTTCGCCCATGGCGCAGCCGAAGAAGCCGAGCCCGACCACGCAACGCTTGCCCATGCGCACGTAGGGCAGGCCGTTGGCCCAGCCCGTGCGCTTCGCGTCCGGCTTCCATTCGAAGTTGTTCTTCTTTCGCTCGCAGTCCCGGTAAGGAGATCCGGGTGTCGAGCTGAAATCGCGAGTCTTGTATCCGTCGGCGGCCGTGGCGCGTTGGGCAGCGACTTCCGCCGCGGCTTGCCAATCTCGCACGGGCGGGACGCCCGTCGACGGCGCGGTGGATACGTGAGGTTCCGGGATAGGTTCGCGGCGGCGGGTGATGCGGCCTGGAATGGGTGGCCTGGAATCGCGGGGCTCGTCAGCCACCGGCGGTTCGACCCACTCCGGGACCAGCGTGAGGGCGACATCCACGATGACTTCCTCTTCGACGCCGGGCGTATCCGATAGCCCCAGCCAGAAGAAAACGGCGCCATGCGCGCCGATGACCACCAGCCACGCGATTGCCCGCCGGGTTTTTTGTCCTGCTGCGAACACCCGGCCATTGGAGGGCCGACCAGGAAGAAAGGTTCTGGGTTTATTTGCTAGCTAGTCGGGAACTCAGGCGAGGCCTGTCAGGTCGCGATCTTTCTTGACCTGCAGCGCCTCACCCAGGGCGACCACCAGCGGCTTCATGAACCACGAGTGTTCGGGGCTCGAAGATACTTCGAAACCGTGCGACCGGATGGCCTCGGCGACGATGGGGCCGACCGCGGCGATCATGGTCTGCGTGAGCGCGCGGCGCACCAGCGGCGCGGGATGCTGGGTCATGAGCCGCTCGATCTGCAGCTTGCTGGTGAACGCGATGGCGTCGACTTCGCCGGCCGCCATGCGCTCGAGCAGGGCGTGCACCGTCGCATCGTCCGCGGCGTTGCCATAGACATAAGGCGCCACGGTGGTGATGTCGGCCTCGCGCTCGCGCAAGAAGCGCATCAGCGTGAGGTTTGGGTCGTTGCCATAGAGCTGCACGGCCACGCGACGGCGCGCGAGATTCTCGCCGCTGATGGAGCGGATCACGCCGTCGGTGGTCGGTTCGGTGGCTTCGATGCTCGGCTTCAGCCCCATGGCGCGCAGCGCGCGTGCCGGTTTCGGGCCGCGCGTGATGGTGCGCACCTTCGCCAGTCCTTCGATGAACCGCGGACGCAGTGCCGGCTCGTGCTTGTCGATGCAGCTGAGAATGCGGGTGAGGCCTTCACCGGTGATGACGATGAAATCGTCGAATCCACCCTCGGCGAGTTTCACGGCGAAGGCGAGCACCTGGGCGCTGTGCGGCGAGTCGTAGATGGTGACCAGCGGGCAACGCAGCACCTCGGCACCGCGACGTTCGAGCAGCGCGCTGAACACTTCCAGCTCGCGCATTTCAGGGACCGCGATTCTTTTTCCCTTGAGGTTCCAGTCGGGCATCGGGGGCGGACAATATCACCAGCGCCGCCCCAACGGTGAGCGCCGCCAAAACGCCGGAATTTGCACCGGTTTGCGCGACGTGGTGCACCCCCTCGCCGCGTTTCGGTGCAAGCCGCCGAAAGCAGGCGGCCGCTCGCGAAATACCCCCTGAAAAAAGCGCTGGCATGCGGATTGCTTTTCCCCCGGTGCCGTCATGAGCGGCAGCAGTTAGACGCAGTCAATCAACACAAGCAGGTCGCGTTCGGGGGGATGCGTGCGCCGGAAGATCAGCGGAGGAATCCAGATGCACACGCGTATGAAGATGGGAATGGTTGTCCTGGCTCTTGGCCTGGCCGGACAGGTCATGGCCGAAGAATCGTTTTCACAGGCCATCAAGTCGACCAAGCCGATTGTCGACACGCGGCTGCGCACCGAGGACGTCGACCAGGCTCCCCTGGCGGACGACGCCAACGCCATCACGCTGCGCGCGCGCCTCGGATTCGAGACCGGCAAGGTCTGGGGCACGTCCTTGTTAGTCGAGGGCGAAGCCGTGGTGCCGCTGGATACCGACTACCGGCCGGATCCCGCGATTCCCGAGAACGTCACCTACCCGGTGGTGGCGGATCCGGAGTCCTATGAATTCAACCGCGTGCAACTGGTGAACACCAGCCTGCCGGGTACGACCATGACCCTCGGTCGCCAGCGCATCCTGCTCGACGACCAGCGTTTCGTCGGCAACGTGGGCTGGCGCCAGAACGAACAGACCTTCGATGCCTTCCGCATCGTGAACAAGAGCGTGAAGAACCTGACCCTGGATGGCACCTTCCTCAACCAGGTCAATCGCGTGTTCGGCAAGGAATCGCCGCAGGGCCGCTACGAAGGTGACAGCGCGCTGCTGAACGCGAGCTACCAGACCAAGATCGGCAAGGTCACCGGGTTCGGTTACCTGCTGGAGTTCGACAACATCCCGGGCGTGGCGGCGGCGGTGCGCGATTCCACGTCCACCTACGGCCTGCGGTTCGCGGGCGAGGCGCCGGCGGGCAAGGCCAAGATCTCGTACATGGCCTCCTGGGCCACGCAGACCGACTACGCCGACAACCCGCTGAGTTTCGACCTCGACTACCTGCTCGCGGAAGTCACGGCGACCTACAAGCAGTTTGGCTTCGGCGCCGGCATGGAGGTGCTCGACGGCAACGGCGTGAAGGGATTCACCACGCCGCTCGCCACGCTGCACAAGTTCCAGGGTTGGGCTGACAAGTTCCTGGCCACGCCGCCGAACGGCATCGAAGACGTGTACGTGAATGCCACGGCCAACCTCAAGGCGGTCGGTGGCCTCGACACGCTGGGCCTGGTGCTGAGCTACCACGACTACAACGCCGAGGAGATCTCTGCCGACTACGGCACGGAATGGAATGCGTCGATCGCGGCCAAGGTCAAGAAAGTGAGCTTCATGCTCAAGTACGCGGACTACTCCGAGGGAGTGCTGGCCTCGGCCCGCGACACGGAAAAGTTGTGGATGCAGGTGGAATTCATCTGGTGAGTTGATTGGGTTGAACGAGGGGGGAATTTCAGAAAATGGGGACATTCCTATTTTTCCGGACGGGAAAATAGGAATGTCCCCATTATTCGGTCATTCCCTGTCTATCTACACAAGAGGGGAATGAACGATGTCATATCTGGCTCCGTCCGAATTCGTCACCAAGATGGTCGACGCTGGCGAATCCAAAGTCTTCATGTCGACGCGCGACACGCTGGTTCGCGCGGCCATGGCCGGCGCCATCCTGGCGCTGGCCGCGGTGTTCGCCGTGACCATCATCCAGCAGACCGGGCAGCCGATCGTCGGGGCCATCCTGTTCCCGGTGGGTTTCGTGATGCTCTACCTGCTGGGCTTCGACCTGGTTACCGGCGTGTTCGTGCTGGCGCCGCTGGCGCTGCTCGACAAGCGTCCCGGTGTCACCGTCCAGGGCGTGCTGCGCAACTGGGGCCTGACCTTCGTGGGCAATTTCGCGGGCGCGTTCCTGGTCGCGGTGCTGATGTCCGTCATCTTCACCTTCGCCTGGTCGCAGGATCCGAACCCGGTGGGCAAGTTCATCGCCCACGTGGGCGAGGGCCGCACCATCGGCTACAAGGAACACGGCATGGCCGGCATGCTGACGCTGTTCGTGCGCGCCATGCTCTGCAACTGGATGGTGTCCACCGGTGTGGTCGGCGCCATGATCTCCACCTCGGTCACCGGCAAGGTGATCGCGATGTGGATGCCCATCATGGTGTTCTTCTACATGACCTTCGAACACTCGGTGGTGAACATGTTCCTGTTCCCCTCGGGCATCCTCATGGGCGCGAACTTCAACTGGGCCGACTACTTCCTGTGGAACGAGATTCCGACCATCGTGGGTAACATCGTGGGCGGTCTCGCGTTCACGGGTCTCACGCTGTACTCGACCCATGTGCGAACGGCGCCGAAGCGCAACCTGAAGGTTGCCGCGTGAGCTACTGACAAGGACGGGACCTCGGTCATACTTCGACCGAGGTCCCTCTTTGACAATGTCCCGACAACTCCAGGTCTCACTGGGGCAGCACTCCGACAAGGGCCGCAAGGAGATCAACCAGGATTTCCACGGCGCCTGCGTACCGGAGGAGCCGCAGCTGTCCGCCAAGGGCGTGGTGCTGGCGCTGGCCGACGGCATCAGCAGCAGCGCCGTGAGCCAGGAAGCCAGCCAGTCGGCGGTGCGCAGTTTCCTCGAGGACTACTACTGCACTTCACCCGCGTGGTCGGTGAAGAAATCCGCCCAGCGCGTGTTGATGGCCGTCAATTCCTGGCTGCATTCGCTGACGCGACAGAGCAGCGATCCGTATGACAAGGATCGCGGCTACGTGTGCACGTTCAGCGCGTTGATTTTCAAATCGACCACCGCCCACCTGCTGCATGCCGGGGACTCGCGCATCTACCGGCTGCGTGATGGCGGGCTCGAACAACTCACGCAGGATCATCGCCTGTGGGTATCACGCGAGCAGAGTTACCTGAGTCGCGCGCTCGGCATGGATACCCATCTCGAACTCGACTACCAGTTCACGCGGCTGGAGATGGGAGACGTCTTCATCGTCGCCACGGACGGCGTGTACCAGTTCGCCAGCGACCGCTTCATGATGAATGCGGTCGCCGATCACGCGCGCGATCTCGACGCCGCGGCCCGGGCCATCGTGGCCGAGGCGCTGGAGCGCGGCAGCCAGGACAATCTCACGGCGCTGGTCGCGCGCGTGGATGCGCTGCCGGAACGCGAGGCCAATGAAGTGTTGCGGCAGCAGTCCGAACTGCCGTTTCCGCCGGCGCTGGCGCCGCGCATGCAGCTCGACGGTTTCCAGGTCGTGCGCGAATTGCATGCCAGCGCGCGCAGCCACGTGTTCCTGGCCACCGACCCGGAGAGCGGTTCGTCCGTGGTCATCAAGACACTGGCCACCGAAATGCAGAACGACGGCGCGCATCTCGAGCGCTTTCTCATGGAGGACTGGGTGGCGCAGCGACTCAGCAATCCGCACGTGTTACGGGCCGCGGGACGGGGGCGCAAACGCAATTACCTCTACACCGTGACCGAGTACGTCGAGGGCCAGACGCTGCACCAGTGGCTGATCGACAATCCGAAGCCTTCGCTGGAAGTGGTGCGCGGCATCATCGAGCAGATCGCGAACGGGCTGCTGGCGTTCCACCGGCTGGAGATGCTGCACCAGGACCTGCGGCCGCAGAACGTGATGATCGACGCCACCGGCACCGCGAAGATCATCGATTTCGGATCGACGCGAGTGGCCGGCATCGCCGAGAACGTTTCACCGCTGGTGCAGGGCGAGTTGTTAGGCACGGTGCAGTACATGGCGCCCGAGTATTTCCTGGGCGAGGGCGGTGATTCCCGATCGGATCTTTTCTCGCTGGGCGTCATCGCGTACCAGATGCTGTCCGGCCGGCTGCCGTACGGCGCCGCGGTGTCGCGGACGCGAACTCGCGCGGCGCAACGCCAGCTCAAGTACCAGAGCCTGCTGGCCGACGACCGGGAGATCCCGGCATGGATCGACGAGGTGGTGCACCGCGCGGTGCACGTGGATCCGGGCAAGCGGTACGCGGAGCTGTCCGAATTCGTCTACGACCTGCGGCATCCGAACGCGGCGTATCTCAGCCGGACGCGCGCGCCGCTGCTGGAACGCAATCCCGTGGCGTTCTGGCGGGGGGTGTCGATCATCCTGGCGATTGCCCTGGTGATTGCGCTCTTTACCTAGGAACCGCCGATGACGGTGTCAGGCCAAAAATGGGGACATTCCTGTTTTTCGCGCCGAGCCAGCAGGCGCGTTGCCAAAAAATAGGAATGTCCCCATTTTCGTTCGCTCTGGGGCGAATTGGCGTTTCTCTGTCGATATAGGCTTGGGCTGAATCTGGCCAAGCGAAGGGGGCGGCCATGCAATCACCCACTGCGGCACGGGGATTTCCGTTGCCGAGCTCGCTGAAGGTCGTGCCGGGCACCGAGTCCGCGCAGGCCGCCTATCCCTATTACATGCAGTTCACCGCCGCGGACGACTCGCGGTTCTGGTTCTACAACTCCATGCATTTCCCCGAACCCATGTCGGCCTTCGACATGGTGACCGCCGAGGCGGCGTATTGCGCGCTCGGCGCGGCGAATACGCGGGTGCACTGCCTGCCCACCACGCTGGGCATCGACTACCGCATCCTCAATGGCCGCGTGTACATCGGTGGCAACGCGGTCACCGACCCGGCGGAGATCGCGCGGCGCACCGAGGAATTCAAGCAGCGCGCGTTCTACTACTACGCGAACTGGGAAAAGCTCTACGCGCAATGGCGCGAGAAGATGCTGGCGCTGATCCGCGATGCGCAGGAGCTGCCGAAGGTGCAGCTGCCCGAGTTCGAGCCGCTCGCACATGTGCATGCCGGCCGCGGCGTGGCGTCGAACCACTATCTGCTCGAAACGTACCAGAAGACGCTCGAGGGATACTTCCGGATGTGGCATCACCACTTCGAGTTCCTGCTGCTGGGTTACGGCGCGTACCTCACGTTCTTCGCCTTCTGCAAGAAAGCTTTCCCCGAGATCAGTGACCAGACCGTCGCCCGCATGGTGGCGGGCATCGACGCGGAGATCTTCCGGCCCGATGAAGAGGTGCGCCGGCTGGCGCGCCGCGCAGTCGAGCTCGGCGTGCACGCGCATTTCCCCGAGGGCGCCAAGGTCGACGCCGTCATTGCCTCGCTCGAGAAGGCCGGCGCGCCGGGCAAGGAGTGGCTCGGTGAACTGGCGAAGTCACGGGATCCCTGGTTCAACATCAACGTCGGCGATGGCTTCTATCATTACCACCGCTCGTGGAATGACGATCTGTCGATGCCGTTCGCGGGCATACCGGGTTACATCCGCCTCGTGCAGCAGGGCGAGTCGCTCGAGCGGCCGGTGGAAAAGCTGCAGGCGGAGCGCAGGCAGCTCATCGAGGACTACCGCGAACTGCTGCGCACCGACGAGGAACGCGGCGCCTACGACCAGATGATCACGCTGGCGCATCGCGTCTTTCCGTACGTCGAAGGACACAAGTTCTATTGCGAGCACTGGTACACGAATCTCTTCTTCAACAAGATCCGTGAGTTCGGCGCGCTGCTCTCGGAGCATGGGTTTTTTCCCGACACCGAGGACGTCTTCCAGCTCACGCACTTCGAGCTCGAGTCGGCCATCGTCGATCTCATGACGTCGTGGTCGACCGGTTCGCCACCGCGCGGCCCGCAGCACTGGCCGGCGAAAGTCGCCGAGCGCCGCGCGGCCATCAAGACCTGGGCGGCGGAGAATACCGCGCCGGCGCTGGGACCCGTGCCCGACGTCATCGACGATCCCGCCATCGTGATGCTGTGGGGCATCACGCGCGAAAGCCTCAACACCTGGCTCGCGGCTGGCGACGACACCGCCACGCGGGAGATCCGCGGTTTCGCCGCGTCGCACGGTGTGGTCGAAGGGCCGGCCTGCGTGGTACGCAGTGTCGATGAGATTTCGCGACTGAAGCCCGGTGACATCCTCGTCTGCCAGGTCACCAATCCCACCTGGGCACCGATCTTCCAGAAGATAGCCGGCGCCGTCTCCGACATCGGCGGATCGATGAGCCACGCGGCCATCGTGGCGCGCGAATACGGATTGCCCGCGGTAGTGGGCACCGGCAGTGCCACTTCCCGCATCAAGGATGGACAACGCATCCGCGTCGATGGCGGGCGCGGCGTCGTGACGATTCTCCAGTAGTCAGAACCAAGAGAGGGGTGTTATGTCGGCCGTTCACATACCCGGGATCAAGGCGCCGCCCTCGACGGCTTACAAGATCGTCGATGTGCCGGAGACCTACAAGGACGTGATCCAGCGCCACGGTATCCCCGGTGCCTTCGTCGGACCCTCGATGGAAGAAAGTCCCTGGGTGCCCTTCGGCGACAAGGCTGCGATCCGGCATCTGCATTTCGACACGCGCCAGAACATCTTCGGCAACATTCTCTGGATCAAGAAGGCCGGCGTCATCGGCACGCACAAGCATCGCGGCACCGTGGTGATGGTGTGCCTCGAAGGCAGTGCGCGTTACCTCGAGTACGACTGGGTGGCGCATCCGGGAGATTTCATCTACGAGACCCCGGGCCTGGTGCACACGCTGGTCAGCGATCACCCGGAGGGCTGCAAGCTGTTCGGCTGGCTGCACGGCGCGACCGAGTTCTACGACGACAAGGGTCAGTTCATCGAAACGCTGGACGTATGGTGGTTCATCAACCACTACGAGACCTACTGTCGCGAACACGGCATCCCGATCAACAAGCAGTTGTATATCTAGTCGATGGCGAACGTCGGGTGGTTTGCGGATATCGGGCTGGCCGATCGGGCCGCGGTCGGCGGCAAGGGCGGCAGTCTCGGCGAGCTCACGCGGGCCGGTATCGCGGTGCCCCCGGGTTTCGTCGTCCGCACCGAGGCCTTCGAAGCCTTCCTGCAGGCGCTCGAAACCTCCGCGCCGGTGCGCGCGCGCATCGAAGCGCTGGCGCCCGGTGACCTGCCCGCCATCGAAGCGTGCTCCGCGGAACTGCGCCGGCGGGTGGTGGCGGCGCAGATGCCCCAGGCGCTGGCGGATGAGCTAACCACTGCGCACACGGCGTTGCGCCAACGGTCGGGATTTGCCGACGTGGCCGTGCGCTCCTCGGCCACCACCGAAGATGCCAGCGATGCGAGCTTCGCCGGTCTGCAGGACACTTTTCTCTGGGTACCCGATGCCGCGCGCATGCTGGAGCGCGTGCGCGAATGCTGGTCCAGCCTGTATTCCGTGGAGTCGATCTCCTATCGCCGGCATCGCGGCATTGCGGAACAGGACGTGGCCATGGCCGTGGTGGTGCAGTCCATGGTGGAGGCGCGCACCGCGGGTGTGATGTTCACGCGCAGTCCGACCACCGGCGATCGCTCGGTCATCACCGTCGAAGCAGCCTGGGGCCTGGGTTCGGCCGTCGTGGGCGGCGAGGTCACGCCGGACCGCTGGGTGGTGGGCAAGATCACCGGCGAGATCAGCGTGCGCGAAATCTCGGACAAGCACATCGAGCACCGGCGCGCGGACGGCGGCGGTATCGAGGCCATGGCCGTGGCGGCGGAGCGACGCAACACGGCCTGCCTGGTCGACGCGGAGCTCGAGAAGCTGCGCGTCGTGGGGCGGCAGGTGGAGCGCCACTACGGTTGCGCGCAGGACATCGAGTGGGCCATCGATTCGCGCGGCGCGCTGCTGCTGCTGCAGAGCCGGCCGGAAACCGTGTGGTCGGCGAAGGACGCGGCGCCGGTGGCCAGGGCCACGGAGGATCCGCTGGCGCACGTCATGTCGATATTCGGGGGACGACGTTGAGCCTCACCGCCAAGGACATCGCCGAGATCACGCGCCTGCTGGAGGACTCGAGCTTCGACGAGCTGGAGATCGAAGTGGGTGGCATGAAGATCCACCTGCGGCGCAGCAGTGCCGCGGTGCCGCGGGTCGCTGCGCCGGCCGCGCCGTCACCTGCGCCCGCGCCGATCGCCGCACCCAGCGCCGCGACACCCGGCCTGGTCGAGGTACGCGCTCCTTTGTTAGGCACGTTCTACCGTGCGCCCAAACCCGGCGCGCCGCCCTTCGTGGAAGTGGGCGCGAGCGTCGAACCCGACAGCATCGTCGGCATCATCGAAGTCATGAAGCTCATGAACACGGTGCGCGCCGGCGCGCGCGGCGTGGTACGCGAGATCTGCGCCGCCGACGCCACGCTGGTGGAGTACGGCGCGACCCTGCTGCGTCTCGACGCGCGGGGCGACGATTGAAGATACGCCGCATCCTCATCGCCAACCGCGGCGAGATCGCGGCACGTATCGTGCGCAGCTGCGGTGCGCTGGGCATCGAGACCGTGCTCGCGACCTCCGAGGCGGATCGCGATTCACTGCCGGCGCGGCTCGCCACGCGCGCGCTGTGCGTGGGCCCGGCGCGTGCCACGGACAGCTACCTGCGCGCCGAAACCATGGTGCAGGCCGCGCGCGGTACGGGCTGCGAGGCCATTCACCCGGGTTACGGTTTTCTCTCCGAGCGCGCCGAATTCGCCCGGCTCTGCGAGCAGCACGGCGTGATTTTCATCGGGCCCACGTCGGCGCAACTCGAAGCCGTCGGTGACAAGCTGCGCGCGCGCGAGGAAGCCGTGTCGGCGGGCGTGCCCGTGGCCTCGGGTGGATCCGCGGCGACGGCGGAGGAAGCGCGGGCTCTCGCGCAGCGCACGGGATACCCGTTGCTGGTCAAGGCCGTGGCCGGCGGCGGTGGACGCGGCATGAAACGCGTGGAGCGTGCGGCCGATCTCGAGGGCGCGCTCTCGCTCGCGGCCGCGGAAGCCGGCGCCGCCTTCGGTGATGCGCGCGTTTACATCGAGCGGTTCGTGACGCGCGGGCGGCACGTGGAAGTGCAGATGCTCGGCGATGGCGAAGGGCGCGTCATCCATCTCGGTGAACGGGATTGCTCGGTGCAGCGCCGCTACCAGAAGCTCATCGAAGAGACCCCGGCGCCCGGGCTCACGGCCGAAACCCGCGCTCGACTGCACGAGGCCGCGACGCGACTGGCCGCGCGCCTGAAGTATCGCGGCGCCGGCACGGTGGAGTTCCTCGTGGATGCCGCCACCCAGGAGTTCTTCTTCCTCGAGATGAATGCGCGCATCCAGGTGGAACATCCGGTCACCGAGCAGGTCACGGGCGTGGACCTGGTGGCCGAGCAGATCGCCATTGCATCGGGTGAGGGATTGCGCATCGCGCAGGCCGAACTGAAATTCACCGGTGCCGCCATCGAGCTGCGCGTGAACGCCGAAGACCCGGAACGTGACTTTGCGCCCAGTCCCGGGGTAGTCGGCGAGGTGCACTGGCCGGGTGGTGAGGGCCTGCGCGTGGACACGCACATCGAGTCCGGGTCTCGCGTGCCGCCGTACTACGACTCGCTGCTGGGCAAGATCATCGCCAGCGGCGCCGATCGTGACCAGGCGCTGGCACGCGCGCGCCAGGCCGTGGCCCAGTCGCGACTCTCGGGCGTGAGCACCAATCTCGCGCTGCACACGCGTGTGCTGGCGGATGCGGAGTTCGCGGCGGGTGGTGTCGACACCGGGTATCTCGGCCGGATGCTCGATGCGCCATCCCCCGGAGCGCGTCGTCATGGCTGAGGTGCAACTGGTGGAAACCAGCCTGCGCGACGGCAACCAGTGCCTGTGGAGCGCGCTGGGCGTGGATACGGCGAAGACGTTGAGCATCGCGCCGGCCATGGATCGCGTGGGCTTCAAGGCCATCGATTTCACCACCTCCACACACATGGGCGTGGCGGTGCGCTACAAGCGCGAGGATCCCTGGGAACGCATCCGGCTCATGGCCGCGGCGACGCCGAATACGCCGCTGCAGTTCATGGGGACGGGCTTCCGCTTCATTTCCTGGGAGACCGCCAGCGCGGAATTCATGTCGCTGGCGTACGCGACACTGGCCCGGCATGGCATTCGCCGGTTCTGTCTCGCGGACCCGATGAACGACGCCGCCGCGAACGTGCTGAACGCGCGGCTGGTCAAGGCGGCGGGTGGCGAGTACGTGATCGCGGCGCTGGTGTTCACGTTGAGTCCGATCCACGACGACGCGCATTACGCGGCCGCGGCGCGCGCGCTGGCCGCCAGCCCGGATATCGACGCGTTGTACATCAAGGACCCGGGTGGCCTGCTGTCGCAGAAGCGTGCCGCCACGCTGATTCCCGCCATCCGGCAGGCCGTGGCCGAAGCCGGTGGCGGCAAATTGCTCGAGCTGCATTCGCACAACACGATCGGTCTCGCGGAGATGACCTACCTGGACGCGCCGGATCTCGGCGTGAGCGCGTTGCAGTGCGCCTCGGGTGCGGCCGCGGATGGTATTTCCAATCCGCCCATCGAGCGCATCGTCGCCAACCTGCGCGCCCTGGGTCATCGCGTCGACGTCGACGACGCGGCGCTGGCGCAGGTCTCGAACTACTTCACCGCGCTGGCGGCCGCCGAAGGATTGCCGGCCGGCAGCCCGCAGGGCTTCGACGCCTCCTATCTACAGCACCAGCTGCCGGGCGGCACCGTGGGCACGATGCGGCGGCATCTCGCCGAGAGCCGCATCTCGCACCTCGAAGGGCGCGTGCTCGAGGAACTGGACCGTGTGCGGCAGGAACTGGGCTGGCCCATCGTCATGACGCCCTTCGCGCAGATGGTGATCACCCAGGCGGTCATGAATGTCACCAGCAAGGAGCGCTACAGCGTGATTCCCGACGAAGTGATCCGGTACGCCCTCGGCCGTTTCGGCCGCCCCAATGTTCCGATCGACGACCGCGTCATGGAGCGCATCGAGTCACTGCCGCGCACGCGCGAGTTGCGCGCGGAGGAGGGCATGCCGCCCTTGCCCGAGCTCCGCCGCCGCATCGGCGGCTCGCTGAGTGACGAGGATTTCCTGTTGCGCGCCACCATGCCGGGCCCGCTGGTGGACGCCATGCGCGCGGCCGGTCCCGCGCCGCGGCACTACGACCCCGCCAGCAAGCCCGTGATGGAGCTGCTGCATCGATTGCTGGCGCGCCGTGACCTCGCCGAGATCTCCATCGACAAGCCCGGGTTCCGGCTTGCGCTGCGACGCGCGCAGGCGGGCGCGTGACGCCGGCCAGTCCCGGCAAGAGCCGGGTGAAAGGATTTCCGAAGCTGTCGGGGTTCATGTTCGACGTCGATGGCACGCTGCTGCTCAGCGATCGTTCGCTGGGCGGGTACCAGCTGCTTCCCGGCGCCATCGAGACCTTGAATGAACTGAAATCGCGCGGGCTACCCTACGTGCTGCTCACCAACGGCAGCGCCTATCCACCGGCCGAGCAGGCGGAAAAGCTGCGAAAGCTGGGACTGCCCGTGGAAGACCTGCAGATGCTGACCCCATCCGTGGTCGCCGCCGGCGTGATGCGGCGCAATGCGGTCAAACGGGTGCTGGTGCTGGGATCGCCCGGTGTCGGGCACTCGTTGCGCGAGATCGGCATCGAAACCCGCTCCAGTGATGAGAAGCCCAACGGGATCGACGCGGTGTACGTGGGCTGGCATCCCGACTGCACGATGAAAGACATCGAGGCCGCGTGCAACGCCATCTTCGCGGGCGCGAAACTCTACGTGGCCTCCGATGTGCCGTTCTTCGCGACCCGACATGGCCGCAGCATCGGGTACAGCTATGCGATCGTCGGGGCCATCCGGCGCGTGACGCACGCGCCCATGATCCTCACCGGCAAACCTTCCAGGCATGCGATGAAGTTCGTGGCGCAGCGGCTGAACGTGCCCATCAGCCGCGTGGGCGTGATCGGCGACGACCCGGTGGTGGAGATGTCGATGGCGCGGCGCTACGGTGCCGCGGCCTTCGGCGTCACGACGGGCGTGACCTCGGCCGAAGAGTGGCGTCGGCAGCCCATGACACGCCGGCCGCACCGGGTGTTCGGCGATCTGCGACAGCTCATCGATCTGCTGGGCCCCTGAAAAATGGGGACATTTCTGTTTTCCGTTTCGAGTTGTGAAGTGGACCGGGGAGTCGGAGGTGTGATTCGCTGAAAAATAGGGATGTCCCCATTTTTCTGGCCCCATTTCCCAGGTCGTGGCATGAAGATAGCGGTGTTGTTCGGCGGAACGAGTGAAGAGCGCGATGTGTCCATCGCGAGCGCGGCGCAGGTGATCCCGGTGCTCCGGGGCCTGGGCCACGAAGTGGTGGCGGTGGATACGGCGGCAGGCCGCCTGGCGCCGCCCGACGAACGCAAACTACTCGAGAGCCGCGTGGCGCCGGCGCCGCCGTCGGACCAGAGCATGGCCACGTTGCGCAGCGGCGCGCTGACCAATCCCGCGACCGCCATCAATCCGCGCGAAATCGACGTGGTGTTCCTGGCGCTGCACGGTGGCGCCGGAGAAGACGGCCGCATCCAGGCCATGCTGGATCTCGCCGGCCTGAGCTACACCGGCAGCAATCACATCGCGAGTGCGGCGGCCATGGACAAGGATCTCTCCAAGCGCCTGTTCCGTGCCGCGGGTGTACCCACGGCGGACTGGCTGATGGCGCCCGCCGATGCCGAGGCACTGCGCGCGCTCGGCACACCGGTGGTGGTCAAGCCGAACAAGCAGGGATCCACCGTGGGTCTCACCGTGGTACGCGATGCGGCGAAGCTCGCGGCCGCCATCGAACTCGCGCATCGCTATGACGACGAAGTCATGATCGAGCGCTTCGTCGCCGGCCGCGAGTTCACGGTGGGCATCCTCGACGGAACGCCATTGCCGGTGGGCGAGATCATCGCGCCCGGCGAAGTCTTCGACTACCAGTCCAAGTACCAGGTGGGCGGCGCGCGCGAAGTGTTCCCCGCGGACATCCCCGCGTCCGAGTCCGCGAAGCTGCAGGCGTTCGCGCTGGCCGCACATCGCGCGCTCAAGCTCGGCGCCTACAGTCGCGTCGACTTCCGGCGCGACGCGAATGGCGGCTATTGGGCGCTCGAGGTCAACTCCCTGCCGGGACTCACCGGCACCAGCCTGTTGCCGCAGGCTGCGAAGGCCGCCGGCATCGATTTCGCGCAGCTGCTGGCGAAGATCTGCGCCGGCGCGATTCGCGGCCACTAGCCGGCGTCAGGCGCGTTCCGGCTGCGGGCAGCGGCTGGGAACGGCCGAATACTGGGCCCGGAGAACATGCCTGGCCGCATTCGATGCCGCGATGCGCAGGGGGCTGCTGAGGATGGCGCCGGCCCGGCTGCGCTTGAACGACTTCAGGCTGGATTTCTCGTGGCTGGAGAGCTGGAAGTCGGGTTGCCTGCCTGCCGCCCGGCTATCCAGGAATTCGAACATGAGGTCCACGAATCGCTGGCCATCGCGGCTGCGGTAGTACTTCAGTCCCCGGGACATCTCCTCCTCGGTGAAGAGCTTCTCCAGGACCCTGGGTGCGTCGTCGCGGAAATCATCGGCGGTGAAAGGAATCAGGCAAGGGACCGGGTCTGGCGAATCGACCTGCTTCTGATTGGCGCTGGCGGCCAGCTGGTTCGTCAGTTGGGCGAAGAAAGCGTCCAGGCGCATGGCGGTGGCCAGCTCGACGGCCGGATCGGACGCGGCGGGAGCCGCGGCGAGCGCGACCCCGCAAACCCAGCTGCCAAGAAAGGCTGCCAAACCGGATTTCATGGCCCGAGGCTACCTTCCGGGACGGGGGCCGACACATATATATGGGCGGGCAAGCCCTTGATTTGACATAACAGAAGCACCTGGCCCGGGAAGGCGGGTTTTCACCCCCAGGAGCAACCGGTACGCGGGCTTGCGGGGCAGGGGTGCCCTGCATATACTGCGCGCCCTTTCGCCGGGGTCCTGCGCCATGCACAGAACCCAAGCGATTGATTTCCAGCGAAATCGGGCGCGGTTGGGAGAGACCTTCGGGGCTCAAATAACCCAAGACCACTCGAGCTTCGCGGGCACATTCGTGCACCGCGTTCTCCTTGGTTTACCTCTCCCGGTCTAGCTACTCGGCACGCGGGCAATTGTATTCGCGTGCTACGAACGAGAGGACAGTCATGAGCGTTGCTCTTATCGGCCGCAAGGCCGGCATGACTCGCATCTTCACCGATGCGGGCGAGACGGTTCCGGTAACCGTCATCGAGGTGCTGCCCAACCGCATCACCCAGGTGAAATCCGTCGACAAGGACGGCTATCGCGCCATCCAGGTTTCTTTCGGCAAGAAGCGTCCGCAGCTGCTGTCGAAGCCGGCCGCGGGTCATTACGCCAAGGCCAATGTCGAACCCGGCAAGTCGCTGGTCGAGTTCCGCCTCGCCGAGAAAGAAGGCGCGGATCTCGCCGTGGGCGCCGAGCTCAAGGCCAGCCATTTCGCCGCCGGTGCCATCGTCGACGTCACGGGCACCACGATCGGCAAGGGCTTCGCGGGCACCATGAAGCGCCACAACTTCGGCGGTCACCATGCCTCGCACGGTGTGTCCGTGTCGCACAGAACCCCGGGCTCGATCGGCCAGCGCCAGACGCCGGGTCGCGTGTTCCAGGGCAAGCGCATGTCCGGCCACATGGGCGTGGTCCGTCGCACCATCGAGAACCTCAAGGTCATCGAGATCGACGCCGAGCGCAACCTGCTGCTGATCAGCGGCGCGGTGCCGGGCGCCCAGGGCGGCCAGGTCATCGTGCGCCCGTCGGTGAAGGCCGAGGCGCAGAAGCGCCGCAAGAAGGTCGCGCCGAGCAAGATCAACACCGGCTCGTCCAACAAGAAGTAGTCGCCAACCATGAAACTCAAGTTAGCCAACGGTGGTGCTGAGCTCGCGGTTTCCGACGCGATCTTCGGCAAGGAATTCAACGAAGCGCTGGTGCACCAGGTGGTCACCGCGTATCGCAACGCCGGTCGTTCGGGCACCAAGGCCCAGCTGACCAAGGCGGAAGTGCGTGGTGGTGGCCGCAAGCCCCGTCCGCAGAAGGGTGGCGGCACCTCGCGCGCCGGCTCGATCCGTTCGCCCATCTGGGTGGGTGGTGGCCGTGCGTTCGCCGCGAAGCCGCGCTCCTTCGAGCAGAAGGTCAACAAGAAGATGTATCGCGGCGCGCTGCAGTCGATGCTCTCCGAGCTCGTGCGCCAGGATCGTCTCGTGGTGACGGACACCTTCACGGTGGACGCGCCCAAGACCAAGCTCGTGGCCGAGCTGCTGAAGAAGTTCAAGCTCGAGCACGTGCTCATCATCGTCGAAGGCATCGACGAGAAGCTGTTCCTGGCCGCGCGCAACCTCAAGCACGTCGAAGTGCTGCCGGTGGCGAACCTGAACCCGCTGTCGCTCGCCAGCTATGACAAGGTGCTGGTGACCTCCGGCGCCGTGAAACTCATCGAGGAGCGCCTGCAATGAGCGCCGCCAAGAAAGAAGCCGCTCCGAAGGCCGCCGCCAAGGCGCCCAAGGCCAAGGGCACCACCAAGGGCAAGAAGGTCGTCGACATCCAGGACGCCCCCAAGGTTGCCAGTCAGGAAAAGCTCATCAATGTGCTGCTCGCGCCGCACATCACCGAGAAGACCTCGCTCGCCATGCAGAACACGAACACCTATTCGTTCCGCGTGCTGCGCAAGTCGACCAAGCCGGAGATCAAGGCCGCGGTCGAGCTCATGTTCAACGTGAAGGTCGCGGGCGTGCAGGTGGTCAACGAGACCGGCAAGACGCGCCGTTTCGGCAAGCTCCTGGGCCGCACCCAGGACATCAAGAAAGCCTACGTTCGCCTGGCCCCCGGCCAGACGATCGACTACGAAGCCAAGATCAAGGCGTAAGGTAGTTAGACATGCCAGTCATCAAGATGAAGCCGACTTCCCCGGGCACGCGTTTCCGCGTCAAGCTCGACAAGTCGCACCTGTGGAAAGGCGGCCCGTTCGAGCCGCTGACCGCCAAGCAGAAGAAGCATTCGGGCCGCAACAACGTCGGCCGCATCACCACGCGCCACCAGGGCAGCGGTCATGCGCAGAAGTACCGCATCATCGATTTCCGTCGCGACAAGGACGGCATCAAGGGCGTGGTCGAGCGCATCGAGCACGATCCGAACCGCACCTGCCACATCGCGCTGGTCAAGTACACGGATGGCGAGCGCCGCTACATCCTCGCCACCAAGGGCATGCAGGCCGGTGACGAAGTGCGCTCGGGCGCGGATTCCCCGATCAAGTCGGGCAATAGCATGCAGCTGCGCCACATCCCGGTCGGCTCCATCGTGCACAACATCGAGCTCAAGCCCGGCAAGGGCGGCCAGATGATGCGCAGCGCCGGCGCCTCCGCTTCCTTCACCGCGCGCGAAGGCATCTACGCGCTGCTGCGCCTGAAGTCGGGCGAGAGCCGCAAGGTGCACGTCGACTGCCGCGCCACCATCGGCGAAGTGTCGAACGACGAACACAACCTGCGCGTGTACGGCAAGGCCGGTGCGAAGCGCTGGCTGGGTATCCGCCCGACGGTGCGTGGCCAGGCCATGAACCCGGTCGACCACCCGCACGGTGGTGGTGAAGGCAAGTCCGGCCAGGGTAATCCGCACCCGGTGAGCCCGTGGGGCCAGAACGCCAAGGGCCTGAAGACGCGTCGCAACAAGCGCACGACCAACATGATCGTGCAGCGCCGCCAGAACCGAATTCGCTAATAGGAACCCGCCATGCCGCGTTCACTGAAAAAAGGTCCGTTCGTCGATCTGCATCTTCTGAAGAAGGTGGAAGTCGCCGCCGCCAAGAGCGATCGCAAGCCGATCAAGACCTGGTCGCGTCGCTCGATGATCATTCCCGACATGGTTGGCCTGACGATTGCCGTCCATAACGGCAAGCAGCACATCCCGGTGCTGGTCACCGAAAACATGGTTGGCCACAAGCTGGGTGAGTTCGCCCCGACGCGCACGTTCAAGGCGCATTCGGGTGACAAGAAGGTGGAGGCCTCGGCCTAACATGGAAACGAAAGCCATCCTGCGCTACGCGCGCATCTCGCCGCAGAAGTGCCGCCTGGTCGCGGACACCGTGCGCGGCGCCAAGGTCGACAAGGCCCTCAACACGCTGAAGTTCATGCCGAAGAAGGGCGCGGACCTGGTGCACAAGGTGCTCTGGTCGGCGGTCGAGAACGCGCAGAACAACCAGGGTGCCGACGTGGATGACCTCAAGGTCACCAAGATCCACGTCGACGCCGCCCCGACGTTCAAGCGCTTCGGTTCCAAGGCCAAGGGCCGCGGCACGCGCATCATCAAGCGCAACAGTCACATCACCGTCGTCGTCGGCGACGGCAAGAAGGACGAGTAACCATGGGTCAAAAGGTCAATCCGGTTGGCATTCGCCTCGGTATCACCCGTGACTGGGTGTCCAAGTGGTACGCCGGCAAGAAGCAGTTCCCGGCCCACGTGCACACCGATTTCCGCGTGCGTGAGTTCCTGAAGAAGAAGCTCGCCGAAGCCTCGGTCAGCCGCGTGCAGATCGAACGCGCCGCCAAGCGCGTCAACATCACGATCCAGACCGCGCGTCCGGGCATCGTGATCGGCAAGAAGGGCGAAGACATCGAGAAGCTGCGCGGCGAAACCGCGAAGATGCTCAAGCTGCCGGCGCAGGACGTGCGCCTCAACATCGCCGAGATCCGCAAGCCGGAACTCGACGCGCAGCTGGTCGCCGACGGCATCGCGCAGCAGATCGAGAAGCGCGTGATGTTCCGCCGCGCAATGAAGCGCGCCGTGATGAGCACCATGCGCTCGGGCGCCCTGGGCGTGAAGGTCCGCCTCTCGGGCCGCCTCAACGGTTCGGAAATCGCCCGTACCGAGTGGGCCCGCGAAGGCCGCGTGCCGCTGCACACCTTCCGCGCCGACATCGACTACGGTCTCGGCGAAGCCAAGACCACCTACGGCGTCATCGGCGTCAAGGTGTGGATCTTCAAGGGCGAAGTGTTCGACAAGGCCGCGCTCGCGCAGCAGGCGGAAAACGTTGAAGCCGCGCAGGCCGCGCAGGGCGCCGCCGCCAATGCCGCAGCCGCCGCCGCGGCGGGCACCCCGGCCGCCTGAGGTAGATAGATATGCAACAGCCCAAGCGCACCAAGTATCGCAAGCAGTTCAAGGGAACGAACACCGGCTTCGCCCATCGCGGCAGCTCGGTTTCGTTCGGTGAATATGGCTTGAAGGCGACCAGCCGCGCCCGCATGACGGCCCGCGAGATCGAAGCCGCGCGTCGCGCCCTGACCCGCTACATCAAGCGTGGCGGCCAGGTGTGGAACCGCGTGTTCCCGGACGTGCCGGTGTCCAAGAAACCCCTTGAAGTCCGCATGGGTGCGGGCAAGGGCAACGTCGAGTACTGGGTGGCCAAGGTGCTGCCCGGCAAGATCCTGTTCGAGGTCGAAGGTGTCGACGAGGCGACGGCGCGCGAAGCGTTCCGCCTGGCGAGCGCCAAGCTCTCGGTGGCCACAATGTTCGTGAAACGGCAGGTGCGTTGATGAGCGCCAAAGATTTGCGCGGCAAAGAGCCGAAGGACCTGCAGGCGGAGCTGATCAAGCTGCGCCGTGAGCAGTTCTCCCTGCGCATGCAGGCCGCGAGCGGCCAAACCGTGAAGTCCTCGGATTTCGGCAAGGTCAAGAAGAGCATTGCGCGTGTGAAAACCGTGATGACGGAAAAGACGCGCGCAGGAGCCAAGAAATGAACGAAGTCGAACAGAAGAAGCCGGCTCGCGCCCTGACGGGCAAGGTCGTCTCGAACAAGATGGACAAGACCATCGCGGTCGAGATCGAACGCCTGATCAAGCACGAGCGTTACGGCAAGTACATCCGCCGCACGACCAAGCTGCTGGCCCACGACGAGAACAAGGAAGCCCGCGAGGGTGACACCGTCTCGATCGCGCCGTGCCGCCCGCTGTCGCGCCGCAAGTCGTACAAGCTGGTCTCGGTGCTCGAGAAAGCGAGCGCGCAATGATCCAGCTGCAAACCATGCTGAACGCCGCTGACAACAGCGGCGCCCGCACGCTGATGTGCATCAAGGTGCTCGGCGGCACGCGCCGCCGCTATGCGCAGGTCGGCGACGTCATCAAGGTGTCCATCAAGGACGCCATTCCGCGTGGCAAGGTCAAGAAGGGCGAGGTGTACGACGCGGTGGTGGTTCGCACCAAGCGTGGCGTGCGTCGCGCCGACGGTTCGGTGCTGCGTTTCGACACGAACGCCGCCGTGCTGTTGACCAACAAGCTCGAGCCGGTCGGCACCCGCATCTTCGGACCCGTGACGCGCGAGCTGCGCACTGAGCGGTTCATGAAGATCGTGTCGCTCGCTCCCGAGGTGCTCTGACATGAACAAGATTCGCAAGGGCGACCAGGTGGTCGTGCTTTCGGGCAAGGACAAGGGCCGCCAGGGCACCGTCCTCGCCGTCGATGGTGAAAAGATCACCGTCGAGAACATCAACAAGGCGAAGAAGCATCAGAAGCCGAATCCGCAGCGCCAGATTCCGGCGGCCATCGTCGACAAGGCGATGCCGCTGCACATCTCGAAGGTTGCGATCTGGAACGTGGGCGCCAAGAAGGCGGACCGCGTCGGCATCAAGCAGTTGAAGGACGGCAAGCGTGTCCGTTTCTTCAAGTCCAATGGCGAAGTGATCGACGCCTGAGCGGCGCCGATATCATCGATCTAAGGATCGTAAGGAAAGGCAAATGGCCCGGTTGAAAGAGTTCTACAAAGAGAAGGTCGTTCCGAAGCTCAAGTCCGACTTGGGTCTGAAGAACGCCATGGAGATCCCCAAGATCACCAAGATCACGGTGAACATGGGCGTGGGCGAAGCCGTCGCCGACCGCAAGGTCATGGACGCGGCCGTCGCCGATCTCACCAAGATCACCGGCCAGAAGCCCGTGCTCTGCATGTCGAAGAAGTCGATTGCATCGTTCAAGGTGCGCGAGAACCTGGCCATCGGCGCCAAGGTCACGCTGCGCGGCGAACGCATGTACGAGTTCCTGGATCGCCTGATCACCATCGCGATTCCGCGTATCCGTGACTTCCGCGGCATCAACCCGCGTTCGTTCGACGGCCGCGGCAATTACAGCCTCGGTGTCAAGGAGCAGATCATTTTCCCGGAGATCCAGTACGACCAGATCGACCAGCTCCGGGGCATGGACATCACGATCACCACGACGGCGAAGGACAACAAGCACGGCAAAGCCCTGCTCGAAGCCTTCAGTTTCCCGTTCCGCAAGTAAGGAACTAAAGGGTATGGCCAAGACAAACATGGTCGAGCGCGAGAAGCGTCGCGCGAAGATCGTGAAGAAATATGCGGCGAAGCGTGCTCAGTTGAAGGAGCTCATTCGCAGCCCGAACACCTCTCCCGAGGCTCGCGCCGAAGCGCAGGTCAAGCTGCAGAAGCTGCCGCGCGACGCCAGCCCCACGCGGGGACGCAACCGCTGCGCCATCACCGGCCGCTCGCGGGGTGTGTACCGCCGCTTCGGCCTGGCGCGCGTGAAGATCCGCGAAGCCGTGTCGCGCGGGGAACTCCCGGGCGTTTCCAAGGCGAGCTGGTAAGGAGCACATGGCATGAGCATGACTGATCCCATTGCCGACCTCCTGACCCGCATCCGCAACGCGCAGCTGGCGCGCAAGACGGAAGTGTCGGTTTCGAACTCGAAGCTCAAGACCGCGCTGGTCAAGGTGCTGAAGGACGAAGGCTACGTGGCCGGCTTCAACGTCGTTACCGACGGCGCGAAGCAGACGCTGAGCATCGAGCTGAAGTACTTCGACGGCCGTCCCGTGATCGATCGCCTCGAGCGCGTGTCGCGCCCGGGCCTGCGCATCTATCGCGGCAAGACAGAGCTGCCGAAGATCCAGGGTGGTCTCGGAACCGCCATCGTCTCCACGCCCAAGGGCGTGATGACCGACAAACAGGCGCGGGCCATCGGGCAGGGCGGCGAAGTCCTCTGCATCGTGGCCTAACTAGATAGGTTGAATCCATGAGTCGAGTAGCAAAACGACCGGTCGAGCTGCCCCAGGGCGTCACCGCCTCCGTGGCCAACAACGTGGTCAAGGTGAAGGGCGCCAAGGGCGAGCTGTCGCTGACCGTGGCCGACGGCGTGTCCGTCGAGCAGCAGGAAAAGAAGCTGCAGGTGAAGTTCGCCAGCGCCGGTTCGCGCATGTCGGCGGGCGCCGCGCGCGCGCACCTCGCGAACATGGTCACGGGCGTGTCCAAGGGCTACGAGCGCAAGCTCGAGCTGGTCGGCGTCGGTTACCGCGCCGCGGTCCAGGGCAAGACCCTGAACCTGACGCTCGGCTTCTCGCACGCCGTGAACTTCCCGATCCCGGAAGGCATCTCGATGGAGACGCCGAGCCAGACGGAAATCACCATCAAGGGCATCGACCGCCAGAAGATCGGCCAGGTGTGCGCGAAGATTCGCGCCATCCGTCCGCCGGAGCCGTACAAGGGCAAGGGCGTGCGTTTCGCCGGTGAGCAGATCACTCTCAAGGAGGGCAAGAAGAAGTAATTCTTCGGCACTCACATATGCAGATCACCAAGAAAGAGCGGCGCCAGCGCCGCGCCATCAAGACCCGCATGAAGATCCGCGAGCTCGGCGTCGCGCGTCTGACCGTGCACCGCACCCCGCAGCACATCTATGCGCAGGTGTTCGCCGCCGACGGCTCCAAGGTGCTGGCCGCGGCCTCCACCGTGCAGGAGAAGGTCGCCAAGGGTCTCAAGGGCACCGGCAATGTCGACGCCGCCAAGGCCGTCGGCACCGCGATCGCCGAGGCCGCGAAGGCCGCCGGCATCACCAAGGTCGCGTTCGATCGCGCGGGCTTCATGTACCACGGCCGCGTCAAGGCGCTGGCCGACGCCGCGCGCGAAGCCGGCCTCGAGTTTTAAGGAACCACACACATGGCACGACCTGAAAAACAGAACCAGGCTCAGGACGACTTCCTCGAGAAGCTGGTCGCAGTCAACCGCACCGCGAAGGTGGTCAAGGGTGGCCGCCAGTTCGGTTTCACGGCTCTCACGGTAGTGGGTGACGGCGCCGGCCGCGTGGGCTTCGGTTTCGGCAAGGCGCGTGAAGTGCCGGTCGCGATCAGCAAGGCCATGGCGCAGGCGCGCAAGAACATGGTCAACGTGGCGCTCAAGAACGACACGCTGCACTTCGCGATGCACGGCACGCATGGTGCGACCAAGGTGTACATGCAGCCGGCCTCGGACGGTACGGGCGTCATCGCTGGTGGCGGCATGCGCGCGGTGCTCGAGTGCGCCGGCGTGCGCAACGTGCTCGCCAAGAGCTACGGCTCGCGCAACCCCATCAACGTGGTGCGCGCCACGGTGAATGCACTCGCGGCGGCCAAGTCGCCCGAGGACATCGCCGCCAAGCGTGGCAAGTCGGTCGAGGAGATCCTGGGTTAATTCCCGGGAGGTTACTTACATGGCCAACAAGCAGATCACTCTCACGCTGGCGAAGAGCCTCGCGGGACAGCTGAAGAACATCCAGGCGTCGGTGCGCGGTCTCGGCCTGCGCCGCCGCCACCAGACGGTGCAGGTTGCCGACACTCCGCAGAACCGCGGAATGATCTACACGGCCAAGCACCTGCTGTCGGTAAAGGAATAAGGAAGTCACATGACCATGCGACTGAATGACATGAAACCCGCCGCCGGTGCCCGCAAGGCCCGTCTGCGCGTGGGACGCGGCGCTTCCGCCGGCCAGGGCAAGACCTGCGGCCGTGGCGTGAAGGGCCAGCGCGCGCGCAAGGGCGGCTACCACAAGGTCGGCTTCGAAGGCGGCCAGATGCCGCTGCAGCGCCGCCTGCCCAAGGTGGGCTTCCGTTCGGCCATGCAGGCGACCCGCGCCGAGGTCCGCCTCGACGAGCTCGCCAAGGTCGACGGCGCGATCATCGACCTCGACTCCTTGAAGAAGGCCAACATCATCCCGACATTCGCCGACCAGGCGAAAGTCGTGCTGTCGGGCGAACTCAAGAAGGCGGTGACCCTCAAGGGCGTCGGTGCCACCAAGGGTGCGCGCGAGGCCATCGAGAAGGCCGGCGGCAAGGTCGAAGCCCTGCCCGAGAAACCCGCTCCCGCGAAACTGACGGCCAAGGCCAAGAAGTAAGCGACCCCAAGGTCAGGTAAACGTGGCAGAAAGCACACAGAATCCGGCAGCAGTACTGAGCGACGCGGCGCGTTTCGGCGACGTGCGCAAGCGCCTGCTGTTCCTGATCGGCGGATTGATCGTCTATCGCATCGGCACGTACATCCCCGTGCCGGGCATCGATCCGCAGCGCGTGGCTGATTTCTTCCGCGACAACGCCGCGACCATCTTCGGCATCGTGAACATGTTCTCGGGCGGTGCGCTCGAGCGCCTGTCCATCTTCACCATGGGCGTCATGCCCTACATCTCCGCGTCGATCATCGTGCAGATGATGGCGATGGTGGTGCCGCAGTGGATGGAATACCGCAAGGAAGGCGAATCCGGCCGGCGCAAGCTCACCGAGATCACGCGTTACGGCACGCTGGGCCTGGCGCTGTTCCAGTCCTTCGTGACCGCCAGCGGTCTGCAGACCCAGGGCTTCGTCGTGGCGCCGGGCTGGCAGTTCCTGTTCGTGGCGACCATCACCATGACCACGGGCGCGATGTTCCTCATGTGGCTGGGTGAGCAGATCACCGAACGCGGCGTGGGCAACGGTATTTCCATGATCATCCTGGGCGGCATCGTGGCGGGTATTCCCGGCGCGGTGGGCCAGACCCTCGACCAGATCAACAACGGTGCCATGCCGGGCGTGGTCGCCATCGGCCTCATCGTCATGGTGCTCGGCGTGACCGCGTTCTGCGTTTTCGTGGAGCGTGCGCAACGCCGCATCCCGGTGGACTACGCCAAGCGACAGGTCGGGCGCCGCATGATGGCGGCGCAGAGCACGCACCTGCCGTTCAAGATCAACATGTCGGGCGTGATCCCGCCGATCTTCGCGTCGAGCCTGCTGCTGTTCCCGGCGACCATCGCCGGCTTCGCGGGCACGAACAACGACACCTGGTGGGGCCGCACGCTCGAGGTGTTCTCGACGACGCTGGGTTACGGCCAGCCGGCGCACATCACGCTGTACGCGTTCCTGATCATCTTCTTCTGCTTCTTCTACACGGCGCTGGTGTTCAACGCGCGCGAGACGGCCGACAACCTCAAGAAGTCGGGCGCCTTCATCCGCGGCATCCGCCCGGGCCAGCAGACCGGCGAATACATCGACAAGGTGCTCACGCGACTCACGCTGTGGGGTGCCCTGTACGTCACCGCGGTCTGCCTGCTGCCCGAACTGCTCGTGTCGCAGGGCGGCGTGCCCTTCGTGTTCGGCGGTACCTCGCTGCTCATCGTGGTCGTGGTCGCCATGGATTTCTTCTCGCAGCTGATCGCGCATACGCAGTCGCACCAGTACGGCAGCCTCATGAAGCGCGCGAATCTCATGGGCTACGGCCGCAGTGGCCAGCCGCAAGGTTAATCAGGACTTATCAATATGAAAGTACGCCCCTCAGTCAAAAAGATCTGCAAGAACTGCAAGGTCGTGCGCCGTCGCGGCGTGGTCTATGTCATCTGCTCGGACACGCGTCACAAGCAGCGCCAAGGTTGAGACAGATAACCGTTAATAGGTAGGAACTGCACATGGCACGTATTGCCGGCATCAACATCCCGATGAACAAGCACGTGGTCATCGGCCTCACGCACATCTTCGGTGTGGGTCGTTCCCGCGCGAAGGAAGTCTGCGCGGCCGCGAAGATCGCGCCGACCACCAAGGTGAAGGACCTCACCGAGGCCGAGGTCAACGCGATCCGCTCGGTGCTGCAGAAGACCGCCGTCGAAGGCGATCTGCGCCGCGAGAATTCCATGAACATCAAGCGTCTCATGGACCTGGGTTCGTACCGCGGCCTGCGCCATCGCAAGGGTCTGCCGGTCCGTGGCCAGCGTACCCGTACGAATGCCCGCACGCGCAAGGGTCCGCGCAAGCAGGCCGTGAAGCTGAATGCTCCTCCGGGCAAGGTTTAAAGGTCAGGTAAAACACAATGGCTGAAGAAAAGAAGTCAGAAGCCGCTGCTGCGGGTGCCTCGGGCGCCGCCGCCGCTGGTGGTGCGAAGAAACCGAAGAAGGCGCGCAAGAACGTCCTCGACGGAATCGCCCACGTGCACGCTTCCTTCAACAACACCATCATCACGATCACCGATCGCCAGGGAAACACGCTTTCCT
>Ga0315912_10000584_pt1 | contig 61755 bp, 46 predicted proteins | sample VfabasoilMG_FD_204469 | JGI IMG/M metagenome (GOLD analysis project Ga0315912, IMG submission 204469) | Garden soil microbial communities collected in Santa Monica, California, United States - V. faba soil | ecosystem: Environmental > Terrestrial > Soil > Garden | place: USA: California...
GCACTGCGCCACGATGGCTGCGTTGCTCGACGCTCACCGTATTCCCGATACGACTCGGTCTCGCGCCTTGCCCTCGCGGCGCAGCTCCGCGCCTAACCGGCCACGAACTTCCGGCACCGAGTACTAGGCTCGCGCTTCTCGTTCGCTGATCTTGCGCAGCGTTTCCGAAGCCTCGGTCCAATCATCGTACTCGGCGATATCCGAGAGGCTGATGATACCGACCAAACCGCCTTCGTCATCGAGGCACATGATGCGTGACTCGTGATTTTGAGCCATCAACGCTTGCGCCTTTCCGAGATCGTCTTCGGGGCTGCAGGCGATCACCTCGTCGGTGATGACGTCGCGAATGGCAGTGGTTGCCGCGCGGGCGTCCGCCAGGACGCGAATGGCCAGATCGCGATCGGTGACGGTGCCGAGCACTTGCTTGGCCTCGTCGCAAACCGGCAGAAACCCGACATTCGCATCACGCATGCGTCGAGCTGCATCCTGGACCGTCTCTTGCGGCAGGATGCATTCGATATTTCGCTTCATGATCGCTTCACATCTCATGTTTCACCTCGTTATGGTTGCAACGGAATCGGGGGTCATGCGGCGACTTGCGACACGAGGCAAGATTCGCACGTGGCGAAAGAGCTCACTGAGCGTGGTCGCACAGGACTTCGAGCCTTCGTGACGATCGCGGTGGGGATTGCCTCACGGATCGAGACGAAAGCAAATGAGATGCCTACGCGCGTCCGAGCCCGCACCGATCGGTACGGGCGCATCCGCGAGCCGTGGTGCTACTCGACCGGGGCTTCGATCACGGTGGTGACGATATCGAGCGCGGCGGCAAAATCGAGGGCATCCATGGCCTGCCGCAGCCTCCCATGCGCTGCCGCACCAAGGCGTGACTCGAGCGATGGCGACAATTCGGCAAAGAGCGTCAGCGCGGCGAAATTCTGCTGGCGCAATGCACTGACGAAGGTCGTCCAGGCCACGGGATCCACCGGCTCGGCCCTGGGGTTGGCGGCTTCGGTATCGGCTGCGGGGACGTGCAGGACCATTCGCAGCGAGTGGCGCAACCGATCGACCTCCACCAAGAAGCGATGCACGATCACGCGCCGCTCGTTCGACGAGCCGCCCGGTAACAACGCGACATCGGCTTCACCAGCGGCGCGATGAAGGTCGCGGGCCCCAAGGTTGCCCGCCATGCCGCGAAGCTTGTGGACCCGAGCGGGAAAGTCGGGCACGGCCCCGGTGTCCGGGGCTTCCACCACGAGCCGCTGCAGCTCTTCGAGCTCGCTCAGCAGGCGAGCGAGCATGTTCAAGAACAAGCGACTGTCACCGTCGAGGCGCGCATGGGCATCGTCGGGATCGATGCCATCGACCATCGGCCATTGCCGTGGTCGGTCGAGCACCTTGGGGCGAGAGACGATACCGAGTGACGTGCCTCGCGTCCGTTCCACGTGCCGTCGCACACTCGCGATGAGCGCATCGACGACGAACGGCTTGGAGATGAAGTCGTTCATCCCCGCCTCGAGCGCTTGTTGCCGTTCGCTCGACAAGGCGCCGGCCGTGAGCGCAATGATGGGTAACTCACCGGACGTGACATGCTGGCGGATCCGCCGTGAGGCCTCGACACCATCGACCTCGGGCATTTGGATGTCCATCAACACGGCATCGAATCCGTGCTCGTCGTGCAACACCCGGTCGACCGCTTCGCCGCCATGGACGGCCAATACGATCTGTGCGCCTTCGAGCTCGAGGATCCGAGCGGCGATGCTGCGGTTCACTTCGCTGTCGTCGACGACCAACAAGCGCACTCCAGGCAACCGTTGGCCAATTTGCGTGTACGGAATCCCCAAACCGAGCCGTTCGCTGCTGCCGGTTCGGGTGGTCACGGCCTTGGCCATCGCATCGAACAACCCCGACGCCGTGAACGGCTTTGCGAGGAGTGCGTCGGCGAGCCGCACCTCTGTGTGTTGCCGGAGGAGGTCGAGATCCGCGGCGGTGGTCATGACCACACTCGGCAGGCCTCGTTCGCCCAACGCGTGGCGAGCCGCCGCAAGCGTCTGTAGACCATCCATCATCGGCATCCGCCAGTCGAGGATCACCGCATCGAACGGACTCCCCTGTTGCTCGTGCTCGATGATGGTGGAAAGACCTTCCTCGCCGGATCCGACGGCTTCGACCCGCCATCCCAATCGTCGGGCGCTCGCGACCACGCTCAACCGCTGATCGACGTCGTCGTCGACCACGAGGACCTTGAGACGTTCGGTCGCATCGCGTTCGTCGGTAGCAGGGCGACCGAACGGGATGAGACACCAAAATCGGCTGCCCATCCCGACCACGCTCGTGACCCCGATGTGGCCCCCCATCAAGGTCACGAGCTGCTTGACGATCGCGAGGCCCAGTCCCGTGCCACCGACCCGACGCGTGCGTGGTCCGTCGGCTTGGGTGAACGGCGTGAACAACTTGGCCAGCAGCTCTTCGTCCATGCCCGGTCCATCGTCGGCAACGTCGAAGCGCAGCCAGACCTTGTCGTCGTCCTGCGAGCAACACCGCACACTGACGCGGACGGTCCCGTGTTCGGTGAACTTGATCGCGTTGCCCGCGAGGTTCGTGAGCACTTGGATGAGCCGTACGCGATCGCCCACCAGCTGATCGGGCATTTCCTCGTGGGCGTCGAGCACGAGCGCCAGGTCTTTGCCCGACGCATAGGCGGTCATCAGTCCGACGAGTTCGTCGAGCACTTGCGTGAGTCGGAATCGAGCGATATCGAGGGTGAGCTGTCGGGCCTCGATCTTGGACAGATCGAGGATGTCGTTGATCATGCCGAGCAGGGTTTTGGTCGAGCGCTCGATGGTCTGCACCAACTCGGACTGTTCGGCGGACAGCGGTGTCCGGCCGAGCAAATAGGTGACCCCCGTGATCGCCCCCATCGGGGTTCGAATCTCGTGACTCATGTTGGCGAGGAACATGCTCTTGGCCTGGCTCGCCGACTCGGCTTGCTCCGTCCGTTCCGCGAGCAAGCGATTGAGGTCGTGCAACTCGGCCTCGTGCTGCTTCTGACGGGAGAGATCCATCGCGACACCAAGGTAGGCCACGATCTCGTTCGCGTCGTCACGCACGGTGCTGACCGTGAGCAGCACGGGAAAGCGTGAGCCATCCTTGCGGATGTACGTCCATTCGTTGGTGTCGGCCTGGCCGGAACGCGCTTTGATCACGAACACCTCGAACGGATCGGTGATCGTGACGCCCAACTCTTGCTCGAGCACGGCCCGCCGCGCTTCGACTTCGGTACGATCGTGGATGATCGCAGGGGAGGTCACGCCGACGACCTCGCTGGCTCGATAGCCGAGCATGGCCTCCGCCGCCTGGTTGAAGAGCGTGATCGTACCCGACAGATCCGCACCGATGATCCCCGAACCCGCTTGGGCGAGGATCGCCCGCTGCAAGACTTCGCTGCTCCGCAAGGCCTGCTCGGCGACGCGACGTTCCGTCACGTCCCGGTTGATCCCCACGATGCGGAGCACCTGCCCGGTGCTGGGATCCCGACGGACGAAAGCTCTCGAGTTGAGATGTCGGACCTCACCATTCGAACGCACGATCCGAAAGTTGACATCGAAGTCCCGATCGCCGTTCAGCACGCCATGGATCGCCGTTTCCATCTTGTGGCGATCTTCTGGATGCGCGGCAGCAATCCAGGCTTGTTCGACGTTGCCGATGAGCTCCGGCGGAGTGTCGTAGAGCTCGTACATTTTGGCGTCCCAGACATGGACGTTGTCGACGAGGTTCCAGTCCCAGACCCCCATCCTCGCCGCCGAAGTGGCGAGCTGCAGTCGTTCGGTGAGTTCGTGCAGCTGTTCCCGGACGCGTTCTCGCTCGGTCACGTCCTGGCACGTCGCTACCACCCGTTCGGGTCGTCCCTCGGCATCTTTGACGACCTCGGTGCGTGCGAGGATGGTCCGTCGCGTCCCATTGGACCCAACCACTTCGAACTCGTCTTCGGCACCTTCACCGGTGACGAGACATCGTTTGACCGTCGCCACGATTCGCTGCCACGATTCGGTGGAGAACATCGGAGCCTGTCCGTCGAACGACGGCAACGGCTCCGATGGATCCCGTCCCATGATCCGATAGAGCTCTTCGGACCACGTCACGCGCCCGGTCGCGACCTCGAGCTCACCGCTGCCGACTTGGGCGACGCGTTGAGCGATCTGGAGCTGCTCGGCCAGCGACTCGAGCTTGTGATTGGCGTTGCGAAGCTCCTCGGTGCGGGCGAGCACATGGGCTTCGAGCTCGCGATTCAAGTTCACCGTCGCTTCTTGAGCGTCGCGCAAGTCCTGGACGTCGGTGTTGCTACCAAACCACTTGGTGATTCGGCGGTCCGCGTCGAGGACGGGGACCGCTCGGGTCTTGAACCAGCGATGGACCCCGTCGTGGCGGCGAATCCGAAACTCGATGTCGAGCGGTGCACCCGAGGCCACGCATGCGGCCCAGCGCGCGCGGGTGAGCTCGAGGTCTTCGGGATGAAGCTGTGCGAGCCAGCCGTAGCCGAGCTGTGCGGCTTCCGAGATCCCCGTGTAGGTCACCCACTGCGGGCTCAGGTAGTCGCAACGACCATCGGAGCTGCACGTCCAGACCATATCGGGCAACGACTCCGCGAGATCGCGGACGACCCTGACGCGCGTGCGCGTCTCCCATCGCAACAGGTAGAGAAGTGCGAACACCACCAGCGCGATCGTCACGGCCATGAGCGCGGGTCGCAGGCACCCCGCTGCCGTCCGAGGCAGCGCGATGAGAATCTCGACGCGCAGGTCGACGCGGGGAAACCATTCGAGCACGCGATCGATCGCCTCGAAGCGTGCGAGTTCGAGCCTTCGAACCACCGCGAGCGGGAGGATGAGGATCGCAACCCCGAACTCGGTGATTCGTGCGTCGTTCATCCTTGCGAGGCCTTCGGCTCGACGAACTCGACGCGATTGCGTCCGCGTTGTTTCGCCAAATAGAGCGCTCGATCGGCTGCGTCGACGAGATCGCTCTCGCGACACGCCGGACCCGAGCCCACGTCCTCCGAACCGCGTACGTGCGGTCCTTGAACCACCCCGCTGCAGGACACACCGATGCTCACGGTGACGAACGAGGCCGTTTCGGAGGCACGGTGTTCAATCGCGGCGCGAGCGACCTCTTCGCGCAAGGTCTCCGCAACACGAAGCGCCCCGTCGATTCCGGTCTTGGCCAGGATCACGGCAAACTCTTCACCGCCGAATCGACCGGCCAAGTCGGTGGGACGACGCGCGGCGCGACCGATGGCAGCCGCGACGAGGCGAAGGCATGCATCGCCCGCTGGATGCCCATAGGCATCGTTGTAGCGTTTGAAGAAATCGACATCGATGAGCAACAGCGAGAGCGGCAGACCCGAGCGTCCCGCTCGATTCCATTCCCGCGCCAAGGTTTCGTCGATGGTTCGACGGTTCGCGAGTCGAGTGAGCCCATCGGTCGTTGCGAGGGCCCGCAACTGGTCCATCTGCTGCTTGAGCTGGAGATGCAGCCGGACGCGAAGTTGGACGCGGGGGGGGATGAATGGCTTGCCGATGAAGTCGGCCGCACCGAGCTCCAACGCGGTCGTCTCGAAGTCGATGCTGTCGTGGCCCGTCACGAAGATCACCGGGATGTCGGCAAACTCGGGATTGGCTTTGAGTTTGCGACACACGGCAAAGCCGTTTTCCCCGGGCATCTCACCATCGAGCAGGATCACGTCGGGAGCCCGTTCCTGGACCAAGCGGAGCGCGTCCTTGCCGTTCGTCGCGAAACGAACGTCGGCATACTCGAGCAACGCCCGACGCAGAACTTGAATCGCGATCGGGTCATCGTCGACGATGAGAATTCCAGATTGGTCCGGGGCGCCGACGCGCTCGGTCATCGAACCATGTCTTTGCGATCGAGAAGCAGTGGGGTCGAGATCGATCTCGGTCCGCACCCGCGGCGAATGACTTAGGCCCGACCGACGCGTGTTTGTTCGCAAGTCACCACACGACTTGGGTCTCTCGATGAACCGGAACCGTGATCACAACCATCCCTTGCGCCGAAAATACACGAGCAAGCCGATCGCGGTGACGGCCATGAGGCCGAGAGCGAACGGATAACCCCAGTACCAACGCAGCTCCGGCATGTTCCACGGAGATCGATCGGGGTCGAAGTTCATGCCGAAGATGCTGGAGATGAACGTGAGTGGAATGAACACAGTCGCCATGACCGTCAGCACCTTGGTCACCTCGCCGAGACGCTGGCTCGCGACCGACAGCTGCACATCGACCAGGTCGGTGGCGAGCTCGCGGTTGGTTGCGACGATGTCGAGCAGCTGGGCGCAATGGCCCTGGCAGTCGCGCAGATAGGCGCGCGTCCCCTCTTGGATCACGGTCGATTCGTCGGCCGTGAGCGTCGCGAGCACTTCACGCATCGGCCAAAGGGCTCGACGAAGCCCGAGCAGCTGGTGCTTGACCCGACGCAGCCGCCCCGAAACCTCGAGCGGCATGGCTTCGGGAATGGCGTCCTCGATGCTTTCGAGCTCTTCGCTGATCGCTTCGAGGACCGGGAAGAACGCGTCGACGGCGACGTCGAGCAGGGCATACGCGAGAAAGTCGGAACCGCTGCCGCAGACCCGCACCGAACCATCGCGAATCCGCTGGCGCACGACCTCGAAGATGTCGCCCTTGCGCTCTTCGAACGAGACCACGAAACCGGGCCCGACGAACACGCTGAACTGCTCGGTCTCGGTCGATCCGACGTCGTCGACGATGCGGATCACGATCTGGACGATCGAATCGAAGCGCTCGACTTTGGGTCGCTGGTGAGTCTGCAGAACATCGGCAAGGGCCAGTGGATGAAGACCGAACTCCTTCCCGATCGCATCGATCGCCTCGCCATCGCCGAGCCCGATCATGTGGATCCACGTCACGGGCCACTCGGAGCGCAACTGGTGGAGTTGGGCGAGGTCGAGGCTGCGCTCCTCCTCGCGGCCGTTTGGGCCGAAGCCGATCATGTGTACGATCGGTTTGGGGGCGTTGGGATCGACGGTCAGCTTGTCGGGGGGAATGTGCCGACCGCGCGGGCCCATCGGCTTGCGTTGCCGCAGTGTCTTGCGTTCCTTACCCAACTTCTTCCCCATGGAGTCATCGCTCGGTGGCGGACGTGGGCGCGCGAATCAGCGAGACCTCATCCACGCGCAAGTCGATGTTCGCCGTGCCCCCCGTGACCCGGGACAGGAAATTGATCGCGATCACCCGATCGAGCGAAAACTCGGCCGGCTGGGCCCAACTCGGTTGGGTGAGATCCTCGAAGCGAAGATCGAAATCCTCGTACTCGGGACCGAGCTCGATCGCCGTCGCATAGTGGCCGAAGCAGCCTTGGCCCATGCACGTGCCGCCCTCCGCAGGCGGTGCGGTCGCGGGTGTGACGACCTCGACCACGATGGTTCCAGTCCCGCTCGCTCGGACCCGCAACGTCACGAAGGCCGACAAATTGGCCCCCGTACCCGCCACGAAGGCGCTGAGACCTGCGCCCCAGTCCGTGAAACCTTCGCCCGTGACATGGACTTCGCCGTCGGTCGTTCCGAGCCCGGTATGGTCGGGCGGTTCGACCTGACTCGTTCCATCCGAATAGGTGAACCACTGCCCTGCAACCTCCCGGGTGAAGAACGCGCTGTCGCTCGCGGTGAAGTCGTCGAGCAAGAGCGCCTCCCCTTCCTCCACACGTTCTCCAGCGTCGCTCCCCGCCGCCGATCCGTCCGTCGCGATCGCTTCGCTCTCCATCGTCGGGTCGCTGTCGCATGACGAGATCGGCAACATTCCCACGAGCAACCCGAACGCGACGCGGGGTCGAGGCTCTGGACCCATGAGGAGCTTCAGGAGAAGGCGCGCATTCATGAACATGGTCGAGAACCACTCTAACACCGCTGGGACGGATTCCGCGTGGACGGGGGTGGCGAGGACCCCTCCGAGGCCGTGTTGATGTACAAACGGGGAGACATGCGGTGGCGTTCGGTAAGTCCGAGGAGGGTTGCGTTCGAGCTACCCACGATGATCGCCCTCGGATGGCTCTTCGCGTCGACCGGCTGTCGGGAACCCAAGGAGGAAGCACCACCCGTTGCGGCCCCCGAGCCACCGCCCTTCGACGCGTTGCAGTGTCCCCACGGCAGCGAAGGTTGCCCCTGCATCGACCAGACCCGATGCGAGGCCACGCTCGACTGCGTGAGCCAAGTCTGCGTGACGCCGCGCGAGTGCGACGACGGCGGCCCCGGGTGCCGCTGCAACGGGGGCAACGACTGCAAGATTGCCGAGTTCTGCAACGACAAGGGCGTTTGCCAACCCAGCACGTGCCCCTATGTCGGCGATCAGGAATGCGACGAACCGTCGGGCACGGGGACGTGCGCGGTGGGGACGGACTACGCGGATTGCTGTGCGACCCCGCGCGATGGCATTTGCGACGAGTCGGGTCGCGGCGGAGTGTGTCCCGAGTTTTCCGACCATTTCGATTGCGGGTATTGCTTGCCAGACTATCGCGGCGACTTCGAATGCGACGAACCGCAGGGATTCGACGTCTGCCCCACGGGTACGGACCCGATCGATTGCTGCCCGACCCTACGCAATGGCATTTGCGAAGCGATCTCCGCGGGAGGCTCGTGCCCCGAGGACTCGGATGCTTTCGATTGCGGATTCTGCCCATTCGAAGGGGATGGGTATTGCGATGAACGGCAGGGATTCGACATTTGCCCCGAAGGAACCGATGTCGAAGATTGCTGCGCCACCCCGCGCGATGGCGTCTGTGAAGAATCGGGCCGCGGAGGCGAATGCCCCGACGGAACCGATATTCAAGACTGTGACTATTGTCCGTGGCCGGATGACGGGGAGTGTGATGAGCCGGAAGGGAGTGACCTCTGTGCCGAAGGAACCGATCCGGCCGACTGCGGCTCATGAACATGCCGAGTGATCCAGGACTCGAGGTCCAAGGGCTTGGGCGCTGCCTGGGTTCGGACGGCACGCGTTGGCTCTACCGTCAGATGACGTTCGCGTGCCGACCCGGCACGTTCACCGCGGTGATCGGCCCGAATGGCGCAGGCAAGAGCACCCTCTTGCGCGAGCTCGTGGGATTGCACCGACCGCAGCACGGCAGCGTGAAGCTCGATGGCCGCGATCTGGCGCTCTGGCCCGCTCGGCTTCGTGCTCGTCGGCTCGCCTACTTGCCCCAACGATTCCCGCTGCCCGAGGGGCTTTCGGTGCGACGCTTGGTCTTGCTCGGTCGGGCTCCGCACATGGGCTGGTGGTCCGGAGCGGCATCGACCGACTTCGCGCGGGTCGAACATGCGATGAGCATGGCCGGTGTGGAGGCGATCGCGGAGCGGATCGTCACGACCTTGAGCGGCGGCGAAGTGCAGCGCGTCATGATCGCTCGCATGCTCGCGACCGACACGCGGATGCTCGTGTTGGATGAACCGACGACGTCGCTCGATGCTCGGCACGCGCTGCACGTACTCGAATTGCTCGCCGCGTTGGCTCGCCGCGGACACACGATCTGCGTGGCGATGCACGAACTCGAGCTCGCTCGCCGGTACGCGGACCATGTCGTACTGCTCGAAGGCGAGGAGGGCCGTTGGACCTTCGGCGAAACCCACACCACGCTCACCGCCGACCGTCTCGCGAGCGTCTTCGGGGTCGTCGTCGGGGCCAGCAACGGCTTGAGCCTCTCGCTGTCCGAGAGCACGCGCGAGGCGATCCTGGCCGGGGTTGCGCCCCCCGCGGGCTGATCGGCCTCACGCCCTCCCGGGCTGATCGGCCTCACGCCCTCCCGGGCTGATCGGCCTCACGCCCTCCTGGGCTGATCGGCCTCACGCCCTCCTGGGCTGATCGGCCTCACGCCCTCCCGGGCTGATCGGCCTCACCTCGATCCGAGCGGATCGTGATCGCCGTCGATCAGCCGGGTCCGGAGCTCATCCAGTGTCTCGACGAGCGCGAGGGGGCCGTGGGCAAGCAGAGTTTCGCGCGCATGCATCCCCCACGTCACCCCGACCGCGGGCACCGACGCGGCGCGGGCCATTTCGAGATCGAAGGTCGTATCTCCGACCACGAGCGCGTCTTCTGGACGAGTCTCGGTTTGTTCGAGAAGCTGGAGCAACATCGTCGGATCGGGCTTGGAGCGGGTCTCATCGGCGCAACGTGTGGCAGCGAAGTAGCTGGAGACACGCGTCGCCTGCAGCTCGTGATCGAGCCCCGCGCGGCTCTTGCCGGTCGCGATCACGAGCGTCTGACCGGCGGAACGCAACGCGCTGAGCAACGCCTCGACCCCGGGAAACAGGTCGACGCGAGGCGCTTCGGGCGAAAGCCATTGTCGTCGGTACTCGTTCACGAGACGGTCGGCATCGGTCGGCGCACAAGCTGGAAACAATGCAGCCACGGTCTCGCGTAGGGCAAGGCCGATGAGATTCCGCACGGCCGATCTCGGACGAGGTTCCCAACCCAGGGTCGTGATCGCGGCTTGGTAACAAGAGAGGATCTTCGCCTCGGAATCGGCCAACGTGCCATCCCAGTCGAACACGATGAGCTTGAACCTCGTCGACACGACGTGATCATGCGGCGTCGTCGGGACGGGTGGCAATCTCGAGACGGACGTCCAAACCCCTGCCACGTCTTTGACGTCGTCCGTTGGGCCGAGCCCGTAGGAATCGCGAGCAAAGTCGGTTATGTTTTGGGGGGTTATGTCGAAGTGGAGCCGCCCCGAGGATCTCGTCGGTCGGACGCTCGACGAGCGCTACGAACTCATCCGATTACTCGGTGAAGGTGGCATGGGAGCCGTCTACGAAGCCCATCATCGCCGCCTCGACGGGCGGGTCGCGGTGAAGGTGCTCAACCCCGTCCTGGCGCAAGAACCACGGCAACGGAAGCGTTTCCTGCGGGAGGCTCGCGCAGCGTTTCGGATCCGCAGCGACCATGTCGTGCAGATCAGCGACTTCGGCGAGGACCCGACCGCCTATTTCGTGATGGAGTTGCTCAAGGGAAACGATTTGTCGGTCTTGCTTCGGCGCGAGGGCAAACTTCCCTGGGCTCGAGTCAAGACGATCGCGTTACAAGTCCTCGAAGCGTTGCGGGCGGCTCACGAACTCGGGATCGTGCACCGCGATATCAAGCCTTCGAACATTTTCATCCTCGCCCGGGAGAGCCACGAAGACTTTGTCAAAGTGCTCGACTTCGGAATCGCGAAGGTCTCGGAATCCAGCCTCGAAACGCAGGGGGCGACGAAGACCGATGAAGTGCTCGGTACGGTTTCCTATATGGCACCCGAGCAGGCGCTCGCTCGGACGGTCGATCCTCGCACCGACATCTATTCGTTTGGCGTGGTGTTGTTCCAGTTGCTCACGGGAACGCTGCCCTTCGCCGGGGCGAACTCCTATCAAGTCATCGATCAACACGTCCATCATCGGCCCGAATACCTATCCGTCGTGGATCCCACCATTCCGGATACGATCGCTCGACTGGTCGATCGGGCCTTGGCCAAGCGTCCGGAAGATCGATTCCAAGGGACCGACGACTTCATGGCCGCGATCGAGGCCATCGACGACGAGTACCCACCGCGCGTCGTCGAGCTTCGTACCACCACGCTTCCGCTCGAATCCCACGGGACCTGGGAGCGAGGCGAAACCACGCCTGTACGGGTGGATCCCTCGCGCAATGGCCCTCGAACGACGGAGGAACAGCTCGAGCGAACCCGACGGTTCGACCCGCGCCGCAACGACCTCGCACCCGCGGGTGACCGACACCAAGGTGACCGACACCAAGACGCCGAGTCGGCCGAGGTCGAAGCTTCGGAACCGAACCTCGACTCGCCCACCCGCGAGAGCGTACGTCCACACCAACGTCGTGAATGGCCCATCGGAAGGGGCGTCGGCGCGACGGTCCTCGCCGGACTCGTCATCGGGATCCTGCTCGGTGTCATCCGAAGTGGTGACGAGTCCTCGACGGAAGCGGCCCCGATCACGCCCGAGTCGCTGTTTCTCGAACGGCCGACCACGGCAATGAGTGGCGTCATGGGTGGCACAGTGAGTGGCGCGTCGCTGCCCGCGGTGGCCCTCCGACCGTCCAGAAACGATCAGGCGCCTGCGGTCGACCCCTCGCCCCGGGCTGTCGCCGACGATCCGTCGGCCATGGCGTCCGCGGTGGTCCGCTCGTCCGTGACCATCCGTCGGTCCGAACCTCCGACGAGACCCGCCTCTTCGAAGACTTCCCCGTCGAGTGAAGGACGGGCCGCAAAAACTCCTACGAAGAACGAGACGCAGGTCGCACTCGAGCAGCTCGACCAAGAGTTGCAGCGGGAATGCGGTACCCTCGATCCCGGTGCGAACGTGCTCGTCGAACTCGAGGTCGCGTTGTCCGGTAAAGGCCGCGCCGAAGTGCAGAACGCAAACGCGGCGGCCACGAAGTGCATTCGCGATCGGGTCAGGACTTGGAAGTTTCCACGCACCACCGACGTTCTCGCCGAGACCCTGTCGGTGAGGTTCTGAGCGAGATCGAGGATGTGGATCGGTTGGTTCGCCATCGCTGGGGCCAGCCTGGCTTCGAGTCCGGCGGCGAAATCTTCGTGCCCGTTCGATTCGGCGGCCACGGAAGTGTTCGTCAACGCCGATGACTTGAGCTATGTCGCGGAAACTCCCGTCGAGCACGGGGCCGCAGCTTCGGTCTACGAAAGTGCGGCTCGAATGCTCCCCGAGGCGAAGTTCGGATGGACCCAGGGGGCCAAGTACACGCTCAAAGCGCATAGCGAGTACGAGAAGGCCTTTGCGGATGCGTCCGAGTCGGTCGACCAACGCCACAAATGGCGGACGAAGGACGCCCACTTGCTCCTCGATTTCCTCGAGGCTTGGCGCAAAGCCCAAGAGCGCAACGATCCATGTGCCGCGATGCCGAACAGCGCCATGCACATCGAAGCCGAGGCCGCCCGGATCGCAGCGCTGTCGTTCACGGAGCCGCTCCCTCCGACCTCGCCCGAGCCCATCGTCGACCCTCCGGTGGCCGAACCACCGGAGCCTCGGATCGAACCGGAGCCCGTGACCGAGCCTGAGCCCGTCACCGAGCCCGAGCCGTCGACGGAACCACTCGATGAGGAGATCGATCGAGCCCCCACGGTCGTGGATCGTGGACCTGACTCGGCATCACGAAGGAATCTGGTCTTCATCGGCACGGGAGCCGTCGTGTCCGCGCTCGGCATCGCGCTCAGCATCTACGGGCCCGCACAACTCGCATGGCGTCACGATGGACTCGATACCTACGACGAACCCGACGACGCCACCGTAGACGACCTCGCGATGCAGGCAAGGGACGAGGCCGAGTACATCGACGACGGAGAGTTCATCCAGACCGTGGCCCTTGCCGTTGGAATCCCGGTGGCAGCGATCGGTACGGGGCTGCTCGTGACCGGACTCGTGTTGCAGCGCAAGAGCTCGAAGGCACAGGCTACAGCGTTCATCGGGCCCCGCGGCCGCTCGAGCAGCGCGATGCTGACACTTCGCTTTTGACCTACGAAGGCCATCGACCAGCGGCCCCGATCGCGTGACACGAAGATCCCGCAGAGTCGAAGTCTCTCGATCGGTGGCACATGTCGACTATCATCGGAGTCGATGACGGATGGGTGGACGCGGATGCGGGTGTGCGCGAGTGCCCTCTTACTGCTTTCGGGATGCCCCGAGCCTCCGCGGATCCAGGTGACCGCAACGGAGGATTCGGGTGACGAGACCTCGGAGACCGTCGACCCGTCGACCGGCATCGACGCGTTCGCGACCGAATCCGACATGGGCACGGATCCCACCACCGATTCGAACGGTCTACCGATCGCATTGGACGATGTGTTTCTTACTCGGCAAGCCGAAGCCCTATCGATCGCCCCGCCGGGGGTGCTCACCAACGATGTCGGTCGCGACGGCGAACTCCTGAGCGTCGCACCCTTTCAAATCGACAGCGACAACGGTGCCCGCCTCGTGGCGCGGGCGGACGGTGGTCTCACCTACACACCTGTGCCGCGATGGTGGGGCGAAGAAGGGTTCACGTATACGGTCGCGAACGATGCCGGTGCAGAAGCGACGGCGAACGTTCGGATCGTCACGAGCCCGACCTCGATATCGCTCTTGGACATCGCGTTCGACGGCTTTTTGATCTTGGGAGACGTGGGTGGCGATCAATCGGGTCGCGCGGTCCGAGGCGTCGGGGATGTCAATGGCGACGGCCTCGAAGACGTGATCGTGGGTGCCTACCAAGCCAACACCGCGGCGCAAAATGATGCCGGCCGAAGTTACGTCGTGTTCGGCAAAGCCGACGGTGCATCGGTCGATCTGGGCGAGGTGACCGACGAGGTCGGAGGTGGTTTCGTCATCGAAGGTGACGGCGTGGGAACGCGTTCAGGTCGCTCCGTGAGCGGAGCCGGGGACATGAACGGCGATGGGTTGGCCGATCTGCTGATCGGCGCCGACTATGGCCTCGTCGGCGCCGTGAATGCGGGCCGCAGCTACGTCGTGTTTGGCAAGGCGACCACGACGCGAGTGTTGCTTTCCGACATCGCCAACCCTGCGGGCGGCGTGGGTGGATTCGTCATCGATGGCGAAACGAGTGAAGACGGCCTCGGCAACTCCGTCAGCCCAGCCGGGGATGTCAACGGCGACGGCCGAGCCGATGTGATCCTCGGTGCACCGAGACACGAGCCCGTTGTCGCATTCATGAATGGTGGAACCGCCTATGTCGTGTTTGGCAAAGACGACGGGGCCGCGGTCACGCTCGGGTCAGGCGGTGTGCGAGACGGGATCGGCGGATTCGTCATCGACAGCGAGCGTGATTTCAGCGGCTGCGGCACATCGGTGAGCACGGCCGGAGACATCGATGGCGACGGCTTGAGCGACGTCATCGTCGGATGCCCCGGAGACGACGGATCGTTCGGTCGCGCGTACGTGGTGTTCGGCAAAACCGACACGCGCGCAGTTGCGCTCGCTCTCATCGGTGATTTGGGTACGGGAGGATTCCTCATCGAAGGGGAAGACGCAGGCGATCGATTCGGAACCTCGGTGAGCGGTGGTGGAGACGTCAATGGCGACGGACTCGCGGATCTGCTCATCGGAGCCCATCGTGCCGAAGCCGTGACCGCGTCGACGTGGTCGGGCCGCGGCTACGTCGTGTTTGGCAAAGCCGATGGAACTCCCGTCTCACCGGCCACGTGGATCCCGGGCGTCGACGGCTTTGCCATCACGGCGACCGATCTCGGCGGTGAGTTGGGCCGACAGGTGAGCATGGCGGGAGACGTCGACGGCGATGGCCTGACCGACCTCATCCTCGGGGCTCGGCTGGCCGATCCGAACGGCGCAGACTCGGGCCGCAGTTTCGTCGTGTTCGGTGGCCGTGATCTCACCTCGGTCTCGCTCATCGGTGTGGCCAATGGGATCGGAGGATTCGCCATCGATGGGGAACCGCCGATCATGGGGGAAACGGAAGGAGATCGCTCGGGCATTGCCGTCAGTGGAGCGGGAGACGTCGACGGCGATGGGTTGGCCGATCTGATCATCGGTGCCTATGACTCCGAGGAGACGCTCGCGCGGCAAAACGCGGGCGCGAGCTATGTGGTGTTCGGGGGTGACTACACGCGAGCGATCACTTTCCGCGGATCCCCGTCGAACGACACGTTCACCGGAACTGCCGCGGACGAATCGATCGTGGGTGGGCTCGGCGACGACGTCCTCGACAGTCGCGGGGGTCGCGACGTCGTTTATGGCGGGCCCGGTCGCGACACGATCGGGCTGCTCGACACCGCCTTCTTTCGCATCGATGGTGGCGTTGGCGAAGACACCCTACGCCTCCAGGGGGCGGGCCTCGAACTCGACCTCACCACGTTGTCGCCGCTCGCGGTCCGTAGCATCGAAACCATCGACCTCACCGGGCTCGGCGACAACACGCTCGTCGTGAACCCTCGGAGCCTCTTCGGCCTCACGGAGGGGCGCATCGTGACGGTGCTCGGCAACGGTGGCGATCGTGTGCACCTCTGTGGCGAAGACCTCGTTCTGACCATGCTGCCCGACGTCTCCGAATACCAACTCGGTCACCGAACCCTCCGGATCGATCGCGACGTCGTGGCCGAATGTCCCGAGTGATATCCGCCGCCCTTCGATCGTGAGAGCGATGGCCAGCGCCGAGGGGCGCTCGTTTGGGGGGTGCGGAGGCAGCTTGGCTGCCGCAGCGAGGGGCCTAGGGAGACTGATGCGGAGGAGGAGGGATTCGAACCCCCGGTGCCCGCGAGGGCACAACGGATTTCAAGTCCGCCGCCTTCGACCGCTCGGCCACTCCTCCGACGGGCGAGTATGGTCGTTGCCCCGCCCTTCGACAACCAAAGACTGAGAGGGTCTCCCCCGCCATGGCGCGTTTTCCCCTGCGGGACGACCTCTTACAAATCGCGAAGGAGGCGCTCGGCCTCTTCTCGGCTCGCATGACCGCGGGGGGCGAGCTCGAGGTATTTGCTCAGCGCATTCTTGGCCCCGGATCGCTCACCGATCAAATATCGCTCCCGACCGAGGCGCATCCAGGCATCCACGTACCATTCGTAGGCGCTCGCCTGCTCGTCGACCGCATGAGCGAGGGCCTCGGCCGAGGGGCGGTGCTGGCTCTTGAACGCGTGCACCGTGCCTTTGTGGTACCAGGCTTCGAACATGCCAGGATCGAGTTCGATGGCTTTGTCGAGGCTTTCGAGCGCTTGCGTGTAGTTGCCGAGCTCTTTGTAGGCCCGTCCCAACGCCCCATAGGCCGCGGGATAGAGGTTGCCCGTCGCCTGGATCACCCGGGTCAGCTCCTCGATCGCCGCGTTGCCGGCCCCGGCGTAGGCGAGCGACCGACCGTAAAGGAAGCGTGCTTCGTGGAGGTTCGGGTCCACCACGAGTGCGCGTTGGTACTCGGGTCGCGCTTCGGCGTAGCGCCCATTGAACTCCAAGATCTTGCCACGCAGGAGGTGCAACTCGGCCTGGGGCGTGGCCGGCTTCGCTGCCTTGATTCGCAGGAGCGCCTCGGGATACTCGCCCGCGAGGCGGTGAGCATCCGCGAGCAGCATATGAGCCTCCCAGTTGTTGGGCTCGCGGGCCAAGGCGGCCTCGGCCATCGCTTTGGCCCCCTCCGCGTTGCCTTCGAGCAAACGCAGGCGAGCCGCGACGAGCTTGATCTCCGTCTCGCTTTCGGGAAGTTCCGCCCGATCGCCGACGAGACTCGCGAGCCGCTCGATCTCCCCATCTCGGGCGAGCAGTCGACCGAGCGGGGCGCTCATGCCCGGATACCCTCCGGTCCGCTCGAACACCTGCATGAGGTCGCTCCGACCTCCTACCTCATCCCCGAGGCCGAGTCGCAAGACCCCGCGCGAGGTTTGGGCTTCGTTGTCGGTCGGTTGGAGCTCGAGCACCCGATCGAGGGCCGCGATGGCGTCCTGTGGTTGCAGTTTGTCGCGCTCGAGGATGTTCGCCTTCTTGAGCAGCAACGGCACCAGGGCATCGGGTTTCTCGCGATACCCCTCGATCCCGCTGTCGAGCTTTTGGAGGGCGGCATCGGGCTTGTGCGCGTTGGTCAACATGTCGGCCTCGGCGATATAGACCTGGCCGAGGCCCGGATCGCGCTGCAAGGCGAGGGCGAACGCCTTGGTCGCGTCATCGATCTGCAAACGCATCGCGTGCACGCGCCCGGTCAGGAACGCAAGCTCCGCGGATTCCGGTTGCGCCTGTTCCATGAGCCGGATCTGCTCCAAGGCCGCATCACCGTCACCACTTCGGATCAGGATCTCGACCTTGAGGATCTGCGCCTCGAGGGAATCCGGCACGACCTCGAGCGCCCGATTGACGCCGATCTTCGCCTCCACCAAATTGCCCGACTCGGCCAGCACCCGCGCCCGGGCCAAGATGACGTTGTAGGATCCTTCCGAGAGCGCGAGCGCGGCATCGAACTGCCGCACGGCCTCGAAGTGGTCGCCCCGCGCGGTCGCGACTTGGCCCTGCAATGCGAGCAGACGCGCCCGATAGGCATCCGACGCGCCCTCGACGGAACGCAGTTGATCGAGCCCTTGCGTCGCAAACGCGAGATATCCGGTGCTCGTCGCCGCTTTGACGAGCAACTCCACGAGACCCGGATGACCCGGATGCGCCGCAACGACGTTGCGCAGCTCTTCGAGCTCGAACTTCGGCTCGAGCTCGAGCCGAGCGGAGTACCGCAAGTGGGTCGCGGCCACGTCGTCACCGTGGATCGCGAGAACCGCATCGGCTTCGGTCAGGGCGTCACTCGCCTTGTCCTGTTCCAACGCGAGCATGCCACGGTAGAGCCGGGTGCGTTCGTCGTCGCCGGTCAACGCCTGTTCTGCTGCCGGCAGAGCGGACCGGCTCATCGATTGGAGGGCGAGGACCCGACGCACGAACGGCTCGGTATTTTGCGCGTACGGCTTGAGCAACGCCGCCGCTTGACCGGACAACACGTTGTCGGGCCCATAACGCAGATGCAGCAACAACGCCGCCTCGGCAGCCCCCACCGGGTCGCCCGACGCCGTGGGTCCGGCCAGTTCGAGCGCCTCTCGATACGCTTTCGGGGTATCGGCACGCAGCAGCTGCAAGACCGCTTCGCTGCGCTCGACGGGTCGACCACCGGTCACGTTCTCGGGTGGTTTCACCGCACCACTTCGGGTCGTCGTCGTCTCTTCGCCATCGAAGAATCCGCCCAAAAACGCGGCCATGCCCGCCCCCGCGACGACGGCGACACCGAGCCCGCCGAACAGAAGCCAACGCGGTATCCCGGAGCTTCGATCGGGGATGGATCGGGGCGAATAGCCGGCTCGATACGGTGCGGCTTCGCGAGCGAACGCGGCCGACGAACCACTCGCATGAGCATGGGCTCCGGCCCCCCCGGATCGCTGACCGCGGGGCTCGAGCATCCCCATGTCGCGGGGCGCCACCGAGAGGTCGAGGGGACTCACCATGTTGTCCGGCTTGGCCTGGAGATCGAGGACGAGCGGGGCGACCTCGACTTGGCTCGGTTCGAGCTCGTTCGCGACCGGTTGCGGGAGATCCATGCCGATCGGCTGCGGCAGGTCCATCCCGCGCGGTTGCGGGAGATCCATCCCCGTCGGCTGCAAGAGATTGTGTTCGTCGTATTGCGGCCGCGCCCGATTCTCGATCGCGGGCTTGTTGCGACCCGCTCCCGCCGGCGTCGACGGGAGATTGATCTGGGTCGAGTGGGCCATGGCAAACCCGTGGTCGCTGGCCCGCGACGGGATCGGCAGATCGACCCCCAATCCACCAGGCGGAGGAGGCAATGGCATCCCCGCCCCGCGCTCTTGGCCCGTTGGCCGCAAGAGATCGGTAAACCCGGTCGGCGGCGGTGGGGGAAGTTCCATACCCGAACCGGGAGCCGTCCCGACGGCCGGCATCGGCAGATCGATGAGCCCGTCGGGGGCGCGAGCGGCTATGGGGGGGAACGACAGTTCGGGCCGCGACGGACGTGGGGCAAGACTCGACGGATGGAGCGGAGGCGGCAGCGTTCCCGGCGATATGCCGGGCGTTGGCATGGGCATCCCAAACTGACGGAGTGGCAGCGACGACGCCGGGATCGGAAGGTCGAGCTCGATCGACTCCTCCGACCCGATCTCGACCATCTCGAGATCGGTTTGCGAGTCCATCTCGAGTCCAGACGCGCTCGGCCCCGATGGGGCGTGTGAACCACTCGAGCGCGCGTAGGCTCCGGGCGACTCTGGGACATCCAACGCATCGAGGTCGAGTTCCACGTCGACGTCCACATCCACATCGACGTCGAGCGGCGGCGGAGGTGGTGCGGCGACTTCGTGCACGGGGACCCCGAACAAGGTCGCTCCGGGCTTACGTCCACGACCGAACGCAGGCGGGGCCGAAGGAGGGGGTGCGGGTGGGGGCGCCCCCGTGACCTTCGTGGGTGCTCCGAAACGCTTGGCCCCACAGCGCGGGCAATGACCCGCCTGCGGCTGCAAGTCGGTGAGATCAAAGCCACAGTTCGAACAAGTCCGCATTGAGCGCAATCGATGTCGGGGGGTCCGCCCGCAGCATATCACTGTCGGAGCGGTGTAGCCTCGCCGGGGTGATCCTGCGCGACCCCGTTCACGGGCTCATCACGTTCGAGCGTCCCGTCGAGCAAACGATCGTGCGCCTGCTCGACTGTCTCGAAGTCCAGCGGCTCCGCCGAATCCGCTGCTTGGGTCCGGCATCGCTCGCCTTCCCCGGTGCCGAGCATTCTCGCTTCGCCCACGCCTTGGGTTCGGCGTTCGTGATGCAGCGATACTTGCACCGCGTGGGCAAGCTGGCGACGCAGATCCCGGCCCAAGATCACATCGACGAGGAGACGGCTCAAATCGCGCTCGCTGCCGCCCTGCTCCACGATTTGGGCCACGGTCCGTTCAGCCACACTTTCGAAGCCTGCTTGCCCGACCAACCCCACCACGAGGACTGGACGTCCGCGTTGATCCTCGATCCGGGCACCGAAGTTCACGCCGTTCTTCGCAAGATCGCACCCTCGGCTCCCGAGCGGGTCGAACGACTGATTCGAGGGGAACACCCGATCCGCCACCTTGCCCGCGCGGTTTCAGGAACCTTCGACGTCGATCGTTGCGACTACCTGCTTCGCGATTCGCACATGACCGGCGTTCGCTACGGATTGCTCGATCTCGATTGGCTTCTCCAATCCTTGCGTCTCTATACCAATGGGACCGAGCCCGCCCAACTCGCGGTCGACGGGGAGAAAGGCCTCACCGCGGTCGAGGGTTTCTTCTTGGGCCGCTTGTTCATGTATCGCCAGGTTTATCTCCACAAAGCCGTGCGAGCGGCCGAAGCGGTGTTCCAGGCGCTATTTCGCCGCTTGACCGAACTGGGCGGTCCGCCTGGGAGCCCCGTGGGTCTTCGCAAACTGCTTCGCGGGGAACGACCCACGCTCGCCGAGTACCTCGAACTCGACGACCACGCACTCGAGCACGCCATGTTCGAATATGGGCGTGGTAAGGACCCCATCCTGGCCGATCTCGCGAACCGGATCCGTCATCGCCGACTGTTCAAGTCCCTACGCTTGCGTCACGACGTCCCCGTCGACGAGGCTCGAGCACGGCTCGACGCCGTGCTCGCGCAGACCGGGACCACGCCGACGTACCTCGGCTCCATCGATCGGGTGGAAATCGCGGCCTATGCCGAAGACGATCTGATGGTGTTGGCCGGCGGACGCATGCGACGGCTGCTCGACGCCTCACCCGTGCTGCACGGCCTGTGTAGCGAGACGTTCGTTCATTACCGCGCACTTTTTCCCCCCGAGATCCGGCCCGCCGTCAAAGCACGGTTCGCCGATTTGACCTGACGATGACCCAACGTCGTCGCGGCAGGCCCAGGTGTTGGGGGTGCGGTCTCAACGAGCAACTATGCGCGTGCTCGACCTTGCCTACGGTCGAACTGCGGACACCGCTCGTGATCGTGCAACACCTGCGAGAGCAGCACAAACCCACCAACACCGCCCGGTTGCTGCAACGGATGGTGCCGACGTTGCAGATGGTCCACTTCCCCAGGATCGATCGCGTCTTCGATACGACCCCCTTCGAGGACCCTAACGTCACGTATTTCACCCTCTACCCGAGGGAGGACGCGATCCCACTCGCCGAGGCGAAAGTCCCCGCCGGCCATCGTATCGGGTTCGTCGTGCTCGATGGCACCTGGCACCAATGTTCGCGCATGAGTCGACGAGTCCCGCGCGTCTGCGACCTTCCCTGTGTCGCGCTGACCCTCGGACCGCGCTCGATCTGGCGGGTGAGAACCCAGCACGACGAACGCGGACTCTCCACGTTCGAAGCCGTCGTTCGGCTCATCGAACAATGCGAAGGACCCGAAGCCGCAGAGCCGCTCGCCACCGCCTTCGAGCGGATCACCGCTCGCCTTCTCTTCATGAAAGGGAAACTGCGTTCGCCCGAAGTCCCCACCGACTGGAACGCCGCCTTCGACCCCCCTGATCCGGAAGACTAGTACTAGTACCGGATCGGTGGGCCGTTGGTTCGGGCCTTGGCTTTGCGCCGTTCCAGGCGAAGTTTCCAGTCCTCGGCCGGAACCGGGATGACGTACACGGTGGGCCACACGAATCGTCGGTCGCTCGACCCCATCCGCCGCGCCCAGTATTCGACATCGACGACCTGATAAGGCTCGTCGTCGATCACCACGATCTCGTGCAAACGTGGGACGAACTGGCTGCCTTCGGTCGTTTCGGTTCGGAACAGTAGGCGGCCTTCGCAAGCGTACTCGACGTAAGGCATAGGGGTTCTTGAGTCTGTGCACCGCCGTCGCGGTGAGGTCAAGGACAAGACCGCCCTCGTGAACTCGCACTTCGCATCTCGACCTTCCCTGGATTCCCGATACGAAACGGTCTCGCGCCTCATTCGAGTCCGCGCTGACGACATTCGCTTCGACCACGCTCGACCACGCTGGCGGACATCCCGCGTCGCAGTCCTCCACGCGAATGGAAATCCGGACCGAGATCTCGAGGACCGCCTCGGATCGTCTTGCGCACCGAGCGAATCCTGGTAACCTCCCGCCCCCACACACCAAGGAGAGGTGTCCGAGTGGTTGAAGGTGCCAGACTCGAAATCTGGTGAGGCTTAACGGCCTCCGAGGGTTCGAATCCCTCCCTCTCCGCCAGCACGTTGGGCCCCGAGCGAACGAACCAGACATGGAGAGGTGTCCGAGTGGCCGAAGGTGCATGATTGGAAATCATGTGTGGGGCAACCCACCGCGGGTTCGAATCCCGCCCTCTCCGCCAAAGTTTTGAACAAGGTCCGTCGTGGGCATCTCATGCCCCGGGTGACGGTTCCCTCGCCAACCCCGCCAGGACCGGAAGGTAGCAACGGTAACGAGGGGCCGGGTGCCCGGGGCCTACCTCTTTCGACGCCCAGCCAAACGTGGATGGATGGGCGTGGATAGGTGGGGCGACCAGCGAGTTTTCGACGTTAGCTGGCATCGACGATGCCGGGCATCGGCCTAAGGACAGACCGGCGGATCCCCGACCAGAGTCGCGTCGTTGCACACGAGGCTGAGCACACACGTACCCAGTTCGCAGACGACCGCGAGGCGTTCGAGTCCGATCGCGTCGCACGCGGTCGGGCCACAGAAGCTGCCACAAACTGGAGAAGCCTCGTCCTCTGGGACTGCGCTGCAGGTGCAACAATCGTTGACCATTCGGCAGTCATCGGCGCTGGCACATTCGGAGGTTCCCGACTCCGACACAGATGAATCGGTCGGTTCCATCTCGGCTCCGGCCCCTGTCGTACCCGGCATACCCGATGTCGGTTCCGTCTCGGCTCCTGTCGTACTCGAGACATCGTCCGAACCGCTCGAAAGGGTCGGGTCGGTCACCGGAGTCGACGTACCACGGGTCGCCGTTTCGGAATCCGTAGTCGGACCGGCCGATAGGCTCGACCGGGTTTCACCCTCCGAAGCCTCCGGTACGGACGTCTCAGCTCGCGAACTCGACGTCACTCCGGTATCTCCGTCGGTCGACGACGAAGGCACGATCGAATCGGAGGCTTCGTTCGCGCAGGCGAGCGCGAGCCCGAACGCAACCATGACAAAAAAACGTGAGCTGTTCATTCGAAGCACCACGACGATGCATACATCGTCCTCGATCCCAAGCTTTTAGGCCAGACTCGCGAAAATCAAGGTGTGTGTTTTCGCCGAAGCGAAGTCACCACTCTACGGTCCTACCTGTGCGCAATCCGATGAGCGCATGCAGCGAGGCCGTCCTATGTATGATCGTATGGCCATTGTATCTACGTCCAATCGCGCCCCTGGCCCAACGATCAGCTCTGAAAACCACTCACTATCGGATCTTCGTCGAAACAAACGACCCGTGAATCCACTCAAGTCGTTTGGGTTCGTCGACGTGGTTCCCTCGGCACCCGTGTTCACTTTTGCACATTCGTAGAGACAGCTCATTCTGGCCGACAGGCCGGTTGCGTATCGATCGTTAGAAATCCCCACATCTCGCAATGCTCACTATTGAACATTGTGAGATTGACCTACGTCCAATGCTCGAATCCGAGCGCGATACGGCATGGCCATCCTCCAGGAATCCAAGTTCGGTTGGAATGCACCTATCTCAAAGTAGACACACCCAGCTTCCGTCCTGGTGGCTCGATATTCTCAGCAGGAAAGTCAAACAATGATGCAACGTATAGAAGGAATGCGAACGACAGGTGCAATACCGCTCGCGGGATTGATGGCGATCGGTTCTGCGGTCATAGGTTGTGACAATGCCGACGGCGAAGAAAGTGCCCATGTCACATGGCGCCAATTCGATGCGTCGGTGGGAGAAAGCGCAGCGGAGGAATCCGACCCCGCTGATTCGAGACGAATCAACGCCGCTCGCTCGCGGGACGCGGCCGGTGTGCGAACCGAGGCCACGGCGTTGATCCCCGACGAGTATATCGTCGTGTTTTCCTCGTCAGGCGCTTTCGCAAGCGGCTCGAGTGCGCAAGTCGCGAGTAGCGTGAGTGCGGATTATGGTGTTACGCCCCATCGGATTTATCAACATGCTCTACAGGGAATGGCGGTCACGCTGTCACCCCTGGAACGGACGCGGCTCGAACTCGACCCGCGGGTCGACTACATCGTGCCCAACCAGACCGTGACGGCAACCGTCACCCAAACTGGGGCGACGTGGGGACTCGATCGCGTCGATCAACGTTTTCTGCCCTTGGATACGACTTATTCCTATCTGTCGAGTGGAGCGGGTGTGCACGTCTACGTGCTCGATACCGGTCTCTTCGCCGAACACACCGAGTTCACCGGTCGGGTGTTCGAGGGCATCGACTTCATCGACAACGATGATGATCCAGCGGATTGCGAAGGTCATGGCAGCCACGTCGCCGGGACGATCGCAGGAACGACCTGGGGGGTCGCAAAAGACGCGTCGCTGCATGGGGTCCGCGTGCTCGATTGTTTTGGTTTCGGCACGATCGAGAGCGTCATCGCCGGCATCGATTGGGTCACGGGCAACTTTCAAGGCCCGGCGGTGGCCAACATGAGCTTGGGGGGAGGATTCAACCAGGCACTCAATGATGCCGTCGAGAACTCGATCGCCGCAGGGGTGACCTATGCTGTCGCTGCCGGCAATTCCTCGTTCGACGCGTGTGCAGAATCGCCCTCTTCGACGCCGAGTGCACTCACCGTCGGCGCGAGTGACATCTTCGATCAAAGTGCGTTTTTCACGAACTTCGGTCCCTGTGTCGACCTATTTGCGCCAGGCGTCGACATCACCTCGGTGTCGATCTCGAGTCCCACCGCGAGCACTGAGTTGAGTGGTACGTCGATGGCTTCGCCACATGTCGCGGGCGCGATTGCACTCTATCTCGGAGATCATCCGAGTGCGACCCCGGCCGAGGTCTCCGAAGTGTTGCTCGCCGAAGCGACATCTGACGTCGTCGGCAACCCCGGAGCAGGTTCACCGAACTTGCTGCTGTTCACCGCCAACCTGGCCAATCCATCGCGCGGCCGGATCGATGTCCCGGCCGGGGCGGCATGTGGGACCTCCCTCGTCGTCGAACTCGGCGACGATGACCTCGCCGGGAGCGGAACCCAGATCATTTCGGTCGAGACACCCGAAGGTGATGTCGAGGCGCTCACGCTGACCGAAGATCCGAGCGATCTCGGTACGTTCATCGGAACGATCGACCTCGTCACCGGAGCGCCCATTCCCGGCGACGGGATGGCTCAGGTCGAGGACGGTGTCGACGTCCTCTTCATTTATGAAGATGCCAACAACGGGGAGGGCGGTACCGAAACGGTCGTCGAAACCGTGCGCATGGATTGCTCCGGCCCGGTCCTCGCGAATGTTCGAACGCAAGGCGTCACGGGTAGTGCGGCCCTCATCACCGCCAACGTCTCCGAGTCGTCATCCTTGCGTGTGCAATTCGGAGCGAGCTGCGACGCGCTCGATGGTGAAAGTGCATCGAGTTCGTTCTCGACCACCCCGGTCGCCACCTTGACAGGGTTGCTGCCCGAAACGACGTATGCCTACGCGGTCACGGCGGTCGACGCGTTCGGCAATGTAACCCACGATGACAATGCGGGAGCGTGCTACGCGTTCTCCACGTTGGCATCGCTGCTGTCGGAAACCTTCGATGATGGGGCGGGCGTATTCATCCCCCAAGGCCTTTGGCATCAAACCTCCACCTGTGCGGACAGCAACCCGGGTCACACCATCCCCGGCTCGCTCTACTACGGACTCGATGCATCGTGTTCCTTCGACAACGGCAGCGCCCATTCCGGGGTAGCCATCTCACTTCCGGTCCAGGTCAATCTATCGGTCGACATGAACCTCAGCCTCAACTATTTCTTGGGCACCGAGGGTGGGGGCTTCTTCGATCAGGCCAATGTCGAGATCTCGCTCGATGGGGGAGCACCGATCGTCGTCGCCAGCAACACCTTTGTGGGGGTGCCGCTCCTCGAAAATACCGGTGAATGGTTGTCCGTCGACATCCCCTTGAACGGCCTGGGCAGCGGAACCGCCCAAATGGAGGTCATATTCCGATTCGACACGATCGACAGCGTTCTCAATGAGTTCGCCGGATTCTACGTCGACGACATCGAGCTCAGCGCGGATGCTCCATGCTCGACCGCCGCCGACTGTGATGATGGAGTCGAGTGCACGATCGACGTCTGCGGCAGCGAGGGCGGCTGTTTCAACTCGCCGAACCATTCGGTCTGCGATGATGGTTCGTTCTGCAACGGATCCGAGGTGTGTTCGTTGACCGGTTGCGAAGCTGGCGAACCACCCATTTGTGATGACGGTGTGAGTTGCACCGTCGACGTTTGCAATCCGACCGCGAACGCGTGTGTCGGTGTGCCCGTCGACCTCGTCTGCGATAACGGCAGCTTCTGCGACGGCACCGAAGTGTGTTCCCCGTCGGAAGGGTGCATCGAGGGTGAGGTGCCGTGTGGTGAGGGTGAGTGTGACGAGTCGACGAATGCATGCGTCGACCCGTGTGGAAACGGAGTCCTCGATCCCGGCGAGCAATGTGACGATGGGAACTTCGATCCTGGGGATGGATGCGATCCGTCCTGCGTCATCGAGGACACCGATGAGTTCACCGCCGTCATCCCTCCGAATGCGGATTGGGGAGCGGGTTACTGCTCGATGCTCATGATCACCAACGCGGCGGACTTGCGGACGAGTTCATGGACCATCGTTCTCGACATGAACGGGACCAGCATCGACCACCTCTGGAACGCGAACCGTTCGGGTAATACCGGCGACGTCGTCCTGACACCGCTCAGCTGGAACGCACGCATTCGACCCGGCGAGACCAACACCTCGATCGGTCTTTGCGCATCTCGACCAAGCGGCACGAATGCCGTCGCCGAAGTGGCGAGCGCCACCGCGACGTTCTAAGCCCGAGGAACGGCTCCGATCCGGATCCCAGGTGGGGTCCCGGGTCGGGGCCGCATTGCGTTCCGACGATCGAGCCGACGACGATGACCCCCACATCCGGCCGATCCCTGCTCCGCGTGTCGTGACGACCGTTCTGCGATCGCGATCGCGTCTCTGGCGCAGGTTTCGCGTTCATGCTCATCCCTCAGCTCTCGACAGCGTTCCTCCACGACGCGAAACTCGTAAACCAGAACGCATGTGGCTGTTTCGCACCACTCTGTTTCGCACCACTCTGTTTCGCACCACTCTGTATGGACAAGACCTTGCCGAACGTGTGGCAACGCTTCTGGATCGTGGTGGACAGATCGCCGATTGCCACGCCTACTACTGCGGTACGGGATTCGTATTCCATGATAGCAACTACTGCTGGGCACATATCGACGACGGATATCCGGGTGCGGTGATCCAAGCCTTCGAGTCGCGGGAAGAATTCGTCCGCTGGCTCGCTGCGCAGTCGGACCAATCCCTTGGGGCCTGGCACGCCGGTTCTGGTCGGCTGCAAATCCCGGGCTTATCGCGTATGCGGAAAGAAACTGCCCACCTTCGCGCCTAGTGCCTCAAGTCGGAAGTTCGTTCCGTGATAGGCGCGGGGCTGCGGCCCGAGGGCGAGGCGCGAGGCCGAAGCTGTATCGGGCATACTGTGAGCGCCGAGTAACAACGCCATCGGGCATCATCCTCGGCGGGGTTGCGATGGATCGCGCTCACGCCCGCGCGAGCGGTCAAGATGCAATGCGCGACGACGAGGGCGAGCGCGAATCCGACGCCAACTTATCACGAGGTTTCGCGGGATGCGTCCGCACCCACTCCGCGATGGGGATAGGCGCTGTACCCCACGACGCTCTGTCGACGAGGCTCAAACCGAAGCCATCGTTCGACTTCCGCTCCAAGGCGCCGGGCGACCGACCGCCGAGACGTCGAATTCACCCCGGAGTGACTTGGTCCAGATCGCTCGAGCGGAACGAGCGCCGCACCGTGAAGGAGACTTGGGTGTGGATTCGCCTATAGGCCTATAGGCGGGCGAAGACTTGGGTGTGGTTTCGCCTATAGGCCTATAGGCGGGCGAAGGCTTGGGTGTGCCCTGGACATGACGCCTCATGTCGGCGGAGGCTGAAACGTTGTTCCGAGAGGGATCGAGGTGCGAAAAGCGAACGCGAGTTGGCGCTAGGGGCGAGGGGGGAACGATATCGTGCTCCGACAATCGCACATCGACATCGGTGAGGATCCACCAGCCTCCGGGGCCGCCTCGGTCGTCGTCGTCGTCGAAGGGTCCGCCGACGAACCGGCGCAAAGCACCTTGCGCTCGAGCGTGCCGCGGCAGTGGACTCGGCTGGGTTTCCAACACGCCTTCGATGACTTCCGCTCGGACATCCTCGCCCAACTCGAGGACTCTTGCGTACGTCGCCTTGGCCTTCGCGGTGTCCACGGTGACAGGATACCGAGTGGGCCCTCGACGCGCGAACCGGGGCGCAGGCGATAGCCAGGCGAAATGCGGATGAAGCGTCACAGGTCATGCCTCCGATCGGCTTGGCGACTTCGTCGCGTGTCAGGACAACCGGAGGCTTCGCTGGACGCTGGCACGGCGAGACCGTCGAGCTATGGCAGCTCAATCTGAAGTACTCGGTCGAGCCCGGATCTTGCGGATGTCGCTCGTCGTGGTGAATGGACCAAGCGTCGAACCCACATGACATATGCTCCTCCCACGGGCCAACCCAGTAGCCGGACTGGCCCGGTGCCTGGCGACCCGTTGGACGAGTGGAACCGACCCACGAAACGCTATCTCTTCCCCTGTCCGGATCATTGAACCCTGCTGCGAGGAAAGATGCTTGCAAGGTTGAGCGAACTCTACGAGCAGGGGAAATTCGGGGGGTTCCACGCCTTCAAGGGAAACGGACTCGCACGTTGGATGGCGAGCTCGTCTATACTTTGGATTGTCTACGCCAAACGGCCGTTTCGTACGGGCAAGCACGTTCTCAAGTATCTGGGTGGGTACACACTCCAAGTTGCCATCTCCAACACACGTCTGGTTTCGTGCACCGAAACCGAAGTGAGATTCCGGACGAAAAACGGTTATACGATGCCGCTATCTCCTATGGAGTTTCTGCGGCGATTCATTGACCATGTCCCCCCTGTCGGGTTTCACAAAATCCGCCACTACGATTTGTATGCGAGTCCCAACGTCACTGAGCCCCTGAAACGAGCTCGAGAACACTCGTTCCAGGGTCCTCGCTTTCGGGGTCCCCAAATCGAAAAGCTCCTGGTGGGAACTTCTGAACGATTCGACCGGCCGCGACGTCATCCGATATCGGGCCTGCGGGAATACACTCGAACTCCGACCCTTCGTGATCGACTGGCCTCGTGGCCGAAGCCCGCCATGGAATCCGGGAGCGACTCGTGAACACGTTTCGAATGCCTGCTTATAGAGCGGTTGAACCTCTTGGCCGGGACCGCATCGTCGTTGTCAGGTCTGCTGCGGCTTTGGTTTTGGCAAACATTTCTAGTCGTCGATGCGCAAGCTTTAGAGGTCAGTATCCGCTCATCGAATTGCCCATTACGAGGCATGCTCGCGGAGAGAGCGATACCGCTCCCCCCCGCCGGGAAACCGACTTGCGTCGGCTTCCCGGGCTCATGAGGTCCGACTTCCCATGACCGTGCATCATCGGCTTGTGACCTTCGGTCTTCCCATTGCGGCCCGCCACGTCGAGCAGTCATGGGATCTCCCGGTTCTCGAGCAGGGAGGTTCTGCACATGCAACGGGTCTACGACCGCGCGGGACCGGACACCCCCTCGCGATTACGGTGGTGCCCATGTTGCCTTCCGCTTGGCCTAACAACGCCGGCGTCCCGGTCTTGTCGATTTCGCGGCTCAATACCGCACCTGCGCATGCCCCCCCTGTCAACGCTTCGCTGGCGATCTCGCAATTGCCAGTGCATGACTCGGAGTCATCGTGGATCGCTACTCCTTCGATGTAAGACTTTCTCATTCTCTCCTTCCCTGCCGGTTTATCCCGGCGCACTAAGCCCACGACGGAGTACCTCCCGGATCCGCGCACGGTTTGGTGTAGCGGGGTTCAAAGAGGAATCGGTGGCGCAGTGGGCGGGCCAGTGGGCTCTCCGGGACCGCGTTTGCGAAGCAGCACGGGCTCAAGGAATCCACATTCTATGCATGGGGACGGGTACTTGCGGTCCCGAGGTCGCTGAATACCGAGTTCACGGAAGTGAGGGTAGGCCAGACCGGGACCGTTCGGGCTTCGGCCATCGGTGCAGGAGTGATTGAGATCTTGGCTTCGATGGACGCATCATCCGAGTTTGCGGTGATGTCGATCGTGAGCAACTGCGACGCGTGCTCAAGGTGGTGGAGCGATGCTCACGATCTCGAGTCGGCGAGTGTTCGTGGCAACGCAGCCGATCGTTTTCGGCAAGAGCAAAGGGAATGATGGATGCTACGGGAAGCACGCGCCCGCATCTGAACGGCTGGTCCGTTAAGCGCTGAGGCCGGTACGCTGCGCCCATTCTGGACTCTTACGATCATAAGCAACCGTAGGCACCGCACATCGCGCATCAGCGGTCCATACTTGTACCTACCATATCGCCTCATCATGTTACCCTCGACTTCGTGGCCGGATACCAAGATTGGGGCTTCTGGAAAAATCCGTTTCAGCCACACGCGTTGGGGGCGAATCCGGAAGGTACCGAGCTACTTGTCGGCCGTGATCACGAACTTACGTTGCTGGGCTTGAGGCTTGGAAGTAGCCGCAAGATTCTGACGTTTGAGGGTGTCAACGGAATCGGCAAGACAAGTCTCGTAAATGTTGGAGCATACAGGCTATTTACACAGCATTGCAACGATCCAGCACAACCTCTCCTTGTACCTTGTAGGAGGGCGTTTCAGCTGGGAGCCGAAACGCACACGCGAGACTTTGTAAACGGCGTTTTTCTTGAAGTCGCACAGACCTTAGTTGGGACGGAGTCGGAACTCCGTTCACGGCTCACTGGAAGGGCACCTGACGCTTTAGACCGATGGCTCAACAGCCCGACATTTCAGAGCATCAGCGTTGGGATCGGCAGCTACTTATCCGCGGGCTCAGGTGATGAACCGAACTCGGGGTTCGGCTTCGAATCCTCAGGTCTCAAGGCACTCGTCCTACACTTCCTCAAAGAGGTTTTTCCTGAAGACGAGAATGGCGGTGTTGTATGCACAATTGACAATCTTGAGCTAGTTCGTACGTCAATTCGCGCGAAGAGCCTTCTTGAGGAACTTCGCGACGAGGTTTTGGTGGCTCCTGGACTGCGGTGGGTAGTTTGTGGATCCAGTGGAATTGTGCACGGTGCTTTCTCGTCACCGCGAATGGAGGGCTACTTCTATCCGCCGATTCAAGTTGTCGGGCTCGAGGAAGATGCTGCCGCAGAAATTCTTCGGTCGAGATTGCGCGTATTTGCCAAAGGTAACGACGAACCCTATTTGCCTCTCACAGAGGCCGACTTCATCTTTGTGCATCGACTGTTCAACGGCAACTTGAGGGCGACGTTGGGTCGATGCGACGACTATTGCCAACTCATACAGGAGTCTGGCGAACCGCCGGAGGACGACGAGGAAAAGCGAGGAATGTTTCTCGCATGGCTTCAAAACGATGCAAGTGAGATCAGGAAATCCGTTGAGGCGGAAACCGCACCACGTGCCCTACAGGTGTTCGATGTGGTAGCGGAAGACTTCGCGGAGGGCTTTTCCCCTGGAGACTACAAAGCATTCGGCTGCAATTCGGCGAGTGCTCTTCGACCGCATGTCAAAGTCCTCGAAGAGCTAGGAATCGTGGCAACCGAAAAGGACGAAACGGACCAACGACGCCGTAACAGTCAGCTCACCCCGAAAGGATGGCTATTGCGCTACGCGAGAAAATACAACTTTTAGCATTGTTGAAGAGTTCAAATAGCTCTAAATACTAAATACGATCGAATGAGCAATCCGCCACCCAACTGGCTGCTGCAGCTGATGGTCGGGGCGAGAAAGGCCACGTGAATGATGGCGGTTCGAGTAAGCGACCGCCCGCAGCTGAGCGCCTGGTGCGTTGGGCGGACGGGATCGAACATGCTCATCAAGGTCGGTGAAGTAGAGTCGCTGTTCCAGTATCAGTGAAATCGATGAGGGGCGAACTGCTGAACTGCCGAACTGCCCGATGTCGCCCACCTGGGCGGATCGGTCTCGACGGCGACCGTCGCTAGCCTTCCGCCGCCCTGACGATCGCGGCGGTTTCCCGTGGCTGACCGCGTCCAAGCTTCCGGAGAGTTGATTTTCCTTGCTCAGCAGCGGCGGGGATCCGCCGCCGACGGAAGCTCCCGACGCACGTTCGCACGCCAGATGGAAAGGCGTTGGCAGTGTTCGGCCAGGAACTGGCGACGGAGGTCCGTCGCCGCAATGGTTCGCCGGTCGAGATGATGTACCGTTGGCATCTTCGACGAGGCGCTCATCTTCGTGATGACCTCCGCCACGGTAAACGAAATCGGGAGGCTGCGCGGCGCAGCGCCCAGACGTTCGACGATTCCGACCGAACATCCTCTTTGCATCACTGCGATCAGTCCCCTTCGAGAAGGACGAATGGGTGGGAGGGGGTCCTCTGCTTCGGGAAACCAACGCCGCGGCCATAGGGATCACCAACCGTGACGAGCGTTGCTCGATGGTGAACTTCGACCCCGACTCGCACGTACGGCCCCAGAGGTGCTGAAGGTGATTATTCGGGTTAGCGACAACAAGGCCCGGGTCTACGGCACTGTGACTTGACGAGGGGGCATCGCGGTAGGGCAGTCGATATTCTTCGAGGCGGGCGGCTGTGCACCGGGAGCGGCTGTGAGTCGACACGAAGATCATGCGGCGGACCAATACCTCTAGGTTTTCGTACATTGAGCCACATGAACAAATCCGTTGACGGCTTCCCATTTTTCAAAGACGATTTGGGTCGTGGCTGAGCCATCGTACCGTCGGATCCCGGAGGAAGACCGTTTCGAGTGGCTTCGCGACCGCGGCCTAACGGATGAGCGAGTGAGTCGTGCCCTTGAGGCCGCCTTCTCGCAGGCCTCGTCAGTGACTGACTTCTACCCCACCAACTCTCGAGGAACCCTATTTTATCACCATTCGGTCGGTGAGCTGTGTTCGATCTTGTGCACAGAGGCTGGATGGTCGCATGCCGACAAGCTGAACCAGAAACGACTCATCTCACCCGATGAACAGGTTCAGCTCATCGTGATGACGGGCGACCAAAACACCGGGAACTCTGAGTCGAACGGCCCCCAGCCGAACAACAAAAAGAGCACGGCGACACAAGAGTCCGTCGAGTCAGCGCAGCTGACCCTTCCATGTATTCAGGACTTCCTTGAGCGCGTCTCCACGCGAACCAGCGGCAACAAGGATCTGTGGATTTTGATGATTCACGACTTCGAGGACGACTTCCGCTGGGAGATCTCTCGACCCCGCGAGCTTTCGGAGGACGGCAGCCGAGTGACGTGGGGCCCGCGCCACTTCGGACCACCTCGGAATCCGCTACCACCCGACGACGGCGAAGATTCGGGCGATATCGACATCGAGATCAAACGAAAGTGAACGGGTTCTTTTCGCACCAGCGTCTCAAAATTGCCCGGCAACGACGACGCCTTGGGGCTAGCGAACTCGGGGTGGCCGCAGGACTTTCCCGAAGATCGATCACTGAGTACGAGAGTGGGCGTCGAAGTCCAACAGATGACTCGGTAGAGAGGATCGCGGACATACTCGGGTTTTCGCCGTCCTTCTTCTATGAGGATCCAGGGCTTGAATCGACGTTTGTGGAACCGAATGGAGTCTCGTTCAGAGCCCGCTCAACAATGCCTGCGCGCGTGAGGGACTACGCCATCGCCTCGGCTTCCTTCGGCATTGCCATCAACAGTCTGATCGGCAAGCGACTTGCGCTCCCTGATCCAAACATCCCGGGACTGCCATCCGATGATCCGGAGAATGCGGCCATGCAGGTCCGTGCGGAGTGGGGGCTCGGACAACGTCCAATAAAAAACGTCATCCATCTGCTGGAGGCTAAAGGAACTCGGGTTTTCTCGCTTGCTGAGTCGCATGCGTCAGTCGACGCCTTCTCGTTTTGGCATGATGGCCATCCTTATGTGTTCCTCAATGCGATGAGCTCGAACGCAAAAAATGGCCAGAGAGGCCGATTCGATGCTGCCCATGAACTTGGACATCTCGTTATGCATCTGTCACGACCCGGAGATATTTCGAGCCGGATATCAGAGCACGAAGCAGACTCATTTGCTTCAGCTTTTCTAATGCCGAGTTCCGCTGTCAAAGCGGCTGCAGGGAACTCGCGCCGTGGCTTCGGAGTGGACGAGATTGTTCTGCTGAAACAGCGATGGGGGGTTTCCGCGATGGCGATGGCGCGTCGACTAAGGGATGTCGGTGTTCTCTCCCAGGACCGGTATCACAACATCCTCGTACAGATGTCCCAACGAGGTTGGAGACGAGGAGAACCGGATCCTGCAGCTCGCGAGAGCTCGCAAATCTGGCCCAAGGTTCTGTCATTGCTCGCCGAGGACCATGTCTCAGCATATACCATCGCGAGCAGATTGGGTGTATTGCCAGGGGACCTCAGCGAGGTCCTATTCGGTCAAGTTCTCGCTGTGGCTCCGTCCTCAGACGTTCCAGGCGATAAAATTCGTAGGCCGAAGGCGAAAGGACAGCTGTACTTGGTCTCTGCGGATCAGGAATCGTAGTCGAATCAGATCTTCACCAGGGGGCCGCAGCTCGCCGCACAAAAACGCGTTACAGGCAGACTGTGGGACGCGCGAATGCGGAGTGAGTATGACAGTGCTCGGGGAGTGCCCGCCCGCAGCTGAACCGTGGGTCGTTGGGCCGTTGGGCAACATTGGATGCACGGTACGTATTCAAAAAACAGCCGGTCCGCAGAGTAGGCCCCACCTAATGTCGCGAGGAAGCGTATCGAGTTCGCCGCGCCAGCGAAGCAACTCGTTTCGTGTCGACAAGAATCAACCGGAGCCGACACGCGTGGGCGCACCACAGAAGCAGTCGATATGTTCACCTTGCACGCTGCGTTCGCGCACGCATGCGGGCGCCGAGGGACGTACCAAGCAGGCGGCGCGCTCTCGCGTCGTCATCGGTGCGACGGCGATCGTCGTGGTCGTGCGCGAGAGTATCGACTCGAAGCGATCATCGAGCTCGAGTGCCCAAATCGCTCCGTTTAAGCAATCCCGTGCGGATGGGGCGGGTTTTCCGGAGATGTCCAGCCGCGGGATCGCGACAATCTCTGGACCCGTGAGCTCGAGCGCGATCGTTGTCGGATGCTCTGCGAGTCCGCATTCACGCCAGCGCTCCCAGATTGTATAGCCTAGCCACGGACCATTCTCGTTGCGCTCGGGTTGTCGCGGCTCCCCATGCCCCGTCCCTAGAGCGACCATACCCACGGTGCCGAGACGTGATGGTGCCGGCGCGGGTCCTGCAACTGAGCTCGGCCGTGCGTCTGGCTCGACTGCGATGAGACTCGTCCATGGCGACACGGCGTGTCCGATCGTCGCGAGTTCGATTTGCTCGGAATCGGTCAACTCCTCGAACGGCCCCGACGACGCGGCCGCGATCGCAGCGATCCGTGCCGTCGCGCCGGTATCGATGAATGCTCGGGTTGCGATTCGCTCGGCCCACAGTCGCCCTTCCACGGTCATCATGCGGCCGATGTCGCCCTCGACCACATCAATCCATTGCACCTCGTTTCCGGCGAACAGCGGTTCCTCGAAGCTCAGCTGACCGGCAGAGATGCCAAGATCTGGACACGGGGGTCGAAAAGTTGCTGTGGTCGCACCCACTCCGTGACCACGCTGGACTCGTTGAACGAGTTGCCTCGCCACACGAGGCCGCCACTCGATTCGATGGCCCAGCTCCACGTGTGATCGAAGTCTGGTTCCAATGGGCGCTCCGCGGAACCGATGAGCCCAACATGTGCGAGCGCACCGGTCCGAGCGATGAGCTCAGCACCTCGGACGGCATCGAAATCCGACGCGGTACGCAGATCCGTCAGCACCACGATGCGACGCGTGGCACCGGGCCGTCCGAAGCGGGCGAACCAATCCGCGGCTTCGCGTAGGGCGGCATCGAGTGCACTGCCATTCGCGGACTTGACGGTGTGGCCCACCAGATCAGCGCTTGCGACCTTTGCCGTGACCGGCTCCTCGAAGTGTCGTCGCACCTCTCGATCGAAGCTGATGACTTGCACCCGTGCGCTCACATCGGCCTCGATCAACGCATCGAGATACGCTACGGCCGCTTCTGTGGCCGACTTAGAATGGTCGCGGAGCGACGCTGACTCGTCGATCACAACGACGACGTCCGCATGCTTCGGCGGTTGCGCGAGCTCGTTGCGCAGGCGCACGGTCCAGTGCACGACACGGTGCTCGTCGAGTTCTACCGATGCGAGGGTCGCATCCACGAGGGGCACATCGACTGGCTCGAGCACGATGCTGCCATCGGCCGCCATCAGCCTGATGTGGGGACGTTCGTCGATCAACGCTCCGCGGACGAACACGCGGTCGCGCGCATGCTCGGTGCGCACGTCGAGTCGTGCGAGGCAGTCGAGGCCCTCGCCGTACCTACGCAGGTCGAGTACGTAGCGGCCGTCGACCAACTGCAGCAGCGTCGTCCATGTCAGCTCGATCGCGCGCGACGACCTGGGCTCGACCGGATATACTTGCAGCCCAACGCCGTCAGTGGCCCATACGGCGAGCGCGGGATCGCGGTCGCCAGACCGGTCGGAAAAGATGATCCACGGGTCATCCTCGAACTCGTCGGGCCCGTCGGGAAGTCGACCTGCACGGCCCGTGAATCGGCCGTACGTGATCGCTGCGAGCTCAGCCGGCAACAAGCGGGCGCGAAACCAACGCCCATCATCCGACGCACGTAGACCAATCACTGCGGACCACTCGGGCAGCGTGATGCGGCGCTCAACCTCCTCGGTTGTCTCGCGCGGGTTGAATAGCGCAATCCGTTCCGTCACGGTTGCATGCCCGCGTCCGAGGACGACCTGCAAGCGCGTCGGTTCGCACTCCGCCCTTGCATCGAGCGTTGTCGTGAAGAAGAGGGCGGCGGCGATCGCAATCGCGGCCGAGGGATGACCAAGCGACATTCCTGCTGTGATACGGGTTCGTGGCAATGCGGGTTCCAGGAAAATGTTCAGCCAACACCGCCGGGGCTGTCGCTCGGGGTCTGAGCACTTGAACCCCGGTGCGAAAAGTGACAGGGTCTCCCACAGGGCAAACGCTGCATGTGTGTATTGCGGGCAAGCGGAGAGACCTTCGACGCCGAGGCGTTCGTGCACGACTCCTCGCTGGAGGCATGCAAGGTGTTTCGACGCGGCGAGCCGCGCTTTCCGAAGTCTCGACCCGATGGACCAAAGAACAAGACGTCGGGAATGAACGTAGCTGTTTCCGGTGCGCCGTGCACGAAAGAGCGGGTCTAGCTAGCCGCAGGTCGATTGCAGCGAGTAGACGAGGGTTCCCGCGAAAGGATCGGTGTTGTCGACGACGACCGTATAAACCCCATCGTCGTCTTCACCGAAGAAGCTGAGGGTCTGCCCCATGGGGTCTTGCCCGTCGACGCACTCGAGCTCTCGTCCACGGCAATCGCCTCCTTCGAGCAACCACAGGGTCGCGCCCAAACCAGAGTCGATGGTGAGCGTGACATCGCACCCCGTGAACGGGGTGTTGTCGACCGTGATCGTATAGACGTGGTCGGGGTAGTTGAGGACAGCGTTGCCCGCCCACTCACACGATGGATCGAGTTCGGTACCTCCCGTATTGGAAGTCAGCGAAACTCCCGTCACACCGCTGCCGAGTGCGGGCGGATTGGGGCATGTCCGAGCAGCGAGCCGTTCGACGTCGAACGAGAAGGTTCCCCCTTCGGCACTGCTTTCGACCACCGCCGTCAAGACCTCTCCCGCATCGAAATAGCGTGTCACCGTCGCCGGATGACCATCGATGACATTCGAGTTGCAGCTTATCGGTGGTCCACCACACGCCGCACCACGATAAAGATAGAGCGTCGGGCTGAACTCAGCCGTCTCGACCGAGAACCGATACAGACCTTCCTCTGGAATGGCGTAACGAATGCTCCGTTCGAGCGCCCCCGCACCGGGATCACATCCAAATCCGTGCTCGCTGCCATCATGTGCATCCGAACCGCCCACTGTGGTCAATGCGACGGGTAGCGGCTGCCCCGTGACATCGGACTCCGGGCAGGAGACCGCTTCGATCGTGAGCGTCCCATCGCCCCGCCCCGCAGCGTTGCCGTCCACGACGATCGTGTAGTGCTGCCCGGCCACCACGGGGGCCACCAACAACGCTTGAGCCTCACTGAGCGGGCCATTGTTGGCACAACCCAACTCGGCCCCACACCCTTCCGCCAAGAGCCCGACGACCGTGTCGTAGTTCGAAGCTGGAACCGTCGTGTTGCCGAGCGTCGAGAACGCAAAGTAGTCGGTCGCGGGTGCGACCCATTCGTACGCGATGTCGCTGCCCTCCCCGACACCGCAGGTGAGCGTGTACGCATTCGCCCGGTTGCGGGAATCGAACTGGATGGGCGCGCTTCCGTCCACGACCCCGTCCGCACACGAACCGGGTCCCGCCGTGCCATCGGAGCCTGCCGTCGGGTCCGCACTATCTGTTCCGCTGGAGCCGGTGTTTTCGGTCCGGGGATCGCCATCCGAACCGGACCCTTCCATCGTGGGGTTGGTGGTCGATGAGGGATCGCCCATCGAAGAGCCCGAGGGGTCCACGGTGCTCCCAGACTCCATCGCAGCGGTCGCGGTCCCATCATCTGGATTGAAGCACCCTGTGGTCGTCACCGTTCCAAACAGGATGACGATAGGTACAGATTTTGGCGCGATGGTATGGCGACGGAAGTACATACGAACGTCATGTTAGCGAAGCTGGGCCCCATTGGTCGTGCGTCTCGAGCCAGCTCGCTCGACTCGACGATGTTCTCTTGTGGTCCGGCTGATCGACGAAGTCATAGAACCCGGGCTCGTTGGACAGAGCACCCCACCGTCACTTCACCCCACCGTCACTTCACCTTGCAGACGGTCGCCCACCAGCCGGCCGAACCCTTGGCGAGCTTGCTCGCGCACGCATCGATGGCGAGCTCGCCGTCCGCGAGGATCGGTTCCGCCACCTTGAGTAGCGCGCCGCAGTACGCATCGATCTTCTCGGTCGCCCGGTCACCCGTACGGACAGACGTCGGGATCGGTGCGCGCGAGATCACCGACGCCAGCCGCAGATTGATCTGCGCTATCCGAGCCACTGCGCGAACGTGGGCCTCGACGCCCTTGCCGCTCTTGAGCGAAGCTTCGTAGTGCTTGCGTGCCTCGCCGCCGACCGTTTTCATGGTCGTGAGCCAATCGTTGAACCGCTTCAGTGAGGCCTCCTTCACGCGCTTCTTTTCGGGTTCGGGTGGGAAGTCGAGACCGATCGGAAAGCTCAGCGCATAGACATCGGCGAGAGGTTGGTCCTCCGCGGCGAGCTCCTTCTTACCGCGTACCGTGATGATCTTGATCCCACCGCAATACGCGGCGTCGGGCTGGCGCTGGATCGACCAGCCCGCGAGGCCGGGCACGTCTCCGGGCTCGTCGCGCAGGTGATCGTAGATCGGTGGCACCTTCGGCGAGGGTCGAGACGCGACCTCGGGGGGCGCCTGCGTTGACCTCGGCGACCCGGCGGGAGCCTCGGTCTCGTCCTTCGACTGGGCGTCCTTCGACGGGGGCGGAGACACTACCTCGGGGGCGCCTGCGTTGACCTCGTCGACCCCGGCGGGAGCCTCGATCTCGTCGTCCGGCGCGGGGTCGGGGGCAATCGCCGGCGATGCCGTTGTCGGGTTCGAATCAGGAGAGCCACCGCAGGCGGCGACGACGAGGAAGACCGCGAGCGTTCGCATGCCGCGAACCTAACGCGGGGCTGCCCATGTTGCGAGTCCAGCCGTGCGATCAACGGGACCCCCGGCCTCGTGCTCAATCCTCGTACGGATTTCGCAGCGGACCGGTGAACCTTTTCTTGGGCTGAGCCGCCGGCTCGACGTTCCGACGCGTGCGGTGTTTCGACACGTCGGTTCGAGGTTTGCGTGGGGGTTCTGGGGCCACCACGATCGGAGCATACCGCTCGTCGTCGTGCGCCAAGGTTGGAATCTCATGTCGTCGTGGGTCCACCACGGTCAGAGCGTAGGATTCCGGATATCTGTGGGCGACCACTAGACCTTGTGGTTCCTCGGGAGGATCGGCAGGAAGCGCGACGTCATAGCGGGGCTCAGGTGCACAGCGAGCATCGTAGGCTCCTGCCATTTCGTATCTCGGTCCACATGCGTCCCTTCCCTCCGTCGCTTCAGCGTCGGTCGGAGGCGGGCGCCTCGGTACGTCACTTGGAGGATTCGCGGCGGGAATGAATGGCTCCCGAAGAACCGGCATGAAGGGAACGAAGGGTTCACCCTCGAGCGGGCCCATGACTGCCAACTCGCCCTCGGACACGGTATCGAGCGACGCCGCAAGGGTAGGTGATCCGAATTCCGCTGGAGAGGGCTCGGCCACATCCGCATCTCCGAATTGAGCGGGCGGATCGAGCAACGCCGCCAAGAGGAACACCCCACCACCCATGATCATCCCCATCGGAACGACCCAACGAAGCGTCATGGGACGAGCGGGTGGCCGATCCAGGCGGCGAGTTTGAGTCCACACATCCAGGGTGTCGGTATCGTCGTGGATATCGATGGCTTCAATCGCCTCGGCGAACTCAGCGATCGATGGATATCGATCGCTTGGACGCTTGGCGAGGGCGCGCAAGACGAGTTGATCGATTCGGGGTCCGAGGTGTGGGATCAGGGCGCTCGGGCGAGGCGGAGACGCCGTGAGGTGTTGCCGAACCAGCGTCGACGCGTCCTGCGATTCGAAGGGCAAGCGACCGGTCAGCAACGCGAATAGGGTGACACCGAGGGAGTAAATATCGACCCGGTGGTCGATCCCCTGGCGATGCGCGAGCTCCGGGGCCATGTAATCGGGGGTCGCGGCAAGCAGGCCCGGTGTGACTTTCACATAGCTCCCGGAGCGATGCGCATCCTCGACGACCTCGGCGATGCCGAAGTCCAAGACTTTGATGAAATCTCCAAATCGCCCCCCATCTTGGCGATAGCAGTTTTGGGGCTTGATATCGCGATGAATGACTCCTTCGCGGTGGGCCGCCGCGAGACCCTCGCAGATCTGCAACGCCATCAATCGTACGCGGGACCATGGCAGGGGCCCTTCACGTTCGAGCAGCGATTCGAGATCCTCCCCTTGCAAATACTCCATGACGATGTAGGGCAAGCCATTGCTGAGCCGCCCATAGTCGCTGATGGCAACGACGTGAGGGTTTTGAATACGTGACACCGCCCGACTCTCGAGCAGGAATCGCTCCGTTGCCGCAGGTATGGCTGCCAATGATTCGTGCAGCACTTTGATGGCCAACGGCGCACCGATCTCGATATGGCGCGCGAGATAGACAGCGGCCATCCCACCGATGCCTACGACACGTTCGATTCGATAGCGATTGCGAATCAACGTACCCGGTGGCAACAAGTGCGGGACCACTTTCGCGATCGCGGTCGAGTCCTGCTCGGATTCGTGCCCGAGCAGCTCGGTGTCCTGCCCGGCATCCCGCCGGATGCGTAGACCGGACCGCGATCCGCCGGCCGTATCCGTCGACGCCACCTTGAACGGCTCGACTCCACGACGACATTCCGCATCGGGACGTTCCGCATCGGCCTTCACGGACGAGTTCTCGAGCGACGGCGTCCAATGGATCGTCTCACTGAATCGAGAGCGTGATTCGGGGTCCATCATGAAATAGCTCGCAGATCGAAAGGTCTACCGATCCAGTTGATCCAAGGTAGCGGGTTTATGAAGTCGGGCAAAAGGGTTCACAACGCACGTTCTTCGCGCAGCTGGGCAAAAGACCCGATCTTTGCGTCCACTCGTGAAGCACGAGAATTCGGGTCAACGTCCCGCGGACGACCGCGTCCATTGTTTCGCGGTATGGGCGATCGCAATCGCCCATACCCGGTTCTGATTCATGGCGATGGTGATTCCGACGAACCCACACGTGACCAATTGAGCGAATCCCCTCGCACATTGGCGATTTTGCGGGCGTGGGCACCATCGGTCCTCATGATGTAGAGGCCCGGCCCATCTCCCGAGACCCGCGTCGAAAAGAATGCGACGAGGCGACCATCGGGCGAACACGCGGGATGACTATCGCGTCCACCCTCGCGGGTGATCCGCTGCCGATCGCGACCATGAACATCACTCACCACGATGGATGAACGATCACGACCCCCCAATGCGTAGACCAAGCGAGTGTCACCCGGCCGCTCGCAAATGTCGGGCGCGGAGGCCTCGATGCCAGCCGGAGAAACCGGATCGCCGTCGACCCAGATCCGCGACCCGAGCTCCGTCGTACCCGCGACCGCGATGGCTCCGGTATTCGCGACGGTTGGACTCATCGTGAGGGGAAGCGCACCGACGGGTTCGAGATCGGCAAATGTAGAGGCGCCAGCGTAGAGCTGGATGTTCCCCCGGACCGCGATCGTCAGCGCGACGCGTTGGCGATCGGGTGAAAACGCAATGCCATAGACCGACCCTTCTGGTTCGATCGCAACGGGTTCGTTTTGCCCCGCGCGATAGATCTGAAAGCGGCCATGGTCGACGCTCGCGGAGTAGTAGAGCTCGTCCTCCGGTCCGAAGGCGGAACTGGACGCGAATTCTTCGGCCCGTGTGATCGGCTCGAGTCCATGGCCATCGGGATCGATGACGTAGACCGTCCGCGTGTCCCCGCGGTTCGCAACGAACGTGAGACGACTGGCAAACGGCCCGGGTGAACCCGTCAGCGTGCCAATGGTCGCGTCGACGAGTTGGTGGGTCAACGCCCGCAGCTCACCGATCGAACCCACGATGGTCGATTCGTACGCGGGCGCCTCGGCCTGCACATCGAAAACATCGAAGAACGTCTTGGCGCGAAGCTCCACCCTCATCTCGCCGGGATAGGCGATGGACACCTGGACGATAGCCTCGATGTCTTCCAAGGCTTCGGGTGGGGCACTCTCGAGCAGTTCGAACTGCCCCGACAGATCCAGGTCGCGTCGCACGATCTCATCGACGAGTGCGGATGGACCTCCCGTGCCCACGACTTGCGGGACCATCAGCTTCATCAATCGAGGGGCGTTGCGGCGCGAGCCTTGAACCATGAGTTCTCCGAGAACGTCTGCGTCCGAGACGTCCTCGGGATTCGCCTCCGGAACCGGCATAGGTGAAGGCACGAACGACCACGCGAGCGCTGCTAGAAGAATCAAACGCATATCGTCTCCTCGCCCACCACGGCTTCGGGGGTGATGGTGTTGCGGTAGCCAGATGGGGATGGAATCGCCATGGGGATCCGACCGTCCGCCTAGTCTTCGTTCTCGGCCAGGAAGATTTCCACTTTGCGATCGAGCGCCCAACTTTCCTCGTCGGTGCCCTTGGCTTCGATCTCGCCGCGCGAAGATGTCTCGACCTTGCCCTCGTCGAGGCCTTGACGCTGGAGATAGTCGGCCACGTTGCCCGCACGACGCTGACCGAGCGCAAGGTTGTACTCCTCGGTCCCGCGCGGATCGGCGTGACCGAGGAGTCGCATGCCCTTGTCCGCTGCAGGTCCATCGACGAAGCAGTCGGCCAGTTCGTTCAACGCTCGCTCCGCCGCGGGATCGAGCGAGGACGAATCGAAATCGAAATGCGTCGTGGGGATGTCACACATCTTCGCGACTTCCTCCGCGATCACGATCCCCGCCTTCTTCGACTCTTGCAGCAATGGCCGTGGTGGCTCACTCGTCGACGTGGCCGGGTCCTCGACGAACTCATCCGCGGGTGAGGCCGTGTCCGCCGAACGTCGGGCGCATGCGAGCGGTAAGACCAGCAAGCACAAGAAGTAGACCTGGGGTTTCATGTCGAAGTTCCTTGACCTCAGCATGTCCCCGACCTCCACGAGTGTTCGCGCACGCTTTGCGACGACCGGCCTCGAACGACGCCAACCACGGTCTGTGCACGCTTTGCAACGACGACCCTCGAATGCCGTCACGAATGTTCGCGCACACTTTGCAACGACCGGATGACCGCCAGTGCTGAGGACACGCGGGGTCGGTGGGTTCGACGTCGCTGACAGCACCCAGGGGTAGCGCGAGGGGCCTGGAGTTGACAGCCACAGGTGGCAGGGTGTAACCCTCTACGGTCGTCCCCGAGGTGCCCGCAAGGGCGTAACAGGGAAGCCGGTGCAAGTCCGGCGCGGTCCCGCCACTGTAAGTGGGAAGTGATCTCATCGAACACCACTCGCGCGTGCGGGGAAGGTGATGAGATTGCGCGAGTTTCTCGTGCCCACGAGCCAGGAGACCTACCCGGGGGTTTTGCGGCGCTCCGCGTGGACTCGGGGCCGGGAGCGTGAGCTTTCCAACTCGAGCCACCAAACCCTGGAGGCTCGTTGTGCAAGGCATCTCTCCCAAGTCCACCGCGGTCGACGTTGGACCTTTCCGCTCCCCCCCGGCTCCGAACCCCGACGCGGCCAGCCGCACGTCCGAGTCCGAGGTTTGGCTTCGCCACGTCGTCGAAGTGCTCGGCCGAGCCGGTAAGCTCACGCGAGCCGAACGCGAGGTCCTCGAACCCTTGCTACTCGGTCGAGGCTACACGGAGATCGCCACGATCCTTCACAAGTCGCCTCACACGGTCGGCGTGCAAGTCAAAGCGATTCTTCGTCGCCTTCACGCCAGCAGCTCGCGCGATCTCCTACGCGTGTTTCTTTGTGAACTCGACCGTGTGGCACCGCGTTCCGCGGATACCGTCGAGGCCAACGACCACGCACTCGAGAGCGACAACGACGGTGCTGCGGCACGAACCGAGCCGAATCTCACGCGTCGGGCCTGAGCTACCCCGCGCTCATGCCCCGGCATCGGCGAAGCTTCGACGACGAAGCCGAAGTCCGAACACCATGGCGAAGACCCATACCAACGCCAAGATCGCGGCGGTCGTCCCAATGCCAACCCAAAGCGCGAGCTGACGGTTGGTTGCGATCCGAGCCTCGACCATTGCCTGCGACCGACGCACGACGAGCACCGCTCGCACGTCGTTCTTGCCATAACCGACTTCACCGGGAGCGCCATGGCATACTTGGCAGTCTTCGGTGTTGGTGATCGGCTTGAACACCGTCAACACCGGTTCGCCTTCCATCGAGCCGCGTTCGGTCAGCGCCTCGGCCGATTCGACGAGTGCGGCCCATTCGACACGATCGTAGTCGAAGACGCCGAGCGGCGCGCGATGGGTGTCGATGTTGGTGAACGCGAGGCGACGAACCTCATCGATCTTGTCCATGAACTCGGGTCGCGTTTTTTCGATCTTCTCGATGACCGACGGATCGCTCAGACGGCGTTCGACTTGTTTGCGGGTGGACAGATCGGTGTAGGCATAGCTGCGATCGACGCGAACGACGTCGATGCTCTTGGCCACCGGATCCTCGCGCAGGGTGTGCACGAGCTCGCGGACCACGTCGGCGCGGCCCTGCAGCATGTTCACCCGGATCGCCCGCTCGAGGGTCGCTGCTTGCTCGAGCCCGGCTTGCTCGTCCTGGTCGCGCAACGTCTCGCTCGTGCGCTCGATGTTGACCACCGTGACCGCCCCGAACGAAAGCCCAACGACGAGCAAGGTCGTGAACACGACCGATGCGATTGCAAATGCGCCGCGATTGCGGCGAACGAGCTTTTGCAACCGCTCGACGGAAGAGATCGGGCGCGCCGCGACTGGCCGACCTTCGACGAACGCATCGAGATCGTCGGCCAATGCGAGCGCAGTCGGGTAGCGGCGCGAGGCCTGCTTTTCGACCGACTTGAGGCAGATCCGATCGAGGTCGATCGAGATCGATCGTCGGCTATGAGATTTCGCCGCGACACTCGGAGGCACCGGCTCCTCGTCTTGCGCTTTTTGGAGCAGGACGATCACGTTGCGCGCGTTGAACATTTCCCGCCCCGCGAGCACGTGATAGAGGGTGGCGCCCAACGAATAGACATCGGACGCCGGGCCGATGCGGGCGACCTCGCCGTTGATTTGCTCGGGCGACATATAGTGGGGCGTGCCCATCAACGCGCCGTCGTGGGTCAAGCGACGATCGGTCTGTACATTGGCCGCGATGCCAAAGTCGGTGATGTGCGGTTCACCTTCATCGTCGACGAGGATGTTGTCCGGCTTGACGTCGCGGTGAACGATGCCGTGCTGGTGAGCGTAATGCAGGGCTCGGGCACAGCGTGCGACGACGCGTGCCACCGATCGGCTGTCGAGAGCACGCTCCGTGGCATATTCGAGCAGCGAGCGTGCTTTGACGAACGCCATGACGAAGTAGAACTGACCGTCTTCTTCGCCCGCATCGAACACGTGGACGATGTTCGGGTGGCTCAACCGCGCCGCGAGCATCGCTTCGTTTTGGAATCGCACGAGCACGGCCGGATGTGCCCGCGGGCCCGGGATCATGACCTTGAGCGCGCACAGCCGACACAGCCGCAACGAATAGGCTTTGTAGACGACCCCCATCCCGCCGCGACCGAGCTCGGACAAGACGTCGTACGGCCCGATCCGCCGAATGACCTCGTGTGACGCGTAGGGCAACGGAAAGACCGTGACATCCATGCGATCGGGCCGAGTGACCAGCTCCCGCGCGCTCGTGATCATCACGCCATCGGAGTATTCGCGGTACGCCGTGGTCGGTACGGCAGGTTCGGGAGCCACCGTCTCGGGAGCCACCATCCCCGCCTGCGCGGCCGTTTGCCGAGGGTTCGGATCCCCGAGCAAGGTTCCGGCGAACTGAGCCGCGGTCGCGTGGGCCCCAGTGGGGCGTGACGCGTACTCAGCCCCAGTGGGGCGTGACGCGTACTCAGCGGAGAGCGTCTCGAAGGCTCGTGCATCGAGCGTGGCTCCGAACGGCAGCCCAGGAAGTTCGGCATCGTCGGCACCCGGAGGTTGACCCTCCGGCAGCGGTCCGAGAGTCGTTGCCGAGGGCATCCCCTCCCGTTGCTGTGACTGATAGTACGCGAGCGTTCGTTTGTGGCGCTCGGGTGGGTCGCCAGCGGTCATCGGACGAATCTCCTCAGGTTTGTTCGCTGAAGAGCGCCGCGTTGACCGGTTTGGCGGCCCCGAGCACGAGATCGTAAACCGCCACATGTTGGGCCTCGACCGGCAGGATCTCGGTCGCACTACGACGTGCGACGTCGGTCAGAAACTGCTGGACGATCAGCTGGAAGTACGTGTCGGCGGCTTCGCGTTCGAGCTTGCGGGCAAACTGGAGAACCGCGAGTTTGCGAGCCTCGGGGGTCGCGGACTCATCCAAGATGGCCGCCGGGATCTCGGGCGTCTTGGCGGTCTTGGGATCGATCGGGGTTCCCCCGAACTGCTGCACCAATTTCGCGAGCGTGTCGCGATGCTCCTCGTGTTGCCCCATGAAGAGCGTGGCGACGGCGAGTACGGTGGCATCGGACGAGATGAACGGCAGCCCTGCGGCCGCGGTATAGACATTGATCGCGCCTTGCTCCAAAGCGATCCCCGCGTTGAGCAGCTCGACGTCGTGGGCCTCGGGGTCGATCTTCGAGCTGTCCTTGCCGGCGCTGGGCTCGGCCTGACTTCCCTTTTTCTCACCAGCATCACAACCCGCCAAGCGGGGGAGCACCAGCAGCGCCCCCACTCCAGTGGCGAGAAACGAGCGACGATCGCCTCCGACGGGAAACCTGGGGATTCTTGAGGATGCCATGGGGATGAGTACGCCGACGCGGCGCCGAGGGATCATCACGGATTTCGGCCAAGCGGTCGACCCCGCCGATCCGCGAGGATCCGAAGGAAGGGGATCGAACCAAAGGGCCCGGATGAGGCCATCAAACCCGTGGCCCACCCCACACTCGGTACGCTTAAGCCCCGTACGCCAACGAAGGACGCTCGAAGGTGCCCACGAAAGCGAGCACGCACGAGGCTCGCGTCACGTGTCCGCGGCGTAGTGGTCTCGGGCCCATCGCCAAAACTCCGCCGCAAAACGAGCGGTGTCGAACCCAAAGTGATGCTCGATGAGCGGACGAAGATCGACCGACCCAGCAAACCGCATGTCGACCAGACACTCCGAGAGTGCCTCGGCCCGTTGCGGGTCCGACAGCAACCATTCGAGCAATAGCGTCGCTTGCCAATAGTGATCCGTCGAAATCGGACGGCCCGCGACCATTTCCTGAACGGGCGCCTTGGCAAAGGCGCTCGCAAGACCCGCTCGATAGACCGCGGAGATATCTTGCCCAGACACCTGAAGCTGCTCCAGGTTGCCGAGCCCCTCGAACAACCAACTTCGCTGCGCGTCGACGCCGAGTCCTCGTTCGAGGAGCGCATGCGAAGCCTCATGGACGTAGATGGGTCGCACGGGGCCGTAGGCATCGCTATAGGAGGCCGTTGCAATGCCGAGCCATGTGTAGCCTTGGTCCTCGGGCAACGGTTTTGCCGACGTTCCCGCTCGAATGTTGAACGCGCTCCAGAACGAGCGGTACGCGATCGAACTCGAGAAGACGAGCAGCGGGACCGAACCATCTGGCACCGATAGTTCAGGAAATCGTTCGGCGACGCGCTCTTGCATCTGCACCAAGGCGTCCAATACCGGCTCGAGCTCGAGGTCGGGCGCGTCCGTCAACACGACGAATGCACCTTCCGAAGCCTCTCGGACGCGCTCGGGGTGGGGAAACGAGTCCACGAGTTCTTCGGGGCCGAGGTACGCGTCGCCTTCCGGTGAGTCGCGCCAGGCCTCGATGGCACCCACGTGCACCTCAGCACCCGACCGCACCGTCACCCCCCACGACGTCACGTTTTCCCACAGGGGAACGGCGCCGCGATCATAGCGAAGGTACGGAAGACTGATCTCGATGCTTTGCCAATCCGAGTCCGCCAGACGCACGCTCCTCCACCATCGGTTGCGTTGCGCGTCATCGTAGAAGGCAATCTCGAATTCGAGTGGGGTCCGATCGCTCGCGAACGGAGCCCGCAGATCGACGACGACGCGATCGGCATGGCGCAACACGCCTCCACCTGGCAGCGCCATCCGGATCGATTCCCCAGCATGAGCCACGCGATGGAAGGCGTGCCCTTCGCCATCGGTATCGCTCCAGTCGTTCGACTCGACTTCGGCAGCCTCGGTGACCGCGTCGTGCGGACCGAATAGTCCCAAGTGCGAGGCCAGTCGATCCATACACTTCGCAGTGCTCTGGGCGATCTCATGTACACGGACGGGCCCGTTCGATCGAGATCCATTGGCAACGAGGGCCAGCAGACTCGCGAATGCAGCGGCCCCCCACCAACCGGGCGACCGTCTCGACATGGTTCGATCAACTGTGACGTACGCAGAACCCGGGTGCCAGCAGGTCATCTTGCGCGGATGCGATTTGCAGCCGCGATCGATGGAACCGCAGCTGGACCGCAGACACGTGGTTCAAATCAGGCGGCCCAGGTGTTGCACGAGACTAGTCGAGCACCGAAGGCAAGATACCGAGTCCGAGCGCCGCGGCAGGCTCCTCGTGCGGAGGGTCCTCGGCCGTCGGTTTCACCTTCGCTCGAGTCGAAGAACGCGACGGCTGACGTGGATACGGTGTGTCGGTCAACGGGGGCTCGGGCGTGATGCGAGGTTGATAGGTCGATCGCACGCGATCCAAGTCATAACGGACCGCCCAACCTGGAGGCGAAGGGTCCGGCGCTCGTGCTCGAGTGGCTTGCACTCGTTTCGCGGCAGCCCCCGATTGAGCCGCTGCAGTTTGCGACTTGCCCGTATCGGTGACCGCGAGCGGCTTGGACGCGTCGCGTGTCCGTGCTCCCGCGGCGGCCGCAGTCGGAGCCACGGCAGCCACGCGTGCGATCGTTTTGCCCTCGGCCGGTCGCGAGCCACTCGAACGGTTCGCGCGGGCCAGCATCGTCCCTCCCCTCGTCAGCTCCGGGTCCAAAGCTTCGAAACGACGCTGAGCGTTTTGCACGGCCGTGACATAGCTTTGAATGCTAGGGGGGATCGCCCGCTGACGACGCCAACGATCGGCATTGGCCGCCCCGGCGTAGTAGGCCGCGAGCGCGAGCTCGACATCACCATCGTATCGCTTACGCAATCGGGCGATGTAGAGGCTACCGGCATCGATGTTGAACTTCGGATCGTAGCTTCGGGCACGAGCCCGACCCATCTGTTGCGCCAGGCCAGCCGCGGTCTGGGGCATGAGCTGCATGAGTCCTCGAGCTCCGGCCGAGCTCTTGGCCGTCGGGACGAAGCGACTCTCGACCCAGATCATGCCGTTGATGAGTGAGGTCTCGAGTCCGTTCCGCCGAGCGGCATCATGAACGAGGTGCTGCACGAGCTCGATCCGTTCGAGCTGGGAGGTCGAGAACGGCTCGGGTTCGCGGGCGCGATTTCGGGACGGTGCCGCGCGTTCGACCGGAGGAACCGAGGGGGTCGCCTGGGAATGATCGCAACCCGCGAGCACCACGCCCATCACCACAAACCAGCGCCATCGCGCAAGAGCATCACACCAGGACACGGCCACAAAGGTAGAGGACGTCCTCGTACATCCCAAAAAATCTCCGTGGATCGGTCATTTCGTGACAAAAATCACACCGAGGAAGCTCTCACCCGAGCACTCTGACTTGATCCTGGACGGCACATCCATAGACTGCGCGTTTCTGCGATCCGCAAGGAAGTGACACTCGCCATGGCAACCGTCGAACAAGCCATCATCCGCACCGGTGGCAAACAGTATCGGGTCGGGCTCGGCCGATCGATCAAGATCGAAAAGCTCGAGTTACCGATTGGATCCAAAGTGGTCTTCGAAGACGTTTTGCTCACCGGCCAAGGCGCGGAAGTGCGGGTCGGAACCCCTCGCGTCGAAGGAGCCCGCGTCGAGGGCACGGTGACCCATCAAGGCCGACACAAAAAGGTCATCGTCTACAAGTTTCGGCGTCGGAAAAACTATCGGAAGCGCGCAGGACATCGGCAATCCTTCACTGAAGTGAAGGTCGAGACGATCACCACTTAGGTTCGCAACGGAGGAGGCGATTCGATGGCACATAAAAAAGGGCAAGGCTCGATCAAGAACGGGCGTGACAGCAGTGCGCAATTCCGCGGCGTCAAGAAGTTCGGTGGTGAGCGCGTGATTCCGGGCAACATCATCGTTCGCCAAGTGGGCACGTACGTGCACGCGGGCTTGAACGTGGGCCAGGGCAAGGACTTCACGTTGTTCGCTCTGACCGAAGGCACCGTCCGGTTCTACAAGCGTGGCAAGGAGCGGAAGAAGTTCGTCGCGGTCGAGCCGATGTTCGGCATCGGTTCGCAAGGTCACGGAGACGCGCTCGGGGTCGCCGATGGGGCCTCGTCGATCGAAGGCGACGCAGGGTTCGGAGCGGAGTAGCTCCCGCGAGGTTCGAGGTCGAACCTCGCGCGGACCTCGTCCCCCCCTCGCCCATTCGGGATTGTCGAACCGGCCCCATGGCGTTCACCGACTGCGAACGTAGTCTCGTTCTCGCGAACGACGGGGGCCGCGACTCATGAAGTTCGTCGATCTCGTCCGGATCTTCGTCGAAGCGGGCAACGGTGGCCATGGTGCCGTCGCGTGGCGACGTGAAAAATACGTGCCCCGTGGCGGGCCGGCGGGCGGCGACGGAGGCCAGGGCGGCAACGTGGTGTTCGTCGCGGACAGCAATCTGTCGACGTTGCTGGATTTCCGTTTCCGACAGCACCTCAAAGGGGAGAGCGGTCAACCCGGAGGGACGACCGACAAAAACGGGCGTGGCGGAGAGCACCTCACGGTCCGCGTACCCGTAGGAACGGTCGTGACGGTCGAGGGCATGGCCGACGATCGGAGTCACCGCCCCTGGATTCGCTCCTCCGACTCGGACTCCGACTCGAGGGACGAAGAGCTCGAGATGATCTACGTCGTGCCTGACGATGGCGATGCGGACGGCTTCGTCACCGCAGAGGACGTCTATCCTCGGATCCACCCGATCAGCATCGTTCCCGAGCGAGGCGACGAACGAGATACGCGACGCGATCTCATGCGGGGAACCGTGCTCGGTGACTTGACGAGCCCCGGGCAAGAGCTCGTCGTGGCTTACGGAGGTCGAGGTGGCCGCGGCAACATCCACTTCCGCAGCTCGACCAATCGCAGTCCGGACTTCGCCGAAGCTGGGACGCGGGGCGAATCGATGTGGCTCCGACTCGAGCTCAAACTGCTCGCCGATGTCGGGGTGGTCGGATTTCCGAATGTGGGAAAATCCACCTTCATCCGAGCGATCAGCCGAGCCCGGCCGCGCGTTGCTGCCTATCCGTTCACCACGCTCGTACCTCAGCTCGGAGTCGTCCAACTCGGCGAAAGCCGCTCGATGGTGGTCGCCGACGTTCCGGGTCTCATCCGCGGAGCGAGCGATGGCAAAGGTTTGGGTCACCAGTTCCTTCGCCATCTCGAACGCACTCGAGTGCTGCTCCATATGCTCGCGCCCGATCCGTCACCCGGCCGCCACCTCGAGGCCGACCTCGACACGATCGAGACCGAACTCGCCCGCTACGGGGGGTTCGACGAGCAACCTCGGGTCGTAGCCTTGAACAAAGTCGACTTGCTGCAGGATCCCATCGGGCGCCGTCGCATCGCCGGCCTTCGCCGAATGCTGCGTGAACGAAACATTCCACTGTTTCTCGTTTCTGCAGAGACTGGCGATGGACTTGAGCCACTTCTCGAAGCGATCTGGCGGCGCTTGCAGGCCGCACGCGAGCGAGCCCAAGGCGCGAGCTGACGTCCTGGGACTCCCTGCAGGGGCGCGCGCGGTCGGCGACGTCGAAGCCGAGCGGCTGGCGACCACCGAGCGCACTGTCCTGGCGAGGGCCAGGTGGTGGACCCGGACCCCACTTGGTACTTTGGGCTTCGTGCGATTCTCGAGGCTAGAGCGTTGCCTAGGAGCGACGCTCGTAGGTCTGCTCGGGTGGACGATCAGTGTTGGCGTTGTGTGGGCTGCCCCGCAAGCGCCGGCTCGACCGACTCCGCCTCCCGCCGCCGCGAAGCCAGCCACCTCGACCACGGCGGCGGAAAGCACCCCAGCGAAAACCCGCGAAACCGCCGATCCATTCGTCGCCGCCGATTCGGCCACGAGCAGCACGACCGACGTGCGAGAGACCGACGTCTACGGCGATCGCCTGGACGGACTCCAAGCCGAGATCAACGCGCTCAAAGACAAGATCTTTCGCAGCAAGGCTCGGCTTTCGGTGCTGCGCGACACGGTGCTGCGCGGCGTACTGTCGGGCAGTCGGATCGTCCTCAGCCATCGCAACTTGATGGGCTCGAGCTTCCGCCTCGTTCGCGTGGTCTGCACGCTCGATGGCGCTCAGATCTATGCGCGTACCGATGAGACCGGCAGCCTCGACTCGGAAGACGAGGTCGTCATCTACGACGGCAATCTCTCGGCGGGTCCGCACCGCGTATCGATCGATCTCGTCTACAAAGGCAACGGCTACGGCGTATTTGCGTACCTTGCAGGCTATACGTTCGAATCGACTAGTCAGCACGAGTTCACGGCGCCCGAGCGCGGGGCCTTGAAACTCGGCAGCGTGGGCTACGAAGAGGGCAACCTCACCACCGAGATGCACGATCGACCGGCCGTCTCCTGGCAGGAGGTCCCCCTCGATGCCGCGGGTCGTCCGCTTGCGAGTCGTCGTCCGTCCAAGGGCAAGTAGACGAGCGTGCGACTGCGGCTCAATCGATCGTGGGTCCCGATCGCGCTCGTATGCGGGATGTCGATGGCTCGCCTCCCCTCGGCCGAGGCGGCGCCGAGTCGTCGACCGACGGCCCAACCGTTGGGTGCACTTGCCGAACGGCTGAACGAAAGCGAGCTCTCGATCGTCGCTGCTGAGAAAGCCGCGGCCAAGGAGATCGTGCCGACCGAGGCCGAACTCGCGAAGCAACTCATGCAAGCTCAGGTCGAGCTGCATGATGGCGACTACGAACGTGCGGCCATTCGGTGCCTCGATCTCGTCGAGAATCACCCGGACACGGTCGCGGCCATCCAAGCTCGCTATTACTTGGGGGTCGCGCTCGTCGAGCTCGAGATGCAGCGCTGGGCGGTCGAGTTCTTTGCGGCCGTGCTGGCCGACGGCCGCTCCGAGTCTCGCCAGTTTCATCAACGCACCGTGGCGCGGTTTCTGGACCTCTCCGCGCCTCGTCGAGCCCCTGGCTTCGCCCGACGGACCGGACTATCGGCGCTGCCCGAGTTGCGCGCGCGGTTGGAGAGCGCAGGGGTCTCGACGCAATCCGAGGTTCTCCAAGGACCCATCCAAGGACCCGACCTCGAGCGACTCGTTCGATGGGCGCAGTCGTTCCCCGCCGACGCCCGCGAGCCCGACCTCCGATACGCCTACGGCCGGTACCTCTATTTGACCGGTGCCTACGAAGAGGCTCGCGCCGAACTCGACCTGCTCAATCCGCTCGACATCCCCATGTCGCGTGGGGGTGAGTTCGCCGAATGGCGGTTGCGCTCTGCGTATATCGCCGCCGCTTGCAGTGCCGCGCTCGGCGACGCCGAAGACGTCAAAGCACGCTTCATCCTGATCACCGAAGCGCGACCGACCGCGAGTGCGGATCGAGAGATCGTCGACCTCGCTTGGCTCGCCCTCGGGCGGTTTCACCATGACGAGAGCGAAGGTGAAGACGCCATCCGTGCCTACCGAGCGATCGGACGCGACTCGGTCTACTTCCACGAAGCCCTCTATGAAACGGCGTGGACCTTGCTCGAGCTCGGTCTTGCGGAACAGGCCTCGCAAGCGCTCGACCTGCTGCTCGAGTACGAACCACGATCGCCGATCGCCGCGGAGATCAAGCAGTTGCGAGCCAAGGTCAAGATCCTCGCGCGCGACTATGTCTCGGCCCAAACCGAGTTCCTGGCCTTGCGCACGGAGTTCAGCAAACTGGCGAAGACGCTCGGCGCGAAACTCCGGACGCAAGGAAACGCGGGCGAGTACTTCGCCGCAGTCGTGAGCGACGAGCTCGAACACTTCTCGCTCCGCGTCATCTTGCCCGAGACGGCCGTCCCCGTCGCCGAAGGGTTGGCCTCGGCCAACGCCGCGGTGACCCTGGCTCGCGATACCGGCTACCTCGTCCGCCAACTCGACGACCTCCGCGAGCTGCTCTCTCTCATGGAGCAGGCTGTCGCGGCGCGCGAACGAGGCCGGTTGTTCTCGGACCTGGGAGCGCACGTCGCCTCCCTCGACAACGTGGACATCGAGCTCGTCGCGATCCGGGAGGCGCTCATCGGTCGCTTGGTCGCCGCGGCCAAGACCACGAGTGCGAGCGGCGAGGGCATTCGACGATCGCTCAAGCGTCAGCTCGACGCCGCCAACGATCCGACCGGGATCGAACGCCGCAAGATCGTCGCGACCCTCGAGCACCTCGAAGAACAGCAACGAGCGCTCCGACGCGTCACCGATGGCCTTCGCGCGGAACTCGTGGCCACGGAACACGTATTCGGGTCCAACCCGCAACCGAGCGAACGCAGTAGCCAAATTTTCCTCGAACAGGCCGCTCGCCTGCGGCGAGAGCTCGTCGAGCTCGAGCGAGCGACCGACGAAACGCGTCGCCACATCGCGAGTGCGCAAGCAGCCCTGCGCTTCTCCGATCCGCTGCGACAGCCACGACAGGACACACTCGTGCGGTATGTCCAACAGCTCGTGCGCATGTACGGAACCGCCTCCCGGCGAGCTTCCGATGACGACGTCGACACGCTGTGGCGCCGCGTCGAAGCGGCTCAAGAACGCTCTCGCCTGGCGCGGGTTGCCTTGGACGATGCGGCGGCGCTGCGGCTCGCGGCGGCGCAACAGATCTTGATCGAAGAGCGAGCCAATCTCGATCAATACCTGGCGGAGTTGCAAAACGCCCGAGCGACCGTCGAGGAGGTCGTCGGCGAGGTGATGAACGCGACGTTTCGCGACGTCGTCAACGAACTCGATGTCCTGTCGCTGCGCAGCGAAGTGGGCTTGCTCGACGTCGCGTGGGCCAAGAAAGACTTCGAGTCGACCGAGCTCGAGCGGTTGGAAAAGACCCGTGATGCGAACAAGCGGGATCTCGATGCATCGACGTCGCTTGGCCTCGAGGAGCTCCGTCCATGACCGGTGCGATCATCCTGGCCGCGGTCGTACGGCTGGCACTCGAACCCACCGCCGTGGAACCCCCGAAGTCCGATGAGTCGCAGAGCAGCGCCGACGCGTCCGCAGCTGAACCCCTGTCCACGTTCAAGGGGACGCAAGTCCCCGGCGAACCCGGGTCGGGGTCTGCGTTGGTGGAACCCACGACGCCTCCCGACCCCAAGATCCTGCAGTCGCCTTTGCCACGCCGTGCGCGTGACGATACCGAAACGAAAGGCCTCGACGAACTCGAGACCCTGCTCGGTCGCTATCGCAATGCTCATCGTTCGATGGCTCACACGATCGCCGAGCTCCTCGTCATCGAAAACGTCCGAGGACAAGCGGCCATCGAGCAGGAATCGGAACGTGCGATCCAGGCGACTCGGTTCGCGGCACGGCAGCAACGCACTGCCGCCATCGCTCGCTTTCGCGACTTCCTGCGCCAACACCCCGGCGACGCGAGGTGGACTCCGGAGATCATGTTCCGACTCGCAGAGCTGCACGTCGAGGAGTCGACCGAGCGCTTGACCGAAGCCGAAGACGCGTTTCAGAAGGCACTCGAGATCTACGCGATCCGGCTCGAGCAAGACCCCAACGCTCCAGCGCCCGAGAGCCCAACCCCCGACCACGCGACCGCGATCGAACTCTATCGCGAGCTCGTGACTCGCTTTCCTCGCTTCCACCTCGACGACGGTGCGCTCTACATGATGGGCACATTGCTCTCCGAGATGGATGAACTCGAGCAGAGCCGGCGATCGTACTTGGCGCTCGCTTGCGCGAACCAGTTCGCGCCTCCGCAACCCGCCGACCTCGCGATGCCCTATGCGTATCGACCGGGCGACTACCAAACGTGCGCGCCGTGGAAGGCGGGCAGCAAGTACGCACCCGAAGCATGGCTACGCGTCGGCGAATCGCACTACGACGAGGACGAGCTCGACCAGGCCCTCGAAGCGTACGCCCAGGTCGCGGGCGATCCCGAGGCCGACTTGTACGACGAAGCCCTGATCCGCATGGCGTGGACGCTCTACCTGATGCGTCGATTCCCCGAAGCCGCCGTACGCTTCGATGAGTTCATCCGCTACGCCGATGCTCACGAAGACGACGGCGACAAAGCGGGAGGTGCACTCGGACTGCGCGGCGATGCGATCCGCTACCTCGCGAAGACCTATCTCGAGGATGACTGGGACCTCGATGGCCGCCGAGATTCGTTGTGGGGCCTTCGTCGTCTCGATCGTGACTACCGAGACCGCGGTCAGGAAAAGCACGTCCCCGAGATCTACGCGGCGCTCGGCGACCTGTTTGCCGACGAAACCCGTTACGACGCCGCCATCGACATCTGGCAGCTCGCGCTCTCGCGTTGGCCGCTCGCCGCCGCGGCACCTTCGATCGACGTACGGGTCATCGATGCCTATCTCGTATTGCGCGAACCCGAAGCCGCCGCGCGAGCCCGCGACCGATTGGCGACACTCTACCAACGCGGTACCGCCTGGTTTTTCGCCAACGAGTCCGATCCCGAGGTCGTCGAAGCGGCCCTGAAGCTCGCGGAGGAAGCCCTCGTTGCGACCGCGCTCGACCATCACGCCAAAGCGCAACAGCTCCGCGAAACCGACCTCGCCGCGGCCAAGGCCGAATACGCCATCGCGGCGAAAGCCTATCAAGCCTATCTCGAACGATTCCCGGACACCCCGAGCAGCTACGACTATCGCTACAACTTCGCGGAAGCGCTCTACTATGGCGATCGCTTCATCGAAGCCGCCCAGCAGTACGTGGCGGTACGCGATTCGAACATCGACGATCGTCTGCAAGAAACTGCGGCGAGCGGTGCCGTACTCGCATTCGAGGCCCACGTCGAAGCCGCCCAACGAACGGGACAGCTGCAGGTCCCGGAGATGCCCAAGGAGGGGATGAAGGGGCCGTTCGAAGCCAAGCCGATCCCCGCCGAGCTCCTCCAGCTACGCGACGCCTACGACGAATTCGTGAAGGTTCGCCCCGACAGCGAACAAGCGGGGTCGATGCGGGTCCTCGCCGGCAGCATTTCACAGAAGTACTTCCACTTCGACGATGCGCAGCGACGCTTCGAGGAAGTCCTCGAGGCTCACTGCGACGAGAACGTGGCGATCAATGCCGGGCTCTTCATCCTTGACGGCAAGGTCGTCCGCGAGGACCTCGATGGGGTGCGCGAATGGACGCGACGCCTCGGGGAGTCCGACTGCGGGACCGGCGAGGAAAAGACCAAGTTCGCCGGACAGCTCAAGACCCTCGGGAATGCGGTTCGCTTCAAGGAGGCCACCTTGCTCTACGACGCGGGCGATTTCGAAGCCGCGGCCGATCGCTACGTGGCGCTCGTCAACGAAGCACCCGCCGATCCCAATGCCGATCGTGCGCTCAACAACGCGGCCGTCGCGTACGAGAACATCGGGCGGTTCGGTTCGGCCACCGCGACATTTCGCAGGATCTATTCGCAGTATCCGAACAGCGAGTTTGCCGACGACGCTCTGCTTCGCACCGGCTTCAACCATGCCCGGTTCTTCGAGTTCGAAGACGCGGTCACCTCGTACGTGGTGCTCGCCGAAGACGAGCGCTACAAGGACAGCGAACACCGCGAAGACGCGCTCTGGAACGCGGCTTCACTGCTCGACAACCTGCAGGAATATTCGCGGGCATCCCAGATGTTCGGGCGCTTCGCGGCCAAGTCCGAGGATCAAGCCAAAGCGGCGGAGGCCACCTTCAGGGCGGCGATGGTGCTCGGTAAAACGAGCGATCATCGGGCCACGATCGCGGCCTACGAGGCGTTCATCGCCAAATACCGTGACGACCCCGCGCATGCCGAACACGTCATCGAGGCCCATCTGCGCATCGGTCAAGCCCACGCCGCGCTCGGTCGACGCCCGCAAGCCGAGGACTACTACGCGCAAACGATCGCGCTGTTCGAGAGCAAGGGGCTCAAGCCCATGTCCGAGGCCGCGGATTTCCCGTCCCAGGCGCAGTTCCTGTTGGCCGAATATGCGCTCGCGGACGTGCTCGCGACCAAGCTCAAGGGGACGGGCGCCAAACTCGAAGCCGAGTTCAAGGTGCTCACGGATCGCATGCTTCACGCTGCGGCCGAGTACGAGAAAGTTTTCCCCTATCGTCGGCTCGACTGGGTGCTCGCGGCGATGTACCGCCGCGGTTATGCATTCGAGACTTGGGCGATCGGGATCCGTACGGCCCCGACCCCCAAGAGCCTCAAGGAGTACAGCGAGGCATGGTGGGCGTACAAAGACCTTCTCGGCAACGTCGCGACGGGGGCGGAAGAGAAAGCGATCGTGCTCTACGAGGAGACTCTGCAACGAGCCCGTGAGTTCAACATCGCGGGCGAATGGACTCAACTCGCCCGTGAGCGCCTGAACATTTACAAGCCCGAGCAGTACCCGCTGCTGCGACCCCCGGCCCTCGATCTTCAACTCGGAGATCTCTGAAGTCATGCCGACGCAAAGCCCCCACGGTTCACGAGTCCGGTGGTTAGGACTCGGCTCGATATTGTTCGCGCTCGCCGCCTGCCCAGCCCAAACACCGTCGAGCCAACCCCCAGAGTCCGATGCTGCCTGGCGCGAGGCCCTCGAAGGCAGCGATCGTCCAGGCAAGACCCCCGATCCGACCGCTGAACGAACGGGTCGCACCGAAGCACCATCGCCCAAAGCCAAGGATCGCGATCCCGAGGAGGAAAAGCGGAAGCTGGCCGCGTCTCGGGGCAAGAGCGCGGAAGCTCGCAAGATGTTGCTCGCCCAGCGCTTCGGCGACGCCGTCGACTTGAGCCGTCAAGCGCTCAAGCTCCACGAGCAAAACGCGGATGCGATGCTGGTCCTCGCCGAGGTGTTTCTCCGGCAAGGAAAGTTCGAACTCGCCCAAGCCGTGACGACGAGCGCGCTCGCAGTCAACGACACCGTCCGCCGCCCCGAGGACACCGCGCGCGCTTACAACCTCAAGGGGTTTGCCTTTCTCGCAGCGGATCAGCCGAACCAAGCCACGCAAGCCTTCCGCAAAGCCGCCGAAGCCGACGAACGCAACGCCTCCGCCTGGAACAACCTCGGTGCCCGGTACCTCGAATCGGGCGACACCAAGACCGCGCTTTCTTGCTTCGACTACGCGCTCGAGGTTCGACCCGACTTTGCCAAGGCCCACCTCAACCGCGGGGCCGCGCTGCGAGCGGAGAGTCGTTGGACCGACGCCGAGGCAGCGTTCCGGCGGGCGCTCGCGCTTCGTCCCAATTATCCCGAGGCCCTCTTCAATCTCGGCATCCTTTATCTGGATGCCGATCCGTTTCCTGGCCTCGCGACGGACGATCGACTCAACCAATCGATCACCTTTCTCGAGCGATACAAGACTTCCAATCGCGGCCCGAGCGGGATCGGGCATGGTCGCAGCTCGACCGGGGCAACCCAAGAGACCCCAGCGGTGAGTCCCGAACGTGCCGACGATTACATTCGCGTTGCGCAGAAAGGGCTCGACCGCGAGCTACGCAAGAGCGAGCGAGAGCAAAAGCGGTCGTCCCAAGGCGGCACCGAGACCACCCCCGAACGCCCGACCTCCTCGCCTTCGGGAGCTCAAACACCAGCTGCGTCCGCAAGTTCGCCTCAATCTCCTGACGCGGGGGTCAAACGTCCAGCGACACTTTCTCCAAGTTCGCCGTCGCCGCCTACCACCCCCGCGGCCACGCCTGGTGCTCCCAAGTCTCCCTCGCGCGCGGCTCCTCAATCGCCATTCACCCCTTCGTCGCAGTCTCCGTCGGCTCCCCAATCCCCGGCCGCTCCCCAATCTCCGGCCGCTCCCCAATCTCCGGCCGCTCCCCAATCTCCGGCCGCTCCCCAATCCCCGGCCGCTCCTTCACCGTCGGCTCCTCAATCCCCGGCCGCTCCCAAATCCCCGGCCGCTCCTTCACCGTCGACTCCCCAGTCCCCGTCCGCGCCCAAATCCGTTTCTCCTCAGTCCCCCGGTCAAAAACCTCCTCAATCACCATCCTC
>Ga0315912_10000585_pt1 | contig 61651 bp, 61 predicted proteins | sample VfabasoilMG_FD_204469 | JGI IMG/M metagenome (GOLD analysis project Ga0315912, IMG submission 204469) | Garden soil microbial communities collected in Santa Monica, California, United States - V. faba soil | ecosystem: Environmental > Terrestrial > Soil > Garden | place: USA: California...
ATGATCCCCCTCGTCGGCTTTATCTCGGAATATAAGCATCAAGAAACCATCGTGCGCCGCGTGGCGGATGAGGTGTTCTCTAGCCATGGCGTGCGCGTGGAATACATGGTCGGCACGATGATCGAATTGCCGCGCGCCGCCCTCACCGCCGACCAGATCGCGCAGTCGGCGGAGTTCTTCTCGTTTGGCACCAACGACCTGACGCAGACCACGCTCGGCTTGAGCCGGGACGATTCGTCGCGCTTCTTGCCGGGGTATGTGGATCGCGGCCTGCTCGGCGATGACCCGTTCCAGACGATTGATGTGAACGGTGTGGGGCAGTTGGTGAAGATGGGCGTGGAGCGCGGGCGCGCGACCCGCGCCAATCTAAAAGTGGGGGTGTGCGGTGAACATGGTGGCGACCCACGCTCGGTCAACTTCTTCCACAGCGCGGGGCTGAACTACGTCAGTTGTTCACCCTTCCGCGTGCCCATTGCCCGGCTTGCCGCGGCGCAAGCAGTGTTGCGAGAGGCGAAGTAGGGAACGCAGAGAGTCAGACTTCGGAAGTACGCGCAAAGCGCCTTTGAAATAGCTGTTTTGTGTGCGCGCACTTCCGAAGTCTTGCTGTTGGGGAACATCACTCGAAAGTTCGGGGAAGTCAAGCATGATCTTATTCATGTGATTGGCTAAAACTAAATATTCTGTTGCCAAAAAGCACACAAGTGCCTATACTGAGGGCGTGAAATACTTTGCTTGGAATAGCGACAAAAACGAGTGGCTCAAAGCCGAGCGCGGAATTTCGTTTGAAGAAGTCGTATTTCATATCGAAAATGGCGATTTGTTGGACGTGCTTGACCATCCCCATCGAGAGAAATATCACAACCAACAAATCTTTGTCGTGCAGATTGAGCAGTATGTTTATCTTGTACCGTTTGTTGAGACAGATACTGAATTTTTTCTAAAAACCGTCATTCCCAGCCGTAAAGCTACACGCCAATATCTGAAAGACGATCCCCATGAGCAAAACGACCCTAACGAAAGATGAGCGTCAGTTGCTTGGTTCATACGAAAACGATGAATGGCGATCTACCGTCAAGCGGAAAACGGACCTCGCTAAATATCGGGAAATGGCGCGCGCCACTTTTCGGAAGGATAAGCGCGTTAATATTCGGATTTCCGAAAAAGATTTGATTGGGATTCAAAAGCGGGCTTTAGCCGAAGGGATCCCCTATCAAACGCTCATGTCTAGTATTTTGCATAAATACTTGGCTGGTACTTTGGTTGAAAAAGCGTAGGCCAATCATGCCCGCTCGGTCAACTTCTTCCACGGCGCGGGGCTGAACTATGTCAGTTGTTCGCCCTTCCGCGTGCCCATCGCGCGGCTCGCGGCGGCGCAGGCGTCAATGCCCGTGACAGTCACTGTGGCTTTCTACTTTTATATTCAGCTCAATGACAGAATAGGCGTTCCATAGTTGATCGTCTTGAGGAGAGTTTAATAGAGGGTTTTCGTATAATAGATTATGACCTAGTGACAAAGCTCATCAACACATTTAGCAAAATATGACAAATCTTTCAGGACGAGAAAGAGAGGCTAGATTAATACGTAGGGCCTACCGTGCGGCTGCAGTTGGCAAATTACTGCTCAAAGAATTGGGTAGTTGGCACGAATTCCTTGAAGCTGACATAGTTGATCTTGAGAACTTGCCTCGGCGCTATCTCAAATCAGCGGTTTCCGATGTAAAAGACAGGCTTTCCACAGAAATCAAAAGATTTTGCGCTAAGAACTTTTTAAATATGGACGAGCAGAAGCTCTCGTTACTTTATGAAGATATCAAGGCATATCGTGGGCTGGAACTTCCCCTAACAGTGTTCGAAGCAAAATATGCTCCAGTACGCCGTGACCTTCTCAAAGGCAATCCTGCGCACTTGACCATTGCTATTTCCTTATGGGGATTGCAATTCAAGTTCCCTGAGGATGAACTCGCTAAAGACTTGGTTACAGCTTTGAGTCTCATTGCGACCTCACAAAATGAGTTGTCTCAATATGAGACTAAAACTCAAGTCGAACTTAAGGCCCAAAGAATGGAGATCGCTTCGTTGACACGCAAAAAGATGTTTGCGGTGCGTTCTGCCATTCTATGTTGCTTTAATTTATTGGAAGCGTATCTAAATGGACTGGCGTGGGACTACATCCAAAAACATGGCACAGCTAATTTATCAAATCAGCAAAGGAAACTTCTTGAAGACACTGCGTCAGCTTCAATCCGTGAAAAGTTACGGAAATATCCTCAGATTATGACGGGAAACGAACTGTGGCAGGATGTAGATGAAGATTTTGAAGAATTCATTGTTACACTTAAACCATACCGTGATTCTTTAGTACATCCTTCGCCTTTTTCAGTGCCGGAAAAATTTGGTGGGCACAACAAATTGCTCTTGTTTTATCGAGTAGATCATGATACAGCAGTGACAACAGCAAATTTACTTATTCGTATTGTCCAAAGAGTTCATCATCATTTGCATCCCAATATATCAAGTTTGCCGGAATGGATTTGTCAATTAGAGTCGGAGATAAAAGAAATCTCCAAGCAATTACTCACATAGAAAATATGCGAGCATATTTGGGGTGCCGCCAAAACGATGTAGCCAAAGTGAGCATTTTCGGCTCGACGACACGAGGCGAAGCCAACGAGCGAAGCGACGTTGGCTTGTTGATGGAATTTTCGAATTGAGACTTTAACAAAAAACGGGTTAGCGTGTGCTTTGCATACGCTGACCCGTTTTGTTTTTGGGGGAACATCAAGCAGAGATTACGGCAACCCCCACTGATAAACAGGTAGCGGCAGTTCAAGCTTGCCATGCAAGCAACGGATCGTAGACTGGACGGTCGGGACCTTCAGCATGACATAGTGGTAAATCCCCTGCGGGAACTCGACCGTTGGGCTTTCGATCCCATTGCATTCGTCGAGCGTCTGATGCCGCCATTGAGCGGTAGCCCTGATAACAAGCGCTCAGGCGCATTGACCGTCTATGCCGTATAATTTCCCTATACGTAGGTGTTTATGGGCACCCTCTCCTTTGATACTAATACATTAATCGAGATCTGCCGCCAAAACGATGTAGCCAAAGTGAGCATTTTCGGCTCATTGGCGCGCGGCGAAGCCAACGAGCAAAGCGATATTGATTTGTTAGTGGAATTCTCAAAACGTAAAAGTCTACTGGCTTTGGTAGCGCTTGAACGAAAGATTTCCACTGCCCTGGGCTGGAAGGTGGACTTGCTGACCGAAGCCGCAATTAGCCCTTATCTCCGTGACCGAATCAAACGCGACCTGCGAGTCATTTATGAAGCCTGATCAAGCGGTTTATTTCCGGCGTGGCTGACGGCTATCGAAGACTTGCCCGTCCTCAAAACCGAAGTCGAGAAAATTCTCGCTGAATTGGCTGTCTGATAGCCACCCACGCAGACTAACACTATACGCCGATCCAAGCCATCTGACTTGTGTTGGTTTTATGAGGGTGTCTTTCAGTTTAGTGGTGAAAGTTGCTCGCGTTCGTATCTTGCGTCGGTCGCATCGGGCTAAAGCCCTCGCTGAGTCTATGAAAGCCCCGTTGGGGCTACGCTCAAGTAGCCCGTCAGGGCTTTTTTGAACTAAGCGAGGGCTTTAGCCCGACCGTTGGTAAACGAACAAAATGGCTACCACCAATTTGAAATGCACCCTTTTATGATGTTCGCGCCAGCCAGCAGGGCTGGCGTTATGCAGGGGGTACGAATGCTTTTCCTTGTTTCATCTCTACTGAAACACAGAAAATTCCACTCACTTAATGTTGGGCGCTTCCTTTCTTTCCGCTGCGCTCATCTTTAGCCACTGCAATTGTAGTACACTCATAACATGGAATTCAATATCGAACACATCGAACTGCTTTTGCTGATCGCCGCGATTGTCGCCATGGCGGCCCGCCGACTAAAGATACCCTACACCGTCGGGCTAGTGTTAGCGGGTATTTTATTGGCCCTCTTTCCGTTCACGTCAGACATCACCATTACCAAAGAACTTATTTTTACGGTTTTCTTGCCACCACTCGTTTATGAAGCCGCGCTTTATATCCAATGGGAAGAATTACGCCGCGATTTACTCGTTATTTTAACTTTGGCCACCATTGGCGTATTGCTTTCGGCGGTCGTCACAGCGGCTGGCATGCATTATTTGTTAAATTGGCAATGGCCAAGCGCCATTCTGTTTGGGGTACTGATCGCCGCGACCGACCCCGTATCCGTCATTGCGACTTTCAAAGAAGCCGGGGTGCATGGGCGGTTAAGGCTCCTCGTCGAAGCCGAAAGCCTATTCAATGATGGCACAGCGGCGGCGGCCTTTGGGATTGCGTTGGCCTTTGCACTGGGTGAACCCGTCACGGTGACGAGCACCGTTCAAACATTGACGGTAACCGTTGCCGGTGGCATTTTATCGGGTCTGCTGGTGGGGGGCGGCGTGCTATTACTGGCGGGACGCACGAATGACCATTTGGTAGAAATCACGCTGACCACTGTGGCCGCTTATGGGTCATTCCTGCTGGCGGAATATTTTCATTTATCCGGAGTGTTAGCCTCACTCACGGCGGGTCTGTTGACTAGAAATGTCGGCACGCTCCGGTCAATCTCGGCCAAGGGGCGCGAAGCCGTTGAGTCTTTTTGGGAGTATATCGCTTTTGTCGTCAACTCTCTCATTTTTATTTTGATTGGTATCCGGGAAGCTCATCAAAATTTTATCGTGTTGCTTATCCCAATTGGGCTCGCAATCGCACTGGTCGTTAGTGGGCGGGCCTTGGCCATTTATCCGTTAAGCGCCTTGTTTCTACGTTCAACCCTGCGCATTAAAACCAGCCATCAACACGTTCTCTTTTGGGGGGGCTTGCGCGGCGCATTGGCCCTGGCGTTGGCCCTTGGCCTCCCACCGGAAATCCCTCAACGCGAGGAGATTGTCACGGTCGCTTTTGGAGTAGTGGCTTTTTCGCTTTTTGTTCAAGGCCTGACGATGACACCGCTTCTCCGCAAACTAAACGAGCTACCCGTCTCAGACACGGGCGGAGCTTCAGCCAATGGCAACTGACGTAAATCAGATGAAAGAAATTCGTCAGCAGATTCGCCAAAACGCCTCGCTCAGCGCGTCCTATTTGCTGATGAATGCGTTGGCCACGATTGTCGCCTGTTATGGATTGCTGGCCGACAGCACAGCGGTGGTGATTGGCGCAATGGTGATTGCCATGTTGTTGGGGCCAATTATCGGCATTGCACTAGGGCTGGTAGATGGCGACAATCAACTTCTCCAACAAGCCTTTATCGCTGAAATAGCGGGCGCGGTAACCGTGATGACCATTGCTTTTGCCATCGGCAAATTGCATCCGGACATACCCGCCGGTAGAGAAATTTTGGCGCGAACCGCGCCCAATATACTTGATTTGATTATTGCCTTGGCCGGGGGAGCCGCTGGCGCTTATGCCATTGCCTCACCCCGCATCAGCGCTGGCCTCGTCGGTGTGGCTATCGCGACGGCCCTAGTGCCGCCGCTTTCAACGGGTAGTATTTTGTTGGCGCGGGGAGAAATGTCATTGGCCTTTGGGGCGTTCTTGCTTTTCTTGGCCAATTTTGTTGCTATTCAAGTCGCTTCTTCGGTCGTCTTGTGGCTACTTGGATATCACCAAATTACAACGGTCACTCGCCAATCGCCTACCAGCCTATTAATCCGCAACGCTTTTAGTGGGGCGGTATTGATTGTGCTGGCCGTCATCTTGGGTGTGAACTTTACCCAATCGGTGTCAAAACAACTGTTTGAAACGCGCATCCGCGAAGTGGTCGCCTCTAAGCTGGGGGTGTTTTCGGACGCACAATTAGTCGAAATCAATTTAGAAGCCGAAGACACCCTACTTAATTTGCGCGTGACGGTTCGCACTTCCCGTCAGCCGACTTATACCGAAATTGTTGATTTACAAAAATCCATCGCCACCGAATTACAGCGCCCTGTTGCGCTCAAATTGATCGATGTGCCAACGGTCAAACTTGACCCGCTTGTTCCACCCACGCAAACGCCCACACCGTTGCCCAACCCAAGTGCAACACCAACTGCCACGGAAACGCCACCGCCCACCGTTACATTGACTCCAAGCGCCACGCCTACCGCGCCCAACACCCCCACCCCAACCCAAACCCCAACGTCAACCCCAACTTTCACGCCCACGCCATTATCGGCCGTGATTGCGAACACCGGCGGAATAGGCGTTGCAGTGCGGGACGCCCCAAATGGAAAAATAATCGGCACTTTGCCCGAAGGTGCCCCGGTACAAATCTTATATCGCCGCGAGACTGTAAGTCGTATTGAATGGATAGAAATCCGCGATGTCTTAAACCGAGTCGGCTGGATACCTACCCGGGTTCTGGTCATCAATCCGTGAGGCCGTTTACAAACGAAATGCATTCAACCCCACGGCAGCGTTGTCTGTTTGACCGCCGCCCAACACGGCATGCACTCAGACTAGCGCTGTGGGCTGAGCCAAGCACCCAGTCTGTATTAGTTTTGTCGCCGGTGAGGTGGGCGCTAGGCGCTAACTTTGCATTCAACAGTTATCAACCTAATTGGTCATACATTATGACATTGAGAATGACTTATCGCTTTCGCCAAATTCTGTCACTCGCCCATGAGGAAGCGACAAACCTAGGCCATCTCAAAATTGAACCAGAGCACTTACTCTTGGGATTACTGCATGACCCACCTGAAGAAATTAATGACATTCGCTCAGAACTCCACATAGACTTGGAGCAGGCGCGTGCCATTGTAAATCAGCTGACCCCTCCGGCTAATAGAATTATTCCGCCAAACCATCAACCGGGATTGAGTCTCACGACCTCAACACTTCTCACAAAGGCCGTTGAAATCGCGCAACAAAACAAGGAAGAACAGGCCGAGCCACAACACATTTTGCTTGCCATTCTTGCCGAACCAGACAGTCGCGCATTCAAAGTGTTGGAACAATTAGGAGGGGCTTGGATGACTGTTAGTAAGAAGTCCGCTCAAAATGCCGACAACCTGACGTGACACAATTGGCATCTTTTCATCACCGGCTACTCTAGCCGTTAAGAGAATATCATAGTGGGGATTACGGCAATCCCCATTGATAAACAGGTAGCGGCAGTTCAAGCTTGCCATGTAAGCAACGGATCGTAGACTGCACGGTCGGGACACTCAGCATGACATAGTGGTAAATCCCTTGCGGGAACTCGGGGGTCGGGCTCTCGAGCCCATTGCATTCGTCAAGCGTCTGCGGGTCAATCGGCTCACCGTTGATGTCACGGTCGCCGTAAATCGGGAAGCCATCAAACGCGTAGCCGATGATGTGCGATGGGCCGCCCTCTTGGTCAACCTGTGACGTAATGCAAATTGACAACCCGTGATAATGGTATTGCTCGCGCGGGTGGGGCGCGGGGTGGGCACTGCAGTCATCCATGAAGACGACCAATTGCCCTTGCGCGTTGACGAGGGTGAAGTTTCCACTCATCGCCACCGTGGTGGCGTCTCCCTCGTAGGGGTTATAAACCGGTGACCCAGAGATCATCACGCCCATCGCCCCAAACGGGCTAGAAATCGTCTCCGTCACTTTCTGGGGGCGGGTCGTGATCTGGAGGTCTACCTTGATGGGTTGGATCGCTTGGGCCACCGGCTCGATGTGCGAGCAGTCGGGGACGGGATGCGGAACGCAGGATGTAAAATTGTCCGGCATGATGTACTCGGCGTTCAAGGTGTGGTTGGGGATGCTGTTCGATTGGTAACGGAAATTGCCCTCGCCAAAAGTGATCGTCACGTTCTCGCTCCACTTGGTGCCCTGAACGGCCGCCGTCGTGTCAATCGGGCCTTGGCCGCGACTTCCCCGGCCATAAACGAAGTACAGTGCCGTGAGGCCGAATGCCAACAGCACAACTATCAGAACAAGTCCACGTACTAAGGGTCGAGCTATCAATTCTTTGAGCTTCAGTGTGAGTTTTTCCATGCCCTCAGTATAATTAAGGTTTGGGGTATGTCAAAATTATATTCCTTGCCTGACTTCAAGTTTTCGGGCTTCTTGCGTTTTGGTTCTATGACTTTCACGCCAGCAGTGGATGCTGGCGTTATGTCGCTTAACTCCCTATCGGTTGCAAACTCACAAGACGACACTACAATTCGCGCATGACCAACCCCTTTGAAGCTTATCTCGCCAAAATCGAAGGCGACATTTAGCCGTTAGGCGCTAAAAGATGAAAGCAGGGTTATGAATTACGTTGGACTTTTTACAGAACATCATGTGGCGGTTCTTCATGATTGGCTTTCCGAATTGGGTGAATTGTTCGTCCATTTGGAATATCCACACAGCGGTGGTAGTGGAAAGGCTTATTTTGTTCGTAGTCTTGAAGACATTAAGAATCTCATTGCTCAACAGACACATACTGAGATTGAAATTACTATTTTTCGAGCCATTGTCTTTCCGATCAGAGGCAAAGATTATTCGGGCTTACTGCAACAGGCGTTACAAAGAATTCCAATAGATCAGTACTATCAAATCGTCGTTCCACTTTCCTATCCACATGAATATGAGAGGTTAGCCGATGGTAAAGGGCATGATGAACTTCGACAAGATATCGCTTTGCTTGAGCCTAGTCAAGAAATAGCGATTGGCGTACACCCATATGATCCACCTAATGAAGAATTCGAACAATTCTCTGGTGGGCGAGTCAAAAGGTTATTTTTTGGAGTGCATAAGAATCTAAACTGGTATTCTGAGCTAGCTAATCACCCAACCAAGTATCAGGATGCAATAACGCAATGGTTTGGCGCTGCGCGCCGCGCGGCTGACACCTAGTATTAGGCAGCCACATCCCTTGGAACTCTTTAACGGCGAGTGGTGTATTCCTGATTGAACCCTTTCAGGTATACCGGAGATGGAATGAACTCTACCCCTCGTCAGTTTGGAATCGCCCTACTACTGCTCGCTCTAGTGGGTTGCGCCAATTTCGCTACACCACCCAACGCCTTGCTGGAGGGGACCGCACCAGCCACGCTTGGCCCTGCCCCAACGCCGCGGGTTGCCCAGCCAAGCGTCATCGGCTCCATTCGGCCCGCGCCAGCCATGCACATTGAGCGCGCCGCGCATGCGGCGACCTTACTGGATAACGGGCAGGTGCTCATTACGGGTGGCTTTGGTCACGGGGATGACACCTACACGGCTGTTGCCGAGCTTTACGACTCCGCGTCCAATGAGTTTAGTTTCACCGGCCAGCTGGCCCCCGGGCGGTGTTGCCACACGGCCACGCGGTTGAGCGATGGGCGGATCCTGATCGCTGGCGGTTTCAATGGCGAGGCGCTCGCCGACGCGGAACTGTATGACCCCCAAACGGGCAACTTTACCCCCACCGGTTCGCTCACCACGCCCCGTATGGATCACGTCGCCGTCTTGCTCGACACGGGCCAAGTGCTGTTGGTGGGCGGAGTCGGGCCGGGCTGGACCTTTCTGGCCAGCGCGGAACTTTACGACCCAGCGACGGGCACGTTTACCCCGACCCAGGCGATGACCGTGGCGCGCGAGGCGCACACCCTCACCAAATTGCAAGATGGGCGCGTGTTAATCACGGGCGGACATCAAGGCCGACATTCAGCTATTGTGATCTACGTTCGCGCCGAACTCTATGACCCAGTGACCGGCACGTTTACGCCTACCGGTAACATGCACCTCCGCCGTCATAAACATGACGCGGTCTTGCTGGCGGATGGGCGCGTGCTTATCACCGGCGGTTCCGATGAACAGGATGACCAGAACGCCTATGCCAGCGCCGAGATTTACGACCCGGCGACTGGAGCGTTCAGCCTAGCCGGCACGATGCCCAGCGTCCGCTACAAACATAGCGGCACGTCACTGCTCTTGAAAGATGGCAACGTGTTCATCGCCGGTGGGGCGCGCCATGCCATCCTTTATGACGCGGGGCAACAGATGTTCAGGGTCGTTCCCGGCGATTTGGGAACGGCGACACTATCGCGGCTTTTTACGACAGCCACATTGCTGCCAAATGGCAATGTGCTCATTACTGGCGGCTATGGTTTAGGTCAGCCGGTCAGTGCCCAGACATGGATTTATAATCCTTAATTCGGAGGGGATCGTCGCCCGCCCAACACGGGGTTATACTGCGACTGGACTCCGTCCGCGCCGGCCACTGACGCCTAGCGTTGGGGGCTTAAGCCAAACCGTCTTCAGCGCATACAGCGAGACCTTTTCTTCAACAGAATTTATTTCAAAACTGACTGTTGCGTACCTCCCAAATTGCCATACAATAAAAACGTAGCACGCTCGTTTGATCGATAAAACATGGAGGTGATTTTATGGAAGTCGTTACAATTTCTCCCAAGTTTCAAGTGGTTATTCCGCGCGCTGTGCGGCAATCGTTAGGGTTGAAGGCCGGGCAAAAAATCCAAGTTGTTTTGTATGACAACCGGATTGAACTGATCCCAGTCGTGCCAGCCCGCAAAGCCAAGGGTTTGCTTAAAGGGATTGACATTACGCTTGAACGCGAAGCTGATCGTGATTTATGAACGTTGTGGACTCGTCAGGTTGGTTGGAATATTTTGCTGAAGCCACTAACAGCGATTTCTTTGCGCCGGCGATTGAAAACCCCAAGACTTTAGTTGTCCCAACGATTAGCCTCTATGAGGTCTTTAAGCGGGTTCATTCGCAAATGGGTGAGGATGTTGCACTCAAAATCGTCGCGCAAATGCTACAAGGCAAGGTGATAGATTTGACGCAACCGCTTGCCTTACAAGCGGCGAAATTATCAATGGAACATAAATTACCGATGGCGGATAGTATTATCTTGGCGACCGCTCAGTGGTATCAGGCTGTGTTATGGACGCAGGATGAGCATTTCAAAGATATACCGGGCGTGCGGTATATATCAAAACCACAGCCCTAAGGGGTTGGTTTGCCGCCCCAACATGGGGTTGTACCGTGATATTAACTGGAGAACGAGTCTTTGGAAGCAGTTTGGGGCCGCCCTGGAGATGCTCGACGATGCCATAGATCACTGGCCGACCAAGCCATGATAAAAGCCGGTCAACCCATTCAAGATATACTGCACGGCTAGGGCCGCCAAAACCAAGCCTAGGACGCGCGTGATGATATGCAAAAAGCCTTCGCCCAGACGATTCATCACCCGCTCCGCCATGAACAGCGTCGGCCACGCTATCAAATAAATGACGGAGATCACGCCCGCGAGCACCATCAGGCGTACCCAATCCGCTCCGACCTGCGTCGCGAGCAACAAGATCGTGGCGATGGTGCCGGGCCCGGCCAACTGCGGGATGGTCAGCGGAAAGATCGCGACATCACCACCAGCCTGTCCCTCGGGCGGGGCCTGAATCGGTGAGCGCTGACCCATCAACATCGGGAAGGCGATGACGAAGAGGAGAATCCCACCGCTGATCGCAAAGGCCTGCACCGAGACCCCCATGTAACTTAAGAAGGCCCGGCCCACAAACAGAAAAAACAACGCCACCCCAAACGCCGCGATCACAGCGCGGGTCAGGGTAGCCCGCCGCTGGTCGGCGCTCATCCCGCTGGTGACCGCCACAAAAACTGGCGCAACCGCCACCGGGTTGATCATGACGAACAACAGGCCGAAGGCGGTTAAGGCGAATTGGGTGAGGTCAGCATTCATGGGCACCTATGGTTGGAGAAGATGGGAAGTCTCAGTATAACTCAGCGGGTTGGGCACCCTCCTCAATGGCTACCGCGATGACACTGTTTTACCATCCGTTGCTCTGCCACTAAAATGAGCCTTGCTGTGATGACTTTCAACAGCCGCCGCTTGGCTGGCTCAGCGGATATTGAACTGTTGCTGGATTGGGTCCGCGCTATCCGCCCCGCCGAGCGCGTGACCGATTATCCGAGTGTCATTGATCTCCGCCAGGTATTGTCGCTCCCCCACAACCAGCAGACGACCCGCCTCTGGTTTGCCGAGGCCGGCGAGCTCCTCGGCTTTGCTTTCGTGGATGTCTTCCGCACCCTGCGCTTTGAACTGGATTGGCGGCAGACGACACCGACACTAGAGGCAGAGATCATGGCGTGGGGCAACGCTTGTCTTACTACCACGACCACCACCGCACCTGCCTCTCCGCTGTACGCCACCGCCCACCAAGCCGATACAGTGCGTCTGGCATATCTTGCTCGCCAGGGCTTCATCCGTGAAGCAGATTGGGTGGTGCATCTGGAACGCGCGCTGGCTCTGCCCATTGCGCCCCCACAGCTCGCCGCCGGGTTCACCCTCCGCTCGGTCGAAGGTGAGCCCGAGGCGGCCGAACTAGCGACGTTGCATCGCGAGGCCTTCGGCACGCCGCACATGACCACTGAGCGGCGATTGACACTGATGCGAACGGCACACTATGACCCAGCGCTTGATCTGGTCGTGGTCAGCGCGGAGGGCGCGCGGGCCGCCTATGGCCTAGCGAATGTCAATCCCGAGGAAAACGAGTTAACGGGCCAGAACGCCTGTTATGCCGATCTGTTTGCGACTCACCCGCTGTATCGCGGGCGTGGATTAGCGCGGGCGTTACTGGTCACGTTATTGCAACGCCTCCAGGCGCGCGGCTTTGCGATAGCGAAGTTGAACACCAGTAGTGAGAATGGGCCAATGTTGCAGGTGGCCACCAGTGCAGGGTTTGAGATAGTCGCCACGACCCTGCGGTTTGCTCATTCGCCTGACTTGAGCTAGCGGGTGGCCCGACCCTGTTGGCCTCCGACCACGCTCCGCTTCGGTGAGGCCAGCTGTTGGGCCGCTCATCCACTCAACACACCATTTTAGGAGAGACGATGACCAATCTTCGAGTCTGTCTAGCGGGTGCTACGGGCTGGGCCGGTTCCGCGCTCGCTCGAGCTATAGCCCATACTCCGGATATTACGCTAGTGGCGGCGGTCTCCCGCACCCATGCCCAACGTAACCTGAGTGAGGTGCTCAATCAACCAGCGCTCAACTGCCCCATTTTCGCCACCGTCCCCGAAGCGCTCACCCAGCCGTGTGAGGTGTTTTTCGAATTCACCAAGCCCGAGGTCGCCAAAGCCAACGTCTTGGCCGCTCTCGACCAGGGCGCACACGTCGTCATTGGCACCTCGGGTCTGGCCGAGGCTGACTTTGTTGAAATGGCCGCCGTTGCAGAACGACGCCAACGCGGGGTGCTGGCCGTGGGCAATTTCGCGCTGACGGTCGTTTTGTTACAAAAGTTTGCCGAGATGGCGGCGAAATATATCCCTCACTGGGAAATTATTGATTATGCCAGCGATCAAAAACGAGACGCCCCGAGTGGGACCGTCCGCGAGTTGGCCTATCGGTTATCGGCGGTGAGGCCAGCGGCGCTGACGGTTCCTTTGGAAGAAACGCAGGGGGTGGTGGAGACGCGTGGGGCGCGCCTGACGGGCTCGCAAGTCCATTCGATTCGTCTACCGGGCTACACCATCTCCGCCGAAGTCATTTTTGGGATGCCTGGCCAGCAGTTAAGTTTGCGACATGATTCTGGGTCAAGCGCCGAGCCATATATAGAGGGGGCGCTCTTGGCGATCCGCAAAGTCAGCACGTTAGTCGGTGTGCATCGCGGGTTGGATAGTGTCATGGAGTTCTGAGCCACAGCGGCCCAACACCGACGACCAGTTTTCCGCGAAGTCCAAGAAGAATTAGGCCTATCCGTTAAAGTCGGTGAGCCGATTGCCGAAGTTGTTTTTCAGCCCGCGGTGCAACATTACTCTATGAATACCCCGCCTCCTAGCAATGACAACAGCTCTCTCCCTGGTCAGCCGCAGACGCATTGGCTTGACAGCAAACTCAAACGATTACTCTTGATGATGGCGACTTTGGCAGGGGCCATCGTCATTACACTGTCAGTGCAGTTGATGGGGGAGGCAACTCTGCACTGGTATTTTTTCTTAGCCGTTTTCTTTTTTCCGTTTGGTGTGCTCCATGGGGTTCGGTTGTTTTTGGGGTGGTTCGGTAGCACCTTGCTAGAAACAAATTTGATCGAAGTCTCGTTAGTCATCGCTTGTCTTTATCCCATCGCGACTGGATTGGGCATTTTCGCTCCACGGCGCTCAATCTTTTTGGGCTGGTACAGTTTTCTCATTGGCCTATTGCTCTTCAATGTCGGCAGTTGGGCTTATGAGGGGTTATACGACCCAATACCTTCCTATACCCCGGGTAACACCGTCAACCTGACCCAAGCAGGGCGTTTGTCACAGACGACCTCAATTGAAATCATTTCCCTCCTACCTCAGCGACAACCGAGGGCGATCATTACCGACCCAGCGGCGATTAATAAATTTGTGCAACTTTTAGATCAAGAGCTACCCATCCACGCGCCAACCGCGTGTACGTCTGATTTTGAAATCTTGTTTCACCTTGAGGATGGCACAGTGACTCGCTTCGGGTATACCTGTAGTGGGCACAGCTTAAAAGGCATGGGGGAAGTCTATGTGCCCTTCGGCTTTGAAGCGTTGTTTGACCAACAACTCAAATTGGCCTCGCAACCCACCAGCCCCTCGGTAACTGTGATGCCTTCCGCCGCACCCGCCCTTACCCCTACCCCTTAACCCAACATTTGAACCAGCAATTGAACCTGAAGTGAACCTGGTGCTGTCGGCCAAGGCATAACACCTTTGCGCTCATGCAAATTTTCACCTTGATCGAACTCGTGCCTTTTGTTACAATCTTCCTGCTTTCGGCTTCCCGAAAGACTTTCACAATCAGGGCGTTGTACCCTTCGCCCGCTATTCCTCAAGTTTGAAAGGGCTTGATTCCTCATGAAAGTTTTATTGTTAAAAGACGTGTATAAGCTCGGCCATGCGGGCGATGTCAAAAAAGTCGCCGATGGTTATGGGCGCAATTATCTGATCCCGCAAGGGCTCGCGGCGCTCGCGACGGCCGCCGCCGTCAAGCAGGCTGAGACATTGCGCCAGAATGCCGCCATCGCGCGCGCGCAACGCAACGCCGAACTGGCGGGCGTGGCCGAAAAACTCAACGCGCTCGTGGTGACCTTTGCGGTCAAGGCGGGCGAGACTGGCAAACTCTACGGCTCGATCACCTCGGCGCAGATCGCTGACGCGATCAAAGCCAATTCCGGCTTGGAAGTGGATCGCCGCAACATCGGCCACCAACCACTCCGCGAATTGGGCGAGTTTAAAGTGCCGGTGCGCCTCACGGTAGACCTGATCCCCAACATCAAAGTCGTCATCTATCGGGAAGGCGAGGCGCTCAAGACGGCCGCAGCCCCAGCGGCCCCGGCCGCTCCAGTGGCCGAAGCCGCGCCAGCACCTGAGGTCGTGGCCGAGGCGACGCCGGCCTAACCCTGCCCTTTGGCAGTTTGCAATGCCCATAAAGCCATCGGCGCTCGTGCGGGCCGATGGCTTTATTGATCAATGAGCGACTCTATCGGGCCACAATTGCGCACAGCACGCGAAACGCGTGGGCTGGCGTTGGAGGCCGTCGAAAAGGCTATCCGTATTCGAGTGAAGTATCTCGAAGCGCTGGAGGCGGAACAATTTGAGCTGTTGCCATCGGAAGTTCAGGCGCGGGGGTTCTTGCGGAACTACGCCGAATACTTGGGCCTCGCTACACCGCCGCTCTTAGAGCAATATGCCGCGCGGCAGAAGAAAACGTTGTTGCCGGTTGCCTTAGCCCCGGCTAAACCCGCCGCGCCCACCGACGCCACTTCACCTTCGCTCGCGCGGCCGCGCCGCTTACAGCTACTCTCCCCCGACGTATGGGTCGCCGTCATTGCCACATTTATTTTGGGGGCCTTGTTGTTGTGGGCGGCAGGTCAACTGTTCCTAGCCGAACCGGAGGTCACTCCCACGCCAACCGTGGCGGTCTTAGCAACGGCAGTTGAGTTGCGCGTGACGGATACGGCCGTGGTGACACCGGAGGTGATTGCTTCGCCCACCATCGAACTGCCGCCCACGCAAGCCGCCTATACGGGCGTCAACCTTATTTTGCGCGCCGAGCAACGCAGTTGGGTGCGCGTTTTAGTAGACCGCCGCGAAGTCTTTGCGGGCCAGTTACCGCCCGGAGAATTTAAGGAATTTACGGGGCAGTCGGTGATCGAAGTGGTGACGAGCAATGGGCAAGGCACACGCGTAATTTGGAACGGGCGCGATCAAGGGACGCTCGGCACGCTGGGTGAAGTGGTGGTGCGCCAATGGACGACCGACGCGATGCTGTTCCCGACGCCCACCAACACGGTCATCCCCTCTGCCACGCCGGTGCCCACCCGCACCCCTCAGCCAACGCGTACGCCGCGGCCATAAAATTTGGAGTCGGATCATGCCTAAAGTTAAATCTAAACGTTTCCACCTCGTCAGCCTCGGCTGTTCTAAAAACACGGTTGACTCAGAGAGTATGGCCCAACTGCTCGGCGCGGCGGGGTATGAGGCCGCTAACGACCCCCGTCAAGCCGAGGTGCTGATCGTCAACACCTGTGGTTTCATCGGCCCGGCCAAAAAAGAATCAGTAGATGTGCTGAACGAACTCGCCGCGCATAAGAAGCGCGGACAAATGCTCATCGCCGCGGGTTGTCTTTCGCAACGCTATGGCGCAGAGGTGATGAAGCAAGTGCCGGGGTTGGATGGGCTGATCGGCACGCGCCGCTGGATGGACATCGTAGACTTTGTGCAACGCCTGCGCGAACGCCCGCATCCCGAACCGCTCTATCATTTGCCGGCCGAGGCCACCGTAGTTGGGTCAGATGAACAAGGCGCGTTGCGCGCCGCTGTGCAGGGCGCGAGCGCCTATCTCAAGATCGCCGATGGCTGTCGCCGTCCCTGTGCCTTTTGCGCCATCCCGCTGATCAAAGGCACCGCCGTCTCGCGTCCGATGTCCGTCATCTTAGAAGAGGCGCGCCGCCTGCAAGCCGTTGGGGTGCGCGAATTATTGTTGATCGCGCAAGACACCACCGATTACGGGCATGACCTCGGCGTGAAAGACGGGTTGGCGATCTTGTTGGAAAATTTAGCGCAGGCCGCGCCCGACATAGACTGGTTTCGGATCATGTACGCCTTCCCCGGCTATGTCACGGATCGGCTGATCGAGACGATGGCGACCCACCCACAAGTGGTGCATTATTTGGATATGCCGCTCCAACACGGTCACCCCGACACGCTCTATCGGATGCGCCGCCCATCAAACATTGATTGGGTGCATAAGACCATTGGCAAGATGCGCGCCGCTATGCCCGACCTCGCTATTCGCTCGACTTTCATCGTGGGCTATCCAGGCGAGACCGAAATTGAATTTCAGGCGCTTTTAGATTTTGTCGAAGAATTGCAATTTGACCGCGTGGGAGCGTTTACGTTTTCGTTTGAACCCGGTACTACTTCTGCGCCGCTCGGCGATCCCCTCCCCGAAGAATTGAAGCAAGAACGTCGCCAGCGCCTGATGGAACTTCAGCAACGCATCTCGCTGAAAAAGAATCAGGCGCACATCGGGCAGACCTTGCCTGTTCTCGTGGAAGGCAACGGCGATGGCCTCAGCGTTGGGCGCAGTTATCGCGACGCGCCGGAGATTGACGGGATGGTGATCATTGACGGCGAAGTGCCAATTGGAGAGATGGTGCCTGTGCGGATTTCGGGAGCGATGGCGTATGACCTATCGGGGTCGGTGGAGACGAGCGGGGCGAGGGTGATGTTGAGTGTATAAACAAACACGGGCTGATTAAGCCCGTGTTTGTTATTCACTCACGCTTATCGTCTAAATCCTTGAACTCTCCCTCGACCACTTCTTTATTAGGTGGTGGAGCGCCTTCTGCGCCACCCTCGTTCTTCACCTCCCACGTTTCGCGCACCTGCTTGGTCAGGCGTCGGAGGTGTTCTTGCACCACCTCATCGGGGGCAAACTCGAGGAAGAAGCGAAAGCCTAACAACAAAATGGCCACGTCATCTACTTGACCTAACACCGGTGTTAGATCGATCACAATGTCGGCTGGGAAGACGAGATAGGCCAGTGCGGCGATGGGGATGAGTTTGGTGATGGGATGCACCCGCCCATCCAGCATCAAGTTGTAGACCAACTTAACCTGTTGTACAAACTCTTTGAAGAAACTGCCCTCGGGGATATACGGGCCAAGCCAGTTACGTTTTTCGTTCATAGTGTGGGTCGCCTTTCAAAAAGCAGAATGCGCCAGAATACCGGCTTGAACTTAATACGCGCGGTGGGCAAGTCGGTTGCGCGAAAAGTCCTGCGGCCTCAGTCATTAAACAAATTATAAAAGCTCCTACTCTGTTCCTTGACGGCATACCCCAACCGCTCTTCGCTGAGCGCGCCTTGTTCGAGCAGGATGTCGCCCAAGCGCTTCGCTTGGCCGTTATCGGCGGCTTTGCGTTGCGCGCTGAGCGCGGCCTTTAGCTGGGCCTCAGTGATGAATTTGTAATCGAGCAGATATTTGCCGAGGCGTGGCACGGTGCGTTCCGCGTCGCCCGGCTCATCAATGCTGACCTCTGGCTCGGGGGCCGCCATTTCGGCGACGGCGCCCTGCCGCGCCTTTTCTTGTTCGGCAAACGCTAGCCATTCTTTGGCCGTCGCATTGGCTGGGTTGAGCGCCAGCACACGCTTCAGACAATCAATCGCCTGATCCATGTCCTCCAACACCGAGGCCAGCGCCAGCCACCCCTGCTCATGACGCGGGTCTTGCCGCACGACATCCACCAACAGCTTGCGCGCGGTCTCGTTTTGTTTGGCCTGAATGGCGGCCACAGCTTGCAAAAAAAGCGCTTGAGTGTCCATAAGCGAGGCTAAACTACATTATATTCCTGAATCTCTTTTCCTTCGCCAAAGCGTTCCAGGGCCAACGCGGTAATGTCCACCGTGTCGGCGCGTCCCCCCCAGATCAACTCCATCATCAATTTGCCGCACACCGGGCCGTGCATGAACCCATGCCCGGAGAAGCCAGCGCAGACATAGAAATTGTCCACTGGCGTCCGCCCGATGATGGGATGTGCGTCAGGCGTCACCTCGTAGAGCCCCGCCCAATGTGAAACGCGCCCGGCTTGTTCTAAGAGTGGTAGGCGCTTCACCGCCGCCTCCATGTGGGTCGCTTCCCAATCTTCATCCACGCTCTCGTCAAAGCCCCAGGCTTCATGTGGATTCGACATACCCGTCAGCAGACCCCCGCCTTCGCGGTGAAAATAGAGACTCTGCGCGAAGTCAATCACAAATGGAAAATCGCTTGGCACGGCCGGCAGGGGCGTGGTGGTGAGGATTTGACGGCGGAGTGGGCGGATAGGCAAATTGACACCCGCCATCGTCCCGATGTGCCCCGCCCACGGCCCAGCGGCGTTCACCACGATCTGGGTACTGATGTACCCCGCCGTTGTTTGCACGCCACGCACTTGACCACTCACAATTGTTAGGCCAGTCACTTCCACGGAGGTAAAAATTTTCACACCCAGCCGCCGCGCGGCTTTGGCATAGCCCATCACTACCCCGTTCGGATCGGCAAGGCCATCGCGACCATAGAACGTTCCGGCCAGCGCATCGGGGGCGACGAGCAACGGCACGCGCCGCCGCACCTCATCGCCGCTGAGCCATTCGGTGGCGACGCCCAATGAATGTTGGAGGGCGACATTGGCGCGAAAGGCCGCGACATCTTCTTCGCGGGTGAGCATAAATAAATAGCCACATCGCCGGACGTCAATCACCTGATCGAGTTCGGCTTGAAACTCGTCCAGCATTTGCAGGCTGGCGAGGGATAAACGAATGTTGACTTCGGTGGCGAATTGATGGCGTACACCACCCGCGCATTTGCTGGTTGCGCCTTGCCCTAAGAACGAGCCACGTTCAAGCAGGACAATGTTCTTGAGGCCGCGGCGGGCCAAGTGATAGGCCGTGCTGGCACCCATCACGCCGCCGCCAATGATCACGATTTCGGCTGTGGCGGGAAGGTCGGACATTATTCGGGTTCGGTGATGACTTCGGTGATCAGGTCGGTCATGGAGACCACGCCCACCAGTTTGTGATCTTCGATGACGGGCGCGTGCCCCACATTGTTCTGTGCGAAGAGCCGCGCGATCATCTCGACTTTGAGCGACGGGTTGACGACGATTAGGGGCTTGGTCATGATCTCATCCACCCGAATTTCGGCGGGGTCAAAACCATAGGCCAGCACTTTATCCACAATATCAGCGTAAGTGACAATGCCATAAGCATCGTCCTCGGCTTCTTTTTCCACGATCAGACTCCGCACGCCATGATGCCGCATGAGCGCGGCGGCGTCGCGCACGGTGAGTTCTGGCAAGATGGTCGCGAGGTCGGTGTGCATAATATCGCGGGCACGCAGGTTGTAATTAGTCATAAGGTCTCCACAGCAGAAACCCTAAAGGTCTTTAAGACTTTAGGGTCTTATATCTTACTGCCTCCCCGTCAAGCTCGTCACAAGCGCGTCCAACGCCGCGCCCGCTTCGATCTGGCCGGTCTTGATCTCAGCGTCGTACTCCAACAAGCGCCGATAAATGCGCTCCAGATCGGTCAGCGCAAAGTTGCGCGACTGGGCGCAGATTTTGCCCGCCGGGTAAGGATGCAAGTTGAGCGCGCGCGCCACCTCTCCTTCGGCGTGCCGCGCGTCAAGCATTTCTTTCGCCTGCAAGATCAAGCGAAACTGGCGGACGATCATCCCCAGCACATAGAGCGGGTCTTCTTTGTCGAGCAATTTGTGCAACTCGCGCATCGCTTGTGGCCCTTTGCGCTGGCCGATGGAGTCCACCATATCAAAAATTTTGGCCTCGCCCCCCGCCGGGGTTAATGTTTCCACATCTTCCAATTCCACTGGCCGCGCATAATCCACATAGGTTAAGAGTTTGGTGATCTCATTCCCTAACGCGCGCGGATCCGTTTCGAGATTGGCCAGAGCGAGGGCGGCCTCGCGCGTCAGGTCGCCGTGTTCTGTTTTCGCACGTTGGCGGATCCAGCCAGCCAGCGCATCGCCTTTGGGGAGATCAAAAAATTTCACCAACGCCCAGTCGTTCTTCAACGCCAATTTGAGCAACGCATTGGTCTCAGGGAGGGCGCGCCGCTCGACCAATACCAGCGCCGTTGTGGGCGGGACCTCCGGCAAATACTCGCCCAAATCCTTCAGGGTTTGCTTCGCAGTGGAGGGTGTGTCGTCTGCGCTGGCCTCGTCTTCATCTTCGGTCTTGCTCAACAATTTTGTCAGCCAGCCTTCTACAATCACCAAGCGGCGCTCGGTGAGGAACGGCAGTGTGGCGCAGGCGCTCGCTATTTCGGGTAAGGAAGCCGACTTGCTGTCGAAGACGGTGGTGTTAAGTGAGACCATCGTCGGGTCGCCCAATTGATTCTTGAGCCCCGTCAGGAACTCCGCGCTGGCGAAGTCGTCTGGGCCGTGGAGCAGGTAGAAGGTGGGCTGGGCCACGCTAGTTCTGTGTTTCTACAAAATGAGTCGTCCAGCGCCCGCCCGGTTGGCGCGTGATGCGGGTGATCTCTAGCCCGCGCATATCGCCGGAGGTGGTGACTTCGCGCTGTAAGGTGAGCCCTAGTGGTTGCGCGAAGATCAGCGCGAGGGTGGCAAGCAAGACGACGATGGGGAAACGTTCCCACCGCGCGCGCCCATTGTTCGCGCCCCACAAACCAACCATCGCCGCAAGCGCCGCCATCAACCCTGAGGTGACAAAGTTGGTGCCGCAGTTCGGATGCACCGCCAGCGAATGTTCGCCCGCGCGCATGCGTTCGAGCGCGGCCTGGGCGGCTTCGGTCAGCGCCTCGGTGGTGACCTCGCCGTATAAATAAAAGCCATTGGGCGTTGAACGCCCGGCCATATTGACGCGCTGTTTCTGAGAGAGCAAGGTGATGGTAGCGTGTTCTAAGCCGTGATTGCGGCGTGTGCGGTCAACCGCCGGCCAGGCCAAAACGGGGGCCAGCCAAGTGGAAAGGGCAGAGGGAGTCATAGTAACTAAGATTATAGCGAGATCGAGGGAGAGGACAAACGCGGGTACAAGAACTTGGAGGCGCCTGCCACACCCATTTGACCAAACCTACGCGTTTTAGCGCGTACCCCCGAGTTCTAAAGAGACGCTGTGGCTTAACTTGCCGCGTCGTTGCCCACCGGGTTAGCATTCGCCTCAAACCGCTCCATCCACTTGTCGGGCGCTTGCAAGGCGGTGAAGCCATATTGCTGATAGAGGCCGTGCGCGTCGCGGGTGGCGAGCGACCAGCGGCGCAGGCCTTGTAATTCGGGGTGCGCCATCACCGTTTGCATCAGCCATTTACCCAAGCCGCGCCCTTGAAATTCCTCTAGCACATACACATCACACAAGTAGGCAAAAGTGGCGTAATCGCTCACCACGCGCGCCAAGCCAATTTGTCGCTCATGTTCATATAGGCCGAAACAGAGCGAATGTTGCAACGATTTGGCGACGGTGGCTTTTGCACGTCCATTCGCCCAATACGAGCGCGACAGATAGGCGTAAATCGCCTCGAGGTCGAGGCGCGCTGGGTCGGTACTGATCGTAAACTCGTCGCGTTGAACGATCATCGTTGGAGTGTAAAACAGGGGCGCGCTTCGCCCACTGCGAGGCCGCGCCAGTTCTTCAGCGGTCGAGGTGAGCCGTAACCAAAGCTCGTCATCGCCTGCACTTCGGCGTCGCCCACTGCGCCAAGTTGGCGCAACACTTCCAACGCGGCTGGTTCTGAAGCGCGAAACCCGCCATCAGCGACTTTGAGCGCGACGCCAAGGGCGGGCGAGCCGGAGCCGAGCGCGCCCGGCGCGAGCGATAACCCGTGATAAGCCTCCGCGCCCCCTTTGGCGACGACCTTGCCCGGCAAGAGACGCATCAGTTCGGTGTCAAAGCCTTTTTCACCGCGCACCATTTCAGGGTGCGTGTTCATGGCGGAGAAGATCGTTTTGAGCGCAGTCGCGCGGTGCGGTGCAAGCTCGCTCGGGTCAGCGAGGCGCGCGAGGGCTATCGCGGCGTTGAAAAGCGGAACGGCAAAGTTGGGAGCGGAACAGCCGTCAATGCCTACAGTCACCTCAGTAGGTTTGAGATCGCACATCTCCGCGAAGGCCGTGAGGATGTTTTGTTGTAGTACGTGTTGCGGTTCTACATAATCGGCGAGCGATAGGCCATGATGCTTGGCGTAGGCCAACATGCCCGTGTGTTTCCCAGAACAGTTATGGCGTTTCGGGCGCGGCTCATGCCCCTCCACAGGATGCTGACCACAGAGCAGATCACCTTCGGTGACGCCGACTTTGGTTTGCATCGCTGTCACGCCGTCGAAATGAAAATCCTGCCCGAGGTGTGATGCGCAGACTAATGCTATCTCGCGCGGGGTGAAGCCATAAGCCGCCGCCGCGCCCGACTCGACTAACGGGATGGCCTGAAATGGTTTGGCAGTCGAGCGCAGATATGTCACCGAGCGTGGATCGCCATACGCCGCGACCAAGCGCCCCTGAATATCAGCCACGGCAATCGCACCATAATGCACCGACTCGACTAAGCCCCCCCGGGTGAGTTCGTAGAGCGGGGCATAGGTGTAAGTGGTCATTTCCCAGTCAACAAGGAATCGTAGACGTGTTCCAGACCGGTGCGGAGGCGGCGCGCATAGTGGTCGCGCACGTGTGAGAGGAGGGTGAAGTTGTCTTCCAAGAGGCCATCCACCAGCGCGGCCACTTCGGTGCGCGTTTTCTTAGCGCGGATCATCCCTTCGATCTTGCGCCGCGCGAGGCGGAGGAAGTCGTCCATCGTCTTCACGCCCGCTTTATCCAGAGTGCGCTCACCGCGCCCTGGCACGACGATGCTGGCCGGATACTTTTTCTTTTGCAACTCGGTCAACGCGAGGATCCACTTATTGATGTCGCACTCTTGCATCAAGGGCGGCACGTCATTCGTCACCGCGTCGCCCACGAACACCACTTCGGCTTCCGGCACTTCCACCCACACCGCGCCCGGCGACGACCCCGGCCGGTGTACCAAGTGAATTTCGCGTTTGCCTTGCCGCAACGTCAATCGATCCGAGAACGTGAGTTGCGGCGCGATGATGCGCGTCCCAGCCAAATCGGTGGCGAGGTCAGCGTCGGCCCCCGCTTCGGAGGGGCCGCCCCGAAACACTTCGGGCAACATCCGCACGCGCTCGGAGGTGAACTCGTGCGAGATGATCGGCGCTTCGAGCCAGTGGTTGCCGAGGATGCGGTCGCGATGGTAGTCGAGGTTGACGATGAATTGAATCGGCTTGTCGGTGACTTGCGCCAGTTTTTGCCGCCAGCGTTGCGCGTCGGCGGGGTAGGTGGGCGCGTCTATACACAACACACCCTCCGGGCCAATGATAGCCCCCACCGTGACGCCGCGAAAGGCGGTTTCGATATAAATGTCTTTAGCGATTTTTTGCATAACTCCTCAAGTAATCGGCAACGTGAACTTAAAATTCGCGCCTTGACCGGGTTGGCTTTCGACCCAGATTTGGCCGCCATGGGCCTCGACGGCGAGGCGGCAAAAAGCCAACCCCAAGCCTACGCCGCGGGGAGCGTTTTCGCGGCGGATGCGCGCGAAGCGTTGGAAGATGCGCTGTTGTTCGCTAGCTGGAATGCCCGGCCCGGTGTCGCTGACGCGGATCTCCATATTTTGTGGGTTGAGGGTCGCCGTCAGCATGATTTGTCCTGGCCCCGGCATGTACTTAATCGCGTTATCCACCAAGTTCACTAAGACGCGCCGGATCATATCCACATCAATCAACACCGGTGGCAATTGGGGTGGGCAAGACACATTGAGCGCAATGGCGCGCTCTTGGGCGGTGTGCGCCACTTGTTCTATCACTTCCGCGAAGAGCGTCACCAGATCAAATGGCTCGCGATGGAGCGTCACTGAGCCCGATTCGAGACGGCGCAGGTCGAGCAACGAATCGATCAGCCGCGAGAGGCGCTTGGCCGAACGCCCCGCCACCCGCAAAATGGACTGCACCGTTTCGTCATCCACCGTCAGGGTCGTTTGGACAATATCTAATGAGGAGATGATATTGCCCAGCGGGCTCCGCAGATCGTGGATGATCATACTGATGAAGTCGTTGCGCAATTCTTCCAGCGCGATGCGCTCCGACAGGTCGTGCTGAATCCATTGGATGAATTCCTGCCCGCGCCGTTCAATGCGTTTGGCGTGGACTTCGACGGGGATTTCAACCCCGGCTTTGGTGGTGATGCGGGTTTGGTAGGCGATCTCTTCGCCGCCGGTGAGATTGTGAAACCGCTGTGACCCTAAAAAGCCCGTGCCGGTGCGATGCACCGTCGTCACGCGCTGGCCGATGAGTTCGGTGCGGGTGTAGCCAAAAAATTGCGCGGCTTTGCGATTGGCGTCGGTGATGAGGCCATGGACATCAGTGATCAAAATGGGGTCAATGCTGTCCTCAAATAACCCAGCGAACCGATTCTCCGCGGCTTGCAGGTCGGCGAAGCGGCGGGCGTGCAAGATGGCCGTGGCCGCTTGTTCGGCAAACACCGCCACGAGTTCAGCGTCTTCATCGGTATAAAAATCGGGGCGCAGATTATCCACCGTCAGCAACCCGATCACTTCGTCCTTCACCAGCAACGGCACGCCGATCCAACTGCGGATCGGGCGATGGTTGGGCAAGGCGATGGAGGCCCAATCGGGCGCGGCTTGAGCATCGGGCAAAATGATGAGACGCCGCTCTTGCATCACGCGCGCGGCAAAACCCCAGTTGGTCTCAAAGGTCAATTCCATCAAGGCCGCGACGTTGGCGAAGCCGCGCGCCGCCGCAATCCGCAAATGGGTTTCTTCGCGCAAGAAGATCGAGGCGCTGTCGTAGACGATCACCCGCGCCAATTGGTCCAACACCAGCGGCAACACTTCGTTCAGGTTGAGCGTAGCGTTAATACGGTGCAAAATCTCGCGGAGCGTTGAATTGATCTCGCGGCGGCGGCGTTCAGCGGCGAAGAGTTCAGCGTTTTCGATGGCGATGCCCGCCTGATCGGCGATGGCGACCAGCAACGAGAGATCATCTTTATTAAACGCGCCGGGTAAGACCCGGACTACGGTGAGCACACCGACCACGCGCTCGCGCCCCGGCAGTGGCACGGCAATCGCGCTCTTGGGGCCGATGCGGCTATCATCCGGGCGATAGTGCCACCGCACATCTTCAGCGGTGTTGGGGATCAACGCCGCTTGTTGATGATGTACCACCCAACCGGCGAGGCCTTCTTTGATCGTCGCGCCTAACGTCTTATCCGGGTCGGGTTCAAATTTGCCGTCCTTCATCAACGCCGAATGGGTCACGGTCTCGCGCTCATCGAACACGATCACGCTCCCGGTGTTGGCTTGAGTGTTTTCGACGGTCGCCTTGAGGATGCGTGGCAACAGCTCAGTGAGTTCTAGCCGCCCGGAAATGTCACGGCTGATCTGATAGAGCAGTGACAGACGCCGTTGATGGGAGAGCAACCCGCCGGGAGTCGCGAGAGGCGAAGTCATGCGCGTGTTTCACAAGGCCGGAACATTTCGATCCGGCGAAAAGATTCGATGAAACCCAGTTCAATAAAAGCTGGCAAATGTGGGTCATCCACGGCGATGTTTTCGGCTTGCGTATCAAGGCGCGGGTAGCGCTGATAAAGTTGTGTGAGCAACGCCCGCCCGACCGTGGCTGGTTCACCCTGTTCGGTGCAGAGATGCAAATGTGAGAGCATGGTGGACATCTGGCGCAGTTTATGTTCTTGATAGATAACCCAGCCCTGCCCACCGTCTGGCAAGCGCACGGCAAACCCCGAAACGTGATCAGCGTTAACTAACGAACGTGGCTCCGTGATCCACGATTGACGATTTGGGTGTGCCCTGGGGAGCCGCGCCGCTTGTTCGTGCGCGTGTTGAAAGCGGTCTAAGACCTCAGCGCGTTCTAACGGCTGTGTTTCGCCACTGGGGATTTGCGTTGGGGGACCGGGTGGACGACGCATGACTAATAGATCGCGGTCTTCGATAAAGCCGCTCCGCAAGAATAGCTGATGTGCGGGTTCGTTGATTTTAATGACTTCCAACTGTGTACGACATGCTAGGCGGTCGGCAGTCGCCAACATCGCCTGGACAATCACGCGCCCTGCACCGTGCCGGCGTTGCGTGGGCAACACGCCCAAACGTGTGATCCACGCGCGCCCCTGCCGAATGCCCACCATCCCAATTCCGACGGGTTGGTCTTCAACGAGCGCGACGAGTGAGTGTTCCAGCGCGACATCATACATCTGGATATACTCGGTGAGGCGCGCCGCGTTCATCGGCATCGGCACGACATAGTCCACCCGCGCTTGGTTATAGATCGTCGTTAATTGATCAATCGCAAATTGAGTCGCGGGCCGGAGTTCGAGGGCGGGCGAAGCGACGAGCGTAGGTTCGGGCGCGAACATGCGACCTTAGGCGGGCTTAGCTTGGAGGAAGTCGGCAACTTGTTGGCTGAGTTTGGCGACGCTCACGGGTTTGTGAATGTACCCATCACAGCCATAAGCGCGCACCATCTCGCGTGCCGTCTCTTCCGGCCAAGCCGTAAAGACCACAATGGGGGTGTGTTCGATCTCAGGGAGACCTCGCAACCACCCCGCCAGCGTTTGGCCATCGGCGTCGGGCAAGCCCAGGTCGAGCAAGATGAGATCTGGGCGCTCGTCTTGCGCCATCTGCAAGCCGGTCTCAGCGTCGGGCGCGTGACACATTTCATAGCCGCGCGAAGTCAGCACGCGCCGCGCAAATTCAGCATTATCCGGCACATCTTCAATAACTAAAATTTTAGGCATAGCGCGAAGAGTATAGCATAGGGGCAAATTCAACACACACTAACCCAAGCACCCTTCACCCAAAAGGCCGCCTCATTTTGGAGGCGGGCCGATGGTGCCTGACTTAGAGCGGTTCGTCGTCTTTATAACGCAATTTCTCCACCACCAGTTGCTCGATCACATCCAGGTGCGCGGGGTGGGCCACAAAATCGAGGTCATCCGCCGAGATCACCAGCGTTGGGCACAGAATAAAATTTTCAAGCCACTCCGCATACAACATGTTCAGGTGCGCCAGATAATCTAAATCAATATCATATTCATATTCACGCCCGCGCCGCAGGATGCGCCGTTGCAAGGTATGCACCGAAGCCCGCAGATACACGACCAGATCGGGCGGCGGCAAAAACTCGATGAGCGTTTCGTAAAGCTGGCGATAGGTGTGGTGGTCGCGCGCGTTTAAGAAGCCTTGTTGATGCAAGTTGCGCGCGAAAATCTCGGCGTCCTCGTAGACGGTACGATCCAACACCACCGACGTGGAATGATCGATCAATTGCCGATGCGTGTGCAAGCGATTGGCGAGGAAATAGATTTGCGAATGAAAACTCCACGAACGCATATCGTGATAAAAATCAGCGATATATGGATTCTGCGCCTCCGCCTCGTAAAATGGTTTCCAGCCCAAACGCTGGCTCAACAACTTGACTAGAGTAGACTTGCCCACCCCGATATTACCAGCCACGGCTAGAAATTTTTTCATCGTGTTTTAGGAGCGAAGGATTTTTTCTGATATGGGGCAAGTATAGGGGAGAAAGTCTTGGCAGGCACCGGGCAAATCGCGTGGGGCGTCCACACCCAGTTGGCGCAAACGCCGCAAAAGATGGCAAAGCGGCATCCCCATCACATTGGCGAAACAATCGCCAAAACTCTCGTGCGCCACCGGGTGAAACTCGGCATGTTGAATGGCATACGCGCCAGCCTTGTCCAGTGGATTGCCACTAGCGACATAGGTTTCGATCTCGGCGTCCGCATAAGCGCGCATCGGCACGACTGAACGTACAAGTTCGGTGTAGGCTTGGTCATTCGCCGTATCCAAAATGGTCAGCCCGGTGAAGACCTCATGCATGCCGCCGCGCAGTTGCTTCAAGATGCGGATCGCATCTTGAGCATCGGTGGGCTTGCCAATGATCTGGTCTTCGGCAACCACAATGGTGTCTGCGCCGATCACAAACGTCCCGGCTTCGACCCCTTGCGCGGCGACCGCGCGGGCTTTGTCGAGGCTGAGGCGTTGCACAAAGGCGGCTGGCGTTTCACCCGGGGCGGGGATCTCCGGCACATTGGAGGCCCGCACGTTGAACGACCAGCCTCCCAAAGAGATCAGTTCGCGCCGACGCTGGGAAGAAGAAGCTAGGAGGAGCATTTTAGAAGTCAGTCGCCAGTAATCAGTGATCAGAAATCAGTAAACAGAGGAAGATTTTAACATACGGCTCGCGGCTTGAGGGGGAAGGGTGAAATTGCTAGAATGAAGTTAGATTGGTTCAAACACAATATGCTCCACTTCGATCTCTTCACCCTCTTCCCCGAAATGTGCGCGCCGTATTTACAGGAGTCGATCCTCAAGCGCGCTCAAGACAACCACTTGGTAGAAGTGCGCCTGCACAACATCCGTGATTACACAACCGATAAACATCAGGTCACGGATGATTTGCCCTATGGCGGTGGGGGCGGCATGGTGATGAAACCGGAGCCGGTGTTTAGGGCGGTGGAGGGTGTGTTGGGAGAAGGCATGACGAAGACAGCGGTGATTTTATTAACACCACAGGGGAGACCGTTTACGCAACACATCGCGCAAGAGTTGGCGGGGCAAGCGCAGATTGCCCTGATCTGCGGGCGCTATGAAGGCTTTGATGAGCGCATTCGAGAACACCTGGTGACGGATGAAATTTCGATTGGTGATTATGTGCTGACGGGTGGGGAGTTAGCGGCGTTGGTGATCGTAGATGCAGTGACGCGCCTCCTGCCCGGCGCGTTGGGTGATCCGACCGGCGCCCACGACGATTCGCACGCCTCGGGGTTGCTCGAATATCCTCACTACACCCGCCCGCCGGAGTTTCGCGGGTGGCGCGTGCCAGAGGTGTTGACGAGCGGCGATCATGGCAAGGTGGCGCGCTGGCGGCGCGAGCAGGCGTTGCGCCGCACCTTTCTCCGCCGCCCAGAGCTGTTGTTAAAACTGGAATTGTCAGAACAAGATAAACGCTACTTGTCACAAGTGGCGCAAGAGGTGGCAGGGATTTAATTCCCCACCCTCACCCCGTCCACCAAAACTTTATCCTCAATCGGTTGGCCTTCAGCGTTTAGCACGGGCAAGCGTTGGAGCGTCGCCAGCAAATAGAGCCCGACTTCAACTTGATAGTCACCCGGCGGTGCCTCAGCGTCGAGGGGCACGGTGTAGCGATCTTCGATCACCTCGCCCGGCACCCATTGGGAGGTGGCGCGTGTGCCAGAGACCGGCCACAGATCCACTTGTCCATACACTCGGCCATCCGGGCCGATGAGATGCACGAAGACCGTATAGTTTTCGGCTATGGCGCGCAGGCCTTGCCACTGCAAGGTCAACTTGGCCTGACCACCCGGCACCACACTGGGCGTCTCAAGCGTGACCCGGGTGAGCAAAAGCTGGTTATCAAAATTAAAGGCGTCCTCAGCGATGGCCGCGCCCGTGAGTTGAATGGTAGCCAATTCGCAATCTGGTGACTCCGGGGTTAACCAACCACACCGCGCCGAGGTCGGGCTGGTAATTGTCAACGGATAATGCGCGCCCTCCATAGGCATCGTCAGCCAGTACGTCTGCGCGACCGTTTGCCCCACCGGCCAAGCCACGAGCGAGCGTGTCTCGTCCCAGACCGTCACTGAATCAGTTTGCGCATCATGGAGCCAATAGAGTGTCACTGGCACACGCGAACCGGGGGCCGCCGCTTCGGGCGCGTCGTATCCCATCAACCATTGTCCGCCGAACTGAGCCCGCACCGGATGTGTGGGGCGTGGCGTTTCAGCCGAGGCGGTCACGATCAGCGAACGCACCCGTGCCCAACCGGTATCGGCGGCAGGTTGAAACGGTGGGAACAAGCCCACTTCCAATTGATATAAACCGGGCGAGAGGGCTAGCGCATAATAATCACTGATGATTTCATTCGAGCGCCACGCATTGGTTGGATAGAGGCCGTTCACTGGCACTTGTCCAGCGCTTTGCCACACGACTCGCCCCAAGAGCGATACCAAGCGCAAATAGACTAACTGATGCGTTGTGCCCATTTGCGGCGCACGCCAATAAAGCGTGAGCGAGATTTGATTGCCGCCAAAGAATGTCGCCGATGGGAGTTGATAGCCCAACAATGCGATACGTCCCTCAAATTCGGCCTCAAGCGGGATGAATGATTTTTCATCCGTCGGATCGAACCGAAACGGTTGCGGTGAAACTTCCGCCAACGGCCCTACTGAACGAAGCGAATACGCGCTCCCCAAGCCGGGTAGATAACGCGCGAGGTAGACGGTTTGGCCGGCCGCGAGGCGCTCTTCCAACACCGCGCGATAACTGTCTTCATCGGGCAAGACGATGATGTCCAGATCGGGGCGTTGCCCTTCAGCGACTTGTAAATAATAGAGCGGCGCGATCTTGTCCGAGTCGGCGAGAATGGCGGCCTGTTCGGCCAATGGATAGCGCAACGCGTTCTCGCCCCACCGTTGCTTGACCCAATCACGCGACTGATCCACGCGCGGATAGGTGTTCCAAATCGAGGCACAGATCAGGAGGCAGAAAGTAGTAGTTAGAAGGCAAGAGGCAGAAGGCAGGAGGTTGGTAACAAAAGGCGGAAGGCGGAGGGCAGTCGGCAAAGGCGGGCGAGAGCGCAGAGCATTGTAAGGTGTATTAAGTGAATTGAGCGCGGCGAGTATGGCCTGTGCGCCAAGGCCGAGCAAGACTGCCGCCATGAGATGCAGGGGGATAAAGAACGCACTGAAATCTGGATCGGGGACATTGAAGGCGAGGGCGAAATAGGCATAGCCCACATAAGTGAGGCCGAGGAGCAACCCCATCCAGCGCGTGCGCGCCGTGGCTAACAGCGCCAGCCAACCGACCAACGCCAATGTGAGACTCAGCCCACCATATTCTTCAATTATCTTGCGAAAGACAATCGCATAGCGCGTGGCATCTTGGAAGGGCAACGCCCATTGGAACGCGCCTTTGGCTTCATTGCCGGAGAGAATGTTGGTGAATTGCGCCCACGACATGAACTCGCCATGATTGACCGCCGGCCACCGGAGTGGAATGTAGAGATAAATGGAGAGACCGAGGAGGAAAGCAAGTGAGCAGGTGAACAAGTGAGCGGGTGAGAGGCGCTGGCGAAGCAGGAGGAGCGTGAGGCCAACCGCCGGGAAGAGCAGTAGTGTGGTCAGGTGGTTAGTGAGGCTGAGGCCAAGGAGGAAAAATGCGCCAACAAGCAGGTGAACAGGTGAGAGGCGAGAAGAGAGAGGCGAGAAAGAAGCAGAGGGCTGTAGGATTAAAGAGGCGAGGAGATAGAGGATAAAGACAACGAAGGCCGCGTTGAGCGTATAGGCTTCGACTTCGACCGCGCGTGACCAAAGAGTGGGCGCGACGCCAAAGAGCAATGCGACGAGAAAAGCAATGAGGGGCGAAACGCCTAACCCACGGGCAAGCCGCCCCACGCCTACGCCTGCCACTGCGCCGAAAAACGCGGATAATAAATTGGCGCGCCATGCCAACGTCCCACCTAGGGGCAATAACGTGAACACCTTGCCTAACAGCATCACCAACGGATAACCCGACCCGTGCGCGATGCCGAGTCGCGCGATGCCCACTTGAAATTCAAAGGTGTCGGCTTCGCCCACAGCCGGGGCGAGGGTGAGCGTGTAAAGCGAAAAGAGGATTAAGAAAACGCCAGCATCGAACAACCTCTGAACTCTGGCTTCCGCTAGCTGAGATTTGGCTTGAACAACGAGCAAACCCAAAAGCACTGGCGCAGTGGTGAGCAGAGTCTGCGCACGGAGGAGATTGGTGTCGGGGGCGAAGGTGTTGAGGAGGGGCAGGCCGAGAGCGAGCACCGCCCACGGTTCACGGAGCGGATAGCGCCGCGTGAGGGTGAAGAGCGTGAACGCGCCAAGCAACGCTCCTGTGAGCGCTCCCCCCCAACTGTTTAAGAAAAATAAGTGCGCCGGGAAAACTTCAAATAGATAGCGCGTGAGGCTGAGGCCATACGCGCCGCCTGCGACGGCCAGCCCGAAATCAGTTCGGGCTAACGGTAACTGGGGCCGCACTGTCTACGGCTTTCAAATTAAAGTAGGCGCGCAAGATGGCGCTGGCGATGGGCCCAGCGACCAACGAGCCTTCGCTCCCGTTGTACATCATGACGATGACGGAGATCTCTGGCTTCTCATACGGGGCATATAAATACGTCCAAGCATGAGCCGGCCACTTGCCCGGCTCGCACAAGCCTTTATCCCAAGCGATCTCATCACAGTATTCAGCGGTGCCGGTTTTGCCGCCCACGTTAATCCCCTCCGGCACTTCGATGATGGGATTACCCACATCGCCAAATTTGTTGATCTCGCCCTTGAGTGTGCCATACACTACCGCGCCACGCATCCCCTCATTGAGCAACTTAAGATGTTCGGCGGTGATCGGCAAATGCCGGAGGGCTTCCGGTTGGGTATCGGAGATGACGTGGCCTTCGCCATCCAAAATTTTATCCACCAGCGTCGCGCGATAGAGCGTGCCGCCGTTGGCGATAGCGTTGATCGAATTGATCATCTGCATCGGCGTCACTAACACATAGCCTTGCCCAATGACCGCGTTGTAGGTGTCGCCCGTAGACCAGTTCTCACCGTAGTTAATGCGTTTCCATTTTGAAGTCGGGACGACGCCGCGCGACTCGCCCGGCAGTTCAATGCCGGTGCGTTGCCCAAAGCCAAACAGCTCCATCCACTTGGCGAGGCCGTCTTTGCGTTCTTCGTTCATCAGCCCGTCCACTTTGTCGGGGGCCCAACCACCGCCGACTTTATAAAAATACACGTCACACGAATCGGCAATGCCGCGAATAAAATCCACTGGGCCGTGCCCGCCGTTGGTGCTCCGGTAGATCCAACACACAAAGCGTTGCGCCTTGCCGGGGTCATTGGGGTAATACTTGTTGCGCGTTAACAAGAAGCCGGGGTCTTCTAATTTGCGATAGGGATCGATCACGTTCTCTTCTAACACGCCCGCCGCTGTCACCATCTTAAACACCGAGCCCGGCGGATATAAACCGGCTACCGCGTGATTGATAAGCGGGTGGAGCGGGTCGGCGGCGAGTTCCAGATAATACTCGGCGTCAATAAATCGCGCGAAGCGGTTATTGTCATACGAGGGCCACGACACCAGCGCCAGCACTTCGCCAGTGTTGGGGTTCATCGCAATCGCCACCCCGCTGGGGATGTTATATTGATCCGTGAGAAATTGCGCCCAATAGTTGTTGATGAGGCGCACGCGCGCGGTGAGCGCGGCTTCGGCGGCGGCCTGCAAGCGCGAGTCAATCGTCAATTGCACGTTTTGGCCGGGCACGGTGTCCGTCTCCACTTCCACCACGCGGAGGGGCAAGCCCGCCACATCCACTTCTTGCAACTTGCTCCCGTTTAGACCAGCGAGCACGTCTTGCATGGAAGCTTCCACCCCTGACACGCCAATGCGGTCTCGCCCCGGCAACAAGCCGCGCCCCACATAATAATCATGGATGTCTTTGAAATACTCTGACTCATTGGGGTCAGGGATGGGGGCCATATAACCTACAATGGCCGACATCAGCTCACCATGCGGATAATCGCGGACCGGCTCGACGATGACATGCACGCCCGGCAAGAGCGGTTCTTCTTCGCGGATGACGAGCGCGACCTCGCGGTCAATATCGCACTTGATCTTAACCGCCGAATACGGCGCGATGCCGCGCTGTTCGATCACCAAATCGCGGATGCCGCGCCCCGGCACACATGGCGAACGCGGGGTAGAGCCGGGGATGGTGATAGGCATGTTGAGCAACTGCGAGAGCCGAAGATAAATGGCGTCGAGTTGTCCGGCGCTGAGGTCTTCATCGGGGAGTTCGGCGGGGATGATAGTGACGATGTAAGTGGCGATGTTGCGCGCTAACACCACCCCCCGATTATCATAGATAATGCCGCGCGGAGCTGGGTCACTGACGCGAGAGATCTTGTTTTCAAAGGCTTGTTCGATATAAGTCGAGCCATTTAAGATTTGCAGATCAAACATCCGCCAAATGATAGCGATAACCGACACGCCCAACACCATATAGAAGGTGAGGATGCGTCCAGAGAGCGGCGGGAGCGAGGGCGAAGCCATGTCTATCTGACCTGCGGCGGGTAAGCTAGTTGATGGATCCGCCGCATTCCATAATACACCGGCAAGATGAATATGGTATTAATGAAGATCGTCGGCAAGGTGATGCGCGTCAGATCGGCGAGCCAGTTCACCACATAGCCATTGGCCGCCATCGCGCCGAGGTAGATCAGGTGAAACCCCAGCGTGCCCAGCAAGCCCGTGACGACGGGCAACAAAATATGCGAGCGCCAAAACTGGCCTTCGGTGAGGCTGGCGAGATAGGCCACTAGCGTAAAGCCGAGCGTCGCCGCGCCAAAGGGGCCACCCGAAAATAGATCAAAGAGCGTCCCGCCCATCAGCCCCCACCATACCCCACCCTGCCATTCGCCGGCCAAAGTCCAACTCAACACGACCAGCAAGGTGAGGTCGAGCGTGCCGCCCAAAAACCGCCAACTGCTTAATACAGAGGATTGGAGCAAGACGCATAACGTTAGTAATGGGAAGCCTACGAGGAAGGTCATGGGGCGAGGGCTGGGGTGGGCGTGGCCTGTGAGAAACTGCTGAGGTCGCGCGGCGTGAAATTGGTGATGATCAACACGATCTCCAACCGGGCAAAATCCACCCCGGAGGCGATGACGGCCTTCTGTTGCACTTCATAATCTTGCCGTTCGACACCGGTGACGGTACCGATGATGATGTCGGGCGGGTAGCGTCCTCCGAGGCCGGAGGTCAACGCCAATTCGCCTATGGTGACGGGTGTCTGTTGCGCGATGAGTTGCATTTCTAAGCCACCCGCGAGTTGCCCAACCACCACCCCGGTCTCGCGCGAGTTTTGCAAGCGTGCGTTCACCGCCGAAGACTGATCGGTGATGAGGATGACCTTGGCCGAGAGGGCAGTCACTTCCACCACCGACCCGACGAGGCCTTTGTCGGAGACGACCGGCATCCCGCGCCGCAATCCGTCATCTGAGCCGCGATCTAAAATTAGATAATTGAGGAAAGGCGAGGGGTCGCGTCCAATGATATTAGCCGCGAGGTAGGTGTTGTCGGGTTGGGTGCGGGCGTAGTTGAGCAGACTACTGAGGGTTTGCAGGTCAACCGTGTCTTCTTCCAATTGTGCTATCCGGCTCTGCAATTGCCCCACTTGTGCTTCGAGTTCAGCGTTGCGTTGCTGAAGCGTAGCCGCGTCTTCGCCGGGTTGGGCCAACCGGCTCGCGCCGCCCCACACGCCAGCCAGCCAATTCTGCGCCAACGAGAGCGGCAGGAGCAGGGCGTCCCGGACTGGGGCGACAGCTTCGGACGGCCCAAACGCCAAGAGCAGGAGGCTGGCGATGACCAGCACCACCACGAGGATAGTGCGGGTTTGAAGTCGAGACATGGCTCACTGCCAAATTATTGATGCGTGGTGCTACCGCGCTGTAGCCCTACCAACAAACGGCGGTTGTTATCATAGTCGTCCAACACCCGTCCTGCGCCCCGCGCCACACAGGTCAGCGGGTCTTCGGCCAGCCACACGCGAATTTTCAACTCTTCTTGTAAGCGGTCGGTGAGGCCGTGTAACTGCGAGCCACCGCCCGCCATGCAAATGCCACTCTCCATCAGGTCGGCGATGATCTCCGGCGGGGTTTCGTCAATCGCGTCTTTGATCGCGGCCACAATGGTGCTCACGGAAATCGAGAGCGCTTCGCGGATTTCAATCGAGGAAATTTCGACCGCCTCGGGCAGGCCGGTGACCAAATTGCGCCCCCGCAAGGAGTGTGTCTTTTCTTCCCATAGTGGGTGAGCCGAGCCAATGGCGATCTTCACCCGCTCGGCCATCCGTTCGCCGATGAGCAGGTTATATTTGTTGCGCGCATATTGGATGATGTCTTGATCCATCTCGTCGCCCGCCACGCGCAAAGAACGGGAGAGGACGATGCCGCCCATCGAAAACACCGCCACTTCGGTCGTGCCGCCTCCGATGTCCACTATCATCGAGCCGCGCGGTTCGGCCACCGGCAAGCCCGCGCCAAAGGCCGCCGCCATCGGCTCCTCGATCAGCCCAACTTCGCGCGCGCCAGCCGCCAGCGCCGCGTCGTACACCGCGCGTTTCTCTACTTCGGTGACGCCCGAGGGGATGCCGATCACCACGCGTGGGCTGGGGATAGGGACAATGCTCTGCTCATGCGCCTTGGCGATGAAGTATTCGAGCATTGTTTCGGTGATTTCAAATTCGGAGATGACGCCATCGCGCAGGGGGCGGATAGCGGTGATGTTGGCGGGGGTGCGGCCAGCGATTTCTTTGGCCTCCATGCCCACGCTCACGGCGCGCTTGGTCTTCTTGTCAATGGCGACCCACGACGGCTCGTTGATGACAATGCCTTTGCCGCGCACATAAACCAGTGTGTTCGCTGTGCCGAGGTCTATGCCGATGTCAAGCGAGAACAGACCCCAAAACCATCGGGCCAGCGGATTGTTGAAAAAGGCGTTCAAAGCCAAAAAATCCTTTACAGTTAGACCTGTGATTATACCACCCGGATTTAATCGCGCTAATTTGGCGATTATGTAAACTAATTCTTAATACCTAAGAAATGGTACTCAAGAACCTGTCGAGTAGTGTTTCTTGGGCATGGTTTTCCCCCTCCCACGCGGAGTATAATCCTCCACAAATGAGCCTCTTGTCGCAGGTGCGCCAATTTATTGAAGTCCAAGCCCTCTTGCAACAAGGTGATGTAATGGTCGTGGGCGTTTCGGGCGGGCCAGACAGCCTATGTTTGCTCGATCTGTTCTGCGCCTTAGCCCCAGAGTGGCGGTTGACGTTGCACGTCGCGCATCTGGACCATGGCCTGCGCCCGGAAGCCAGCGCGGAGGCCGAAATGGTACGTGCTCAATCGTTGGCACGTGGCCTGCCCTTTCATACTGAGCAGGTTGATACGCAGGCTTATGCTCAACAACACAAGCTCTCGTTGGAAGAGGCCGCCCGCGAATTACGTTATCAGTTTTTTGCCCGCGTCGCGGTGAGCGTCGGAACGCCCCTCGTGGCGGTTGCCCATACCCGGGATGACCAAGCCGAGACGGTGCTGATGCACTTTTTGCGTGGTGCGGGGGTGGCGGGTCTGCGCGGCATGTTAGCCAAAACGCATCTCCAAAGCCAAGCCTCCCAGCCTCTCATTCTCATCCGGCCGCTTTTGCACACCCCGCGCTCAGCCGTCGAAGCCTATTGCGCAGAGCGCCAGTTACACCCCGTCCATGATGCCTCCAACCTCGACCCGGCCTTTTTTCGGAATCGGTTGCGGCATGAACTCTTGCCGCTCTTGCAAACCTATAACCCTAACGTGCATGAGGTGTTGAGCCGAGCCGCCGAGGTGTTTGCGGGCGATTACGCGCTATTGCAAAACCTCGCCACCGTGTTATGGGAACGGCTAGCGCAGGTTGAAGACCAGCGCGTACGTTTTGAACGCGCGGCATGGCTGGCCTTGAGCGTACCAGAACAACGCTGGCTCTTGCGCCAAGCCGTTCAACACCTGCGCCCAGCGCGCCGCGATGTGGACTTCACGCCGCTCGAAAACGCGCTCCACTTCAGCCTCGTCGCCACACCCGGCCGCCAATGTGATTTGCTCGCTGGGCTATGTTTATCCGTCTCCCGCGACGATGTGACGATTGCCGCTTGGGAAACACCTCTCGACAATGAAACCGATCTGCCGTTGCTCACGACGGAAGGCGACCTGACCAATGGCTGGCGTTTCGTCACCGAAACACTTGGCTTAGGCGAATGGGAACTTCAGACAGTAGAAAACAACTCGGAGGCTTGGCAGGTAGAGGTAGATGAGGCGCGGCTACTTGCTGAGGGGGGGGTACTACAAGTGCGAGCCCGTCACCCGGGTGATCGGTTTTGTCCGCTGGGGTTGGATGGGCAACACACCAAAGTCGCCGAGTTCATGCTCAATGCGCATATCGCGCCCGCCCTGCGCGACCGATGGCCCATTGTGTCTACTGCGCAAGCGGTGGTCTGGGTGGCGGGCCTCCGTTTAGATGACCGCTTTAAGATCACCTCGACCACGCAAACTGTGCGGCGGTTACGTTTTGTGCGAGAGGAGGGTTGACCGATGTTTCCCAACAAATTTTATCGCGTGGGGTTGAGCGTGGTGGTAGGGGGGAGCTTGTTGATTGGGCTAGCGTGGGCCGTGCGCGCGGCATTACTCGCTTCAACTCCGGTCTATATGCCCATTATCGTCCTCCAACCAACATCCACCCTTACTCAAACGCTCACCCCCACCCCAACGGCCACTCCAACTAATACGCCTACTGCTACCCCAACGACTGCCGCACCGGCCTGGCTATCCCGCTTGAATATGTATCGTTCACTCGCAGGCTTGGCCGTGGTGAGCGAGAACGTCAGTTATAGCACGGGCAATCAGCAACACGCCTGTTATACGGTAAAAAACGACATCCTCGATCACGCTGAAACGCCCGGTTTGCCGTGTGCCTCCACCGAAGGGGCCGCCGCCGCTATTAATAGTAATTTGGCCGCGACTACGAAATTTGATGAAACGGACGAATGGGCGTTGGATGGTTGGATGCAAGCGCCCTTTCACGCGGTGAGTATGCTCGACCCGAAATTATTACAGACTGGGTATGGGAGTTATCGCGAAGCCGATGGGGGGATCCAAATGTCAGCCGGGATGGATGTATTGCGCGGGCGGGGCAACGTGCCCAATGGCACGATCTTCCCCATCTTTTGGCCGGGGAACGGTTCCGTATCGCCTTTATCACTCCATACTAATGAATCACCCGACCCACTCTCCAGTTGCCCCGGCTATGTTCTCCCGACGGGCCTGCCCCTCGTGATCCAACTTGGCACCGGGTCAGTGACACCCAATGTCACTGCGCACTCGTTTCAACAAGGCGCAACGAGCCTTGACCATTGTGTGTTTGATGAGACGACTTATGTGAATTCGGACAGCGATTTTCAAAATGTGGGGCGCAACATCTTGGGCGCGCGCGATACGGTCGTGCTCATCCCGCGCAATCCCTTAGTCGCAGGCGCAACCTACGTGGCTTCACTCACCGTGAACGGCCAAACCTACACTTGGTCGTTTTCGGTCGCAAGCGATCCGTTTGATCAATAAGTTGAGACGGTTGAGTCTTACGCCACCACTTCGCCCAAGCGCCGAGCCGGGCGGCCCAGCACGGCCTTGATCTGCCGTGAAAAATCTTGATGCGAAATGGGTTTGGAGAGGAAGCCGTCAGCCAGCAAGGCCTCGGCGCGTTGGCGATTTTCGCCGGTGCGCCACGCAGTGATGAAAATAATGGGGGCGGGAGTGGTCGAGGCCAAGCGGCGGAAGACATGCCACCCGTCGGTGTCTTCGAGCATCACGTCGAGGATGATCACATCGGGTTGGCGGCGCACGCAAGCGGCGAGCGCATCTTCACCGGTTTGCACGTGCCGATGTTGAAAGCCGAGGATGTCGCTCATGTGCCCCAACAATTCTGCCATATCGGGGTCGTCGTCTACGATCAGGATCGAAATCATTGTAGGAAGAATAACACTAAACAAACCGTTTTACAACCTTGCGGAGATCAAAAAACCTCACAGCCTGCTGTGAGGTTTTTGTTTAGCGACCGCAGTCACCGCATTTCTATTGATTACCCGTAGGAAAACCGCTGTTCCTTCCACACATCGGCCTCGTTGTGGTATCCCGCTTGCTCCCAAAAGCCCAGCCGATCTTGCGTCATAAACTCCAAGCCCCGCAACCACTTGCCGCCCTTCCACAAATAGGGTGTGGCATGGTCGGTGCCGACGATTTGACCCACCACGCCGCGCAATGGATAACCGTGATCGGGTTCGAGGGGTTGGCCGTCATAGTGAGTGGCGAGCAAGAAATTTGGCGCGAGGGCGACCTCCACCGGAATGTTGACGGTGAAGCCGTATTCGCAATGTTGCAGGAGGTGTTTGGCCGTCGGCTTAAGTTTGATCAGCCCTTCATCTACTAACGTCTTAACCGCGACGCCTTCCCATTCGGTGTCAAACTTGCTCCAACGTGTGACACAGTGCAGATCAAGCTTAATTTTCGTGCGCGGGAGTTTTTGAAACTCATCCCACGTCCAGCGTTTTTCTTCTTCCACTTCGCCGAACACGCGCAAATCCCACGTGGCGGGGTTGAAGCGTGGCACTGGGCCATAGTGCAATACGGGAAACCGATTGGTCAACGCTTGACCGGGGGGCAGACGGCCCTCGCGTTTGATCCGTTCTTCGTCGTCTTTGCGCCCGAACACTTTTTGTAGCATAACAGCCTCCTGGACTGAATGTAAGTCCACTTTAGGCGGGATTTGTTACAGGGAACTTAAGGGAATACAAGCGAAATATTAACACCTTATGGGCGCGGTGTAGGCGTCGCCGCCGCCGCTACTTCCGGCGTCAACAACGGCGCGTTGAGTTCAGCCAACCGTTGTTGCAAACGCCGCAAGGGGATGAGGCCGTAAATCCGCGGCAGAGTCGCCTCGGCCTCTTGGAAGGCAATGATGGCGTTGGGGGCGTTGCGGGCCTGGAGCGCCAACAGCCCCATCACATACGCGCGCAGTGCTCCGCGTTGCCAGGTCAATTTATCGCCGGCCTCGACATCGGCTTGCGCGAGGTCGGGGCGGTCTAGGTCAAAATGATTCAAGGCCCGCAAATAATACCAGCATGCGCAGGGTTGAGTAGTGCTGATGATCAACGCATCTAATTCCAGCACGGCTTCTTTGCGGAGGAGCATATTATAGAGCGCGATAGCATGTAGCCATTGTCGCTCGGCGGTTGGGTCAGCCTCTAAGGCCAGCGCGCTATGTCGCTCGGCCAACACCGGCTTGCCCGAACACAAATAGCCTTCGGCGAGCAATTGATTCAGGTCGGGGGTCGCGTTGTTGGCGGCGGCTTTAATTAAGTTATTCACTGCTTCTAGCCCCGCTTCACACTGACCGATCGCGATGAGGGCGCGCGCTGGATAGTGATCGAGCGCTTTATCGCTATGCCCTTGCTGTTCCGCCAGTTCGACTTCGCTCAACGCCTCCGAATTCCAATAATCTTGATTAACGCGATAGGTCTCTAAACGGGCGAGGGTCTGATACACCCGCGCGCGCTCCAAATGCAAATCGCCCGCCGTGCCGGGCTTGAGCTTCAACGCCTGATTGATGTCAGCGAGCGCGAGTTGAGCCTGATCGCGTTGGTCTTTTTCGGTCGTCTTGCTATCCACTAAGGCGCGGTGCGTCTGGGCGCGCAGGGCGAACGCCGTTGAGTCTTCTGGGACATTGGCGAGGGTTTCATCCAGTAGCTTCAGCGCCGCTTCGGCCTGATGCGTGCTGAGCAGTTTTTGTGCTTGGGTGAGCGCGGGTTGGGCCGTGCCGAGGCGTTGCGCTGCTGAAAGCGTAGGGGTCGTCGAGGGCGCGGCGGTCGCCGTGGGCTGAGCAGTCGCCGTGGCGGTGGGGAGCGCGGTGCGCGTGGGCGTCGCCGTGCGCGTCGCGGTGGCCGTGGACGTGGGGGTGGAGGTGCCTAACAACGCCGTTGAGATGTTCACTCGGCCTGATAGCACAAACAACACCACCGTCACCACAATGAGGTAAACACCAAACCCAACGACCAAAACCGTCGCCGCGGTGCGTTGCCAGCCCGACAAGCGCGACCCGGTTGAGGGCGGGGGCTCTGCTGGGGCAGGTTTTGCTGTTGGGGGCGTGACGAGCGTTGGTGAGGCAACTCCGGTTGGTGGAGGGTCAGTCGGTGGGGATGGCGTGAGCGTAACTGGAGTGGAAATGACCGGTGGCGGGATGATCGCCGCTGGGATGGGGACAGTCGTCGGCTGTGGCGTGGGCGGGTCAACCACGGGTGGTTCAGGCGGAGAGGTAAGTTTTGATTCAGGTTCACTCACTGGTCGAGTGGATGCTTCGACGAACGGGAGTGCGGTTTTGGGGACGAGCGTTTCGGGTAAGGCGCTCTTGGTGGATGGTGACTCTTGCAACAAGCGGCGCGCTTCGGCGTTGTTGGGGTTGATCGCCAACACTTTTTGCAAGCAAAACGCGCGCCGTGCCGGAGTGCCGACACACTGCCCCAGCCAGAGCCAACCTTCTTCTGAATTGGGGTTAGCACGCACCACTTGATTGAGCAAACTTTGGGCGCGCTCTAAGTCGCCAGCCTTAACCGCGGCAATCCCGTCACGCAAATTTTTGTCGTAAGCCATAGCACCTGATGACCAACCGAAATAACCACCCTGACAAGAGGCGTATTATACGGGGCATCATGGGCGAGGGCAACAAACTGGCGCGTTTAACCTATTGCAAAGAGAAGCACAGCCTGATACACAATAGATGCTATCGAGAATAAGCCAAAAGATAGGGTGATCCACGAATGGCCACGAATAGTTCGTGCGCGAAGTGATTCGTAGAAATTCGCGGATCAATGCTTATTTTCAATTAGCTTATAGTGACCTCCTCTTGGATTTAAAACGCCCCTTCGACAAGCTCAGGACACGCCGTGCTCAGGGCGAGCGTTCATAGCAACCGAGAGTAAAAAAAAGTACACGGATGGGGCGAAACTGAACCCGCATCCGTGTACTTACCCCTGCTGAGCAAAGCGTTAATCTAGTCCCCCACCTTGCCCATCCTAAAAAATCTGCTTTAGCCCCAAACCAATCGCTACGGCTAGCGCGACGCTCGCCAACAGTTCGGTGACGTAGAGGGTCGCGCGGCGGGTGCCGATCACCTGTTGCGCTTCAAAAACCACGCGTGGCAGGGCTACTAGTGGCACCAACCCAAATTGACCGAGCATCACAAAGGTCGCGATCAACCAACGCTCTAGCGTACCGGTGTACTTGTTCGTCACGGCCTGCGGGAAGTCGGGGGCGCACCCTTGCACAAAGCCATAGGCCATAAACTCTACGAGGATCCACGCCGGCATGGCGCTGAACACATAGCCGAGGCTGATAGCGGCCCAGCGGTTGTGTTGCAGTTCGGCAATCAACGTTGTGCCGAGGCTGGGCAGAGTGGTGTAGCCCGAGGCCACCAGCGCGCCGATGATCACACTTGCATGAAGACATTGATCCACCGTCAGTCGTGTCAGGCCGATGAGGCCGGGGCCGCTCAACGGTAGCCGCCGTGCCAGCCAGGGCTGAACCCCGTCAATGAGGATGTGCGCGCCGCCGATGAGGACGGCCCACGCCCACCACGCTGGGTTGACGGAGAGCGCGAACAATACCGTCACCCCGAAGACAATGAAGCCGTGCGCTACGGCCCCCTTCACCTCGCGCGCTTTCCAAGCCGCGAGCTGATCCCATTGCAAAATATAATCGCCGACTAAATGGGCTAAAAACATGGCAGTAATCATGGTCGTCTCTCCTATGAATCGTTTATCTTATCAATAGGATAAAGTTTTTCAGGCGCGGGCGCTATGAATTCGCTCACAGATTGAGTGTGAGCTGGATCACAGGGGTAAATCACAACAATGGCTTGTGTGATCTACTGTTGATGTATAAAACTTAAGGGAAAAGGGTGTGGGGCGAGGCTAAATCTAGCGGTTTGCTCGGAGTCGAACTGACATTCGTTTCTAAAACAACGCCGCTTGCTCATCTTTCAGCGGTGCGCCCGGCTCCCAGCCGTAGCGTTTCAAATCTACCCGCTCGCGTTCGTCAAAGATCACCCCTTCTTGTTCCAACAAACTACGTTGCACTAGCGGCCCATAGCCGGGGCGCGGGCTCACTTTGCCCTGACTATTGATCACCCGTTGCCACGGCAAGCCTTCGGGGCATTGCGCCATCGCCGCACCCACCCAGCGCGGCGAGAGCTTGAGATACGCTTCCAGTTCGACTCGCGGCGGTGGCAAGATCAATTTGGCGATCTGCCCATAGGTCATCACGCGCCCGGCTGGAATCTGGCGCACGATGGCATACACTTGGTCAGCGTAAGTTTTAGGATCGGGCGGAGAAGAGAAAGCCATAAGTGAAAAAGTATAGCACGAAGTTTTCTTTAAGATTCAGAGTATAATCGGTCGGTGTTACGCTTTTGGATTGTTTTGAGCCTGTGGGGCGGGTTGTGTGCCTGCGCGCCGCATCCGCTGACGCCCACACCCCTCCCGACTGAAACGCTCCCACCGCCTTTAGTGAGAGCCTCCCGCCCGACGGTGACGCATATGCCGTTACCTACCGTCATCAGCGCGCCGGAGGTGACGCATACGCCATTACCCACCGTCACCAATGCGCCGGAGGTGGTAGCCACGCTCGCGCCGCAACCAGTGGTAGACTTCCCACCACCTGCGCCAATGGTGAGCGTGGCCGATACGCCTGTCGTTCCACCACCAGCGGCCAACGATGTCGAAGCCATTTCGGCGTTTCCGACGGAATTACCCCTAGCCGTGCCGGTGGCACCACCACTCGAGGTCGCCCCACCGCCGAGCGCCGATGTGGCCGCGGCCGAAGCCTATACCATTGACCTGATCAATCAGCAACGCGCATTGGCGGGTTTGGGGCCACTGCTCCGTGATGAAGCGCTGATGGGCATTGCACGGTCGCGGGTAGCGGATATGGTGGCACGTGGTTACACCGGCCATTATGACCCGGTGACCGGCGCGTCACTCGGCGCGAATTTGACCTATGCCGCTGGATTTAGTCGGGCCAGCGAAAATTGGTATGGCTCAATCCAGGGCCCGCCCAGAATCGCAGAGATTGCGATGGGCTGGTTTATGACTGACCCGCCTCATTATCGCAGTATCCTCAGTCCGGATTTTACTGTGGTGGGGGTGGGGATTGCGTACAATGGAAGATTGTGGCTGTTAGTGCAAAATTTCGCCACGCCGTAATTTTATAACCCAAAGACACATCACTTAAGATTCAGTATGAAGTCCACTAGCCCAAAAGACACGCCCTCCCCTTCGCAACGCATCACCACTTACATCGCCGAGCTTAAAGATTGGCGCGGCAAAATGCTTAAACAGTTGCGCCAGATCATCCTCGACTCTGAGCCGAACCTAGTGGAAGAATGGAAATGGGAGACGCCCGTCTGGTCGCTCAATGGCAATGTGGTCGCGGCGGGTGTTTTCAAAGACCATGTGAAGCTCAATTTCTTTAAGGGCGCGAAACTGAAAGATCCGCAAGGTTTGTTCAATTCCGGATTGGACGCCAAAACCTCTCGCTCGATTGATCTCCGCGAAGGCGATCCACTAAATGTAACCGCGTTGAAAGCGCTCATCCGCGAAGCGGTAGCGCAAAATGGTAGCAAGCCCAAAGCCACTAAAAAATAATCCCCCGACCCTATGACCAACAAAGAACTCGCTCAAGTTTTTTCCAACATCGCCGATCTGCTTGAGATCAAAGGCGAAGTGGTTTACAAAGTATTGGCTTATCGGCGGGCGGCGCAAACCCTGAGCGAATACGCGCAAGATGTGAAGGTTGTTTGGCAGAACGGTAAGCTCAAAGACATCCCCGGCGTGGGCGACGCCATCGCTGAAAAAATTAGCGAGCTCCTCAAAACCGGCAAACTCGCGTTCTACGAAAAACTTAAAAGCGAACTCCCCGAAGGGCTGATTGAGATCCTCAACATCCCCGATGTCGGGCCGAAGAAAGTGGCGCTGTTTTGGAAGAAACTCAACATCACCACGGTGGCGGCGTTGGAGAAGGCCGCCCGTGCCGGAAAATTGCGCGGCTTGCCGGGCTTCGGCGAGAAATCCGAAGCGAAGATTCTGGCGGGCATCGCCTCCAAAGCCAAACGCGAAACGACTGGGCGCATCCCCTTAGGGACGGCCTGGCCTTTGTCACAACAACTCCTCAAGTTTCTGCGCGCCTTGCCCGGCGTAGAAATGGCCGAGGCGGCCGGCAGTTTGCGCCGGATGCGCGCCACGATCGGTGACCTGGATTTTTTGGTGGGCGCGGAGGACGCTGGGCCGATCATGAGTGCGTTCGTCACCCATCCGCTGGTGGCGCGCGTCTTGGGGCATGGCCCGACGAAATCCTCGGTCGAGTTTATCAACGGCCTCCAAGCCGATTTGCGCGTGTTGCCTCCCCAACAATTTGGCACACTCCTGCAATACTTTACAGGGAGCAAAGAACACAACGTCAAATTGCGCGAATTAGCCCTCGCGCAAGGGTTGTCACTTTCGGAGCGTGCTTTCACGCGGCAGGACGGCACTGAAATTTGGTGTGCGACCGAGATTGACGTGTATAAGACGATTGGCCTGCCCTACATCCCCCCGGAGATGCGCGAAGAGCGCGGCGAGTTGCAACTGGCGGCGCAAAACAAACTGCCTAAACTGATCGAGCCGCGCGACCTGCAAACCGACTTGCACGCGCATACGACCTGGAGTGATGGCGCGGTCTCGATCCGTGAGATGGCCTATGCCGCGCGCAATCGCGGTCTCAAGGGGCTCGCCATCACCGATCACTCGCAGAGTTTGGGCGTCACAGGCGGCCTCACCCCCGAGCGCTTGCGCGCGCAACGCAAGGAAATTGACGCCGCGCAGATCGATCTCGGCTCTAGTTTTAGCTTACTACAAGGGGCCGAGGTGGAAATCCGCGCCGATGGCACTTTGGATTACAGCGATGCGGTGTTGGAAGACTTGGACATCGTCGTCGCCTCCTTACATACGTCCTTGCGCCAAGACCGCGACAAGATCACTGCCCGCTTGCTCAACGCCATTCGCAATCGGCATGTGGATGTCATCGGTCATCCCACCGGGCGGCTCATCCCCGAACGCGAGGGCGCGGATTTAGACATGGACGCCGTTTTGCGCGCCGCCGCCGAACAGGGGATCGCGTTGGAGATCAATGCCAATCCGGCGCGGCTCGATCTGGATGATGTTTATGCCAAACGCGCCTTAGAGCTCGGCTGTTTGTTAGCCATCAACACCGACGCCCATCACCCTGACCACTTTGATCTGGCCCATTTTGGCGTGGGCACTGCGCGCCGCGCGTGGGCCACCACCGATCACGTGATCAACGCTTGGCCGGTGGAACGCCTCTTGCACTGGCTTGATGAACGCGCGCATCGGCGGGCGCACCCGGCTATGCCCAAACCCGTCGAGGTAAAACTGCCCAAGCCCCCCCCGGTCCCGAAGAAACCGGTCGAGCCCAGACCGCCGGGTTACAAGCCGGTGCGGAAGTCTATTACGTTAGGGAAGAAGAAACGACCGATTTAAGCGCCCAGCGCGCCTTAAGATTAAGTTCAGGATAAACCCATGCCGACCGATACCGCCTCTATTCTCCGCAAAGCCTTCCTCGGGGTCAGCGATCAAGAGCTGAAAGCCTTGCGCCAAGTCACGACCGTGCAAGTGTATCCGCCTGAACATACCCTGTGTTATGAGGGCGAGATCGAACACACCTTTTATATTGTGGCCGAGGGGCAGGTAGAACTCACGCAAAAGCTGGGCAATGGCGAGCGACGCAAACTCGCGGTGCGCAACCCCGGCGAATTTTTTGGCGAAATGGCGCTGATCGAGCAAAAGCCGCGCACGGCGACGGCTATGACGCTTTCACCCACTACCGTCCTCGAAATCTCTGAGGATGAATTTCAACACTTGCTCGGCAACAACCCCAATATGGCGATGGCGATGATCCGCAGTTTCGTCACCAATGTGCGCCTCACTGGGCAAGCCACCATCACCGACCTCAGCCAGAAGAACATGGAACTGGCGAAAGCCTACGAAGACCTCAAGGCGGCGCAAAAAGAATTAGTCGCGAAGGAAAAACTCGAACACGAGATGGAGATCGCCGGGGAGGTGCAACGCAGTTTGTTGCCGTCCAAGTTCCCGCGCGTCAAAGGCTTCAATTTCGCTGGGCGCAACGTCCCGGCGCGGCACGTAGGCGGCGACCTCTACGATGTGATCCGCATAGATGACGAGCATGTCGGCATCCTCATGGCCGATGTGTCCGACAAGAGCGTTCATGCCGCGTTGTTTATGGCAGTGACGCGCACGCTGTTCCTCGCGCATGCCCGCCGCAGTTTGTCGCCCAGCCAAGTGTCTTTGGAGGTGCATGAGGGTATTTTGGAAGTCTCGTCTAACGAAGATATGTTCGTGACCGTGTTTTATGGCGTGTTGCATTACCCCACCGGGACGTTGCGTTACGTCCGCGCTGGGCAAGACAAGCCGCTTCTCTTCCGCGTTGGCGCGACCGAGCCGATGCCCCTCGAGGCTGAGGGACGCTTCTTGGGCATGTTGCCCGGCCTCACGCTGGAGGAACGCGAGATCAGCCTGCAACCCGGCGATTTGTTGATTGCCTATTCGGATGGCGTGCCGGATGCGGTGAACGAGCGTGACGACCCCTACACCGCCGAGCGTTTGATCGGCATTGTGAAGCAAATGCCCGAGGCCTCCGCTAGCGAGGTGTGCGCCGCCATTTTCGCCGATGTGTTTGAATTCCGAGGCTCGGCTCCAGCGTTTGATGATATTACGGTGCTGGTGGCGCGGTGTACGGAGAGGTAAGAAAAATTCTGGGGGGGCTTGTTGCCTGTAACGTTTTAGGTTACACTCCTAGCGGTGATCCAAAGTTTCCGGCATAAAGGTTTGGCTAAGTTTTTTGAAACTGGTTCAACGGCCGGGATTCAGGCGCAACATACTCAGCGGCTACGTTTAATTTTAGGCCGATTGAATGCCGCCACCTCACCGCAAGACATGGCGTTGCCGGGGCTGAAACTTCATCAATTGGAAGGCAGTCGCAAGGGCATCTGGGCCGTATCGGTGAGTGGCAATTGGCGTGTGACATTTCAGTTTGTGGGCAAAGATGCCGAAGTCGTCAATTACGAGGATTATCACTAAAGGAGTAGCCGTCATGCGGATGCACAACCCACCTCATCCGGGCGAGATCATCAAAAGCCTGTGTTTAGAGCCGCTAGGGCTGACTGTCACCGAAGCGGCCGAAGCGTTGGGCATCAGCCGCAAGACTTTATCGGCCATCCTCAATGGGCGGGCGGGCATCAGCCCCGAAATGGCGCTTCGGCTTTCGCTAGCCTTTAACACCTCAGCCGAGAGTTGGCTCAACCAGCAAACGCAATATGATCTGTGGCACGCCGCGCAACATCTAAAGCAACTGCGCGTGGTGAAATTGGTACCGGCCTAAACATCGCCAACTTGTTAACCCTCGGTGTGGTCAAGCACGTGGCTGATTATTCGGCGGGCGGTGAAGTAGTAAATCTTTCGCTCCCCTCTTAAAAAATGCCCGTCGCCCCTCAAGATGAAACTGTACGTATGATGCGCCCCATGCCACCCTCGGCCTCGGCGGGCTATGTGCCGTGGTGGTTGCTGGCGCTAGTGGCGGCGTTGTTCTTCTTCAGCGCGCTTGGCCTGGCGAGTTTCGCCGTCCTCACCCGCCCCGCCGATTTGCCCGCGCCTACCGTCACAGCAATTGTCATCACAGCCTCGCCAGCCCCCGTCCTCCAACCTACGCCAGCCACCGCACGCGCCACCGCTACTCGTCCACCCGACCAACCGACCGATGTGCCCCCCCCTTTATTAGGCGTGCCGCCAACGATTGGCGGCTATGTGCAAGTGATCGGCACTGGCGAGGCGGGTTTCCTAAACTTGCGGGCCGAACCGAGTCTTAACGCCCTTGTCAACTACTTGGCCTTAGAGCGCGAAGTGTTACAAGTGCAAGCCGGACCCAAAGAGTCCGGCGGGCTGATCTGGTGGTATCTCGTCGCACCCGCCACCAACGACAAACACGGCTGGGGCGCGCAAAATTTTTTGCAAGTCGTTCAAGGACCCTGAAAAAAAAGGATGAAGGATAAGGGATGAAAAAATTCATCCTTCATAATTCATCCTTTATCCTTCCGAATATGCGCCCGCTCTCCATCACCCTCAATCGCTCCCGCCAACTATTGATCATTCCGTGGGATGATCAACATCATAGCGAATATCCGTTAGCCGGTTTACGCGAGGCCTGTCCGTGCGTCGAGTGTCGCGGCGGGCATGAGAACATGGGTCGCCCACCCGACCCGGACTTGCTCTTGCACATCCCGCTCACGCCTATGAAGAGCTATGAGATCGTCAAGTTAGTGCCAGTGGGCAATTATGCCTTGCAACCCGAATGGAAGGACGGGCATCATTCGGGCATGTACACCTGGCCTTATCTGCGTGAACTCTGCCCATGTGAGGCCTGCCGGGCAAAGCGCGCCTCAAGTGAACAAACAACAAAGTAACCCCATCCCACTGGGAAACCAAACCTTTTGCATGAGTTTCTGACTACTGGCTACTGGCTTCTGCCGCCTGTCCTTATGAAAAAACTCCCCATCACCCCTTCTTCCCTCTACGATTTACAACTCGTCGAAGACCCGCAGATCAGCCCCGATGGGCGACAGATTGCGTTTGTGAAAGTGACGCATGACAAAATCGCCAATCAATATCAACGCGCGATTTGGTTGGCGACCTTGGGTGATGATGACACCCGCCCACAAGTGCGCCAATTTACGAGCGGCTCAAAAGATTCTTCACCACGCTGGCGGCCGGATGGTAAGCAACTGGCCTTCGTTTCAGCGCGCGGCGGCAAGCCCCAGATTTATTGCATTGACCTCGGCGGAGGTGAAGCGCGCGCCGTCACGAGCGCGCTCAACGGTGCGGGCAACCCGGTGTGGAGCCCAGATGGCAAGCGGTTGGCGTTCATTGCTTCGCTCAGCGCCGAAGAGCGGCGGCGCGAAGACGCCGGTGAAACCGATCCGCCGCCCGCCGACGCGTTGGAGGCGCGCCACCGTCAAGAGCGCCGCGACGAAGAGGAAAAGTTGCGCTACGACCCGCGCCGCATCACGCGCCTGCCGTATCGGTATGGCACGGAATATCTGACCGAGCGCTACGCGCACCTCTACGTCATGGATCGCACCGAAGATCAGTTCGGCGCGCCCTATCGCCTCACCGAGGGCGACGTGAGTTTTTCCCACATCGCTTGGGCACGCGATGGCAAGACCCTCTTCTCGCTCCTCTCGCGCGCGCCGGATGAAGAGCCACTCTTCCATATTGACATCATTCGGATCGAAGTCGGGCGCAAACGCAAGCCGTTCAAGCGCGTCACGCGCGATGCCTTTGAGTATTTTCAGCCCACCATCTCGCCCGATGGCAAATGGCTCGCGGCGATCCGCCAAGCGGATGGCGGCTCGTGGGGGCGGCTGTTGCGCGTGTGCGTGATGCCCGTCAAGGGCGGCCCGGCGCGCGACCTCACCGTTGAGTTTGACCGCAGTGCCGATATTTATATGAGCGCCGCCGCGCTCCGTTGGTCGCCCGATTCGCGTTCGCTGTTATTTTTAGCTGGCGATCATGGCGATGTCGGGCTGTATCAAGTGGGGATCGGGGCGCGCCCAGAGGTGAAACTGCGGGTGGGTGGGTTACGGATGCTCACCGCGTTTTCGGTGAGCCAATCTGAGCGGATCACATTCGCGGCCTGCACACCGGAATCGCCGGGCGATGTCTATTGCACCACCGACACCGGGCGGCGCGAACGACGCGTCACCGACTTCAACGCCGACTTTTTGGCCGAGCATTCCCTTGCCGCGTCTGAGAGTCTGCGCTACCTTGCGCCAGATGGCCGCGCCATTCAGGGCTGGCTGGTCAAACCCGTTGGGTATCGCGTGGGTAAAAAGTATCCACTCATCTTAAATATGCACGGCGGGCCGCATCTCATGTGGGGGCCAAGCTATCCGAGCATGTGGTTGGAGTTTCAAGTGCAGGCCGCGCGCGGCTATGCGGTGTTCTATTGCAATCCGCGCGGTTCGGAGGGCTATGGCGAAGACTTTGCCACCGCCATTCAAAACGATTGGGGCAACCCGGTGATGCACGACATTCTGAGCGGTGTGGATTTGGTCGTGCAACGTGGCATCGCCAATCCGCGCCGGATGGCGGTGACGGGCGGCAGTTACGCAGGCTACATGACCGCATGGATCATCGGGCATGACCACCGCTTTAAGTGCGCGTGGGCCCAACGCGGCCTCTACAACCTGCCCGCCTTCTATGGCGTGACCGATGTGCCCCAATTGATCGAACGCGAGTTTGAAACGCTGGTGTACGATGACTTAGACAAGCTCTGGCAACAATCGCCGCTGGCTTATGTGCGCGAGATCCGCACACCACTCGTGATCGAACACCAAGACCAAGACTGGCGTTGCCCGCCCTCCGACGCCGAACAGTTGTATAGCGCGCTCAAGCGGCTCAAGCGCCCAGTGATCATGTATCGCTATCCGCGCGAGGGCCACGAGATGTCACGCGCGGGCGAGCTACGGCATCGTGTGGATCGGTTGGAGCGGATGTTGGTGTGGTTTGATGAACATTGTGGCAACAGATAAAAACGGATTTAACGGATGACCAAAAACTCTCACTGCTCCTACTGCGGCACGCCCTTTGTTAAGCTCGACTGGCCGCGCCAGTGCGCCAACTGCGGCAACTTCAGTTTTATCAACCCCGCGCCCGTGGCGGTAGTAGTATTGCCCATTGACGATGGCGTGCTAGTCGTGCGCCGCAACATCCCGCCCGGCATCGGCGAGCTGGCCTTGCCCGGTGGCTACATTAACTATGGCGAAACTTGGCAAGTCGCTGGCGCGCGCGAAATTTGGGAAGAGATCGGTTTGCAGATTTCACCCGAAGAGCTACGTGACTTCGGCGTATTGAGCTCACATGATGCCTCGCACATTTTGGTCTTTGGCGTGGCCGCGCCGCGCACCGAGCGCGACTTGCCGCCCTTCACGCCCAACGAAGAGACGCAAGAGTGCGTCATCCTCCGCGCGCCGCAGAAACTAGTGTTTCCGACGCATACGCAAGTGATGCAAGCGTATTTTGATTCACACCAGTCGTGATCAGTTGGTTACCCCTCTTACTTTTAGGGGGAGTGACGTTCGCGCCCCCCTTGCCACCCGACGCGCTGTCGCCTGCTTGCCCCGCGCTCTATCACCTACAACATCCCGCCGAGTGCGCGGCGAGTGGCCCGGTCAATTACGCACGCGGCCTGCAAGCGGCGGGCTTGCCCTTTCCATTACCACCGATACCCATCACGCCCACGCGCCCCTATCGCGGCTTGACACCCGATGCGTATGCGCGCGTCGTCACCGAAACCACGCCCGTCTATCGCCATCCACTTGAAGCGTTAGCCGGCTTAACGCCCACGCGCTTTTTAGAGAAAGGCTATGTGTTCGTCAGCGTGCAGGGCGAGGCTTTCGTGAACGGCGAGAAGTTTTATCAGATCAATGCGAGCGAATACCTGCGCGCGGCGGCGCTCAAGGAAGCCCGCCCCTCAGCGTTTCAAGGGATTCACTTCAGCACCCCGCCGTCCGCCCTCTTTGGCTGGATCGTGGTGGATGCGCGCCCCAGCCCCGCGCCCGGCGTGCCACCTCTGCCGGAGACGCGCTACATCGGTCACTACCATCCTTTTCAGGTGCAAGCCGTGCAACGGGTAGGCGATTGGGATTGGTATCAGATCGGCCCTGACCAGTGGCTCGAACAACGCGCAGTGGGCATCGTCAGTCCTACGCCCCCGCCCGGCGCACCACCAGAGGCCATCGTGGTCAACACCTATGAACAGACGTTGAGCGTATATCAACATGGCGCATTGACCTTCGCCACGCTCATCTCCAGCGGGTCGCGCACCTTTCCCACGCGCCCCGGCACGTTCACCGTGTGGGCGAAACTCTATCGTGGCAAGATGAGCGGCGCGTATTTAGATGACCAGAGTGATTATTATTTTTTGGAAGATGTCCCGTGGATCTTGTATTATGATGGTGACCGCGCCTTGCACGGCGCATATTGGCATGACACCTTTGGCGTACAACACTCGCACGGGTGCGTGAATCTCTCACCACGTGATGCGCAATGGCTCTATGACCACACCAGCGTTGGCGCGACCGTGATGATCATCAACACCGCCCCCTAACATGCTCACCGCCGCCCTCCAATTTTTCGCTACCCCGTTCGCCCTAGACCGCAACCTCGCCACCGCCGAGCGGTTAATCCGGAACGCGGCTGGACAAGGCGCGCGGTTGGTGGCTCTGCCTGAACTCTTTAACACCGGCTACGTTTACACCCCCCGCCTCGCCGCCAGCGCCGAAGATGACAACGGACCCACGCTCACTTGGATGCGCCGCCTGAGCCGTGAGCTCAATATCTATTTAGCCGGGACGCTCTTGGTGCGCGTTGGCGCGCGGGTCTACAACGCCCTCGCCTTCGCCTCGCCAAATGGTCAGATACAACACTATTACAAGCAACATCCTTACGCTTGGGAAGCATTGTATTTCAGCGCCGGGCGACAACCCGTGATCCTTGAAACTGATTTCGGGCGCATTGGTTTTCTGATCTGTTGGGACATTACCTATCCGGCAGCGTGGGCGGCCTATCGCGGGAAGGTAGACCTACTGCTCATCGCGTCCTCTCCGCCGCGCTTTCATCGGGCCGTGCTGAATTTCCCGCTGGGCAAGAAAGTGTACTTCGCCGAGTTGATGCCCTACTTGTTGCGCGAGCGCGACGCGATTGATCGCTGGTACGCCGAGGATTTAGCGGAGCGCGCGGCGTGGCTCGGTGCGCCCATCGTGCATTCGGTCATGGCGGGGCGGTTCGTCACCAACCTGCCGTATGCGCGGTTGAGTCTGCTGGGCGCGATCCTCTCCCAGCCGCGTTATTGGTCATTACTCCCCCAAGCGCCGCTGGCTTCGGTGCGCGCCACGTTTTATGGCACGACTGCTATTTATGATGCGAATGGAGCGACTTTAGCCAAAGCGACCAGTGAAGAAAGCGCGGCGCTCGTCGAAGTCACGCCGGAGTGTCGGCCAGCAGAAGTGGCGCTAACGGGGTTGCACGTGCCATCTTCTACGCGTTATGCGGCGGAGATGTTTCGAGTGTTGGCAAGGTAGCGCCCAGCAACGTCTTTTCCCATTTTCCCTTTTTCATTATAAGATCGCCCTATACTCAAGGAGTCTCACTTATGGACTTTGTAAAGAATCTACAAAACACCGTCACCGAACTGCAAAGCATGGCCAGCGAAATGGTGGATGGTTGGACGGAGAATGAACCGGTGGGTAACAAGCCCGCGCCGGTCACGCGCAAAGTGTTAGTGGTCATCTACAATCCGCGCGTCGCCTCCGAGGGCAACAAACCCTTGCGCGAGGTGATGGGCTGGAACGACCCCGACCAACTCACGCGTCAACACATCAGCGACTTGGCCGAAGCCAGTCATGGCTACGCCAACTACCAAGTCGTCGAGCGGGTCGAGGTGGACAAAGTGCCGGTAAAGGCTGATGGGTTTGCCTACAATCCCGACGATCTAGTGAAACTACTCCGCACCAATCAGGGTTTTCACAAACCGGACGAGGTGAGCTACAACCACATCCTCGCTGATTTCAATATCCCCGCCCGAGTCAACAACGGCTCGGTTGATGAAGTGTGGCTGTTCGCCTTTCCGTATGGCGGTTTTTACGAATCCATGATGGGTGGTCCCGGCGCGTTTTGGTGCAATGCGCCTGTGATGCCCGGTGCAGAAGCCGCCACGCGCCGCTTTGTGATCATGGGCTACAACTATCAGCGCGGCCCGGGTGAGATGTTGGAAAATATGGGGCATCGCACCGAATCCATCTTAGAACATGTCTTCCGCCATAAGAGTGGCGCGGATAATTTATGGAAGCGTTTCGCGCAATATGACAAAACGCATCCCGGTCAAGCCGAGGTGGGCGTGATGCACTTCGCGCCGAACAGCGAGAAAGATTACGACTGGGGTAACAAGCGGCGCGTTGCGAGCCGCGCGCATACCTGGAGCAACTTCCCCAACCTTGCGGGCGAGGGGCGCATCGTAGACACGGCTGAGTGGGGCGGCGGCGAGATCCGCGCACACCACCTGTGGTGGTTCAAATATCTGCCGCACATCACCGGCGGCGCGGGTGGCATTGCTTATAACTGGTGGCGGTATATCATTGACCCGAATACCGTGCGGTAAAGGGGCCACGTTTCGTACAGGGCTTAGCGACGCTACCTCCTGATGAGAGGGGCTTTTGGCTTGAGCGTGCCACGCTCAAGCCTCACCCTAGCCACCCTAAGGGGCTAAAGCCGCGTGCCTGTTTCCACGATCACCCCTGAGCGGTTCACCTCCTTTGGGGCACTCCTCAAACATCTGCGCCTACAAGCGCAACTTTCACAACGCGATTTAGCGACCGCGGTCGGCTATCACTTCGCCCATATCAGCCGTTTAGAACATGACCAACGGGTGCCGGCCACCCCGGTGTTGTTGGCATTGTTTGTCCCCGCACTCAAAATTGAAAATGAACCAGCCTGGGTCAAACGGCTGATTGAACTCGCGACGACGGCTTCAGCCTCCGCCGCCCCACCCACGCCTCCCAATCAGCCCCCGCTCCCCATCCCGCTCACTGCCGTGTTGGGGCGGCGCGCCGAAGCTGAGTCGCTAACCCAACTCATCGTGCGGGCGGAGGTGCCACTCGTAACGCTCGTTGGCCCGCCCGGTGTTGGCAAGACCCGCCTCGCCCTGCATGTCGCTGAACAACTCAGCGCACAGTTCGCCGATGGCGTCGCCTTTGTAGACCTCACCCAAACGCGCGACCCGCAGCTGTTCGCCTCGACCCTGTTGGAAGCGTTGCGCCTTAAAGAAACACCCGGCCAATCCGCCCTCGCCAGTTTGCAAACCGCCTTACGTGCCCGCCGCCAATTGGTGGTCTTGGATAATTTTGAACAACTGGTCGAAGCCGCACCCCAACTGCAAAAAATATTGAGCGTCGCCCGTGAGCTGAAATGTCTTGTCACCAGCCGCGAGGCCCTTCGGCTGGCGGGTGAACATGAATTTCCGCTGGCACCTTTGCCCACCCCTGCCCTCACCACCGCGCCTCAGCCACCCAACTTAAACGAACACGCCGCCATCGCGCTTTTTGTCGAACGCGCTCAAGCCGTGCAACCGGCTTTTCGGCTCACGGCCGACAATGCGCCCCTCATTGCTACCTTATGCCAACGGTTAGATGGCCTGCCGCTCGCCATTGAGTTAGCCGCCGCGCGGAGCAAATATCTCTCGCTCCCCGCCATGCTCGACCGGCTAGGGCACCGCCTCACCTGGTTGACCGCCGGGCGGCGCGACATCCCCGATTGGCGACAAACTCTGCGCGGTGCGATTGATTGGAGCTATCACCTTTTAGAGCCTGAGGGGCAACGGGCGTTCCGCCGCTTGGCGGTCTGCTCAGGCAGTTTTTCACTCGAAGCCGCCACGGCCATTGGCGACTTAGGGGCCAACTCCCTCAGCCAAATCCTAGCCCTCGTTGACAAAAACCTTTTGCGGTTGAGCGAGACGCCCGCCTTAAGGTTTAGTCTATTGGAGACCCTGCGCGAATTTGCCAACGAACGTCTGCATGAGCAGGCCGATGAACTCTTTGAAACTCAAGCCCGCCATGCGCGCTATTACACGCAGTATCTGACCGAGCCGCCGCCCCTGCCGACTTATCTCTGGTTTCAAACGCTCGACCCCGACCACGCTAATTTGCGCGCGGCCCTGGAATGGTCCTTGGTACATGCAGTCGAGCAAGGGATGCAGTTGGCCTGCGCCCTGTGGCCCTATTGGCGGCGGCGTTCGCTGATCAGCGAAGCGCAACATTGGCTCGAACGGGCGGTGGCGTTTGCGCCGCTGGCCTCGCCCTGGCGGATCAAACTCATTCGCCGTCTAGGGGATGTCTATCGTGAATTAGGGCAATTTGATCGCGCGCGGGTGTGTTTGAGCGAGAGCCTCGCCTTAGCGCGCCAGAGCGAACCGCCTGACCCCGAAGAGCTCATCGCCAGCCTCAAGAGTCTGGGCGTTGTCGCGCAACATCACGGCGAGGGGCGCTTGGCCGAGGCCTATTTCCGCGAGGGGTTGAGCCTCGCCGAACAGTCAAACGACCAACGGTCGCAATTACATTTTTGGCGCGTGCTGGGCAACATCCAGCGCGAAGCTGGGCAGTTGCCCGACGCCCTCGCTTATTACCAAACCAGCACCGATTTGGCGCGCCAATTGGACGACCTCGTGGAGGTCGGGTTATCGCTAAATAATTTAGGACTCTTGGCGGTAGACGTTCACGACTACGACCGGGCGCGCGCCACATTTGAAGAAGTGTTGGCGTTGTGTCAACAGGGTGGCGATGCGTATGGCGCGGCGATGGCACGCGCCAACCTCGGCTATGTCACCTATCATCAACGCGATTACGCGGTTTCCTGTGACTACAGCCGCACCGCCCTACAGGCGCTCCGCCCCACCGGAAAAAAATGGGGATTGATCAACGTCCTCGGCAATTTAGGTTTGGCGCTCTTGCATTTAGACCATTTGACCGAAGCCGCCCAGTGTTTCCATGAGGCCTTGTCCATCGGTTGGCAGGCGCGCTCCTCGAAATGGATCATGGATACATTGGTGGGTATCGCGCACTGGTATGCGCGCCAACACAACCACCTGCGCGCCGCCGAACTGTTGGGGTTGATCGAAAACCACCCGACCACCTCCCACGAGACGCAGGTAGCGGCGCAAGCACTCCTCATCGAACTAGGCCCAGCCGCCTCTCCGGCGGATATGGCACGCGGGCGCGAGTTGGGATGGGAAGCCATGACCCAAGAACTGCTCGCCATCCTTCCAGCCTCGGCCTCCACCACGTAAATTCAACCAATCCCTCCCCAACCTAAGGCCGACCGTTATCCCTAATTCAGACGGTTTTGGTTTAAAATGGCATTCAACTTTATGCGCGAAGGACTTGGCATGCCCAACCCCCAACCATGGCGCGACGACCCGACTTGCGGCCATGATGTAGACCACGCTTATCAAACTCACTACTGTACCTACATTCGCGTCCCGCGCTTGTTGACCCTCCAAAACCCGCCCGCCACTAACCCGGCCAAACTCCTGCTCATCACCGCCTTTCAGTGGTATGAACTGTGGTTCAAAGTCTTGTTGGTAGATTTGCAAGCTGGCCTCGCCGATGATGGCACAACCTATGAGCCGGTGAAGTTGTTGCGGCGCGGGGTAGAGTTGTTTCGATTGTTCGACGGGCACGCCGAAATGGCTGAGACGCTGATGATGCAAGAACTCCGCCTCACCCAACCGGTGCGGCATGTTTCGCCGTTGGCGGCCTCCGAACAATTCATCCAACTCGAAGCGCTGGCCCGCCAACTCCCCACGCTCGAAAAACGCCGCGCGGGCGGGCTGGTGTTGGGCGAGGCCGCGCGGGAATATCGCGCCCACTTTAAACGCTTCCGCGCGCGCTTTCAAAAATTTCTCAAGGCCACGTTGGTCTACCAACCCGAAGCGCCTTCCTACGCCGATTGGTTGCGCCTGCCCGACCTACTCGCCTTGCAAAACGGCCCGCGGGCGGCTTGGGCCTTAGCGGGTCAGTCCCCCGCCGCGCATTTCACGCCCGAACCGATCAACCCCGATGAAAATATGTTCATCATCGTCCACCAGTGTTTTGAAGTCTGGTTCAAGGTGATGTTGGATCATGTGGATCGCGCGATTGCCGCGCTCTACCAAAGCGATGTCACCCAAGCGGCGCATCTCTTGCGGCGAGTGGTGCGGATTCAACGCCTGCTTGGCCAGCAAATCCCCATCCCGGCCACCATGCTCCCGCTCGATTTCCTCCGCTTCCGCGAGCAAAAGCAGGAGCGGGACGGACAGATGTATTACTCTAGCCTCTCGCCGGCGAGTGGCACCGAGAGCTACCAGTTCCGCGAGATCGAGATCGTGTGCGGCTTGCGCGACGACGCGGTCTTTCGCAAATACTTGCACGGCACAGAGAAATTGCCGATCCGTTTGCTCACCCCGCGCCAAGCCGAGCGGTTGCGCCAACCCACCCTGTTTGAAGCGTTTCAACATGCGGTGGCGCAACGCGGCTTGCAACGGCTCGAAGACCTCTTCACGCCCGCCGACACCCCCAACCCGAACAACGACTTGGCGCAACTGGCCGATACGCTGATTGACTTTGACGACTTCTTCCGGTTTTGGCGTTTGGGTCATGTGGCCATGGTGCAAAAAATGATCGGCACCAAATCAGGCACGGGTTTCTTGGGGCCGGAATACCTGATGGAAACGGCGGGTCTGCAAATCCAAGAGGGCAATCGCATTTTTGAAGAGCGCCAAGTGCGCCCGCGTTTTTTCGAGGCCCTCTGGGCGGTCCGCACCCGCTTGGGAACCTGAGTCAGTCACCAGTCACCAGTCGCCAGAGAGTAAGTCGCTGATAACTGCTCACTTCTCACCATTTATCCTTCACCTTTTATCCTTTATTTCTCATCCCTCTTCCCATGACCAGTATCCGCTCCAAACTCATTTGGGGGTTTGTCGGTCTGATCGCGCTGTTCGCTTTATTTGGGGTGTACTTTTTATATTTCGGGCGCATCGTCAATATTGATCTGAGCCAGATCGAAGAAGCCCACGAAGAGCTCAACCACCACGCCTTCCCGGAGATCGTGTTGAGTCAGCGGGTGATATTGCATCTGGAGCAGGCCAAAGGCTCGCTCTATGACTATTTAGTCGTGGGAGAAGCGAGTGGCAAAGAAGAGTATCACGAGGCGCAGGAAAATTATGAACAGGCGCTGACCGAACTCGAA
>Ga0315912_10000586_pt1 | contig 61614 bp, 51 predicted proteins | sample VfabasoilMG_FD_204469 | JGI IMG/M metagenome (GOLD analysis project Ga0315912, IMG submission 204469) | Garden soil microbial communities collected in Santa Monica, California, United States - V. faba soil | ecosystem: Environmental > Terrestrial > Soil > Garden | place: USA: California...
TGGTGGCCAACACCAACCAGCCCAACACCGACGCCGACGCGCTCGGCGACGTGTGCGATCCCGACGACGACAACGACACGGTGCTCGACGGCGCGGACAACTGCCCGCTGGCGGCCAACACAAACCAGTTGAACACCGACGGCGACGCCCAGGGCGACGTCTGCGACACGGACGACGACGGCGACGGCCTGGCCGACGGCGCGGACAACTGCCCGCTGCTCGCCAACCCCGCGCAGGCGAACAACGACGGCGACGCCCTCGGCGACGTGTGCGATCCCGACGACGACAACGACGGGACGCCCGACGTCAGCGACGGCTGCCCGGTCGACCCGGCCAAGTCCGACCCGGGCCAGTGCGGTTGCGGCAACCCCGACACGGACAGCGACGGCGACGGCGTCGCCAACTGCCTCGACAACTGCGACCTGGTGGCGAACCCCGGGCAGGCCGACCAGGACGGCGACGGCCTCGGCGACGCCTGCGACAACTGCGTCGCGGTCTCCAACGCCAACCAGGCCGACCAGGACGGCGACACCTTCGGCGATGCCTGCGACAACTGCGTCGCGCTGGCCAACCCGACCCAGGCCGACTGCGACGCCGACCTGCTCGGCGACGCCTGCGAGCTCTCGGCCGGTGCGCCCGACTGCAACGCCAACCAGGTGCCCGACGCCTGCGACATCGCGTCCGGCGCCGTCGACGGCAACCAGGACGGCGTCCCCGACGTGTGCCAGAGCGGCCTGATCGCGGTGTTCTGCTCGGGCGACGGCTCGCTGAGCGACCACACCACGCCCTGCCCCTGCGGCAACAACGGCGCCCCCGGCAACGGTTGCGCGCACAGCTTCAGCGCCGCGGGCGCCAACCTGGCGCTCAGCGGGACCACCAACCCGGACACGATGGTGCTGACCGGCAGCAACATGCCGGCCAGCGCCTTCGGCCTGTACATGCAGCACACCGCGCCGGGCGACGCGGTGTTCCACGACGGCGTGCTGTGCGCCGGCGGCAGCCTGATCCGTCTGCGCGGCCGCAACTCGGTCGCCGGCACGAGCACCTTCCCGAACTCGACCGACACCTTCAACCTGTCGACGCGCGGGCAGGTGACGCCGGGCAGCGCCGTGACGCGCTTCTACGCGGTCTGGTACCGCAACGCGTCGACGACCTTCTGCCCGCCGGCGACGGCCAACGTCTCGAACGGCGCGGTGATCGTCTGGTGAGCGCGCGCCGAGCGTGAACCCTGCGCACGCGGGCGGGCCCGGTCCCGCCCGCGCTGCGTTTCAGCCCTTTTCCGGTGCGGGACGCGCCACGGCGGCGAAGTCCCACACGCCGCGCGGCGCGGGCCGGTGCTCGAAGACCAGCGTCTCGTCGCGCGTCGGATGGCGCAGCTCGAGCCGCACCGCGTGCAGCGCGATCGACGCGTCGGCCAGCGGCTCCGCCGCGCCGTACTTCAGGTCGCCGCACAGCGGGGCGCCGAGACCGCGCGCCGCGCTGCGCAGCTGGTGCGGCCGGCCGGTCAGCGGCTCGAACTCGAGCAGCGTGCGCCGCGGCGCGCGCTCGAGCACGCGCCAGCGCGTGCGCGCCAGCTGCGCGCCGGCGACCTCCGTCGCGTGGCTGCTGACGCGGTTGGCGCGCTCGTCCTTGAGCAGCCACTCCTCCAGCTCGCCCGCCTCGCCCGCCACGCTGCCTGCGCCGACGCCCCAGTACGTCTTGCGCACGCTGCGCTCGCGAAACGCCGCGGAGAGGCGCGCCGCGCCCTTGCTGGTCCGTCCGAAGACCACCACGCCCGCGACCGGCCGGTCGAGCCGGTGCACGACGCCCAGGAACACCTCGCCCGGCTTGGCGAACCGCACGCGCACCCACTCGCGCGCCCGCTCGAGCAGGCTCGCGTCCCCGCTGTCGTCCGGCACGCACGGCCACCCGGCCGGCTTGACCACCGCCAGCACGTGGTTGTCGCAGAACAACACCGCCAGCGCGGCCTCCTCGCGCTCGCCCGCCATCTCAACCGTCCTGCAACCTGCGCGCGAAGCGCGCGCAGAACCCCGCCGGCAAGCGGCGCGTGTCCCCCTGGCCGAGCAGCAGCTCGTCCGCCACGACCGCGCCGTCGCCCAGGTCTTCGAGCAGGTTCCCCAGCGTGCGCGGCGAACACCCGATCGCGTACGTCGACAACACCACCGCGCACGTCTCGCCCAGGATCCCGCGCACCGCCTCGATCAGCGGCGCCATGTGCTCCTCGAACTGCCACACCTCGCCCTTGGGCCCGCGCCCGTAGTGCGGCGGATCGAGCAGCACGACGCCGTAGCGCGACCCGCGCCGCACCTCGCGCCGCGCGAAGGCCAGCGCATCGTCGACGATCAGCCGCAGCGCGTCGTCGGCGAGCCCCGAAGCCAGCGCGTTCTCCCGCGCCCAGCTGACCGAGGTCTTCGAAGCATCGACGTGCGTCACCTCGCAACCCGCGCGCGCCGCGAGCACGCTCGCGACGCCGCTGTACCCGAACAGGTTGAGCAGCCGCGGCCGCGGCCCGAGTCGGGGCAGCAGCCCCGCGACCCAGCGCCAGTTCGTCGCCTGCTCGGGGAACACGCCCAGGTGCTTGAAGGGCGTCGGACGCACGCGGAAGCGCGCGCCGTCGACGCCGAAGTCCCATTCCCCGCGCCGCGCCGCGGCCGAAGCGTGCGGCGCCGCCTCCCAGCGCCCGCCGCGGTCGGACTCGCGCACGAAGACCAGCTCCGCCCTGCCCCACGCGCGCTCGTCCCACGCGCGCTGCCACAAGGCCTGCGGATCGGGCCGGCGCAGCCAGACCGCTCCGAAGCGCTCCAGCTTCTCGCCCCCGCCGCTGTCACCGAGCTCGTAGTCGTCGAGCGCGATCGGCGTGAAGTCCCGCGCCTCCATCCCCGCAGCCTACGTCCCCCCACCCCAATTTTCCCCCGCCCCTCTCCCTATCAAGACCCCGCGCCCGGGCTGGGCGGTCCTCCGCCCAGCCCGGGCGCGGGGTACGCGCTGCGGAGCACGCGCCGAATGCTGTTGCGCTCCTTTCCTTCTCGCTGCCCACCTCCCTGACGGTTCCCTCCCGTCCCGGTGCGTTACCACCGACCGCGCACTCAGCCGCGTACGGAGCCAGGCACGTTTCCGCCCTGCTCGCCGTCCGCGCAGGGGCAAGCAGCGACCTGCCGGCGAGCAGGGCAGAAACGAGCCAGGCACCGTACGCCGGCGACCCGCCTCAACTGTCGCCGTCGAGCAGATTCCCCAACCCGAAGGCCCGGTCGAGCACCGAGCCCTCCTCGCGCCGCGCACCCTTGGCGGCGTTGACGATCCGGTCCGCCAGGCGCGAGAAGGGCAGCGACTGCAGCCACACGCGCCCCGGTCCGCGCAGCGAGGCGAAGAACAGGCCCTCGCCGCCGAACAGGGCCGTCTTGATGTTCCCGACGTACTGGATGTCGAAGTCGACCTCCGGCTGCAGCGCCACGATGCACCCCGTGTCGACGCGCAAGGTCTCCCCCGGCGCCAGGTCGAGCGTGTGCACCGTCCCGCCGGCGTGCACGAAGGCCAGCCCGTCGCCCTCGAGCTTCTGCATGATGAAGCCCTCGCCGCCGAACAACCCGACGCCGATCCGTTTCTGGAACGCGATCCCGACGCTGACGCCGCGCGCCGCGCACAGGAACGAGTCCTTCTGGCAGATCAACTTGCCGCCCAGCTGGCGCAGGTCCATCGGCAGGATCTTCCCGGCGTAGGGCGCCGCGAACGCGACGCGCTCCTTCCCGCTCGCCCCGCCGTGCTGGAACACCGTCATGAACAAGCTCTCGCCGGTCAGCAGCCGCTTGCCCGCGCCCATCAGCTTGTCGAAGAACCCGCCCTGCGCCTGCGCGCCGTCGCCGAACACGGTCTGCATGGCGATCGAGGTCGTCATGTACATCATCGTCCCCGCCTCGGCGACCGCGCACTCGCCCGGGTCGAGCTCGACCTCGACGAACTGCATCTCCTCGCCGTAGATCTTGAAGTCGATCTCGTGCGCGCGCCGGCCCGGCAGGTTCGGCGCCGTCGTCGGCTGCGCCCCCGCCGCGCGCGCCCCGAACTGCGGGAGCGTCGAGAGCGGCGTCCACTCCTTCATCCCCGCCGACCAGCACAGGGTCTCGGCGCTCGCCGTGCCGTTCGCGAGGTGACGCTGCACCTCCTCCGTGCTCAGCGGCCCGACCTGATGCCCGGCGAGCGCGAGATACCAGTTGGCATTCGACATGACAGTCCTCTCCGAAGTCGCCGCGCCGGTCACGCCCGCGCGGCCGGGGTCGCAATCCGATACGCCGTCTCCTTCTCGAGGCGCGCGGCGCTGGCCGCGTCGATCCCGAGATGGTTGGCCAACTGCGCCAGCCACGTGCGCTCGCCGGCGCTGACCTCTTCGTCCGCGCGCACGATGCTGAAGGCGTACACGTAGAGCGCCTCGCGCTGCTTGCGGTCGCTGATGCCGCGCACCAGCTCCGCCACCGGCCGCGGCGCCCCGAGCGCCTGCGGCACGAGGTCCTCGGCCCCGAGTTCGCGCGCCGTGGCGCGGATCCGGCCGTACTCCTCCTCGCCGAACTCCCCGTCGCAGCGCGCCGCCGCCAGGGTCAGGTCGACGATGCGCTGGACCTCGAGCTGGGCCGCCGGGATGGGCGGCGGGGTGCGCGGCGAGCTGCTCGGCAGCGGCGGCGGCAGATCGCCTTCGACCACCGTCCCGGGCGTCACGCGCACCGCGCCCTGCGCCGCCTGCGCGGGGCGCTGGGAACGCCAGCTCTCGTACGCCGCCCAACCGAGCCCGCCGAGCGTCAGCAGGTTCCCGGCGTTCAGGAACGAGCGCGACCCCCCGGTCAGGAAACCCAGGGTCTTGGCGTGCCGCTTGGGTCGCGCATCCAGGGCGGCCGACACCAGCGGTCCGAGCAGCGAGGCGAGGTTCAAGTGGCGGTTCTCACGTGCGGTTCCGAGCGCCGCAGCTTACCCGCGCCGGCCCCGGGCATTCCCGGCCGTGCCCGAAAAAAGCGGGCCCGCCCGGCCCTCGCCGCCGGCCCCGCGCGGGCCGTAGACTCGCGCGGATGGCGAGCCGGCGGAAGTTGCGCGTGGGCAGCGTGCCCTACCTGGTCGGACGGCCGCTCGACCTCGGTCTCGAGCGCGCCGCGGGGATCGAGTACGACCGCCGTGTACCGGCCGAGCTGGTCGACGGCCTGCGCGCCGGCGCGCTCGACGTGGCGCTGGTCTCCTCGATCGAGCTCTTCCGCCGCCCCGGCTACCGCTACCTCGACGGGCTGGGTGTGTGCGGCGCCGGCCCGGTCGCCAGCGTGCAGGTCTTCCTGCGCGCGCCGCTGGCCGAGGTCGACACGCTGGCCCTCGACCCCGCCAGCCGCACCGCCGCGACGCTGGTGCGCGTGCTGCTCGCCGAGCGCGAGCGCCGCTACCTCGAGGTCCCGCCCGGCGGCGACCCGCGCGCCGCCGCGGCCCAGGCCTGGCTGCGCATCGGCGACGCCGCGCTGCGCGAGCACTGGACCGAGCCCGCGCTGCCGGTCTTCAACCCCAGCGCCGAGTGGACGCGCCGCACGGGCCTGCCCTTCGCCTTCGCCGTGTGGGTCGTCGCCCCGGGGGTCGAGATCGCCCCGCACCTCGAGAGCTTCGCCGCGGCGCGCGCGCGCGGCGCGGCCGAACTCGAGAGCCTGGCCCGCGAGGCGGCGCGCGGCTGGCAGCTGCCTTTCGACCCCTGCCGCCGCTACCTGGCCGACGAGTGCCTCTACGAACCCGGCGCGCAGCTGGCCCCCGCGCTGCACGCCTTCCGCGACCGCGCCGCCGCGCTCGGCCTGTGCCAGGCGGCGCTCGCGCCCGCGGCGATCGAGGGCGCCCATGTCTAGGGTGCTCGACACCTCGCGCTGCCCGCACTGCAAGGAGCCGCTCGAGCGGCCGACGCCGCGCGTGTGCCCGAGCTGCGGCGGCTCGCTGCAGAAGCGCTTCCTGGCGCTCGGCTGCCTGACCAGCGCGCCGCCGGTCGTGCTGTTCGTGATCGGCCTCGTGCGCGCCCTGTGCTGAGCGTTGCAATCGCGCGGGCGCGGCTCTAGAACGCCCCTTCGACACACGACGAGGGGAACGACGTGGATCAGCCGAAGACGGGCGCGCGCGCGCCGACCCTGTTCGATGCCGACGCCGGGTCCGAGGACAGCGCCGTGAAGCCAGGCAAGGCCAAACGCGCGGCCCAGCCGGCGCAGCAGCCCGTGGCGGGCCCGGCGGCGACGCCGGCCGCTCCCGTGACGGCCGGGGCCCCGGCGGCGGTCGGCGGGCGCCGCGCGACGGCCCAGGACCTGGCGCAGAAGCAGCGCGAGATCTCGGTCAGCGAGTTCTTCACCAAGAACCGCCACCTGCTCGGCTTCGACTCGCCGCTCAAGGCGCTCTTGACCACGGTCAAGGAGGCGGTCGACAACTCGCTCGACGCCTGCGAGGAGGCCGGCATCCTGCCCGAGATCACGGTCGAGATCTTCAAGACCGGCGAGGACCGCTACCGCGTGGCGGTCGAGGACAACGGGCCGGGCATCGTGCCCGAGCAGATCGGCAAGGTCTTCGGCAAGCTGCTCTACGGCTCGAAGTTCCACAAGTTGTCGCAGACGCGCGGGCAGCAGGGCATCGGGATCTCGGCCGCCGGCATGTACGGCCAGCTGACCACCGGCCTGCCGGTGCGCATCCTGTCGCGCACGAGCAGCAAGGGCCCGGCGCACGAGTACTCGCTGTCGATCGACACCGCGCGCAACAAGCCCGACATCCACGAGTCGCGCACGCTCGACTGGCACCAGGCGCACGGCACGCGCGTCGAGATCGAGATGGAGGCGCGCTACCAGCGCGGCGACAAGTCGGTCGACATGTACTTGAAGCAGACCGCCATCGCCAACCCGCACCTGACGCTGCACTACGCCGACCCGACGGTCGGCAGCGAGGGTGGCGCGCAGAAACTGACCTACGAGCGCGCCACCAAGCACCTCCCGCCCGAGGCGGTCGAGATCAAGCCCCACCCGCACGGCGTCGAGCTCGGCCGGCTGATCGGCATGCTCAAGGAGTCCGAGTCGCGCACGCTCTCCGGGTTCCTGCAGGAGGAGTTCGTGCGCGTCGGCCCCAAGGTGGTCGACGACATCTGCTCGCGCGCCAAGGTCTCGGCCAAGGCGCGCCCGGCGCAGATCGCGCGCGAGGAGGCCTCGGCGCTGCACGCCGCGATCCAGAGCGCCAAGATCATGTCGCCGCCGACCAACTGCCTCTCGCCGATCGGCGAGGAGCTGATCCTGGCCGGGCTGCGCAAGGAGATCGAGGCCGACTTCTACTGCGCCACCACGCGCCCGGCGGCGGTCTACCGCGGCAACCCCTTCCAGATCGAAGCGGGCATCGCCTACGGCAAGCCCGGGGGCGTCGGCCTCGAGCTGACCGTCGAGGGCCGGATCCAGAAGAAGAAGACCGTGGTCCAGACCGAGGACCTGGTCGGCGACGCCGACGAGCCGGTGCGCATCCTGCGCTTCGCCAACCGCGTGCCGCTGCTGTACCAGCAGGGCGGCTGCGCCGTGACGCGCGCGGTGCTCGAGACCAACTGGAAGAACTACGGCCTGCAGCACCCCAAGGGCGGCCTGCCGATCGGCCCCTGCGCGGTCTTCGTGCACATCGCCTCGGTCTGGGTGCCCTTCACCTCCGAGTCCAAGGAGGCGATCGCCAACTACGAGGAGATCGTGGGCGAGATCCAGCTGGCGCTGCGCGAGTGCGGCCGGCGCCTCGGGGCCTACGTGCGCAAGGGCAAGCGCCTGCAGTCGGAGTTCAACAAGCGCTCGTACATCGAGACCTACATCCCCCACATCGGGATCGCGCTCCAGGACATCCTCGACCTGACCGACCCGGAGCGGGACCAGACCGTCCAGACCCTCGACGACGTCCTGCAGCGCAGTCGGAAGGTTTGACCGAACCGCCCCGGCCGGGGCCTCAGGGGGCTCCCGGGGTCCGGGCGAACCGGCGGCCGGGCCGGCCGTGCAAGGCCCGGGCAAGGAATCCGTGGATCCCGGGGGCCCTCCGGTGCGTCCAGGGGCTGGTTCCGGACAGTCCGCTCACGGCCCTTTCCTGAAGAAACCAGAACACATGCACGGGACACCCATTATCCTTTGCATTGGACCGGTGGCTTCGCACTCCCCCTCAGAACGGAAGCCGTCCGGATCCCCACGGGGCAGAGGCCCCGGGTTCTCTGATCAGGAATCCATTCCACTCATCGAAAGAGTCTGAAGATGAAACTCTCTTACCTTGCGCTCTCCGTGTGCGCGCTGTCGTTCTTCGCGACGGCTCAGCAAGCGGATCTCAACCCGACCCCTGCGGCCAAGGGTTCCAACCCGAAGCTCATTCCGCAGACCAAGGGCCAGACCAAGAACGTCGCGGCCAACGTGCCGACCCGCCAAGGCCTGAGCGGCTCGCAGCTGCTCGCGTCGACGGGCACCGACTCTTGCACCACCCCGGACGTCCTGACGGGCACCGGAACCTTCCTCGTCGACACGACGACGTCCACGACGGGCGTCGAAGGTCAGGCGGAAGCGCTGTGCCTCTACTTCGGATCGACCGTGATCGACAACGACGTCTGGTTCACCTGGACGGCTCCGGCCAGCGGCCTGACGATCATCGACCTGTGCCCCTACACCGCGGCGGACTCGAAGATCGCGGTCTACGACGGCAACACCTGCCCGGCGGCTCCGGCGATCGCTTGCGTCGATGACACCTGCGGCTTCACGACGACGATCAGCTTCAACGCCGTCAGCGGCCAAGCCTACACCTTCCAGTTCGGCAGCTTCCCGGCCGCGGCGACCTACGCCACGTCCTTCGACCTGACCCAGCCGGTCGGCCTGCCCGAAGACAGCTGCGCCACGCCGAACGTGCTCGTCGGCCCCGGCCCCTACTCGCACGACTCGACCGGCGCCACGACCGGCGTCGAGGGCCAGACCGAGGCTCCCTGCCTCTTCTTCGGCTCGACCGTCATCGACCAGGACAACTGGTACACGTGGACCTCGGTCACGGGCGGCGTCGCCACCGTGTCCTTCTGCGGCGTGACGGGCTCGGCCGACTCCAAGGTCGCCATCTACCCCGGCACGGGCTGCCCGACGGCCGGCACCGCCATCGCTTGCGATGACGACGCCTGCGTCACCGGCACCTTCGAGTCGACGCTCTCGTTCCCGAGCACGGCCGGCAACACCTACACGATCCAGGCCGGCTCGTTCCCGGGCGCTCCGGGCTACGCGGGCTCGTTCACGATCACCGAGACGCCGATCCTGGCCGAAGACGACTGCTCGACGCCGCTCGGCATCGCGCCGACCGGTCCGTACGCCTACGACAACACGACGGCCACGACCGGTGTCGACGGCCAGAACGAAGCCCTGTGCGCCCCGACGCCGCTGGGCATCAACAACGACCTGTGGTTCACCTGGGCCTCGCCGTTCACCGGCACCGCCCGCATGACCACCTGCACGCTGGCGACGGCCGACACCAAGATCGCGGTCTACCCGGCCGGCGGATGCCCGGTGGTCGGCAGCTCGATCGCCTGCAACGACGACACCTGCGGTCTCCAGTCGGAAGTGACCTGGGCCGCGACGACCGGCACCACCTACCTGCTCCAAGTCGGCAACTGGCCGGGTGGAGCTCCGGCGGCGGGCGCGTTCGACATCACGCAGTTCTTCCCCCTCCCGGAGGACGACTGCTCGACGCCGATCGCGATCGTCGGCCCCGGCCCGCACAACTTCGACAACAGCATTGCGACCAACGGTACGCAGGGCCAGTTCGAAGCCGAGTGCGAGTACTGGGGTCTGACCGGCATCAACCGCGACGTCTGGTACACCTGGACCGCGCCGTCGAGCGGCAAGTTCGACATCAGCACGATGGGTCTGACGACCGTCGACACCAAGATCGCCGTCTATGACGGCGCTGGCTGCCCCGTGACTCCGGCGATCGCCTGTGGCGACGACGCTTGCGGGATCTTCCAGAGCGCGATGACGTTCGTCGCCACCGGCGGCAACCAGTACACGTTCCAGATCGGAACCTACCCGAACGTCGGCGGCGCCGGCGGCCCGGGCCAGTTCACGGTCACGCCGAACACGTACCCGGACGCGGGCTGCTCGCTCGACGACGGCATCGCCAACACCGCCTTCCGCGCGATCGACCCGACCGGGACGATCATCCTGCCGAGCACCGGCTGGATCCAGCGCTACGGCCAACTGACGACCACGACCGGCATCTTCGGTGTCGAAGTGGCCTGGGGTGGCGTCGGTGGTGCGGGCGTCGCGGCGGCCTCGCCGGCCGAGATCGTGCTGCTCGACGACCCGAACGACGACGGTGACCCGTCCGACTGCGTGGTCGTGGAAGTCGTGGCCGTCACGACGGCGAACGAGAACACGAGCGTGCTCAACACGTACCTGTTCGCCACGCCGCACGTCATGACCGGCTACTTCTTCATCGGCGCCGGCCTGGCGCACGGCAACGCGACGTTCCCGGCCGCCGTCGACCGCAACACCTGCGTGATCGACCGTCCGGAGCGCGCGTTCCTGATCGGCGACATCAGCGGCGTGAACAACTGGGCCTCCCTGCCGGCGAACACCACGTTCGTGGGCATGGACGGCTACGACAACTACCTCGGCACCACGTTCCTGCTGCGTGGTCTCTGCCAGGTCAGCCCGGGCACCGAGATGTGCTCGAACAGCACGTTGGGCGTCGACCACACGACGCCCTGCCCGTGCGGCAACGCCGGCACGGACCCGCTGGCCGGCTGCGCCAACAACTCGATCGTCACCACCGGTGCGCGTCTGACGGCGACCGGCATGCGCGAGCTCGACAACCCCAGTGATCCGGGCCAGGTCCTCCTGACCGCGACCGGCACGACGGGTGCGACCTCGTTCACGCTGTTCATCCAGCACGCGATCGCGGGCGACGAAGTGATGCACGACGGTGTGATCTGCACCGCCAACTCCACGCCCGGTCACCTGATCCGTCTCCGCGGCCGGAACGCCGGTCCGGGACAGGGTCAGCCCAACAACCAGGCGATCTTCCCCAACAACCTGTTCGCGAACGACTCGACGCTCACGCTGCACAGCCGCGGTGGTGTCGTGGTCGGCAGCGGCGCGACCCGCTACTACGCGGCCTTCTACCGCGCCGCCTCCCCGACGTTCTGCCCGCCCGCCACGGCCAACGTGACGAACGGCGTGACGATCGTCTGGTGATCGCGACGAGCTCCGGGTGCGCCTGGCGCATCCGGAACTGATCCCCGCGGGGTCGGTGGTTTCGACCACCGGCCCCGCGGTCTTTTTGGCGCTCCTCGCGCGCTCGACGCTTGCTCCCCGACGCCGGATCCTCTACGTAGGCGGGCCACCCCCAGCTGGCGAGCACCAACATGGCGAAGAAGAAGGACGACGCGGCGAAGCAGGCCCCCTACAGCCTGACCGAGCTCGACAAGAAGACGCTCAAGCTGATCGAGAACACGGCGATCAAGGTGCGCTCGAAGATCCTGGCGCGCAACCTGCCCGAGATGCGCTTCCCGACGCGCTCCTTGTCCAACGTCAAGTACGACGCCAAGGTCGGCTACTTCGAACTGGGGCGTGGCACGACCGGCCGCACGCTGACCGTCAACACGGTCAAGAACTTCGCCCAGACGCTGCGGCTGATGTCGATCAGCAAGGAGATGGTCGAGGGCAACGACCACGCGACCAAGCGCGAGGCCTACTACGTCTCGAAGAACTGGGGCGAGTGCAAGTTCAACGACCAGCCCGAGTCGGACGCGGTGATGGACGACATCGAGGCGCTGGCCAGCCTCGACGGCCTGACGCGCGAGCAGCTGCGCTACCGGCCCGAGGAGCACGGCGGTGCGGTGGCGGGCGAGCTGGTGGTGGTCGACCGCGACCGCGAGACCGGGGCCCCGATCGAGATCGACTGCACGCGCCTGGGTTCGGGCTCCTACTCGATCCCCTCCGACGTCGAGCGCCTGCAGTTCAAGACCGCGGCCAAGTTCGTGCTCGCCATCGAGACCGGCGGCATGTACGAGCGGCTCAACGAGCACAAGTTCTGGAAGAAGGAGCACTGCATCCTGATCTCGACCTCGGGCGTGCCCTCGCGCGCCTGCCGGCGCTTCATCCGCCGCCTGTCGGACGAGAAGAACATCCCGGTCTACGCCTTCGTCGACTGCGACCCCTACGGCATCGCCAACATCTACCGCACGCTCAAGGTCGGCTCGGGCAACGCGGCGCACATCAACCAGTTCTTCTGCGTGCCGCGCGCGCAGTACCTGGGCCTGACGCCGCAGGACATCCTGGACTTCAAGCTCGAGGACGCCACGCACCCGCTGCAGGAGGTCGACGTCAAGCGCGCCAAGGACGCGCTCAAGAACGACCCCTTCTTCCAGGCCCACAAGCCCTGGCAGAAGGCGCTCGAGCAGATGCTCAAGATGGGCGTGCGCGCCGAGCAGCAGGCGCTGGCGAAGTGGGGCCTGAACTTCGTGATCGAGCAGTACCTGCCGAAGAAGCTCGCGAACCGGAAGGGCTTCCTGCCCTAGCGCCCGCGGCTCAGCGCGCCGCGAGCAGCTCGGTCGCGCGCGCCTCGGCTTTGCGGGCCGGCTTGACGCTCTCGGCCGGGTGGCCATTCTTGGCGGCGGCCTGCTTGACGCCCTTGGCCGCCTTGCGTGCGCGGCGGGCGAGCTTCTCGGCCTTGCGCGCCGCTTCCTTCTCGGCCTTGCGCGCGGCCTTGGCGGCCTTCTCGGCGCGCTGGCCGTCGAGGCCCAGCAGGCGTTCGATCTGCTGCTCGTGCAGCACGTCGTGGCCGGCGTACATCGTCAGCATGCGCTCGACCGACTCGGGCCCGCGCTCGGCGTGCAGCCCGGTGCGCGCCAGGGCGCCCTCGGGCAGGCGCTCGAGCAGCGCGACGTTGAGCGCGCGCATGCTGGCGAAGGCCTGGAAGAGCTCCGCGGTGTCGACCTTGTCGATGCCCAGGCGTTCGACGAACAGGTCCTGGTCGTAGCTGGGGATCGGCGGGTTGTCCATCGCCGCCGCGAAGCGCATGCGGCCGCCCAGGATCACCTCGCCGTCGGCGAGGTGCGCGACCACTTCCTTGATCGACCACTTGCCGGGCGCGGGCCGCTTGGCGAGCACCTTCTCGCGCTGGCCCTTGAGCAGCTTCTTGAGCCGCTTGGGCGCCTTGCGCAGCGTCTGGAGCGGATCGCGGCCGCCGAGGGCGGCCAGGTAACGGTCGGGGTCGACGGGTCCGGGGGTCGGCGTGCTCATGGTGCGGTTCCTCTCGAGGGGCCGCGCATTCTAGCGCCCGGCGGCGCCGCGAGCAGCGACGCGCCGCAGCGCCGGCGAAAACCGGGCCGCGGGCCGCGGGCGCGTCTTCACAAGGAGCGCGTGTGCTGGTCGATCACGCGCTCGAGCGCGCGCTCGCACACGCGGCAGAAGTGCTTTGGGTTGCGCGTGAACATGATGCAGTCGACCTCCGGCCGGTAGAGCCCCTTGGCCGAGTACATCGAGCCCTCGAAGGCCCCCACCTTCCCGGCGTGCGGCTCGGCGAGCAGGCGCGGCGCGGTCTGCGCGCCGATCTCGCGCATCAGCGCCTCGTTCTCCTCCTCGCTCGCCTGGCGCTCGATCGCCTGCTTGCGCTTGGCCTGGTAGGCGAGGTCGAGCGCGTCGTGGCCGGCCTGGTCCCAGGGCGTCGGCAGCGGCGTGCCCGCGGCGACCAGATCGCCCCACTTGAGCCGCGCGGGGTCGAGCAGCGCCGTCGCGTTCGGCTCCCAGGGCTCGACGCCCGGCGGCGTGAAGTCCTCGTAGGCCACCTGCGAGCTGTAGTACTCGTCGGCCAGGCCGGCGAAGGAGTGGCCGAACTCGTGCACGAAGACGTAGGGCGCCGGCTCCGTGTCGCTCGCCACCGTGGCCCACAGGTTGTAGATCCCGCCCCCGCCGTACTTGCGCTCGTTGAACAGCAGGATCAGCGTGTCGTACGGCACCTGCGCGGCGGCGTCGCGCAGCGCGCGATCGGAATAGGTCAGCACGTAGCGGTCGCTGTCGAAGGCGTTGAACGACAGGTCGAAGGCCGAGTCGCGCCAGACGCCCTTGCGCGGGTTCGAGATGCCGCTCTCGGGCGCGTCGACGAACAGGAGCCGCGCGTTGAAGTCCTGCTGGCGGCGCCGGAAGGGCTCGGTGTCGAACAGCACGCCGAGCAGCTGGCGCGCGTCGGATTCGAACTTGCCGCGCTCCCCCGCCGTGTAGCCGTCGGCGACGACCAGCAGGTCGACCTTGGCGCGCGGCGGGCCGTTCTCGAAGATCGCCAGCACCGCGCCGCGCGGCGCGATCGTGGAGCGGTCGACGAAGCGGCTGGCGGGGTCGAGCTCGCCGCTCCACAGCTCCTTGAAGCGGCCGTCGTCGCCGCGCTTCTCGAGCGCCACGCGCACGGGCTGGCGCGGCTCGGGAAAGCGCTGCGACTCCTCGAAGCTCCTCCAGCCGGTCTTGGCCTCGCCGGTCGTCTCCCACTCGCCGTAGATGCTGCAGAAGCCGCGCGAGAAGAGCAGCGTGTCGCTGGCGCGGTCGCGCACCTGGAAGCGGTACTTGCCCTGGTCCAGGTCGTCGGTCAGGCCGGCCTGCGCGCCGGGCCAGGCGCCCTCGAGGCGCCAGGCGTGCGGCGCGAGCTGTTCCTGCTGCTGCGTGCCGGTGTGGAGGTAGTCGAAGCGCAGCGCGCGCCCGGTGAACCAGCGCGCGAACTCGCCGTCCGGCGGACCCGGGTCCAGCGGCGCGGGGGTCGTGGTCGAAGGCCCCGCGCACGCGGCGCACAGGACGAGCAGCAAGGGGAGCGAGCGCATGGTCGCGGCGAGGCTACTGCCGTCGCCCGGCCGCGACCATCCCCGCGCGGGGTCAGCGAGGTGAAGGCTTGGTTTCGGCCGCCGGCGCGGCGTGCTCGATGGCCTGCCGGGCGGCGGCGTCGCGCGCCTGGACTTCGGCCTCGGCCCGCACGGCCTGGTGGCGCGCCTCGAGCGCGGCGCTCTGGCGCGCACCGAGCACGAAGAAGCCGCCGACCAAGGCCACGCAGCCGAGCATCGTCAGCCCGAGCAGCACGGCTCCGACCACGATCCAGGTCGAGGTGGAGCTCGAGCGGCGCGGCGCCTCGGGCGTGATCGGCGAGAGCGGGACGTTGGGCAGGGGTTGGGCGTTCATGTCCAGGACAGACGGAAGGGCGGGACGGGGTTACAGGCGCTCAGCGCGGGCCGATCGACCTGGGCGGCTGGGGCGGCGCGATCAGCGCGGCGAGCTGCATCAGGTAGCGCTGCTCCCCGCGCAGGGCCTCGGGACCGAGTTCGATCCGCACGTTGCCGCGCAGGATCGTGCAGCTCGGCTGCGGGCCGCGCTCGAGCGTGACCGTCCACGGCTGGGCCCCGAAAACTGGCCGCGAGCCGAAGTCGCTGAGCTTGACCAGGAACTCCGGCGCCACCTCGTGCGGCCCGTGGCCGGCCTGGGGAGCCGCCGACGCCGCGGGGAGTTCCGGCAGCTCGTCCGCGCGGATCGACCAGGTCAGCACGCCCGTGTCGTCGGCGACGACGCTGTAGCCCGGGCCGCTGAACGAGTAGCCCGACAGCACGCGCTGCGCGCCCGTGCCCTGGTACAGCAGACCGGCGCCGTCCGCGGTCGCCAGCGTCGCGAGCAGGCGCTGCTGCAGCCCCAGGACGCGCTCGTCGACCTCGATGCGGAAGCGCAGCGTCCGGCCCTCCGAGTCGAGGTCGAGCAGCTTCGGCGTGGCGCGCGCCAGGTTCATGTGCCACCCGAGGTCGAGCAGCGCGTCGCCGAGGTCCATCTGGTGCTCCTGCCAACCCAGGCGCTGCGCCCGCGCGCGGTCGATCCGCGGCGCGGGTCCGGCCTGTTCGACGTCGCGCGCGCGCACCGCGCGGCCCTCGGCCCGCAGGCTGGAGGCCGCCTCCTTCGCGCGCACGGCCTCGAGGTTGGCCGTCTGCTCGGCCATGCGCCGCGCCTCGTGCGCCCCGTCGAGCCGCGCGCCGAGGAACAGGAACAGGCTCAGCGCGCCGAGGACGCCCAGGCAGCCCAGGCCGCCGAGCACGCCCAGCGCGATCTTCCAGCCGCGTCCGGACGAGCGCACGGCCGGCGCGGGCGTGCTGGCGATGCGCTGCACGTCGGTGCGCACCTCGCTCGCGTGCTGGTAGCGCCGCTCGGGCTCCTTGGCCAAGGTCTTCATCACCACCGGATCGACGCGCGCGTCGAGCGGCCCGAACTTCGAGGGCAGCTGGAACGCGCCGATCGGCAGCTCGCCCGTCAAGAGCTCGTAGAACACCACCCCGACGGCGTAGATGTCCGCGCGGTGGTCGACCGACAGCGGTCGCTCCCACTGCTCCGGCGCCATGTAGCGCGGCGTGCCGACGATCTGCCCCGTCTCCGTCAGACACCCCGTGCGCGGCTCCTGCCCCAGGAGCTTGGCGAGCCCGAAGTCGAGGATGCGCACCCGCCCGCGCCGATCGACCAGGATGTTCTCGGGCTTGACGTCGCGGTGCACCACGCCGCGGTCGTGCGCCGCCTGCAGCGCATCGCAGACCTGCCCGACGATCCCCAGCGCCGTGCGCGCATCGACCTCGCGCGCGCGGATCATCTGGCGCAGCGAGACCCCCTCGACGTGCTCCATCAACAGGAAGTAGTGCGGCCCCGCGCGCCCGCTGTCGTAGATCGCGACGATGTTCTCGTGCGCCAGCGAGGCCAGGGTGCGCGCCTCGCGCTCGAAGCGCTCTCCGAACGAAGGACTCGCCACCGCGTCGAGCCCCAGGATCTTCAGCGCCGCCGGCCGCTCGAGCCGCTTCTGCCGCACCCGGTACACCGCCCCCATCCCCCCCTGCCCGATCAACGCCTGCAGCTCGAGGTCCGGGAAGTGCGGCGCGAGTTCCTCGATCGACGGCGGCGGCGGGCGCTGCGGCTCGACCGGCTCCGCCGGCTCGCCCAAGCCCGCGACCAGCAGGCAGCCGGCGCACAAGCCCTGCACCGCCTCCTCCGCGGAGATCCCGGCACCGCAACGCGGACAGCTCCTGATTTCGCTCATGGCCACCTCGCCCCCCTCAGACGGAGCGCGGCGTCCAGGTTACGCCCTTCCCCGCCCCGCGCCCTTCGAGGGCCCGCGCCGGGGCGCCGGCGCGCACCCCCTCACTTCAAGAACCGGATCGAGACGGGGTAGCGGTAGTACTCGCCATTGTTGGCCGCGACCGCAGCGAGGACGAGGCAGACCAGGGCCCCGATGCCGATCCCGATCAGCAGGAAGAACCCCACGAAGATCAGCATCAGCGGGATGCAGATCAACTGCGCGAGCACCACCGTGATCAGGAAGTTCAGCGCCTCCTTCCCGTGGTGATCGACGAACTTCGACTGCCCGCGCTTGACCAGCCAGAGGATCAGCGGGCCGACGAAATGCGCGACGATCGCCAGCAGGTGCACGAGCATGCCGAGCAGGCGTTCGTCGCTGGTCGGCGCCACCTGGGAAGCGGGCAGGGGTTGCAAGCCGTTCATGCGCCCCAGACTGTAGCTTCGCCCGTCCTCAGCTTCGCGGGCGGGCGGCCAAGGCCGCGAACAGCGCCCGGATCTCGTCCTCGACCTCGGCCGGACTCTCGACCGTGTCGCCGATCACCCCGCGCAGCGACTCGCGGTAGCGCTGCCGCAGGCGCGTGCCCGCGACCTTGAGCGCCCCGGGGGTCAGCCCGGCCTGCGCCGCCAGCGCCTCGACACCGGCCAGTTCCTCGCCCTGCAGCACGGGCTTCAACAGCTCGAACAGCTCGCCCTTGCCCGCCGCGGCGTACTCGGCGCGCACGCGCTGGACGGCGCGGGCCAGCAGCGCACGGGCCCACTGGCGCTCGTAGGCCTGCTCCGGGCTCAACTCGCCCTGCGTCGCCAGGCCCAGCTCCCGGTCCGCGCGCTCGGGATCGATCGCGATCAGCGTCCGCCCGCCCCCGCGCTTGAGCGCCGCGTCGTGCTCGCGCTCGTGCGACAGGTGATGGCGCAGCGCGGCCAGCATGAAGGCCCGGAAGCGCCCGCGCTCCGGAGCGAGGTCGCCGAGGTCGCGCTTCTCGAGCAGGCGCGCGCAGAAGCCCTGCACCGTGTCCGCCGCGCGCTCGGGATCCAGTCCCTGGCCCCGCAGGTACGCGTACAACGGCGACCAGTACAACTCGCACAACTCTCCCAGCGCCGCGCGCGCCGCCGGCGTGTCGTCCAGGCGCGCCGAACGCACCAGGCTCCAGCGCGTGCTCAGGAACCCGTGGTCCGACCCGCCGGCCGCGCCGCCCGCGCCAGGGCCCACGCGACGCAGCCTGTCACCGTCCGGCGCGCACGGTGCGCGCGGCGGACGGCGGCACGAGGAAGAAGCGCCCGACCGCGACCTCGAACTTCTCGCCACCCGGTCGCTCGAAGGTGTAGCTGCCCTCCATCGTCCCCCAGCGCGTGCGCAGCGGACAGCCGGAGTCGTAGCGGAACTCCTCGCCCGGGGCGAGGTCCGGGTGCTTCCCGACCACGCCCGGGCCGCGCACGTCCTGGCGGTTGTTGTCCGCGTCGAGGATGATCCAGTGCCGCGTCAACAGCTTGGCGCGCTCGCTGCCCTCGTTCTTGATCCGGATCGTGTAGGCGTACACGAACTGGCGCTGCTCGGGGTCCGACTGGTCCGGCAGGTAGCGCGCCTCCGCGCGCACGCAGATGCCCGCGGTCGAGGTCTCGGATCCGGCAGCTCGGGTCATGATGGGAGGGCGCGCAGGGGCGGTGTACACCCTACAATAGGAAATCGCACGCGCAGGCGGCAAGCTGATCCCATGCTCGACCCCCGAGAAGCCACGATCCTGGCCGAAGGCGGCCACGCCTCGCTGCGCGAGATCCAGGCCCAGCTGACGCGCGCCGGCATCGCCAGCGAGATCGTCCGCCCGCCGCCCGAGAAGTGCAGTTCCTGAGGCACGACCCTGTGGCTCGCGGTCGCGAGCACGGATCGGGAGCGCTCGGTCGCGGTCATGGAGCACAACTGGACCGAGCAGTTCGACGCCGCCGGCCGGCGCGCGGTCTCCAGCGTGGTCGACCTCGACGCCCCGACGCGCACCTGCCCGGCGTGCGAGACGAACTACGCGGCCGGGCCGGTCAAATGCCCCGGCTGCGGCCTGTTCCTCGGCGGCTGAGCGCGAAGCGGCTCAGCTGACGCGCTCTTTGTACTCGAGCGTCTCGGAGTCGATGCGCACCTTGTCGCCGACGCCGACGATCATGCCGACGCGCACCTTGATGCCGTTGTCGAGCATCGCGTCCTTGAGCCCGGTCTGCCCCGAGCCCTTCATGAACGGCGAGGTCTCGACCACCGTCGCGACCACCGACGGCGGCAGCTCGATCGCCACCAGCTTGCCGTCGATCAACAGCCCCTTGTAGCGCTCGACCTTCCACTTGAGCTGGTCCTCGACCGCCGGCGCCGGGCAGCGGTACTCCTCGCCGGCGGGCGTGTAGAAGACCTCGTCCTCGCCCTCGCGGTAGCTGTGCTCGAGCTCGATGTTCTCGCTCTCCAGCACGTCGTACTTGTCGTCGCCCTGCGCCGTGATCTCGTGGATCCGGCCGCTGAGCAGGTCCTTGAGCCGCATCTGCACCCGGCTGCGCCGGTCGCTCTTCCAGATGTTCCAGTGGATGACGGTGCAGATCCGACCCTGGTGGCTCACCAGGACGTTCCTTCTGAGGCTCAGGGCGTCGACTTGCATGGGGCTCTCGTGCGGTGGGAGGGGCGAGGAGCATAGGGATCGGCCGCGCGCGCGTCATCCACGAGGGCCGGCTTCCGCCCGGAAAGCCTTTCCCAGGCTTCGAACGCGCGCTGCCCCGCGGCGGGCGGCCCGCGGGTGACGCGCCGCCCCCCGCGTGAGTCCGCCCCCGGCGAGACTCCGCCCCCCTCGTGAGCCCGGGGTACGCTTCGATGTTCGACGGGCCGAGCGATGGGAACGGCCCGCGACGCATGGGGGATGCGTCCGTTGATCCAAGGGGAACTTGCCGTACCGGCCCGCGGGCCTTCGTTCGAAGAGCTGTGCTCGCGCATGGAGCTCGATTTCGAGCTGGCGCGCGCCGAGGGCGCACCCGCCGGGCTGCTGTGCCTGCGCATCGAACGGCTGCAGCGCTTCGAAGGCGCGCGCCGCTCGGCCGTGCTGGCCGCCCTGGCGCAGCTCGTCACGCGCCGCGCCGCGGGCCTCTCGCTGCACCTCGCGCTGCGCGGCGAGGAACTCCTGGCCTTCGGCCGCGGCCTCGACGCGCCGACGCTCGACCGCCTGGCGAAGGAACTGGTCCTGGAAGCGCGCAAGCTCGAGCCCGCGGGCGAGCCGCAGCCGCTGCGCCTGAGCCTGTCGGCCGGCTACGCCGCGACGCGCGCCGGCCTCGACCTGTGGTTCGAGACGCTGGACGCCGTGGCGCGCGAAGGCGCCGAGGTCGCCAGCGCGCAGGGCGGCGAATGCGCGGTGCACAGCGAGCTCTACGAGCTGACGCAGCGCCGCATCGAACGCACGCGCGGCGCGCGCGCACCGCTGGCGCGCAAGCCGTCCGCACCCGCCGAGAGTGCGCCGGCCGTCGCGCCGGCCTCGACGCAGGCCCACGCACCGCAGGCCGCGACGCCCGGCGTGCGCGCCGCGGCGCACGGCGCGACGGTCGTCCATGCTGCGCCGGTCGCGCCGGTGATCGCCGGGGCGACGAGCGGCATCGACCTCGGCGCGATCGAGGCGCGCGTCGCCGAGCTCGCGCGCGCCGCCTTCGAACGCGCGCTCGACGAGCAGGCTCAGCGCTTCCGCGGCGAGATGGAGCTCTACGAGCGGCGCCTCGCCAAGCTGCAGAAGGCGCTCTCCGAGAGCGAGCAGGAGAAGCAGGCGCTGGTGCAGCGCGGCCCGCTCGACGGCGGCCTCGCCTCGACCTTCCGTGAAGTCCAGGGCCTGTCGAGCGCCGAGCGCGACTACGCGCTCAAGCTCGGCCTGCTGCAGCAGATCGCCGCCGCCAACCTCGACCTCAACGAGCGCCTCAAGCGCAGCGCCTGACCGCCGGCGCGTGAGTACGGTGCCACGTGAGTACGGTGCCAGGACAATTCTTAACCTGATCCGCCCGCGGCGCGTCGGCGCCGCGGGCGGATCAGGTTAAGAATTGTCCTGGCACCGTACTCACGTGGCACCGTACTCACGCGCCGGCGGTCACGGTCGCGCGAGGCGCAGGGTCGGGTCGCCGAAGAGCTGGAACTTCATGCCCTGGAAGAAGCGGCTCGGCGGGTACCAGCCGGCGTCGGGCACCAGCTCCGCCAGCTGCTCGGCGCGCGCGAAATGCGCCAGCGCGGCTTGCCAGGCTTCGCCCAGCGTCGTGCCCGGCGCGGCCGCCAGCGCGCGCGTCAGGCCCTCGGCCAGCGTCACGGCGCAGGGTTGGGCGCCGGTGCTGCAGCCGATGTAGGCCAGCGCGCCGCCGCGCGGCGCGAGCAGCAGCAGCTCGCCGAGTCCCGCGCTGTCGTAGCGGCCGGGCTGCAACCAGTGCGGCGGCGGCGGCGGTGCCGCGAAGACCTCGCCGGCGTTCGTGCCGCGGTGCGGCACGCCGTGCTCGTCGAGGTAGGCCTCGTAGGGCGGCTCGCACACGAAGCGATTCGTCGAGCATCCGACCGAGACGAACACGCCGCCCGCGAGCTCCCCCAGCGCGCCGAACTGCGCCGGCCCGAGGCAACCGTGCCAGCCGTCCGGTGCGCCGTGGCCGAGGTGCAGCGCCAGCTGCGCGCCGCGCTGCAGGCCGGCCAGCACGCTGGCCGGGTTGGGCTCGGCCTGCGCGCCCGCCGCCGCGGGGCCGTAGAACTGGCGCTCGACCGCGAAGCCGCCGCGCTCCAGCGCCTGGGCCAGCTCCCCGAGGCGCGCGCGCTCGTCGACCCAGCCGTCGGCGTGCACGAGGAGCGCGCGCGGCGCGTGCTCGACCGGCTGCCAGGCGAGCGTCTTGGCCAGCACGGCGGCCAGCTCCTCCGCGCTCGACACGGGCCAGCGGCCCAAGGCCAATTCGGGCGCGTAGGAGACGCGGTCGAAGTCGATGCGCGTGTCCTTGGTGCACTCGCCGCGCACCTCGCCGAAGTAGCGCGCGTGGAAGCCCTCGCGCTCCGCGTTCCAGTCGTCGAAGGAGCCGTCGCTCTCGGCCAGGTCGGCGTAGTACAGGTCGCTGGCGTAGAAGGCGTAGTTCGCCGCCGCCGCCGTGCAGCGGTCGAGCACCATGAAGCGCACGGGGAAGGTGTCGGCGTCGCCGACGAGCAACGCGAAGCGCGCGCCGCGCTCGCGCCACGCCCGGTGCAGCCAGCGCTTGATGCGCTCGGGCGGGTCGTCGCCGGCTTCGGTCGCCAGGAGGTCCTCGAGCGCCGCGAACTCGACCGTGTGCGTGCTCGCGCGCGCCGCGAGGTAGGGCGCCAGGAGCTCGCTCCAGGCCGCCGGGGCGAGCACGACCAGTCGCGGCGGCGCGTCCTCGCGCCCGGCGAGCAGGCCGGCGGCGAGCAGGGCGAAGGAGCTCAGCATCCCGACAGGCTACGTCGCGGTCCGTTGACGCGCGAGGCGCGCGCGCCGCGCACGCTTGTGCCGCGCCGCGCGATCGTGGAGAACCTGCGCCATGCCCCAGGGCAGGGACGCGCATCCCACGACCACCGGGAGACCGGCACGGCGAGCGGCGAGCTGGAGCGCCTTCCTGCTCGCCTGCGCGGCGCTGGTCGGAATCGAGCTCCTGCTGCGCCGCGCCGGCGGGCCGCCGGCCGCGCGTCCGGCTGACGCACCCGCGGGCGAGTTCTCGGCCGAGCGCGCGGCGCGCAGCCTGGCGCGCGTGCTGCGCGGCCCCGAAGGTGCCGGCGGTGTCGGCGGTGTCGGCGGTCTCGGCAGCCCCGGCAGCGGCGCCCGGCCGCGCCCGATCGGCAGCGTCGAGCACAGCGCCGTGCTCGATCGCCTGCTGGTCGAGCTGCGCGCGCTGGGCCTCGCGCCGCGCGTCGAGGAACACCTCGTCGCGCGCGGCGCGACGCTGGCGCGCGTGCGCAACGTGGTCGTCGCGCTCGACGACGCGGCGCGCGATCCCGCGGCCCTGGCGCCCGGCTCGGCGCTGCTCTTGTGCGCGCACTACGATTCCGTCGCCGCCGGCCCGGGCGTCGGCGACGACGGAGCGGGCGTCGCGGTGCTGCTGGAGCTCGCCCGCGCGCTGCGCGCCGCGCCGGCGGCAGCGCGGGTCGACGCTCCGCCGGTGCTGCTCTTGTTCGACGACGGCGAGGAAGCCGGGCTGCTCGGCGCCCTGGGTTTCGTCGAGCAGAGCGCCTTCCGCCACGCGGTCGGCCTGGTGCTCAACCTCGAGGCGCGCGGCACCGGCGGCGCGAGCCGGTTGTTCGAGACCTCGCCGGGCAACGCCGGGCTGATCGAGTTCTACGCGCGCTGCGCGCCGCACCCCTCGACCAGCTCGGTCTCGTACGAGGTCTACCAGCGCCTGCCCAACGACACCGACCTGACCGTCTTCAAGGCCGCCGGCTACGCGGGCCTCAACTTCGCCTTCGTCGGCGGCGGCCGGCGCTACCACACGCCGCTCGACGACGAGGCGCACCTCGAGCTCGGCACGCTGCAGCAGCACGGCGCGAACGCGCTGGCCCTGGTGCGCGGCCTCGACCGCGCCGGCCTGGCGGCGCTGCGCCGGCCCGCGGGCGAGGTGCGCGCCGACGACGCGGTCTTCGCCGACCTCGCGGGCCTGAGCGTGCTGCGCTACCCGGCGCGACACGCGCTGGCCTTCGCGCTGGCGCCCTGGATCCTGGCGCTCGCGCTGGGCGCGCTGGCGCGCCGCCGCGGGCTGTGGAGCTGGGGGCCGGGGCTGCGCACGCTGGCGGCGCTGTGCGCGGCGCCGCTGGGCGCGGCCGCGCTCGCCTGGTGCGCCGACCTGGTCGTCGCGGCGGCGCACCCCGGTCCCTACCCCTGGCCCGCGGCAGCGCTCGCCGCGCGCGTCCTGTTCGCCGCGCTGGTCTTCGCGGCGCTGATCGCGGCGCGCGCCCTGGCCGGCCCCGGGCTCGCGGCCGGCGCCTGGCTGGGTGCCTGCGCGCTGTTGCAGTCGACGGCGGGGCTCGCCCTGGCGGTGTGGATCCCCGGCGCGAGCTACGTGTTCGTCGTGCCGGCGCTGGTCAGCGTCCTGGCGGCCCTGGCGCTGGTGCAGTCCACCGCAGGACCGCGCGCCGGTGCTGTGTGGTGCAGCGTGGCCGCCGCGGCGCAGCTGGTCCTGACCGTGCCGCTGGCGCAGGGCCTCGAGGAGACCTTCGAGTTCCACACGCGCGGCACGCCGGCGATCGCCGGCCTCGCGGCGCTCGGCCTGCTCGCCGCGCTGCCGCTGGCGGGCGTCCTCGGCGGCGCGACGCGGCGCGCGCTCGCGCTGGCCGCCGGTCTGGCGCTGGCCGCCGCGCTGGTGGCGCTCGGCGTCGTGTGCGCGACGCCGGCCCGCTCGCCGCACGAGCCGCATCCGATCGCGCTGGCGCTGGTGCAGCACGCCGGCGCCGGCCGCGCGCGCCTCGCGGTCCGGCGGCTGGGCCTGCCGGCGGAGGAGCTCGGCGCGCTGCGGCCCGCGGAGATCGCGCCGCAGGGCGCGCGCGCGAGCTGGTACGCGCGCCTGCGCGAGTTCGAGTTCGTGCGCCACATCGAGCGCGCGCCGCCGGCCGCGCTGGGCTGGGAGCTGCTCGCGAGCAGCGCGAGCGGCGAGCGCCGGCAGCTGACGGTCGCGCTGCGCATCCCGGACACGCGGCGCGCGGCCGTGCTGCAGCTGCCCGAGGGGGCCCGGCTGGCGGCGGTCGAGGACGGCGGCGAGCGCAGCGAGCTCGGCTGGCAGGGGCCGCGCGCCGTGCAGTTCCTCGGCCTGCGCGGCCGCACGCTGCGGCTGGAGTTCGACCTGCCGCGCGAGCCGCGCACGGTCGAGCTGCTCGGCATCGCCGAGCGGCCGTCGGAGGCGCTCGAGGCCGCGGCGCGCGAGCGCCCGGCGGGCCTGGAACCGCTGGGCGAGGGCCTGGCCGAGGTCGTGATCCAGGACGTCGAGCTGTAGCCGGGCCGCGTCAGCGCGGCGGCGGCGCGGCGGCCGGCGCGTGGCGCGCGGCGGCGCGCGCGAGTTCCTCGACCAGCTCGCGCACCAGTGCGGGGGGCTCGCCGAGCACGGCGCTGCGGCGCGGATCGCGCGGGCCGCGCCAGGTCAGCCAGCCGCGCGGCACCTGGCCCGCGCGCGGCGCGGGCGCGCGCGCGTCGCTCGACTGCAGCGCGTGCACGCGGGCGAGCAGCGTCTCCCACTCCTCCATCGTCGCCAGCACAGCGCGCGGCCCGGCGCCGAAGTCGAGCTCCAACCGGCCGTCGGCGAACAACGCGGCGCGCCGCAGGGCGCCGGGCTCGACCGGCGCTTCGCTGCGGAACTCCGCCAGCTGCGCGGGCGAGACCAGCTCGACCGTGCGCCCCGCGGGCTGGCGCAGCGCCGGATCGCGGCGCGCGTCGCCCTCGTTGGTCTCGCTGCCGCACAGCTCGACCTGGTAGGTGCCCGGCGGCAGGCCGCGCACGCGCGCGGTCCACAGGTGGCGCTCGATCGCCGCGGCGGCGGCGGCCTTGGGCGGCACGGCGCGCGGCACGAGCACGAGCTTCTGGTGCGTGCGCGGATCGCCGACCAGCTCGAAGCCGATGAAGCGGTAGCCGGCGCTCGGCGAGTGACCGTGGCCCTCGATCTCGAAGGTGCCCCCGGCGTAGGCCAGCGAGGGGAACTCGACCTCGTCGACGGCGGTCAGGTGCGTCGCGGGCCGCACGAGTTCCGGCACCGGCGGGTGGACTTCGATCGGCAGGCCCGCGGCCGGGTCGTGGTGCACGAAGGCCGTGCCGCGGTCGAGGTCGAGCGTGCGCACCAGGCCGTCGAGGCCGAGCAGGTCGAAGGACCAGCGCACGTTGAGGCCGTCGGGGTTGGGCCGCCAGCGCGTGCTCGCGGCCCAGGCGATCCAGGGCTGGTCCTCGGAGACGGCCAGCGCGAGGTCCTCGGCCTGCAGCGCTGCGGCGGGCGAGCCCTTGACCACCGCGCGCACGACCGCGCCGCGCGCGGGGCGCTCGACGATGCGCACGAAGGCCGCCCCGTCGTCGGTCAGGAAGGCGCGCCACAGCGCGTCGGGCGCGAGATCGTGCGCCAAGGCGCCGGTCCAGAAGCGCGCCGGCTCGCGGCCCTCGCGCAGTTCGCGCACGACGAGCTCGAGCTTCTCGCCCGGCGCGGGTTGCGCGCCGCGGGCGGCGAGCTCGGCCTCGTAGCGGCCGGAGTCCGAGCGCACGACCTGCGTCCAGCGCGCCGCGGGCGCCTGCGCGAAGAGCGCGGCGCACGCGAGCGAGAGTCCCGAGGCGTAGATCACCGGCTCACCATGGCTCCGAGCCTGCCCGGCGGCGGCGCCGGACGCACCGGATTTCCCGGCGCGACGAAAAAAAAGTCGGCGGCGCGCGCGAGCCGGCGCAGTCGATCCTCGACGGCGCCGGGGCGTGCGGTGCCGCTCGACTCGTGCCTGCGGCCACCGTGGAGCCTGTGCGGCCGCGCACGGCACGCGCCGCACCGGCCGTGCCGCGCCGGCAAGCGGCTTCGCGCGCGGCGTGCACGAGCCGCGTGTCGCGCGCACCGCACACCGAACGCACGCCGCCGCGTCGCGCGAGGTTGCGGCAGCGCACGCTCGAAAAAAGGCCAGAAACAGCGTGCACGCGCGCGCGGATTTTCCAGTGCAGGCGCGCGGTAACAGCGCCGAAACTGCTGGTTATTCGGCCGCGGACGCGCGGTCGTCCGCCGCTCGCGAGTTCGCTCGCGCGCGCCGTCGCAGAGAAGAGTCCCCACCCGGCCCGTCACCCCCACAACTCCATCTGCGACCCGACCCTTCATGAATCCCATCCGCTCGCTGCAGAACGCCCTCCGCAACGCCCCCTGGATCGTCATGGCCGTCGCGCTCCACGCGATCGGCCTGGTGGTGATCGGGGTGGTCTACGTCAGCCAGAGCAAGAAGCTCCACGATGAGGTCGCGTTCGAGCTCAGGCCCCACGTGCCGCGCTTCGACGACGTGCCCGTGGTCATCGAACCGGAGAAGACCGTCCGCACGCACGACATCCCGCCGCTGCAGCCGACGATCCTGACCACCGACGAGACCATCATCCCGCCCGACACCGCGCCTCAGACCGTCGAGGAGGTCTACGGCGACCCGAATGCGCTGGCCGAGGAAACGACCGGCGTCCCGCCCAGCAACACCGGCCCGGGCGTCGGTCCGGGCGGGTACATCAAGGGACACAAGCCCAATCCCTTCAGGCAGCGCGGCGAGCACGGCGTGGTGGGAGTCGGCAACGACAAGGGCATCGGCCGCGTCAAGACCGAGGAAGGCGTGCTCTTCGGCATGGCCTGGTTGCTGCGCCACCAGAACGACGACGGCTCGTGGAGCGCGACCAAGCTCAAGGACCACTGCAACGCGGCGCGCGGCTGCGCGGAGCCCGGTGCGGACTACCACGAACTCTACGACGAGGGCGTCACCGCGCTCGCGCTGCTGGCCTTCCTCGGCGCCGGGCACAGCCATGAATCGCAAGCGCTGATCAAGGACCCGACCACGGGCAAGACGCTGCGCATCGGCGAAGCCGTCAAGCGCGGCCTGCTGTGGCTCTCGAAGCGCCAGTCGCCCGACGGACACTTCTCGCGCGACAAGGCCTTCCTCTACAACGAGGCGCTGGCGACGATGACCCTGGCCGAGGCCTACGGTCTGACGCGCAACCGCGTGTGGAAGGAGCCGGCGCAGCGCGGGATCGACTTCCTCCAGCGCGCCCAGCGTCCGAACCCCTCCGGCAACGGCCTGTGGGGCTGGCGCTACCAGTCGCGCATGGAGGTCGAGGACTTCCGCAAGACCGGCACCGATCCGGCGGCGGCCAAGGAACTCTTCGACGCCGACACCTCGGTGACCACCTGGTGCGTCATGGCGCTCAAGTCCGGCCAGCTCGCGGGCCTGGACGTGCGCACGGAATCCCTGGCGGGCGCCGAGGCCTTCATCCACTGGGTCAGCGCCGACAACGGGCTGGCGGGCTACATCGACCCCAAGGGGGCCGGCGCGACCGTCACGGGCAAGAACGACCACTTCCAGTACCACCCGGCCGTGATGTCGGCGCTGAGCATGTGCTCGCGCATCTTCGTGGCCCACGACCCCGACGACCCCTACCTCGAGCCGGCGGCGCGCCAGCTGGTGCAGGACCTGCCGACGGTGTCCAAGGACAAGCTCTCGGTCGACTACTACTACTGGTACTACGGCGCGCTGGCCCTGAACCAGTTCGACGGCGAGGACCGCCCCGGCCGCTCCGGCAAGTACTGGGGCCCCTGGCGCAAGGCGATGGAGTCGGCGCTCCTGGCCCTGCAGAACCGCGACGCGACCAGCTGCCAGCACGGCGGCTGGATCACGCCCGACCGCTGGGCCTACACCGGCGGGCCGGTGTACGCGACGGCGCTCAACGTCCTGACCCTGGAGGTCTACTACCGCTACGAGAACGCCTTCCGCGGCGTCGAGCGCGCGCGCCGCGCTCCCCAGCCCGACTCGGCGACCGCCCCGCTCGAGCCGAAGTAGGTCCGAGCCCCATCCACCGCGCTCGCGCTGCAAACGGCTGGCGAGCGCGGTTCTCCTGCCCTCTTCCAAGTCCGAACCACGGAGTCGTGCCCCGTCTGCGCGCCGCCCGAAGGGGTCCCTGCCGGCCCGGTCGCGGTGATTGTCTGCCCGTCAAAATCGGGTAACATCCCCGGCCCTCCTCGGTAGGTTCCCTGCTGCGCGTCGGCGGAGCCCGCCCCCCATCCCCAAGGAATCGTGCGCTTGCGGCCGTGAGCGCACGATCCCTGAGCCCATCGCGTCGTCCATGAACCTGACCGACAAAATTGGAAACCTGATCCGGAACTCTCCGTGGGTGGTGATGGCCATCGCCATCCACGTGATCATCCTGATCGTCCTCGGCGTCATCTACTACGGCAGCGAGAAGCAGGCCAAGACGGAGGAGACGGTCAGCATCAAGGTCTCGGCACCGCGCGAGCTCCCGCCCGAGATCGAGCAGCCGCCCGAGGAGATCGACCGCAAGGCGATCCCGAAGAACGAGGAGAACGAGATCGTCACGTTCGAGGAGGACGTGTACATCCCGACCACCGAGACGGTCCCCGAGGACCTGCACCTCGACCGCGGCGACCCGACCTCGATGGACGAGGTCAACACCGGCGGCACGACCGGCGGCACGGCGATCGGCGTGGGCGCCGGCGGCCACCACGGCCTGCGGCCCTCCCCTTATGGGAGCCGCAAGCTGGGCACGACCAAGAAGGGCCGCGCCGGGGGTCCGACCGAGGGCACCGAGCGCGCCGTGCTCGAGGGTCTGCGCTGGCTGATCCGCCACCAGAACCCGGACGGCTCGTGGAGCGCGACGAACCTCAAGGACCGCTGCACGCCCGAGCAGCAGTGCTTCGACCCCAAGGAGGACTACCACGCGCTGTACGACGAGGGCGTGACCTCCCTGGCGCTCCTGTGCTTCCTGGGCATGGGCTACAGCCACGAGTCGAAACAGACCATCGTCGACACGGTGCAGGGCAAGCGCCACAAGGTCGGCGAAGTGATCAAGAACGGCCTCTTGTGGCTCTCGAAGCGCCAGGAGTCCGACGGCCACTTCACGCGCGACAAGGCCTTCATGTACAACGAGGCCCTGGCCACGATGGCCATGTCCGAGGCCTACGGCCTGACGCAGAGCCGCGTGTGGAAGGAGCCGGCCCAGAAGGGCGTCGACTTCGTGCAACGCGCCCAGCGCCCGAACCCCTCCGGCAACGGCCTGTGGGGCTGGCGCTACCAGTCGCGCATGGAGGTCGAGGACTTCCGCAAGACCGGCACCGACTCCGCCGCCGCCAAGGAGGTCTTCGACGCCGACGTGTCGGTGACCACCTGGTGCATCATGGCGCTCAAGTCGGCGCAGCTCTCGAACCTGACGGTCAAGCCCGAGTCGATGCAGGGGGCGCTCGAGTTCGTCAAGTGGTGCACGGCCGACAACGGCCTGGTCGGCTACATCGACCCCAAGGGCGCCGGCGCGACCGTCACGGGCAAGAACGACCACTTCAAGTACCACCCGTCGGTGATGTCGGCGCTGGGCATGTGCTCGCGCATCTTCGTGGCGCACGACCCCGACGACCCCTTCCTCGACCTGGCCTCGAAGCAACTGATCGCCGACCAGCCGACGGTCTCGAAGGACAAGCTCTCGATCGACTACTACTACTGGTACTACGGCTCGATGGCCCTGAACCAGTTCGACGGCCCTGACAGCCCGAAGAAGTCGAACAAGTACTGGGGCCCCTGGAACAAGGCGATGGTCGAGTCGGTGCTCGCCACGCAGAACGTCGAGGAGCGCTCCTGCCGCCGCGGCGGCTGGGTGACCCTCGACCGCTGGGCCTACACCGGCGGACCGATCTACACCACGGCGATCAACGTCCTGACGCTGCAGGTCTACTACCGCTACGAGAACGCGTTCGGCGGCGTCAAGCGCAACTGAGCCGGCGTCCCACCCCGTCCTCCCCCATCTGGTGCCTGCCCCTCTCCTGGAGGCCTCGCGCATGTCCATGCGTTGGATCGTCCCGTCGCTGATCGCAGCTTGCGCGAGCCCCGTGTTCGCGCAGTCGACCGCCATCCTCTCCGGCAAGCCGGAGGCCGATGCGGCCTACGCGCGCGCCCTGTTCGACCGCGGGCAGGCCGAGATGGCCGAGAGCGTCTGCACGCTCTTGACCTCGGGCGGGCGGCTGCCCGCGCCGGTCGAACTCGAGATCCAGTCGATCCTGTTCGACGTGCGCGCGGCGCTGGTCAAGCGCACCACGGACCTGGCCAAGCGCAAGGACGCGCTCAAGCAGATCCTGGCCGACAAGGAAGCCTTCATCAAACAGCACGAAGGCAAGCCGCAGGCCGAGTTGGCGGCGGCGACGCTGGGCGACAACTACCAGCAGCTGGGCGACACGCTCAAGGCGCTGATCGAGAAGGAGACCGAGCCGGCGGTGGTGGCCGACTACCAGGCCGAGGGCCAAAAGGTCTACGGCGACGCCGAGGAGCGCCTCAAGCTGCGCATCGAGGAGCTGACCAAGGCGGTCAAGGCCTACGAGGAGACCGAGCCGGAGGAGGACGACCCGAAGCTCGCGGCGCTGACCGGCCAGTGGATGACCGTGCGCTTCAACCTGGCCAACACGCTGCTCGCGCACGCGCAGCTCTACCGCAAGGACGAATTCCAGCGCAAGAACCTGCTCGACCAGGCGCTCGAGCTGATGGACATGTTCATGCTCGACTTCGCCAGCCAGGACAGCACGCTGGTCTGGAACGGCGTCGTGCTGCAGGGCCAGATCCTCAAGGAGCTCGGCCGCCACGACGAGGCGCTCGACACCTGGGCCGGGATGGCCAAGGACCTCAAGGAGATCTTCCCGGTCAGCTCGAAGGGCGTCTACGAGCTCAGCCCGCTGGCCTGCGACCTGGTGTCGGTCGCGCACCTGCAGCAGATGCTGCTGCTCAGCGAGATCAAGCGCGAGGCCGAGGGCATCGTGCTGGCGACCGACTTCTTCGCCAAGTGCAAGGGCGCCTACGAGTCCCACGCGGGCCTCGCGATCCTGTACCAGATGGGCCTGATGCAGCTGGCGCTCAACGACGCCGCGGGCGCGGGAATGACCGCCAACAAGCTGGTCGAGCTCGACGGCAACGGCCCGTGGGGCAACAACGGCCGCGACCTGCTCAACAAGCTGATCGGCAAAGACGGCGGATCGATCGACTCCAGCCAGTTGCTCAATCTGGCCCGCACGCAGGTGTCGCGCGGCAACATCTCGCGCGCGCTCGAACTGTGCCGCCAGGCGGTCACCAACGCGCGCGGCGACAAGGCCCAGGACGACACCGGCTTCAACGCGCTGCTGTTGATGGGCGACATCTTCCGCCAGCGCGGGTGGCACCCCGAGGCCTCGGTGGCCTACGACGAGGCCTCGACGCGCTACGCCGCCCACCCGGAAGCGGCCGAGGCCGTGTACCGCTCGCTGCAGTGCTTCCAGACGATCAACGACGTCGAGAAGCGCCCCTACTACAAGAAGAAGATCGAGGAGCGCATGCGGGCGCTGGCCTCGAAGTACTCGACGCACGCGCGCGCCTCGTACGCGCTGATCATCGAGGGCCGCGGCTACGACGGCGACAACGAGTACACCAAGGCGGCCGAGACCTACCTCAAGGTCCAGCCCAGCGCGCAGAGCTACTGGGAGGCGCAGATCAGCGCCGCCAACTCCTACTACCTGCACGCGCGCGCGCTGTCGAAGGACGCCGCCAAGAAGGCCGAGGCCAAGCCCTTCCTCGACCAGGCGATGGCGATGCTGGCCAAAGCCGCCGCCGAGATCGAGCCCAAGATCGAGGACAACTTCGACGTCGCGGCGCAACAACGGATGGCCGGCCAGGCCTTCCGGGCGCGCATCACGCTGGCCCAGATCCAGCTCGACGAGCTGGTCAACCAGCCGGCCAAGACGCTCGAGACGCTCAACGGCCTCGACGAGAACAAGCGCTACAACGGCGACCCCGACAACATCGCCAAGATCTGGAACCTGCGCATCCAGGCCTACAACAAGCAGGGCAAGATCGAAGAAGCCGCCAAGCTGCTCGACGGCCTGATCACCAAGTCGCCCGACTCGCCGGCGATCGCCTCGGCGGCCGGCGCCGTGGCGCGCGAGTTCGACCGCCGCGCGGCCGAGGCCTCGGACAAGAAGGACGACAAGACCGCCCACGAGCTGTGGAAGAAGGCCACGCGCTACTACCGCCTGAGCGGCACGGCGCTGGTCAAGTCGGGCGGCGCCGGGCGCGCCAGCGAGCTCTCGCAGGTGGCCGAGCGCCTGTTCGTGCTGGGCCTGATCGCCAACGACGTCGAGGGCGACAGCTTCCTGGGCTGGCGCGCGCCGCGCAGCGCCGACCTCGACAACTTCAAGGTCTCCTCGGACCTGTACGAAGCCTCCCTGGCCCAGGCGCCCTCGCGCAAGGGCCAGATCAACTCGGCGCGCGTGCACGGCTTCCTCGGCCAGTGGGCCGCGGCCGCCGACACCTACGCGCGCTTCTTCGACAACATCACGCTGGTCGACAGCGCCACCGGCCGCTTCCTGAACGAGACCTTGGCCGACACCGATCTGCAGAAGCTCGGCCTGTTGCAGAGCTACGTCGAGTGGGGCGTGTGCGAGGCGCGCGCCGGCAAGCAGGAGAGCGACAGCGAGCGCTATGCGCGCGCGCTCAAGATCTTCTCCAACGTGGCCAAGAACCCGGGCGCGGTGGTGATCGACACCAAGCTCTGGTGGCAGTTCAAGCACGACCAGGTGCAGGTGCTCGTCCACAAGGGCGACTACAAGGAAGCCGGCATCCAGCTGCGCGACGCCGAGCGCAACACGCAGTCGCTGGGCAAGCCCGCCGGCCTGGAGAACGAGTTCAAGACGCTCAAGACCGAGATCGAGAAGCACAGCTTCGGCAAGCAGGGCGTGCTCGCCCCGCCTGCCCCGGCACCGGCCCAACCCAAGTGAAGGGCGCGAGCGTTCGCCGCCCCGCCCGTCCGATGCACGCCGCCCCACCCACCCGACGCACACGAATCCACCGACGCGGAGACCTGAATCGATGTTCACGAACCGACTGCTGATCCCCAGCCTGGTGCTCCTGGCCGCCGCCCTGCCCGCCGCGGCGCAGGACATGGTGACGCTCAAGGACGGCAAGACCGAGTCCGGGCGCGTCAAGAGCGCGGACTACGACGGCCTGGTGGTCGAGAGCAAGGGCAGCGCCAAGACGCTCGAGTGGGGCACGATCGCCAGCATCGAGTACAAGGACCGCCCCGAGGAATACGACGGCGGCAAGGAGTCCTACGCCGCCGGCAAGTGGGACGAGGCGCTGGCCGCCTTCGACAAGCTCAAGAGCGACGCCAAGCTGCGCGCGCCGATCCGCCAGGAGGCCTTCTACCTCGCGGCCCGCTGCCAGCTCGGCAAGGCCAACTGGGACGCCGCGATCACGGCCCTCGACGCCACGCGCAAGGAGTTCCCGAAGTCGCGCTACCTGATGGAGATCGGCGAGGGCTACGTGATGGCCTTCACCGCCAAGAAGGACTTCGTCGGCGCGCAGAAGGCGCTCGACACGATGTCCAACGACGCGGTCGCCGCCGGCGTGCCGGGCGGCTTCAGCGCCACGATCAGCATGCTCTCGGGCCGCCTGCTCGAGGACCAGGGCAAGATCCCCGAGGCGGCCGCCAAGTACGGTGTCGCCGAGAAGGCCAGCGGCGTCTCGCTGGTCGTGCAGCAGGAGGCGCGCCTGGGTCAGGCGCGCTGCCTGTCCAAGCAGAACAAGCACACCGAGGCCGAGGCGATGTTCCGCAAGCTGACCGGCGAGGACGCCTCGAACGCCGTGCTGGCCGGCGCCTGGAACGGCATCGGCGACCTGTGGCGCGGCGACGCCAAGGCCAGCGGCAAGTCCGAGGCCGAGCAGGCCGAGAAGCTGCTCGACGCGGCCTTCGCCTACATGCGCGGCGTGGTGCAGTACGGCCCCGGCCCGGGCGAGTCGATGCGCGAGTACCGCCGCTCGCTCGAGGGCGCGATGGTCTGCTACCAGAACCTGCAGCAGATCGAGAAGAACGCGGAGAAGAAGCAGGCCTACCTGCGCCGCTACCAGGAGCGCAAGGCGGCGCTCGACCAGGAGTTCCCCGCCGGCCGCTAGAATCCCGGCCCCTCAACCACCTGCCGGGGCCCCCGTCCCGGCGGCGCTACATCCCCAGTCCCCCCCACACGATCGATCGAGAAGTACGGATGTCCCACTCCACCAAGAAGTTGATGTTGCCCGCTGCAGCCCTGTTGCTCCTGAGCCCGATGGCACTCGCCTCGGGCGGGGGCGGCAAGACGCTCTGGGAACTGTTCCAGACCACCGGCCCGGTCGGCTGGATGATGGTGCTGCTCTCGATGGGCGGCACGGCGCTCGTGATCGAGCACTTCGTCAACCTGCGCCGCGAGAAGCTGGCCCCCACGCCGCTGATCCAGGACCTGCAGGCGCTGATCGACGAGGAGCAGTACGACGAGGCCGTCGAGCTGTGCGACCAGGAAGGCGGCTACATCTCCAACCTGATCGGCGCGGCGCTGCGCATGCGCCTGGCGGGCTACGAGCAGATGATCTCGTCGCTCGAGGAAGCCGCCAACGAAGAGGCCTTCCGCCTGCAGTCGAAGATCAGCTACCTGTCGCTGGTCGGCAACACCGGCCCGCTGCTCGGCCTGCTGGGCACGGTGACGGGCATGATCTCGGCCTTCCAGAAGATCGAGCAGATGAAGGCCCCGACGCCGGCCGACCTGGCCGTCGGCGTGTACGAGTCGCTGGTGAACACGACGCTCGGCCTGTTCATCGGCATCGTCTTCCTGACGATCTACTTCGTCTACAAGAACAAGGTCACGAAGATGTGCTTGTCGATGAACCTGCAGGCGGTCGACCTGCTCAAGCACCTGGCCATGCACAAGGCCGACCACTGACCCGCCGCGCACCCGAGCCCGAAGGCGGCCCGCGACGAGCGGGCCGCCCACCCCCCCCCCCCCCCCCCCCCGCGCCCCTCGGCGCCCCGCGCCGCGCGGGCCCCACGACGCCATGAGCAAGCACAAGAAATCGCAGGTCGAGGACCCGATCTCCCCGAACCTGATCCCGATGATCGACATCATGTTCCTGCTGCTCTTGTTCTTCATGCTCGGGGCCGACATGGCCGCGCGCGAGACGGAGGACATGGAGCTGCACGAAGCCAACAAGATGGTCGAGATCCCCAAGGAGACCGACGAGAACAACCCGGAGACGATCGTCAACATCCACCACGCCGTCGGCGGCGACGGCGGGTGTGCGGTCTACGACAACAAGGGCATCTGCCGCGAGAAGGACCACTGGAAGTGGTCGATCTCGCGCGTCAGCTACGACAAGGAGAAGCTCAAGGAACGCCTGCAGGTGCTGGCCGACCTGAGCCTCGAGGACGAGGTCGACAAGGACGCCAAGAAAAAGCTCTCCAAGCGCAAGATCATGGTGCGCGCCGACAAGACCGCGCCCTATGGCGACGTGCAGAAGGTGATCGAGTACTGCGGCATGGTCGGGCTCTACAAGATCTCGGTCATCGGCGCGGTGCCCTCGGTCAACTAGCGTCCGACACCCCCCGCGCGGTCGCGCCGCCGCGCGGGAGGTCGAGTCCTGATTCCGAGGCGCACCCCGCACTCCCGAAGCAAGCGAGTCCTGCCATGGCTGGTTCACAGAACGCCGAAGACAACCCGGTCGCGATCAACGTCATCCCGATGGTCGACGTGATCTTCTGCCTGTGCGTGTTCTTCATGTGCTCCTTCAAGTTCAAGCAGGTCGAGGGCAAGTTCGACTCGTGGCTGCCGAAGAACAAGGGCTCGGAAGGCACGCCCTCGGGCGAGCCGAAGGAGATCCGCATCGCCATGTTCTGGGACGAGGCGGAGAAGAAGGTGCGCCGGCAGTTCGGCATGCGCTTCGTCGAGAACGACGCCGAGCTCGAGGCCCTGATGAAGGGCGCCTACGAGGACTACGTCGCCAAGGGCAGCCCGGAGGTGCCGGTGATCGTCGACGGCGACGAGCGCATCCCGTGGCGCGACGTGCTGGTGGTGGTCAACATCGCCAAGGGGATGAAGATCGACAACATCGAGTTCGCGCTGGGCAAGAAGGACGCCTGAGCGCGTCGGACGATCGTACGGGGACAGCGACCGGGCGTTCCGCGGGGGCGGGGCGCCCGGTGTGTTTTCAGCCCGGTGTGTTTTCAGACTGGCCGGGCGCGCAACCCCGCAGCGGCGCGGAGGTAGCTCGCAGGCGAGAAGAGTTCGTTCCTCCCCGGCCACCCCACGGAGCGAACACGCATGGACCACCGTCCCAGAACCCGCGTCGAGGAGCCGAGCTCGCCCAACCTGATCCCGATGATCGACATCATGTTCCTGCTCCTGCTGTTCTTCCTGCTCGGAGCGGACATGGTCGCGCGCGAGACCGAGGAGCTCGACCTGTGCGTCGCCCCGCACCTGGTCGAGCTCGAGCCCGAGCGCCCCGACGTGCCGGAGACGATCGTCAACATCCACCACGCCGCGGACGCCACGCCGTGCAGCGCCTGGGCCACGCTCGGCCGCTGCCCCACCGACGCCCACTGGCTGCGCTCGATCTCGCGCGTGGTCTACGACGCGCCGGGTCTGCGCGCACGCCTGGCGAGCCTGGCCGAGTCCGACCGGCCGCAGGACGCGGGCTTCGTCGTGCGCCGGCGGGTGCAGATCCGCGCCGACCAGGGCGCGCCCTACGGCGCCGTGCGCGAGGTGCTGCGGAGCTGCGGCGCGAGCGGCATCACCGAACTCGCGCTGATCGGCGTCCTGCCCGGGCAGGAACGAGGGCCCCGCGCGGCCGGCAGGCGGGCCGGTGGGCCGGAAAACGGCCCCGGCGCGCTAAGCTCTGGCCGCTGAAAAACCGTCCCGGCAGGCCCGGGGCGGGGTAGAGGACCGAGGACCATGGCACCCACTCCCACGCAGCGCCGCTCGCCGCTCGAGCCCGCGACGCCGCAGCCCTTCTGGAAGAGCAGCGAGTTCAAGCTGATGTTCCGGCTCGGCGCCCTGCTGCTGGTCGTCGGCGCGCTCGCGGTCTACCTGCTGCTGTTCACGAAGGCGTCGAGCACCAGCGCCGCCCAGGGTTCCGCGGCCAGCGCTCCGGCGGCGAAGCCCGCGCTGACCGCCGAGCAGTTGGCCGAGCGCCAGGCGCGGCTCTACTCGATGTACGAGGGCGCGCTGGCCGACGCGCAGAACGGCGAGGACGTCGAGCGCGAGACCGCCGGCTACCTGCGCCTCCTGCGCATGGTCTCCGACTTCGCGCCGGAGGAGGTCACGCGCCGCAGCAGCCGCTGGCTCGACCACGCCGACGCCCTGGCCGACCCCGACGCCTGGCGCGGCGAGTGGGTGCGCGTGCGCGGCCTGATCCGCGGCCTGGAGACCGTCCCGCTCTCGCGCACCGACTACGGCGGCAACCTGGTCTACCGCGGCCTGGTGGTCCAGGAGGACAGCGAGGTCGTCGACAACCGGCGCATCGACCGCTCGACCTACGTGCTCTTCGACCTGCCGGAGCACCCCGGGGACATCCAGGGCCTCGCCAACCAGGCCTTCGACGCCGAGGGGCTGTTCTACCGGACCGCGACCTACGTCGGCCGCCAGGGCCACACCCGGACCGTCCCCTGGGTGATCGTCCGCAACCTGCGGCCGGTGCCGACCTCGCACGAGGACCGCTACAGCTGGCTCAACGCCTACGGACCCTACATCGCCGGCGGCGTGGCGCTGCTGCTGGCGGGCTTGCTAGTCTATGCGCTTCGCCGCCGGCCGCGACCTCGCGCGCCGGCCCGTCCGGCGACCGACGAGTCCATCCGCGAGATGTTCGAACGTCGCCTGCGCGAGGAAGGCTCCCCCCCGCCTCCCTCCGTCAAACCCTGAACGCAACCAAGGGTGGGTTCGTACGATGAGCACGAACGACAGCCAGAACCCTGACTCCTCGAAGCCCGCGGGCACGCCGCAGTCCTCCTCCATGAAGGAGCGGCTGCTCGCCGAGCGCCGTGCCCAGCAGGAAGCGGGCGGCGCCGCCGCACCGGCTCCCAAGCCCGTGCCGGCCGCGCGCCCGGCCGCCGCGCGCCCCGCAGGCGCGCCGGCTGCCGGTGCATCGCAATCCGGCGCCGCGCGGCCCGCACGGCCCGCGCCCAGGCCGGCCGCACCCGCCGCGCCCGAAGCGCCGGCCGATCCCAAGCTGATCGCCAAGCAGAAGCAGCTGCACAAGCCGATCCCCGGCGGGCGCAAGGACAACTCCGAGCACCCCGACATCAAGCGCGACCTCGCGCTGCTGCGCCAGCGCGACAACAAGCTGATGATGATCGCCTGGATCGTGTGCGGCGTGCTCGTCCTCGGCGCGGGCGGCACGTACCTGGTCGTCAAGGGCAAGCAGGTCGCGGCCGAGGAAGCGGTGCGCATCGAGCTCGACCGCCAGGATCGCTTCCTCAAGCAGTGCCAGGGCTTCGACCTGACCACGACGGCGGGCGCGGAACAGCTGGTGGCCTTCACCAACGCCGACATGATCGACGGCATCAAAGTCGGCTGGCAGAACGCCGACCGCATCGACTCCAAGGTGCGCGACCTGATCGGCAAGGCCCAGGCCACCGTCGATCGCCTCGCGGCGCAGGCCGCCTTCGCCGAGCGCGTGGCGCTGGTGGCCTCGGCCGCCAACGACGCGGGCTCGAAGACGCCCGAGGAGATCAAGCGCGCGCGCACGACGCTCAAGGACCTGCAGGAGTCGACCGAGGGCCAGACCGACGAGATGAAGACGAAGCTGGCCGAGTACCGGCTGGCGCTCGAGCGCGTCTACGTCACGCGCATGTGGGACACGGCCAAGGCGCTCGAGGCCAAGGGCCAGCCCGAGTGGCTCAAGGCGCTGGTCGAGTACGGCAAGGCCGAGCAGGCCTGCCTCGACCTGTTCGAGAAGCGGGTCCCCGACCCGACCGGCGAGCTGGTCAAGTTCGCCGGCGAGTTGCGCCCGCGCATCTACGAGGAGTCGGACGCCTTGTGCGCCAAGCTCTTCACGCCCGAGTACATCAACCAGCAACCCTGGACCGACCTGCTCGGCGGCGACATGGCCAAGCAGTGGCAGGACGCCTCGGTCGAGGGCTTCGACGTCTCGGGCGGCGTGCTCAAGGCCACCGGGCCGGCGGCCAGCTCGGGCAAGGAAGGCCTGGTCTCGATCCCCAAGCAGGTCCAGTGGCGCGACTTCCAGCTCGAGGTCGAGTTCGAGGTCACCGGCGCGCAGACGCAGTTCTTCCTGCGCCTCCTGCGCCGCGCCGACAACGCGGTCGAGGGACCGAAGTTCGTGATCGGCAAGGCGGCCGACGAGGACGGCATCGAGTCCGGCAAGCGCGTGACGGTGATCATGACCTGCGTCGGCAACGAGCTGCGCCTGGCCTGGCCCAACGGCGAGCGCACCGATTCGACGACGCAGGTGAAGTACAACCTGACGCGCAAGGGCGGCTTCGGCGCGACCGTGCCGCCCGGCACCTCGCTCAAGATCACCAAGGCGCGCGTGCGCATCCTGCGGCCGGACAGCAACTGAGTGCGGGCCCGGCCGCCGCCGGGCCTCGCAACACGGCGCGCGCGGGCCCCGGAGGCCCGCGCCGCTGTTCGAGGCCCGCGCCGCGCCGTCGCCGGACGGCCGCCCCCGGGGTCCGCCGGCCGCTGTCCGGGCCGAAGCGCGGCCCCGCAGCCCTTCCCTAGGCCGTCGCAAAGGCCCAACTCCTCCGCCGGGCCGGACTTGGCCGGACTTCGTCCTTGCCTCGCCCGGGGGCCTTCCCATAGAACCTTCGCGCCTTTTCCGCCCCCCACGACGGAGCTCCGAGCATGATCCCCCCCCTGTTCCCTGCGGCCCTCCTGGCGCCCACGGGTGCGGCCGCCGTCCAGGCCACCCACCCGCCGAGCGAATTCGACCTGGCCCTCCCGCCCCTCGAGTCGGTGACCATGCTGGGGGTCAACGGCCACGATCTGCTGCTGGGCGGCATCGTGGTCTGCATCCTGGGCCTGATCTTCGGCCTGGTCAGCTACGGCCAGCTCAAGCGCCTGCCGGTGCACGAGGCCATGCGCGAGGTCTCGGAGCTGATCTACGCGACCTGCAAGACCTACCTGTTCACGCAGATCCGCTTCATCGGGATCCTGTGGGTCTTCATCGCGCTGGTGATCGGCGCCTACTTCTTCGGCATCCACGACAAGTCGATCGGCGAGGTGCTGACCATCCTGGCCTTCTCCGTGATCGGCATCGCCGGCTCGGTGGCGGTCGCGGCCTTCGGCATCCGGGTCAACACCTTCGCCAACTCGCGCACGGCCTTCGCCGCGCTGCGCGGCAAGCCCTACTCGGTCTACCAGATCCCGCTCAAGGCCGGCATGTCGATCGGCATGCTGCTGATCTCGATCGAGCTCTTGTTGATGCTGATCGTGCTGCTCTTCATCCCCAGCGCGATGGCCTACAAGTGCTTCCTGGGCTTCGCCATCGGCGAATCGCTGGGTGCCTCGGCGCTGCGCATCGCGGGCGGCATCTTCACCAAGATCGCCGACATCGGGTCGGACCTGATGAAGATCGTCTTCAACATCAAGGAAGACGACGCGCGCAACCCGGGCGTGATCGCCGACTGCACCGGCGACAACGCCGGCGACTCGGTCGGCCCGACGGCCGACGGCTTCGAGACCTACGGCGTCACGGGCGTGGCGCTGATCAGCTTCATCCTGCTGGCGGTGTCGAACCCGGCCGTGCAGGTGGCGCTGATCGTCTGGCTGTTCGTGATGCGCGTGCTGATGATCGTGGCCTCGGCCGTGTCCTACTGGATCAACGAGGCGATCTCCAAGGCGCGCTACGGCAACGCCGACCACTTCGACTTCGAGGCACCGCTGACCTTCCTGGTCTGGCTGACCTCCTTCGTCTCGATCGGCATCACCTACGGCGCTTCGTACCTGCTGATCCCCGACATCGGCGGCGACCCGAGCCTGTGGTGGAAGCTCTCCTCGATCATCACCTGCGGCACGCTGGCGGGCGCGATCATCCCCGAGCTGGTCAAGGTCTTCACCTCGCCCAAGTCGGCCCACGTGCGCGAGTGCGTCGAGGCCTCCAAGGAAGGCGGCGCCTCGCTGAACGTCCTCGCGGGCCTGACGGCGGGCAACTTCAGCGCCTATTGGATGGGCGTGGCGATCGCGATCCTGATGGCCGTCGCGGCCTGGATCAGCGGCATGGGCCTGAGCTCGCTGATGGACTACGAGGCGATCTTCGCCTTCGGTCTGGTGGCCTTCGGCTTCCTGGGCATGGGCCCGGTGACGATCGCCGTCGACTCCTACGGCCCGGTGACGGACAACGCCCAGTCGGTCTACGAGCTCTCGCTGATCGAGGAGGTCAAGGACGTCAAGAGCGGCATCCAGAAGGACTTCGGCTTCGTGCCCGACTTCGAGAAGGCCAAGCACTTCCTCGAGGAGAACGACGGCGCCGGCAACACCTTCAAGGCCACCGCCAAGCCGGTGCTGATCGGCACGGCCGTGGTCGGCGCGACGACGATGATCTTCGCCACGATCATCTCGCTCAAGGCGCGCTTCGGCGAGGCCGGCCTGCTCGAGGGCCTTTCGCTGCTGAACTCGAACTTCCTGCTGGGCATGATCCTGGGCGGCGCGGTGATCTACTGGTTCACCGGCGCCTCGACGCAGGCCGTGGCGACCGGCGCCTACCGCGCGGTCGAGTTCATCAAGAAGAACATCAAGCTCAACACCACCAACAAGGCCTCGATCGAGGACTCGAAGAGGGTGGTCGAGATCTGCACGCAATACGCGCAGAAGGGCATGTTCAACATCTTCCTGACGGTGTTCTTCTCGACGCTGGCCTTCGCCTTCTACGACCCGTTCTTCTTCATCGGCTACCTGATCGCCATCGCGCTGTTCGGCTTGTTCCAGGCGATCTTCATGGCCAACGCCGGCGGCGCCTGGGACAACGCCAAGAAGGTGGTCGAGGTCGAGCTCAAGGCCAAGGGCACGCCGCTGCACGCGGCCGCGGTGGTCGGCGACACGGTCGGCGATCCGTTCAAGGACACCAGCTCGGTGGCCATGAACCCGGTGATCAAGTTCACCACGCTGTTCGGCCTGCTGGCCGTCGAGCTGGCGGTGGCGATGTCCTTCACGGACAAGGGCCAGCCCACCGGCTCGAGCCTGCCGCACGTGCTGTCGCTGGTGTTCTTCCTGATCTCCAGCTACTTCGTCTGGCGCTCCTTCTACGGGATGCGCATCAAGTCGACCTGAGCTCCGGCCGCACGGCCCGAGCGTGAACGCGGCCCGGCTCGTCCGGGCCGCGCGCGTTTCAGCCCGCGCGTTCGCCCTGCGGGTCGCGCTTGGCGCTCATGCGGACCATCAGCACGTAGAGCGCGGCCAGCACCGCCACGCCGACGACGATCCACAGCATGTTGGACTTGATCGCGCGCCCGAGCGCCTCGGGGTCCTCCATCAGGCGCGGCTCGTCGCCCAGCACCTTCTGCCCGAACCAGGCCAGCACCGTGCACCACACGGCCGAGCCGACGATCGTCATCACGCTGTACGAGAGCACGTTCATGCGCACGATGCCGGCCGGGATGCCGATCAGGTGCCGCACCACGGGCAAGAGGCGCGCGAAGAAGATCCCGCCCAGCTCGTAGCGCGCCAGGAAGCGCTCGCTCTGCTCGAGCTTGGCCGGCGTGATGCGCACGTAGCGGCCGTACTTGAGCACCAGCGGCCGGCCGAAGGCGCGCGACACGGCGTACATCACGATCGCCCCCACCCAGGAACCGGCCGTGCCGGCGAGCACCACGCCCCAGAAGCTCATGCGCCCCTGCGCCGCCCAATAGGCCGCGGGCGGGATCACCACCTCGCTGGGCACCGGCAGGATCGACGACTCGGCCGCCATCAGCAGGAACACGCCGGCGTAGCCCCAGTCGCGCACCAGCTCGAACATCCAGACCATCGCGCCGTGGATCCACTCGTGCATGCCGGGAATGTAGGCAGGCCAGCGCGGCGAAGCTATGGCAGAGACGGCCGCGCGTCGTACCACGACTTGGCCAGCGTCGCGCCGGTCAGGATCGCGCCGCCGACCAGCGCCCAGGCGCCGGGCACCTCGCCGTGCACCAGCCAGGCCCACAGCGGGTTGAAGACCGGCTCGACCAGCAGCAGCACGCTGGCCTCGAAGGCCGGCACGCGCGCCAGGGCCGAGCTGACCAGCTTGTAGGCCAGCGCGATCTGGAACACGCCGAGGTACAGCACGACCAGCAGGTCCTGCAGGCCGAGCGCGGGGATCCCGCCCGCCCAGGCCAGCCCCGCCGCGCCCGCGAGCACGTTGCCATAGAGCACCGCGACCGGCGCGCTGTTGCGTTGCTCGCGGCCGAGCCAGCGCAGGCCGATCACGGTCAGCGCCCAGAGCACGCCCGAGCCCAGCGCCACCAGCCGGCCGCTCCAGGGATCGGGCGCGCTGGCCTGCGCGAGCGCGCCGCCGCCTGCGCCGAACGAGTCCAGGAAGAAGGCTCCGACGCCGAGCGCCAGCAGGCCCATGAAGAACACATCGCTGCGCCGGATGCGCTCGCCGAGCAACCAGGGCGCCAGGAACAACAGGTACAGCGGCGCCGAGGACTGCAGGAAGATCGCGTCGGCGGCCGTGGTCAGCTTGTTGGCCAGCACGAAGGTGGTCAGGCAGCCGCCGTAGGCCAGCGCGACCAGCAGCACGCGCCGGCTCGGCGCGCTCCGCGCCGCGGGCACGAGCGCGAGGAAGGCCAGCGCGGCGATCGCCGAGCGCAGACCCGCGACCTGCGCCGCGCCCAGCGAGCAGGCCTTGATCGCCGCGCCGCCGGTCGAGAAGAGCGCTGCGGCGCCGAGCAGTTCGAGCCGCGCCCGACCTGCGCCGTGAGCCGCTTCCCCCATCGCGGCGACGATGCCAGCCGCGAGCCGGCGAGGCAACAGCGCGCCGGGGATCGGGTACGCTCGCGCGCGATGGCGAGCACCTCGGCACGCGAACGCTGGCGCGCGGCGCGCAGCCTGGCCGAGCTGTGCGCCCTGGGAGGCGAGTTCGTCGCCGGCCGCCTGGAGGCCTTTCCGGGCTGGGGTGCGGCGGCGCTCGACACCGAGTCCGACCCGCTCGCGCCGGTCCTCGAGCGCCTCAACCGCGCGGGCCTCTGGACGCTGTGCTCGCAGCCCGGGGCTTGCAGCGCCGACCACGCGATCGCACGGCGCGCCTTCGTGTGCGGCTTCGCCAGCGAGCCGGTCGCGGCTGCGCTGCGCGGGCCGCTGCCGGCCGGGATCGAGGCGCGCGTGCTGCGTGCCGACGATCCGGCCGCCGAGCCCGTGCCGGTGACGATCGAGCACGGCGCCGTGCGCGTCGCGATCGGCGGCCCGGCCCACGCGGCGGAGGCCGAGTGCTGCGCGGACTGGCTCGCGCCCGAGCTCGCCGCGGAGCTCGCGCGCTGGCCCTACGTGTGCGCGTGGCAGCGCGAGTTCGGGCCCGCGGACGACTTCTGGCGCGAGCTCTGTGGCCGGTTGGAAGCCTGTCCGCGATGAGCGCCGCGCGGCCGCTGCACGTCGTGGTCGGCGCGAGCAACGTCGCGCTCGGCCTGGTGCCGCTGGTCGAGGCGCTCGCGCGCCGCAGCGCGGGCCCCTTCGACCTCGCGCTCGCCCACGGCCACGGCCGTTCCTTCGGCCGCCCCAGCCGCTACTTCGCACGCGAGCTGCCGGGCGTGCTCGAGTGCGGCTTGTGGCCGGCGCTGGAGCGCGACGGGCGGCCGCTGGCGAGCGCGCTGGTGCTCGACGTCGGCAACGACCTGATGTACGGCGTGCGCGCGGCCGAGCTCGCCACCTGGGTGGCGGAGGTGCTGGCGCGCCTCGACGCGCGCGGGGCGCGCACGGCGCTGGCCGCGCCGCCGCGCGAGCGGCTCGAGCGCGTGTCGCGCCTGGGCTTCGCGCTGGTCCACGCGACCTTCTTCGGCCGCCATCGCGTGCGCCACGAGGACGTGCGGCGCGAGCTGGCCGAGCTCGACGCGGCGCTCGGTGCGTTGGCGACGGCGCGCGCCTTCGTGCAGCCGCCGATCGCGTGGTACGGCCTCGATCCGATCCACGTCCGCCGGGCGCGCCGGCCCGAGGCCTGGGAGACGCTGGTCGCGGCCGCGCTGGGCCCGCCCGGCGCCGAGCCGAGCCCCGCCCGTCCGCTGAGCGCCGGCGAGCGCGCCGCCCTGCGCGGCCTGCGACCGGCCTGGCGGCGGCTCTGGGGCCGCGCGCAGGAGCACGCCCAGCCCGCGGCGACCCTGGCCGACGGTTCGACGATCGCGTGGTACTGAGCCCAACCCGCCCGGCGCGCGACCGTAGCCCGGCCGCTGCACGAGCGCCCCCCGGTCCCTAGAATCCGCGCCGCATGTCCACGGAACCCACGCCCGCGTCCAAGCCCGACACCTGGAACCTGCCCGGCATCACCGTGCGCCTGTGCGCGCTGTGGCTGGCGGTCGGCGCGCTGTTCAAGCTCTTCCTGGGCACGCCCGGCGACCTGCCCAAGGCCTTCGTCGAGCTCTTGCCGATCCCGGTCGAGACCGCCTTTCCGCTGGTGATCTCGGCCGAGCTGGCGCTGGTCGTGCTGGCCATGGCGCGGCCCGCCTGGGCCTGGATCCCGCTGACCGGCCTGTTCCTGTTCTTCGAGTTCCTGCTGTCGCAGCTGATCGCCGCGGGCGCCACGAGCTGCGGCTGCATGGGCGGCACGATCGAGATCAGCCCGGTCGTGATGGCCGTGATCGACGGTGTGCTGCTGCTGGCGATGCTGGCCTCGCGACCCTGGGCGCGGCGCGCGGGTCCGGACCTGAGCCTGGCGGTGCTCGCACTCGGGCTCGTGATCGCCGCCGTCGTGCCCTGGCTCTACATCGAGAAGCGCACCAGCGGCCCCGAGGCCGAGTTCGTCGTCATCCACCCCGAGCGCTGGGTCAACCAGGTGATCTACGACGTCGCGGAGCTGCAGCAACACATGCACCCCGGCGACGTCGAGAAGCTGCCGACGGACGGGTTCGTGATCCTGTGGCGCCAGAGCTGCGAGCACTGCGCGGCGCACCTGCACGAGCTCGCCAACGACAAGGTCAAGAACGACGGCTCGCGGCCGATCGTCTTGCTGCAGATCCTCGACGACCTCGAGAACGCGCGGGTCGTCACCGCCATGCCCCAGGGCCCGCACGTCAGCGAACTGCAGTTCAAGCAGGGCCCGCAGTTCGCGATCCAGGCGCCCTGGGAGATCGTCGTCGAGGGCGGCCTGGTCACCGCCGCGCTCGACGAGGAGCACGCGAAGGCGCTGAAGGCCGCGACGCCGCCCGGGCAGTGAACCCCGGTACGGTGCCTGGCACCGTACCGCTACTTGAGCGCGATCAGGTAGGTGATGATCCCCGCGCAGTCGCGCGAGGTGCGGCCGCTGGGGTCGTGCGCGAACTCGCCGCTGCCCTCGCCCGAGTCGTCGCCCTGCTCGTAGTACAGCTCGACCGAGCGGAAGCCCGCGTCGCGCAGCACGTCGACCAGCTCGGTCAGGTACCAGTAGCGCCAGCGGTAGGTGAAGGCGCGCGCGATCTTGGTCTGGTCGGGAAAACGAAAGCCGATGTGACAGCGGTACTCGCCGCTGCCGCTCAAGTAGAGCTCCTGCTCCCACACGTACGTGAACCCCGAGCAGCGGCGCGTCTCGGTCAGCTCGGCCGTGGCGTCCAGGCCGCCGTAGTGGTCGAGCGCGAAGACGCCGTCGGGGGCCAGGCTCTGGTGCGCGACGCGGAAGTAGTCGAGCAGCTCCGCGCGCGTGCGGAACACCATGTAGGAGAAGTTCTGCGCCACGCGCAGGTCGACCTTGCGCCGACTCGGCGTGCGCACGTCGGCCTGGTGCAGCGTGACGCGCTCGGCCTCGGCGCCCAGCGGCGCCAGGTTGTGTGCGCGCCCCCAGGCCAGCGGCTCCGGGTCGAGGTCGAAGCCCTCGGCCGAGCGTTCGCTGCGCCCGCGCACCCAGGTCGCGCACAAGAGCGCGGTGCCGCAGAAGTCCTCGCGCAGCGTGCGCGGCGCGCGCTTGCGCCAGCGGCGGAAGACCCGATCCAGGAGGCCCAGGTCGTCCTCGGGCGCCTGCACCGCCTCCTGGTAGAGCGCGTAGCGGTCGGCCGTGCGCGCGGTCAGGCGCGCGGCGCGGGGGCGGGCAGGGCGAAGGGTGCTGGGCATGCGCGGCGGGTCCTCGCGAGGGCGGCGCATCCTAGCGGCGCGCCGTGCCGCACGCGCTCGCGCGCCGGGCTTTCTTCGCCGCGCGCGCCGAGGCGCTCAGCGCGGGCGCGCTTCCTTGGGCGCGTAGCCTTCCTTCCACTGCGGCTCGAGCGTGCCGCCGGCGACCAGCTGCACCGCCGCCAGCGCCGCGCGCACGCAGCCCTCCATGTGGGCGTAGTCGAGCGTGTCGGCCGAGTCGCTGACGCGGTGGTAGTCCTTGTGCAGGTTGTAGGTCGAGAAGCTCTGGCCGATCACCCCGCGCAGCACGAAGGCGTAGTTGTCGGAACGCTGGTAGAAGTTCTGCTCGGGCCGCGGATCGACGACCACCGGCAAGCCCGCGGCGCGGAAGGCCTCGCCCAGGTTCGTGCGCTCGTAGCCGGTCAGCCAGAGCTTGCCGGCCCCGCCCGCCATCGGATCCGGGCGCCCGATCATCTCGAAGTTCAGGTTGGCGATCGTCTCGGTCAGCGGCACGCACGGACGGTCGAGGTACTCGTTGGTGCCGAGCAACCCGATCTCCTCGCCGGTGGCGAGCAGGAAGACCAGCGGACGCGCGGGCGGCGCGCCCTGGCCGAAGGCGCCGGCCAGCTCGAGCACCGCCGCGCAACCCGAGGCGTCGTCGTCGGCCCCGTTGTAGATCAGGTCCGGGCCGGCCTGGCCCGGCTGGGGCTCGGCCGGCTCCTCGCCGCCCTCCGCCGCGTGCTCGCCGAGGTGGTCGTAGTGGGCGCTGAGGACGACCGCCTGCGTCGCCAGCTGCTTGCGCGCCTCGTCGGGCCGGGCGCGCAGGATCCCGACCACGTTGACCGCCGAGCCCTGCTGGCGCTCGACGTGCGTGGTCAGCTGCAGCGTGGCGAGTTCGCCCTTGCGCAGGCGCTCGAGCAGCGGGCCGTGGAGGCGCAGCGGCTGGTCGCTGCGCGGCAGGCTGGCCTGGCGCTGCCAGTTCGACCAGGGCGTCGGCCGGCCGGAGCGCGGCTTGGCGCGCTCGTCGTTGCCCGGCGAGATCACCAGGCCCCAGCCCTGGGCTCCGGGCTGGTCCTTGCGGACCAGCAAGCGCCGCCGGTCGGAGTTGGACATGTCCATGAAGAGCGCCACCGCCGGGTCGGGCGTCTTCGGGAACTCGGTCGCGTTGCGCACGTGGACGACGCGCAGCGCGGCGGTCGTGCGCTCGAGCCCCGCGGGCCACTCGAAGTCGGCCTGGAACTCGGCCTGGAAGGCCTCGCCGGCGACGGGCGTCACCAGGAGCTCGGGAGCCTTGCTCATGCGCGCGCGCTCCAGCGGCACGCGCTGCAGGAAGGTGCCGTCGTCGCCCGCGGGCTGCACGCCCGAGGCGCGCAGCACCTCCGCCAGGTAGCGCGCGGCGAGCAACGCCTCCGGCGAGCCGGTCGGCCGACCCTTGAGCTCGTCGGAGGCCAGGAAGCGCACGTGCGCTTCGATCTCCGCGCGCGTGACCTCGGGCTTGAGCGCGGGGAGCTCGAGCTTGGGCTCGGCCTGCGCGGCCGCGGCCGGCGCAACGGGCGGCGGCGTCTGCGCGGCGAGCGGACCCAGCAGGATCGGGACCAGGGACAGCAGCGGCACGACCTGGAGCTTCGCCATGGCGGCGAACCTACCACGCGCCCGACCGCTCGATCGAGCGGCGCCTCGAGCCGCCGCGCGTCAGTTCCCGCTCGTCACGCGACGAGCTCGCGCAGCGCACGCAGCATCTGCTCGTTGGCTCGCGGGTCGCCGACCTGGATGCGTACGGCACCCGGGATCTGCCGCGGAACGCTCATCGCGCCCGGCGCGAAGCGGCGGTTGACGCGCCGCGCCAGCTCCGTCGGGTGTTCGACGTTCAGCAGGATCCAGTCGCCCACGGACGGCAGCGGCCGCACGCCCGGGATCATCGCGAGACGCGAATAGAAGCGGTCCTTCTCGTCAGCCATGGCTACGCCCTCTCCAGTGACCTTCGCGCGCCCGGTCGACGGGTACCCAGCCAGCTCAGCCCCACCCCCGAGGCTCGCGGCCCCCGGATCGGCGTCCCCTCCCGACCCCGCGGCGACGCGCGCCAGCGTGATCGGATCTGGTGGATCCTGTGGCTCGCGGGCTGTCGCGCAGCCTCGGCCAACAGGAGCCTGTCCCGTCCCCTCAAGACGTGCGCCCACACTATCCAGTGTGTGAGGAACCTCCAAGCACGAAATGCACGGTGAGGAGTCTTGATGTGGAAACTTCCCAACTTCAGGACGAGCGGCGCGAGAGCACGCTCGACCCGCGCACGTCCCCTCGTCCACAATCGCGCGCGCATGAAGCAGCCGAACGGCGCCGAGTTCCAGGTCCGCGTGCCCGCCTCGACCTCGAACCTCGGGCCGGGCTTCGACCTGCTGGGCCTCGCGCTGTCGCTGCACCTGACGGTGCGCGCGCGCGTCAAGCCCTCCGGCGGCGCGCACAGCTACGGCGAGTGCACCGGCACCGCGGCCGCTGGCCCGCGCGGTCCCGACGACCTCGTGCAGCGCGCCTTCGAGTTCGCGCGCGAGCGCCTGGGCGGCGCGCGCGTCGCGCTCGAGCTCGCGCTCCACTCCGAGATCCCCGTCGCGCGCGGCCTCGGCTCGAGTGCGGCGGCGATCGCCGCCGGCTTCCTGCTCGCCTCGCGCCTCGCCCCGCGCGCCGCGACGCTCGACGAGCTGATCGACTGGGGCAACGAGATGGAAGGCCATCCCGACAACACCACCGCGGCGCTGGCCGGCGGTTGCACGCTGGCCGCGCCGCGCGCCGACGGCAGCGTGCGCTTCATTCACCACCCGCTGGCGCCCGAGCTGGGCTTCGTCGTCGCCTGGCCGCGCACGCCCCTGACCACCCACGCCGCACGCGGCGTGCTGCCCGCGAGCGTGCCCTTCCGCGACGCGCTCGAGAACCCGCGCCGCCTGGCGCTGCTGCTCGAAGGCCTGCGGCGCGCCGATCCGGAGCTGCTCGCGCTGGGCAGCGAGGACCGCCTGCACGTCCCCTACCGCCTGCCGCTGATCCCGGGCGGGGCCCAGGCGCTGGCGGCCGCGCGCGCGGCCGGCGCCTGGCTGGCGACGATCAGCGGCAGCGGCTCGTGCCTGATCGCGATCGGTCCGCGCGGCGCGCGCGAAGCGCTGGCCGAAGCGCTGCGCGGCGAGCTGGCGCGCGCGGATGGAGAGGCCGAGGCGCGGCTGGTCGAGCCGGTGCTGGGCGTGCCCGAGGTGCGCACGCTCTGAAAGGGCTCACTCGGGCCGCGCGTAGCCGTGGCGGTAGCCGTCGACCAGCGTCTGCGTCTCCGCCGGACACGTGGCGCGCGCCGCCAGCGTCGCCGAGCGGCGCGCCTGGCGCAGATCGATGCGCGCCAGGTTCGCCAGGCAGTCCTTGAGCGCCACCGGCGCGACGCAGAAGTTGCGGATCCCCGCCCCCAGCAGGAAGGGCAGGCTGGTCGGCTGCACGGCGGTGACGCCGAAGACCGCCAGCGGCCGGCCGGTCTGCTCGCAGACCTCGACGATCTGGATCAGCATGCGCAGCACGAAGGGGTGCAGCGTCTCGAACAGCGCCTTGTGCGCGCCGTTCTCGCGGTCGGCGGCCAGCAGGTACTGCTGCAGCGCGTCCATGCTGACGATCAGGAAGTCCGCCTCGCGCGCCAGGTCGCGCGCTCCGATCGCGGCCGCGGGCGTCTCGATCACCGCGCCGAGCTCGACCTGCTCGTGGTGCGCGACGCCGGCCTTGCGCAACGCGTAGCGCTCCTCGAAGAGCACCTCCTTGACGCGCCGCAGGTCGCCGCAGTCGGTGACGAAGGGCACGGCGATGCGCAGCCGCGCGCCGGCGCCGCTGGGCGTGCGCAACAGGGCCTGCAGCTGGCGGCGCAGCACCTGCTCGCGCGCCAGGAGTGCCCTCACGCCGGCGCGCCCGAGGGCGGGGTTCGACTCGCGCCCCTCGTGCAGGTAGGCGACCTCCAGGCTCGAGTCGGCGTGCAGCAGCCGGAAGGTGACGGGTTGTCCGCCGGCCTGCTCCAGCACGGCGGTGTAGTGCGCGCTGAGCGCGTCGACCGAGGGCGGCTCGCGCTCGAGCAGGTACAGGAGCTCGGTGCGGTACAGGCCGATGCCCTGCATGTTGAGGCTGGCTGCCTGGCCGACCTCCGGCAGGTTGCCGCACGAGGCGCTGAGCGCGATCGACTGGCCGTCCTGCGTGCGCGCCGCGCGCCGCGCCCAGGCCGGCGCCTCCTCCTGCGCCGGCGCCTCCTCGCGCTGCGTGGCGGACTGGCGGTACTGCGCGCGCACCACCTCGTCGGGCTCGATGCGCACCAGGCCCTCGGTGGCGTCGACGATCACGAAATCGCCCTCGTGCACGCCGGCCAGCAAGCCGGTGACGCCGGTCAGGGTCGGGATGCGCATCGAGCGCGCCAGGATCGCGGCGTGGCTGGTCAGGCCGCCCTGCTCGGTCAGGATGCCCAGGACGTGTTCGTTGGCCAGGTTGAACATGTCGACGATCGACAGCTCGCGCGCCACCAGGACGTAGTCGCGCGGCGCGGCGGCGGCGGCGGCGTCCTCGGTCGCGACCTCCAGGTTGCGCAGCACGCGGATCCCGACGTCGCGCAGGTCGACCGCGCGCTCGCGCAGGGCGTCGCTGCGCACCAGGCGGAAGATGCGGTCGAAGTCGGCGATCACCTTGGCGATCGCGGCCTCCAGGCCCATCTGTTCATGGATGATGAGATTCTCGACGTCGGACAGGAAGACCGTGTCCTTGAGGTAGGCGCCGTGCGTGTCGAGGATGCGCACGTGGTCGGCCGGCACGCGGCCGTGCAGCCGGCCCTTGAGGTCCTCGATCTGCTTGCGCGCTTCCGAGAGCGCCTTGTGGAAGCGGTTGAGCTCGCGCTCGACCTGCTCGAGCGGCACGCGCTGGCGCGGGGCGTGGTCGAGCTCGTAGTCCTTGAGGTGCACGACGCCGAGCACCAGACCGGGCGCCACGCTGGTGCCCCGCAAGGTGACCCCGCCCGGCGGCCGCGCTTCGCGCGCGGCCTCGCCCGACGCTCCCGCACGGTTCTCGCTCATCCGCGCTATCCTACGCACGCGCACCGTCGCCCGGAAAGGCGCCGCGCGCCCCACTTCGCATGCTGCACACACTGCTGCTCGTCGCCTTCCTCGCCGCCGTCCCCCGCGTCCAGGCGCCCGTCGCCGCGGCACCCGTCGCGGCGCCCGCCGCGACTCGCGGCGGCCCGGAGCGCGCGCGCCTGCCGCACGAGGTGCCGCCCAAGCTGCTGCACGAGGTCGAGCGCGTGGTCGACGCCGACACGCTGTGGGTGCGCCGCGAGGGCGAGATCCTGAAGTGTCGGCTGCACTCGGTCGACACCGAGGAGCGCGTGCACCCGGGCCAGGAGAGCTCGAGCGGCAGCAAGCCCTCGACGGTCTTCGGCGAGCAGTGCGCGCTGTGGGCCGACCAGCTCTTCAAGGGACTGGCCAAGGAAGGCGAGAAGCCCAAGGTCGGGCTGCTCTTCGCCGGTGACAAGGAAGCGCGCGACGGCTTCGGCCGCTACCTGTGCCACGTGCTGCTGCCCGACGGCACCGACTACAACCTGCAGCTGGTGCGCGAGGGCAAGAGCCCCTACTTCAACAAGTACGGCGAGGACGAGATCTGCCCGCAGGCCTTCCGCCAGGCCCAGGCCGCGGCGCAGGCGGCCAAGCTCGGCATCTGGGATCCGGCGACGAACGTGGCCAAGGAAGCGGGCGCGCCCTCGGCGCAGCGGCCCTACGCGAAGCTGCTGCCCTGGTGGGAGGCGCGCGCGCTGGCGGTCGAGAGCTTCCGCGCGCTCAAGCGCGAGAAGCCCGCGGCCGTCTACCACGCCGAGGACAAGGAGGGCCTGGCGCAGGTCGCCAAGGCCGGCACGGAGGTCGAGGTCTTCGGCGAGGTGGCCTCGGTCTTCGCCGAGAAGAACGGCGACGAGACCGTGCTGCTGCGCGGCGCGGACCGCGACCACAACGTGCGCGTGCGCATCCCGGCCGGTGCCAAGGTGCGCCACGCGAGCCTCGAGTTGGCCAAGCGCGGCGAGGAGTTCCGCCAAAACTACGTGTTCGTGCGCTCCAAGGTCGCGGACAACGGGCGCGGCTTCGAGTTGAGCTCCGACACCGAGGCGCGCTGGCGCCAGGCCGGACCCGACGTCGCTGCCGCGGCCGCGGCCCCGCCGCGCTGAGCGCCTCTAGGAGAAGACGCGCGATGTTTCGTCGCGCGTCTTCCGAGCGGGCTCCTCCGGGGAGCACGCCGAGTGCAGGGCCCGGTTGGCGCCGCCTCCGGATCGATCACCAGTCGATCAGGAAGCCGTTCGTGACGTTGGCCGTCGCCGGCGGGCAGAAGGTGGTCGACGCGTTGCGGTAGAAGGCCGCGTAGTAGCGCCGCGCGCCGCTGCCGGGCGTCACGCCGCCGCGCACCGAGAGCGAGGTGGTCGCGTCCTGGGCCTGGGTCGAGTCGGGGAAGATCATCGTGCCCGAGACGGCGGCCCGGCCGCGGATGCGCACCAGGTTGCCGCCGGCGCACAGGACCCCGTCGTGGAACACCTGGTCGCCGACCGCGTCGTGCTGCATGTACAGCGTGAACGAGGTGGTGGGCAGGTTGGTCGAGGTCAGCACCACCGTGTCCGGGTTCGGCGCGCCGCCGGCCGAGAGCAGCGCGCCGAGCGCGCTGAACGAGTGGGCGCAGCCGCGGCCGCTCGTGCCGTTGTTGCCGCACGGGCAGGCGGTCGTGTGCGTCGGGTCGAGTCCGTCGCCGAAGCAGATGGCGCGGAAGGCCGTCGTGCAGGAGTAGACCCGCGCCAGGCCGGCCACGGCGAAGGAGCCGATGGTGGTCTTGGGCGCGCCGACGAGGAACTCGCCGCGCGCGTCGAGGTTGATGTCGCCCAGCACGTCGACCGAGTGACCCAGCCGGTCGCCGGTGTTCGCGCCGGCCACGGTGTGGAGCAGGGCGCCGTCGATCCCGCTGAAGGCCTTGGCGTAGCCCTTGGTGCCGCTCGACGACTGGTCGGCGCCGATCACGATGTCGACGCGCGCATCGGCGTTCAGGTCGCGGCCGCCGCCGATGGACCAGCCGAAGCGGTCGCCGATCTGGTCGCCGTTGTGCGTGCGCACCACGGTCGCGTTGTTGCCGCGGTAGATCGTCGCGTAGCCCGTGCCGAGCAGCAGGATGTTGCCGTCCTGCGGCGCGCCGCAGGCGAAGTCGGGGATGGCGTCGCCCGAGATGTCGCCCACGCCGCACACCGCCGCACCGCGGCGATCGGTGCCGTTGGCGGTGATCGTGTGCAGCACGAGACCGGTGGTGCCGCTGTAGACCTTGGCCCCGGCCAGGCGCGAGCCGACGATGAACTCCGAGTTGCCGTCGGCGTTGACGTCGCCGACGCCGTCGACGGAGATGCCGAGACCGTCGTTGTTGACCGCGCCGTTGATCGTCCACAGCACGCCGCCGCCGTTGCCGGAGTAGACGATCGCCCGTCCGCGATTGACCTGCGGCGGCATCGCCGCCGGGTTGCCGGTGTCGGGGGCGCCCGCGATCACGTCGCCGCGCCCGTCCTCGTCGACGTCGCCCGCACCCGCCACGCTCCAACCCAGGTGGCCGCCTTGCGTCGGTCCCTCGAGGGTGAAGAGCGGCGTGGACGAACCCGTCGCGCCGTTGAACACGTAGACCTTGCCGCCTTCGACGCCGCCGCCGGCCGACAGGGCGTAGGGCGCGCCGACCAGGATGTCGGGCTTGCCGTCCATGTTGACGTCGCTGGCGCCGACCGAGATCCCGAAGCCGTCGCCGTTGGCGAGGCCGTTGAAGGTGTACATCACGGCACCCGTGGCGCCGTTGAAGACCTTGACGTAGCCCTGGCCGCTGGAGAGCACGCCCTGCTCGGTCGCCCCGACCGCGAACTCGGCGCGGCCGTCGGCGTTGAGGTCGCCGATCAGCGCCACGGACCAGCCGAAGTTGTCGTCGGCGGCGACGCCGTTCAGGGTGTAGAGGGTCGATTGGGCCGCGGCGCTGCCTGCGCAGGCTGCGACGCTGAACAGCGCCAGGAGGCGCCGGCGGGTGGTGCGGTCGAACATGGTGATCCTCACGAGATGCGTTCCAGGCGAGAGGCGTGGCGGGCGAGATGCGTTGCAGGCCAGGGCACGGGAGCCGGGACGCGGGCGGGCTGCCAGGCCGGCCCCGGTCCGAGCCCGGGGGCCGGGCGAGGGCGGAAGAAACTTCAAACGAGCGGTTCAGGGCCCGTGTTCCGGGCCATCTCTACGAAATTGTACTTCCGGACCCGCGGCCGGGGCGAGTTGGCCCTTGGGGCAGCCCGGCCGCTCTCAGCGGCCCAGGCGCGCCTGTTGGACCAGGTGGCGCGCCTCGGGCAGCACCAACTGCTCGAGCGCCAGGCGCAGGGCCTTGGGCGAGCCGGGCAGGGCCAGCACGACCTTCCCCGCGAGCAGCCCTGCGGTGGCGCGCGAGAGCATCGCCGCCGCGCCGATCTCCTGGAACGAGAGCCAGCGGAACAGCTCGCCGAAACCGGGGATGGTGGCCTCGAACAGCGCCTCGAGCGCCGGCACGGTCACGTCGCGCGGCGCGATGCCGGTGCCGCCCGTGCACAGCACCAGTTCGACGTCGGCGCGCGCGCAGGCCTGCTGCACCGCCGCCGCGATCTCCGCGCGCTCGTCGCGCACCAACGTGCGCCAGGCGAGCACGTGCCCGGCCGCCGTCAGCGTCGCGCAGAGGTAGTCGCCGCCCGCGTCCGTGGCGGCCTCGCGCGTGTCGCTGATCGTGATCACCGCGCAGCGCACGCTGGCGGGCGCGGCGGCGCGGTGCTGCTCGACGCTCAACGCCGGCCCTCGTCGAAGATGCGCCGCAGCGCGCGCACGCGCGTCGGGTCGACCTCGTTCTCGACCCGGCCGTCGCGCTTGAGCCAGGTGCCGACGATCGCGCCCGTCGCATGCTCGAGCAGCTCGCGCGCGTTGTAGGGATCGAGGCCCGAGCCGATCAGCAGCGGCAGCTCGCCGGCCGCCGCGCGCGCCTCGCGCACGCGCTCGACCGGCGGCGGGCGCCCGGTGGCGGGGCCGGAGACGATCACGCCGTCGGCCAGCGCGCGCGCGGCCAGGTCGTGCACGCACTCGCCGAGCGTCTCGCGCGTCAGCGGCGTGGCGTGCTTGACCTGCGCGTCGGCCAGGATCGCGGTCGCGGGCGCCAGCCGCGCGCGCTCGCGCAGCGTCTCGTGCGCGCGCCCCTGGACCAGGCCCTGGTCGGTCACGGCCGCGCCCGAGTGCACGTTGACGCGCACGAAAGCCGCCCCGCTGACGGCGGCGATGCCCAGGGCCGCGCGCGCGTCGTTGCGCAGCACGTTGACGCCCAGCGGCCGGCCGCGCGCCGCGTCGCGCACGGCCTGCAGCGCCAGGGTCAGCGCCGCGATGGTCTCGGCCGGCACGCGCTCGGGATAGAAGGGCGCGTCGCCGAAGTTCTCGACGATCAGGGCGTCGCAGCCGTTCTCGGCCAGCGCGCGCGCGTCGGACTGCGCCAGCTCGAGCACGCGCGCGAAGCGGCCGTCGAAGCGCGGAGCGCCGGGCGTCGGCAGGAGGTGCACGACGCCGATCAGCGTCGGCCGGGCGAGGAGCAGTTCGACCACGCGCAGAGTGTACGGCGCGGCCTCGGCCGCTCACACCGCGCAGCGCACGCGCGCCAGGCGGCACAGGGCCCGGCGCAGCGGCCGGTGCGCGGCGAGCAGGGCGAGGTAGTCGCGCTCGCGCCGGCCGCCCTTGGCGCGCACCAGCGCGACCAGCGCGCGGCGCTCGGCCGGCGTCCAGCGCTCCAGGCCGGGCAGCGCCAGGATCAGCGGCGCCCAGCGGCGCCAGGCCAGGCGTTCGGTGCGCGTCCAGCCGGCCAGGCGCCGGAGCCCGAGGCGCGCGCGTGCCTCGCGCTCGCAAGCCGCCTCGGCGCGCGCCAGCTCGCCGCCACCGCGGGCGCGCAGCTCGCGCGCCGCGGCGGCGCCCAGGCGCTCGAGCGGGAAGGCTCCGATCACGTCGGCGCGCGCCGGGCCGGGCGACCAGAACACCGGCGCCTCGACCAGGCGCTCGAGCGTCGCGCGCGACGAGCGCGCGCCCGGCCTGCGCGCCAGGCGCCGGAACTCGCGCTGCGCCAGCGCGCGGGCGCCGCGCTCGCGCGGCCGGAAGCCGAGCTTGGCGTAGAACCACCAGGCGCCCGAGGCCAGCCCCTCCTCGTTCTCGTGGCCGAGTTGGTAGGGATCGACGCAGAAGCTCGTGCAGCCGAACAGCGCGCGCAGGCTGGCGAGCACCCGGCCGTAGATCCAGGCCGCGTCGCCGCCGCGCCAGGTCTCGAACACGTTGTAGGCCACCTGGCAGGAGTCGAAGGCGCTGCTGGCGAGGACGTACCCGACCGGCACGCCATTGCGCAGCGTCAAGAGCGCGTGCACGCTCTCGAGCAGCAGGCGCTCCTCGGGCACGACCCCCAGGCAGGCGAAGGCCAGCCCCTCGCCGCAGTCGATCCACACGGCGTCGCGCGCGTCGGCGGCCATGAAGGCGTCGAGGTCGCGCGTGCGCACGACCATCGCCTCGCGCGCCAGCGTCACCAGCGCGCGTCCCTCGGCCTGGCCGAGCGCGCGGATCGAGAGCGGCGGCTCGACGAGCGCGCGGGCGAGCTCGGGCCGCGCGCGCGACAGCGGCGTGCCGCGGTGGAAGGTCGCGCGCACCGGGAAGGCGGCGGTGGTGCGCGAAGGCGTGCCCCGGCCGGCGCGCAGCACCAGCGGCGGGTCGAAGTCCTCGTGGATCTGGCGCCGCACCGCGGGGCTGGCGTCGAGCGCGTCGATGCGCCGCGTCAGCCAGGCCGCGTCGCCCTCGCCGCGCGCGCGGAGCTCCGCGATGCGCTCGCGCAGCGTCCGCTCGGGGCCGTCGAGCACGGCGCTCTCGCCCCAGCCGAGCAGGAGGCCCAGCCAGGCCTCGGCGCGCTCGGCGCCGTCGAACTCGTCCCAGTCGATCGTCAGCTGGCGCGGGAAGCGCTGCGCCAGCCAGGCGGCGGTCGGCTGGAAGAAACGGAAGCGCAGCTCGGTGCCCGCGATCCCGCTGTCGGCGAGCGCGTCGCGCACGCGCCGGAGGTCGGGCCGGCGTGCGAAGCGCGCGAGCTCGCGGCGTGCGAAGCGCTCGATGCGCGCGTCGTCGGGCAGCGCGCGCAGATAGAGCAAGGTCTCGTGCCAGCGCGCCAGGCTCCGCGCGTCGTTCCAGCGCACGCGCTCCAGCGCGCGCAGCAGCGCGAGCTTCTGCGCCGCGCGCCCGGGTCCGAACTCGGAGCGCAGGGACTCGAGCCGGCGCAGCAGCCGTCCGCTCATCGGGGACTCATCGCGTCGAGCTCGCGGAGGGGTTGGAGCCAGAGACGGGATTTGAACCCGTAACCTCCGCTTTACGAAAGCGGCGCACTACCGTTGTGCTACTCTGGCCTGTCGAAGCGCGACCCCGGGGGAGGTCTTTTTCGGCTGCGGCAGCCCGGAAACTGAGCTGCAGCTGCCCCTCGGACTCCCGCGGCCCGGCCGGTCGGGACCGGTCAGGGGCGGGAAGTCTAGCGGCTCCTCGGCCTCCGCGCACGCGTCGGATGTCCTGGGGCGCGGACCGCGCGGCCCGCGTCCCGGAAATCGGACCTACTGCCCTTCCGCTTGGTCCGCGGGCTTGTCGCCGCCGCTGCTGCCCGCTTGCAGGCGGCGCAGGAGCGCGAGGCGTTGCGCCGGATCCATCTGGATGCGTCCGAGCGCGCTGGCCGCGCCGTCGCGCACGCTGAGCGGCGCGCCCGACGAGGCGACCGCTTGCAGCGTCGCCGCACCCTCGGCGCCGACGGCCGCGCCGTTGCGGCCCAGGATGCCCGACAGCGCGTCCGTGCCCGCGACGCGCACGCCTTCCGAGCGCGCTTCGTCGGCGACCACGGCCAGGATCGAGGCCACCTGCGCGGCGTCGCCGATCGAGGCCAGCGCGTGGAGCGCGGGCGTCGCGACCGCGTCCGGGCGGTTGACGATCGCGCTCTGCAGCGGGACCACGGTGCTCGACAGGTCGACCTGACGGCCGTGGCCGATGTGCGCCAGCACGGTCGCGGCGCGGGCGGCGAGGTCGTCGGCCAGGGCCCGATCGCCGCGCACGCCGGCGCTGAGCGCGTCCTGCACGGCCTTGAGGTCCTCGGCGGAGGTCACCGTGCCGGCGATGCGCTCGCCGTAGGTGCCGGTCGCCTCTTCGGCGTTGGCGCTGATGCAAAGAACAGGCACCGCCGCCAGCCGCTCGTCGCCCTTGAGCTCGTCGAGGATCTCGGCCAGCGTGATGTCCTTCTGCTTGTCGGCCGCCAGCACCAGGTCGAGGCCCGGCGAGCGGCGGATCAGCACCAGGGCCTTGGCGCCCGAGTCGTAGTGCGTGACGAACATGCCGAGCTTCTCGAGGCTCGCCTGCAGCGCCTGGCCGCGCGCGACGTCCGCGTCGATCACCACGGCGAGGCGCGCGACTTCGCGGCCGACGGCTTCGCCCAGGAGGTCGACGATCGCGCCGGTCGGCGCTTCGCCGCGCCGCGCGCCGATCGTGGCCAGCGCCACGGCGGCTTCCGAGCGCATCGCGCCGTCGCTGCTGCCGAGCGCGCTGCTCAGGCCGGCGGTCGGCTCCAGGCACAGCTTGGACATCACGCGGCACAGCGCGGCACCGGCGGCGCCGTCACCCTGCTGCACGGCCCAGCCCAGCGCGCGGTCGAGCGCGGCGACGCCGGCGGCGTTCACCGCCAGGCGACCCTCGTCGATCATGCCCTTCCAGGCCCCGAGGTCCTGCCCGGCCTGCTCCATCATGGTGAGCTTGGCCGACTGCACGACGTAGCTGCGCGCCAGGCCCGCCAGCGCGTCGACCGAAGCGGGGTCGGCGGTCAGCGCGTGGTTGTAGCAGGCCTTGGCCATCTCGTCGGCGTAGACCGCGCGCGGGATCGGCTTGGCGACCAGCCGGCCGCCGCTCCAGGCCCAGACCACCTCGCTGTAGTCCGTGTCGCGCATGCGGCGCTCGTGGTACGCAGCACCGGCGGCGAGGAAGCTCTGGTGCGCGTCGCTGCCGAAGCTGGCGCGCTGCAGCGCGTCCTTGGCGGCGGCCTGCACCGAGCCGTCGGGATCGCTGGCGGCGTGCAGCGCCAGGAAGCCCGCGGCGCGCGGGTCGGCGATCGTGCCGAGCGTGTAGCACACGTGGCGGCGCTGGACGGCGTCCTCGCTCGCCAGCGCGGCGCACAGGGCGGGCACCACGTCGGTGCTCATCTGCGTCAGCCCGCGGATCGCGCGGTCGGTCTTGTCCTTGTCGCTCATGCTCGAGCCGAGGAAGCCCAGCAGGTACGGCACGGCGTACTCGCCGTGCTCGGAGGAGAGCAGCCGCACGGCCTGGTTGCGGGCCAGCGGGTCGTCGTTGCTGACCGCCTCGGCGACCAGCTTCTGGATCGCGGCCTCGTCGTTGGCGCGCGCCTTGCGCTCCAGACGCGCCAGGTCGATCAGGCGCTTGGCGACCAGTTCGGCCTCCCCGCCGGAGGTCAGCAGCTCTCGCCACACGGCGTAGTCGGTCTCGCGCCACAGCGCGTAGGCCGACTCCTGGCTCGGGCTCAGCGCCAGGACCTTCTTGAAGAGCTGGAGCGCCTCCGCTTCCTTGCCGCGCAGCCACAACTCGACACCCTGGTTGAAGGTGTCGGAGACCTCGTCGAGCTTCGAGGCCCAGAGGGGAGCTTGGAGGGCGGCCAGTGCGAACACCAAGCCCATGCTCCGGCGCAGTCCGGTCATGTCAGTTCCTTCGCGTCCGATGTCGACGCGGTGCGATCGAGGGGGAGGGGG
>Ga0315912_10000587_pt1 | contig 61599 bp, 46 predicted proteins | sample VfabasoilMG_FD_204469 | JGI IMG/M metagenome (GOLD analysis project Ga0315912, IMG submission 204469) | Garden soil microbial communities collected in Santa Monica, California, United States - V. faba soil | ecosystem: Environmental > Terrestrial > Soil > Garden | place: USA: California...
GGCCGGCGATCTCGAGGTAGCGCAGCAGATCGATCGCTTCGACTTCGCGATGCAGGTCGCGCGCGAGGACGGCCGGCTCATCGCGCGCAAGGTGCCATGAATTGGCAGATCGTTCTCGCGCTCTACGGCGCCGCGAGCCTCGTCACGTTCGCGGCCTTCGCCTGGGACAAGCTCTGCGCCAAGCGCGGGCTCCGGCGCATCCCGGAATCGACGCTGCACCTCTTCGAGCTCTGCGGCGGCTGGCCTGGCGCGCTCGCCGGCCAGGCGCTCCTGCGCCACAAGAGCGCGAAGCTCTCGTACCGGGTCGTGCTCTGGGCCGTCGTCGCGCTGCACGGCGCGGGTTGGGCTTGGTACTTCTGGTCCGCGCGCCCCGGGAGCTAGCCCGGCCGGCGGAAGAGCTCGGGGTCGAGCTTCGGATCGACGCGCACCTCGATCTCGCGCTCGCCCGCGTTCGCGCCGTCGAAGACCGTCTTCTCGTGCGCCGGAACCAGCACGCCCTCTGATTCGCGGAAGTCCGAGAAGAGCTTGACCGTGGTGCCGAACGCAAGGCGCGCGCCGCGGCCACGGTAGCGCGTCGTCAGCACGCGCCCGCTGGCCGGGTCGAGCCCGAGCCAGGTGGTCGTGCCGGCGATCGAGCAGGCGATCTCCTCCACCTTGGTCCCCGCCTGCTCCGCTGCCCCGGCGTAGCTGCAGACGAAGCCCGCTTCGTCGTGCGCGCGCAGGATCGCGAGCGGCAGGCGGCTCATCATCCGCGCGAGATCGCGCGCGCCACTCGCGTGCAGATCCTCCGACCTGCTGTTGTAGGTCGCGAAGGCCGCGCCCGGGACGCTCACGAAGGTCGCGATCCACTCCGTTCCCCAGGTCTGGTGCTGGCGGATGCGGTCGGGGAAGACGATCGCGCGCGAGAGCGTGTCCGTGCGCTTCTCGACCTTCGACTCGTCCACTTCGCTCTCGAAGTGCTCCAGGCTCGTGAGCGCATCGATGCGCGCCGCGCCGCCGTGCGCCGCGAGCGCGCGCGCGAGCAGCTCGCGGCCGCGCTTGCGCGCAGCCTCGTCGGCTGCGGGGACCGCTTCGTCGGGATCGAGGAAGATCTCGGGCTTCTTCGCGAAAGCGTCGCGGCACGCGTCGGAGGCGAAGATGTAGAGGCGTGCCTCGTGCACGAGCCAGCGCCCCGGGTTGCCCCTGCCCGAGAGCGGGCCCATGCGGCCGCAGGCGCCGCCCCACTGGATCTCGTAGCGCTCGGGCTGCGCGCGGAACTCCGCCAGGCTCTGCTCGTCGGCGAACTGGTAGGTGTACCCGCCGCGCGTCAGCGAGTGCGCGGAGACACCGGCGCGTTCGGCGCCCTTCGCGATCGCGACGGGATCGGCGCCGCGCAGTGCCAGGACGGGATCGGAGCTAGCGAGGGCGAGGATCAGCAGGGGCAGCATGTCCCCCAGCATATCCGAGCGCGCGGAACACGAGCACGTGTCCGAACCAGGCGGCCAGGACGTACAGCGCCGGGATCCAGACGAAGACGCCGCTCAGCACGATCACGTTCGCGGGCCCCTCGTGGTACGCGCGCCAGGGCCCGGGCATCGAGCGCACCGCGATGATCACGATGTTCGCGAGCAAGAGCAGCGACCCGCAGTTCCAGATCCAGACCAGCCAGCGCCCGCAGATGCCGCGGGCGATCAGGGCGGCGACGAGGATCGCGCTGACCCCGCTGATGATGTCCAGGTTCGCACCCTCGAAGGTCATCTGCTCCGGCAGCACGCCCTCGCGAAACAGCAGCCAGAGCACGAGCTCGACCGCGATCCGGAAGCCCTGGTAGCCGACCAGCCAGTAGAGCGGCAGCCCTTCGATCAGCACGCGCCCGAAGTGGCTCAAGGCGAGCGCGGCGCTGATCAGCATGCCCGGCGCGAGCAGGAACAGCGCGCGCGGCGGCACGCTCTCGGAATGCAGGAGCCAGCCGCTCCGCGCCAGGGCGAAGCTCACTCCAAGCCAGGCACACAGACCAAGCGCGAACAGTCGAACACGCAAGCGCACCCGCGCTACCGCCCAGATGCACCCCGCGCTCAATGCGACTGCGAGCGCGAGGTGCACGGCCAGTACGAACGTCGAGGGCTCTGCTTCGCTGCTCATGCGCGGAACGAGTCCCGATCGAGCGAGGGCTCGCGGTTGGCCGCCAATCCCAGGCCGAGGCCCAGCGCCAGCATGGTCGCCATCAGCGACGAGCCGCCGGTCGAGAAGAGCGGCAAGGGGATGCCGGTCAGCGGGATCAGCCCCAGGTTGACGCCCGCGTGGATGAAGAGGTGCGCCGCGAAGTACAGGCCCACGCCCGCGACCGCCAGGCGCGAGAAGCGATCGCGCAGGCGGCTCGCGCTGCCGAGGATCGCCGCGACGAGCAGCGTGTAGGCGGCGAGGACCGCGGCCGTCCCGAGCCAGCCCGACTCCTCCGCCACGACCGCGAAGATCGAATCGCAGTCGCGCTCGGGCAGGTGCGCCGCCGTGTTGGCGATGCCCTCCCCCATGCCCGTGCCCGTCCAGCCGCCGTTCCCGATCGCCACGCGCGCATGATAGGAGTGGAACGCGGCGCCGCCCTTGGCGTCGATCAGGTCGTCGGCCGCGAGGCTCTCGACCCAGGTATTGACGCGCCGCAGCTGGTAGTCGTGCACGCCGAACTGGAACTTCCAGATGCAGGCGCCGAGCACGAGCGCCGCGACCAGGAAGCGCACCAGCACTCCGGCGCGCGCGCCCGCGATGTAGAGCATGCCGAGCGTCACCGGCACGAGCGAGAGCGCCGTGCCGAGATCGGGCTGGCGCGCGACGAGCGCCATCGGCACGAGCGCGACGGCCAGCGGCGGGCCCCAGTCGCGCGGCTTGGCGAGCTTGTTCTTGTAGAGGATGCGCGCCAGCATCAGGATCACGCCGACCTTGGCCAACTCCGAGGGCTGCAGGTCGAAGCCGCCCGGCATCGCGATCCAGCGCCGCGCCCCGTTGCGACTGTCGCCGACGATCGGCGTCACGAGCAGCAGCAGCAGGCAGCCCGAGTAGACCAGCCAGGCATGGCGCGCGAGCCAGCGCGCGCGCAGCGCCAGCCCGAGCACCAGGAAGGGCAGCGCCAGCAGCACCTTGACCACGTGCTTGTCGAAGTCGACCGAATCGGCGGGCGGGCGCTCGTGCAAGACGTCGGCGGAGTGCATCGCGTGCACGAAGGCCAGGCCCAACGCCAGGAGGCCCAGGGCCAGCAGCACGACGTGCCAGTCGAGCGCTTCCCAGCGCACCGCGCGCAGCGAGACGACGCGCGCCAGCGGGCTGCGGCGCTTCTCGGGGGCGTTCTCCCTCACTTCGAATGCTCCTCGCCGCAGGCGAAGCGCTGCACAGCCGGCTCCTGCAGGAACTGCGCCGCGATCCAGATCGCGCTCTTGCTGGCGGTCTCCGAGACGTCGTGCAGGTAGACGACCAGGATCCCGCGCGGCGCGTCGGCGGGGAACCAGCCTGCGATCCAGGTGTGCTTGCGCCACTTGCCGGCGAGCATGTCGGCCCGGTCCGCTTCGGTCAGCGGAGCGTCGGGATCGAACTTCCACACGTCCGCGCTGCCCGTCTTGCAAGCGAGGCGAAAGCCCAGCGTCTTCGCGGACAGCTCGGGGTCGTGCGCCGTGCCGTGAGGTTCCTCGACGACGCCCTCGAGCGCCTCGCGCACGAAGGCCAGCGACTTCTCGGAGATCCCCAGCGGGCGCGAGCGCCGCGGGCGCTCCTCTCCGCCGACCGAGCGCACGAGGCGCACTTCGGGCAGCGTGCCCGTGACGAGGCCGGCCGTCGCGCGCGCCACCTGCATCGGGTTCGCTTCCATCGGCATCAACCCGCAGGCAAAGCGCATCAAGTTGCCGCGGTCGCGCAGCTCGGACTCGAGCTTGTCCTCCTCGGGGATGCGGAAGTGCTCCAGCAGCCGCGGCTTCCCGCGCGCATCGAGCTCCGAGATCCCGGTCGGCTCGCCGAAGCCGAAGAGATGCGCCATCTCGAGGAAGTCCGCGGGCTTGAAGGCCTGCTCGGCCAGCTGTCCGAAGTAGGCGTTGCACGAGCGCACCAGCGCGTCGTGCAGCTCAAGCGAGCCGTGCCGGTGGCAGTGCATCGTCTTGTAGCCGGAGCCGCCGTCCGCGAGCGGCTCGCAGGCGAACGAGCGCGCGCTGTCGAAGCCCAGCCGGTCGAGCGCGTAGGCCGCGACGAAGGCCTTGAAGCACGAGCCCGGCGGGTTCGAGGTCGGCATCTGCAGCGAGCGCTCGCGCAGGAAGGAATGTTCCGCGTTGCGCCCGGGCGTCGGCGGCAGCCCGCCGCGGCTCGGCGCCGATGCGTCGGCGAGCACGTCGCCCTCGGGGGACAAGAGCAGGATCGCGCCCACGGGATAGCGGCACCAGAGCTGGTCGCTGTCGTCGCCGTTCGGCATGCGCGGGTGCGCGAGCACCTCCTGGGCCGCGCGCTGCAACTCGACGTCGAGCGTCAGCTGCACGTCCAGGCCGTCGACGGGCGCGCGCACGAGCTCGGCCCCCGCTGCCTGCACCTCGTCGGAGAGCGAGAAGGACTCCTGGAAGCCGTTCTGGCCGCGCAACTGCTTGTCGAACAGCCCCTCGACGCCTCCGCCACCGGTCCACTCGTCGTTGCGCACCAGGCGCGCGGCGAGCTCGCGCTCCTCGGCCGCCTCCGCGCTGCTGCGCACGAGCTTGTTGCGCAGTTCGGAGAGGCGCGCGCGCTCGCGGCCTTGCAGCAGCAGATCGGAGAGGCCGGGGCGCCGCACGCTGCCGACGAGCCCGGCCGCGAGCCCGACGCCATCCGAATCGTGCTGCGGGTGCAAGCGCGTGCTGGTCGTGCTGACGCTGAAGCCCGCGTAGACCTCGGGCCCGCGCGTGACCAGCTCGACCAGGTCCCAGCTCGGCCGCCGGCAGAGCGGCGTCGGCCGCGTGCTGCGGTCGAGCAGCAGGTAGCGCTCGGCCTCCGCCGCGCGCGAGCGCCGGTCGGCATGGAAGGCCAGCGGCGCGTTCGCCCCGCACTGTTCGTAGACGAGGTCGAGTTGCCGCTCGAGCTCGTCCTGGAAGCGCTCTTCGAGCGCGAAGCACAGCCACGAGAGCTCGACCAGACCATCGTCCCAATCCAGGCGTCTGTGCCCGGCGCCGATCTTGCGCCAGCGCTTGGCGGCGTCGAGCGGCCCGGCCGGCGGCTGCCAGCCGGCCGGGCGCGTGCGCACGCGCGGCTCGACCGCGGCTCCGCGCGCGAGGTCGGCTAGCGCGCCGACGATGCGCCAGCGGTCCTCTTCCTGCTGCGCGAGCTCCTCGAGGCCCTCGCCCTGGAAGGGCAGCACCGCGCGCGCAGCGTCGCTCGCGCGCGGGCCCGCAGCGCCCTCGAAGAGCGAATCGAGCTCGCTCAGCACGCAGGGCTCGTCGAATTCGCGCCACGAGCGCGGCTGTCCGTCGCTCGCGCGCTCGATCTCGTCGCCCGGCACCCACAGCAGCGCGATCTCGGACAGCAGCCGATCCGCCCGGCGCGAACGGATCGGCTCCTCCTGCGCGCGCAGCAGGACGCGCGGCAGCAGCACCTCGGCCAGCAGGCTCTCCCAGCGCGCGCGCCGGCCGGCGATCCAGTCGTGGCGCCGCGCGTCGTCCCAGCGCAGCGCCCGGCCGATCCAGGCCGTGTCGAAGCGCTGCTCGAGCAGGCGCGTGCGCACGCGGCCGGGAGCGAAGCCCGCCGCCTCGCGAAAGAGCGCGTCGGCCGTGTCGTCCTCGATCTCGCGCCGCTCGCCCTCGAGCAGGTCGAGCAGGCGCGCGAGCGGCGTCGCGCCGTCACCCGCCGGCTGCCGACCGTCGCGCTCGAGCAGGGTCGCGAGCTGCGCCAGGCTCGCGCGCGAGTCGCGCAAGCGCTGCAGGAGCTCGCTCTTCTGCACGTCCGGGCTGCGTCCGCGGGCGAGTGCGGCGAGCTCGAGCAGCGAGAGCGCCGTCTGCGGAGTCTCCGCAGGCGGTGCGAGGCAGCCGCGCACCCTGGGCGGCAGATCGAGCAGCTCCGCGGCGTAGTAGCGCAGGTCGGCGGCGCGCCGCTCGCGCAACGCGAAGGCGCGCTCCTCGGGTTCGAGCTCGGGCGCGTGGCCGACGGCCAGGGCGTGTCCCTCGGCGAAGCCCCTTAGATCGAGCGGACGCAGGCCGACTATCTCCAGCGCCCAGGTCTCGAGCTCGCGTTCGGCCTCGGCGAGCGGCACGTTGCGCATCTCCAGCGTCGAGCGCGCGTGCGCCACCTGCGCGATCGGGCAGCCGCGCCGGAAGTCGCGGTAGCACAGGCGCACCTCGTACTGCTCCTCGTCGCAGGCGAGCACGACGCCCGCGCGGTCGAGGATCCGTCCGCGGTGGTAGGGCAGCACCTCCGAGCTCTGCAGCATCCCGGCCGCCTCGCTCTCCCAGATGCCGTGCTGCAGCACCTGGACCTGGAAGGCGCGCGCGAGCACGACCAAGAGTCCCGCGGCGAGCACGCCGAGCAGCGGTCCGACGCGGCGCTGGACTACCATCGGCGGCTCCGCAGCGGGCTGAGCCCGGGCAATTCCGCGAGCAGCGGTCCGGCGACGAAGGCCAGCAGGCCCGAGGTCAGCGCGACGAGCGCCAGCGCCAGGAGCGGCGGCTCGAAACCCGCCAGGCTGCCGCGCGCCCAGTAGGCCCGCGCCGCCGTGCCGCAGTAGAGCCACAGATTGCAGGCGAAGACGCACAAGACGCAGATTGCGCCGCGCAGCAGCGGGGCGCTGATCTCGAGCGAGGAGCGCAGCGTCATCACCGCCAGCGCGAAGCCCAACAGCCCGGAGAGCTGCACCAGCGGCGCCTCGCTGGCGAAGGCCGAACGCACGAGCGCCGCCAGCACGCCGGCGATCCAGGCCTCGCGCTCCTCCATGCGCGCGAGCAGCGCGAGCAAGAACACCAGGCCCAGCTCGGGGAACCAGAGCGCGCCCGTGCCGCGCGCCAGCGCGCCCTGCAGCGCGAAGCACACCAGCAGCCAGGCCGCGAGCGCGAACCAGGCGAGCACGCGTTCGCTCTTCACGGAGACTGCGCCTCCGGGGGTTCGCCGATCCAGACCTCGAGGCGCGTCCCCCACCGGCCCGCCGAACTGCGCCGCAGCGTGAGCACGTGCGCGCCCGCTCCCGCGGGCAGCTCGGCCTGTCCTAGATGCAGGCCGGGCGGGACCCGCCGCTCGCCCGAGCTCGTGTAGAGCTGCGCGGTGCGCGCGACTCCGCCGAGGGCCCGTGCAACTTCCGCGCTCTCTTCCCAGGCGAGGAAGACGAGATTGCGCGAGGCATCGCAACCCAGCGAGCGCACGCTGCCGAGGTGCAACGGGGCGCGCTGTCCCGGCACGCTGGCCAGCACCGGCAGCGCGAAGCCCGGGTCGCCCAGGCACTCGGCGTCGCTGGTCAAGTAGCCCGTGCGCGTGATGCGCCCCACGAATTCGCTGCCGCGCGCGAGCGCCGCACCATCGACGAGGCCGGCGCGCGATCCCGCGAGCACGCGGCGCGTCTCGCGCCAGGGCGAGAGCTCGCCGTCGAGCGCGGTGCGCACGCGCTGCCAGCAGCGCGGATCGAAGGGATCCTGCGCCAGCAGCGCTCCGGCGGGAGCGCGTTCGGGCGGACAGAGCACGAAGACCTGCGCGAAGCCGCCGCGGTAGTCGAGCAGCGGCTCGATGGCCCAGATCGAGCGCGTGCCGACCTGCTGCTCGACCAGCGTGCCCAGCCGGTAGCCCTGCGCCAGCACGCTCCACGGTCCGCCGGCGGCGGCCTCCTCGTGCACGCGCAGCTCGCGCTCGGATCCCGGCTCGCCTTGCAGCGCGCGCACGGCCAGCAGCCGCGGACGAGCGCGCGAGCGTTCGGCGCGCATCAGGCCGCCCGCCACGAGTTCGAGCGCGCCGCAGCGCGCGCCGACACGCGCCGCCTCGGACGTCACGAGGCGCACGCGCGCCTCGCCCGGCGCGAGCGGCGGCGGACCGCGCAGTGCGGCGCGCGCCTGCGCCGTGCGCGGCAGCGCGCGGCCGACCTCGCTCACGCTGCCGACGTAGACGTCCCCGCAGACGACCGGCATGCCGGGTTCGATCGAGGCCTCGATCGGGAAGCGCACGAGCACGAAGTCGGCCGGCTCGCCGGCGCGATCGTAGAGCTGCGCGTGGACGAGTCCGCGCCGCTCGAGCAGCGCCGGATCCGCGGGGCGCGCGTCTTCCTGCTCGGCCAGCAAGAGCTCGCGCACGCGCCCGCGCGCCTCGCCCTCGTTCGCGGCCTGCGCGTCCGCGGCGGCGGCGAAGGGCAGCGCGATGCGCCCGAGCAGGCGCACGGGCTCGAAGGCGAGCTGCGCGGCGCGATCGACGTTCTCGATCGGTCGCAGGGCCAGCGCCGCCAGCGCCAGCCAGATCACGACGACCGTATTCCTGCCCATCGATCAGCCATCACGGCGGGAACGCGGGCCCCCGGGCCGCACGTCCGCCGCTACCGCCCCCCTGGGCCCGAGCTTACGAGTCGTCCTCTTCGGAAGACAAGATGTGCGAGAAGACTTCGAGCTTCTCCAGGAACACTCCGGTGCCGCGCGCGACCGCGGTCAGCGGGTCGTCGGCGACCTTGGCCGAGATGCCCAGCGTCTCGGCCACGCAGTTGGCGATCCCGAACAGCTGCGAGCCGCCGCCGCAGAGCGTGACGCCCGTGTCGCACAGGTCGGCGGCGATTTCCGGGGGGGCCTCCTCGAGCACGCCCCGCACGGCCTCGCAGATCAGGCGCACGGGGTGCGTCAGGGCCTCGCGCACCTCGATCGAGGTGACCGTCGTCTTGCGCGGCAGGCCGGTGACCGTGTCGCGCCCCTTGACCTCCATCGAGAGCTCCTGGTCCATCGGCCAGGCCGACCCGATCGTGAGCTTGACCTTCTCCGCGGTCTGCTCGCCGATCAGCAGGTTGTGGTGGCGGCGCAGGTGGTTGGCGATCGCGTCGTCGAGCTCGTCGCCGGCCACGCGCAGGCTGGTCGAGGCGACCATCCCGCCCAGGGCCAGCACGGCGATCTCGGTCGTGCCGCCGCCGATGTCGATGATCAGCGTGCCGCGCGCCTCGATCACGGGCAGGCCGATCCCGATCCCGGCCGCCATCGGCTCGTCGATCAGGAACACGCGCCGCGCGCCCGCGCGCTCGGCCGAGTGGATCACGGCCCGGCGCTCGACCGCGGTGATCCCGACCGGGACGGCGATCACGACCTGCGGCTTCACGCGCCTGCGGCCCTCGTGGACCTTGGTGATGAAGTAGCGCAGCATCTTCTCGGTCACGTCGAAGTCCGCGATCACGCCGTTGCGCAGCGGGCGGATGGCCTCGATGTTGCCCGGCGTCCTGCCCAGCATCGACTTGGCCGCGTTGCCTACGGCCATGCCGTCGAGCAGCACCTCGCCCGTGTCCTTGCGCACCGCGACCACGCTGGGCTCGTTGAGGATGATCCCGCGGCCGCGCACGCACACGAGCGTGTTCGCGGTCCCGAGATCGATGCCCATGTCGATCGAGAATCGACCCAGGGCCCATTCCAGCGGCTTGAAACCCACGTCAGCCTCGCTCTCTCGTTGCTGCTTCGGGGGGGTACGGAAGGACGGGAGATCGCTCGCGTCTGCGAGTTCGTGGGAAGTCTAGCGGTCGCCAGAGCGCGATCAAGACGGCGCTGGCGTCGAACAGCCGCTCGAATAGGAGTCCGCAAACGGAGCGAGCCGCGCCAAGGGCACGGCTCGCGCTTCGGTCGGAGAGCGGGTGATCAGGGTCCGAAGAAGACCGCCGACCCGAGCTTGTGACCCATGTAGTAGTCCGTCATGAGGATCGCGGCGAGGAGCATCACGGTCGAGAGGATCGCCAGCGCTTCGGCGATCCCCATCCCGGGCCCTGCGGGTGCTGCCTGTTCGGTGCCCTTGACGGAGGTGGCGCTCGGACCGCGGGCGGTCTTGGAGGTGGCGGTGGTGCGACGTGCCATGGTGTTGGGTTCCTCAACGACTCACAGGTGCGTCGCGGCGCCGTCGCCCTGACGGATGGTCTGGCCATTGACCTTGCGGACGAGGACGGCCGAGCACATCTCGGGGTAGACGTACTCGACGCGCGCCTGGCCCTTGTAGACGGAGCCCTCGAAGATCTCGAACGTGAAGCCGCGCTTGACGCCGGCTGCTTCGCCGCGGTTGATCGACACGAGGCCGGGCTGAACGCCCATCTCGACGGCCAGGATCTTGCCCTCGATCGGCGGCATGGCCTGGACGTCCTTGAGGTTGTAGCCCGTGGCCTGGACGACCGTCGCGAGCTCGGTCTTGACCTTCTCGCGCTCCTTCTCGGCCGAGGCGAGGGCCTTCTCCTTGTTGGCGAGCTCCTCGTTCTTGGCGATCAGATCGCCTTCCAGGCCGGTAGCCTTCGCTTCGGCGGCGAGCTGCGCGGCGGTCGCGGCCGAGGCCTTGGTTTCGGCGTCGTGCTGCGCGGCCTGGGCCTTGACCTGGGCGTCGTGCGCGGCCTTGGCGTCGGCCTGCATGCCCTCGAGCGTGCCGGCGATCTTCTTGTAGTCGGCCTCGATCGTCTCGAGCTTGGACGCGTTCGCCTTGTTGTCGTTGTCGACGCGCGCGTTCTCGGCCTTGGCTTCCTCGACCTGGGTCTGCAGGCGCACGCGCGCCTCGTCGGACTCCTTCAGCCGGGCCGCGAGCGCGGACTTGTCGTCCGTGAGGAGCTTCTTCGTCGCTTCGTGCGCCGTGCGCTCCGTGTCGCGCTCCTCCAAGTACTTGTTGTTGAGCTGAACGGCGTTGGCTGCCCAACCGAGGAAGGCGGCAGCGAGGATCACGTTCAGGACCGTGAAGATTTTGGCGATGGTGCTCATGCTTCTCCGAGTGGGGAGGGGGGGTTGGGGAGCCCCGACTTGGATCGAGTCGTTCTAGTGTTCAGCGAGCCTCGGATCGGGGGAGTGACACGCGTAACGCGCGTGTCGGTCGACCTAAGGCCTTGATTGGCAAGGATCTTGTGACGCCGCTGCCGAGGGGGAGCGCGCGGGGCGAGAGTCTAGCGGCGCCCTCCGCGGGGGTCAAGCTCTACACGCTCAGCCGGGAGGTGTAACCGGCCGCCGGCGCCAAAGGGCGAGGAGCAACAACGGCAGGACCAGGACGAACCAGCGCAGGTAGGGCTCGATCCGGACGTAGGGGGTCCGGTCGGCCGCGTGACCGAGCGCCGGGACGGGCAGGTCGACGATCAGCGTCCCCCTCACCATCCGATCCTTTTCCCCGACGCGCAGCCGCGCGAGCTCGCTCCCGTCGGCCCCGATGAGGCACGAGATGCCCGAATTCGTCACGCGCGCCATCGCCCGGCCGCTCTCGATCGCCGCCAGACGCGAGAAGGCCAGCATGTGGTCGTACTCGCACGTCTCCTCGTACCAGGCCTCGTTGCTGAGGACGATGTGGGCGTCGACCGGCCCCCGGCGCAGAGGCGCGGTGTAGGGGTCGTCGAACGTGTTGTCGAAGCACACGCTGAGGCCCAGGCGCACCGGCCGGCGTCCTGGGAGCGGAAGCTCGACGACGCCGGTCTCCTCGGCCGGGGCGAGGTCGGGGACGTAGCCCGCCATCGAGAAGGCAGCTTCGCGCACCCAGGCCCAGCGCTCGAGGCCGGCCATCGTCTCGCCGCCAGGGACCAGGTGCAGTTTTGCCCCCGAGCCGAGGCGCTTGCCATCCGGCCCCCAAAGAACCGCGCTGTTCGTCAGGCGCAGCTCACCTCCGTGCGGACCGTAGAGCAGGGCGCCGGAGAGGAAGGAGCACCCCGGCGGCAGCAGCGCGCCAACCTGACGAATCCGGAGTGCCTCCATGCGCTCCATCTGTTCCCGCGTGCCGGGCGGACTCGCCCACGGCACCGGACCAGCACTCCCCCACGCCGACGTCTCCGCGAGCGGCCAGGGAAACAGCGTCTCGCCCCAGCAGACGAGGTCGACCCGCTCGGCACCCTCGAGGCCCTTGCGCGTCAGCGCGGTCATCTCGCTCCACAGCTCCTCGGCCGAGGGCGGGTTCATCTTGCGCTGCTGCTCGAACGAGGGTTGCACGAGCAGGAGCCGCGGTCCCGGCTCCATCGGAGGCGGGGAAGTGGCCAGGCTCAGCACGGGTGCGAGCGCCAGCGGTCCCGTTGCCAGCGCGCGCGTGATCCAAGCCCGTGCAGCCTGGCCGCCCCCGATAGGCGCGGCGCCGCGAGCGGTCATCGGGATTCGCAGCGCGAGCCAGTCGGCGAGCGCTCCGGCGACTCCCGCGAGCGCGAACGAGAGCCCGAGCACGCCCCACACGCGCGCGCTGCCGGCGAGCCAGGGCGTCGCGCTCGCGTAGTGACCCAGGCGCAGCCATCCGAAGCCGAGCGGCGGCTCGACCCAGCTGCGCAGGGTCTCGAGCGCGACCCAGGCGGCGGGGACGGCGAGCGCGAGCGGGACGCTGCGCACCATCCGGCGCAGCAGCGCGCCGGCGACGGCCATGTAGAGCGCGGGAACGATCGCGACCGCGAGGAGCGTGATCCAGACCACCAACGTGCTCCACCAGCAGATGGCCGAGATCCCGATCGAGGCCGCGAGCCACTCGACGAGGAAGGCCTTCTTGCCTGGACGGCTCGCGCCGAGCCCCCAGCAGACGAGCGCTGCGATCGCGATCGGCGTCGAGCCGTCGTCGAAAAAGACGCCCGGGCTCGCAACCCAGAGGAGTGTCCAGGCGCCGCCGATCCAGGCGAGTCTCATGCGAGCGGCCGCCAGGGGATCAGCTGGCCGTCCTCGGCGCTCGCGCCGGCGGGGACGACCGCCAGGCCGTGGGCGCGCGTGATGCCGACGATGTCGGCCGAGCTGCGCCAGGTGAGCGGCTCGAGATCGACGCAGCCGTCGCCGGCCTGGCGCACGCGCACCGGATGGTTCTGCTGGCGCGGGTTGGCGCGCAGCGTCGCTCCGCGCCAGCGTCCGAGCGGCAGCTGCTCCTCCGCCCACTCGGCTGCGTCCGCGCCCGACATGCGCGCGAGCGCGCGGCGCACGAAGGCGTGGAAGCCGACCAGGCACGAGACCGGATTGCCCGGCAAGCCGAAGACCGGCGTCGCGCCGCGTTGCCCAAACCAGAGCGGTTTCCCGGGCTTGATCGCGATCTTGTGCAGCAGCGGCACGACGCCGACGCGCTCCAGCGCCCCGCCGACGAGATCGTGGACGCCCATGCTGACGCCGCCGGTCGTCACCAGCATGTCGTGCGCGTCGAGGGCGGCGCGGAAGCGCGCCTCGAGTTCCTGCGCATCGTCGCGCACGATCCCGAGGTTCGTCACGGCCGCACCGGCCGCCGCCAGCGCCGCCGCGAGGTAGAGCGTGTTGCCCTCGCGGATCTGGCCCGCGCGCGGCCGCTCGCTGGCCGGCACGAGTTCGTCGCCGGTCGTGAGCAGCGCGACGCGCACACGCGCGAAGACCGGGACGGGCTGGCAACCGACGGCCGCGAGCACCGAGAGGTCGTCGGGGCGCAGGCGCCGCCCCGCGCGCAGCACGGTCTCGCCCTGCGTCAGGTCCTCGCCCCGGTGGCAGACGTTCTGGCCGGGCGCGGGCCGATCGTCGAGCGCGACGCCGCCGGCCGAGGCCTGTGAGCGTTCGACCATCACGACAGCGTCGCAGTCCGCCGGCAGCTCGGCTCCGGTCGAGATCGCCACGCACTGGCCGGGACCGACGCGGCCGCGAAACGGGCTCCCGGCCCTGGATTCCCCGGCCAGGGCGAGCTCGCGCAGGCCGGCGGCGCCCGCGAAGTCGGCGCTGCGCACGGCGAATCCATCCATCGCGCTCTTCTCGAAAGGCGGCAGATCGAGGTCGGAAAGGGCGTCCTCGGCGAGGATGCGCCCCAGGCCTTGCTCAAGCGGAACACGATCGCGTGAGCGCGTCGGAGTCACACGCTCTAGAATCAGGGCAATAGCCTCCTCCGGCGTTCGCATGGGGGCCGCAGTCTAGCCCCCCGTCCCCGAGAGAGTCCTCCCCACCGATGAGCTTCAGCAGCTCCGCGCGCGTGCGTTGCGCCGCCAGACCCCCGATCGGACTGGTTTTCCTGCTGTGCGCCCTGTGCGCGTGCAGTTCCGGAGCCGATCCCGCCCAGGATCCCCAGGCCGCGGGCCTCAAGAAGCGCGAGGCCGCGCGGGTCCGGGCCGAGCCGCTGGCGCAGCGCGAGATGGTGCGCACGCTCGAGTCGACGACCGTGGTCGAGTCGGAGAAGGAGATTTCGCTCGTCCCGCGCACGCGCGGCACGCTGATCGAGCTCAAGGTCGAGGAAGGCGACACGGTCGAAGCCGGCGCCGTGCTGGCGCGCATGGACCCGCGCGAGGGTCAGGCCGCGGTCGACTCGGCCCGCGTGGCGCTCAAGGAAGCGCAGGACGACGACGCCCGGCTCGCGATCATGCAACGCGAGGCCGCGGCGCGCGTCGAGACCACGCGCCTGGCGATGGATCAGAAGCAGCGCGAGTACGACCGCAACGCGAAGGCGGCGGGCGTGATCTCCGAGCAGGCGCTCGACCAGCTGCGCCTGGCGCGCGACACGGCCAAGTCCGAGCACGAGTCGGCCAAGCTCGCGGACGAGCGCGCGCAGGCCGACGCGCGCGCTTCGAAGACCCAGCAGGAGAAGGCCGAGCTCTCGCTGCAGCGCGCGCAGCTCGAGCTCTCGTACACCGAGATCGTGGCGCCCTTCGCGGGCGTCGTCGCGCAGCGCAACATCAAGGTCGGCGACCAGCTCGGGTCGATGTCGCAGATGGCCGCGACCCGGGCCTTCGTGCTGACCGACATCCAGAACCTGCGCGCGGTCTTCTACCGGCCGCAGCGCGAGCTGTCGCTCTTCCAGCCGGCCGGCAACCTGCAGGACGGCCTGGCCGCGATCGAGATCCGCGCCACGGCCGAGGCGCTCCCGGGCGTGCAGTTCCGCGGCAGGATCCAGCTCGTCTCGCCCTCGATCGACGCGCAATCGGGCAACTTCCGCGTCACCGTGCACCTCGAGCCGGCGACCGAGAAGGACGCCGCGCACAAGCTCCTGCCGGGCATGCTGATCAAGCTCTCGATCGTGACCGACCGCCATCCGAATGCGCTGGTCGTGCCCAAGCGCGCGCTGCGGCGCGAGGGCGAAGCCAACCTGATCTTCGTCGTGCGCGAGGGGCGCGCGCGGCGTGTCGAAGTCGAAGAGGGCTTCGCGGGCGACGACGAGGTCGAGATCCGGCCGCGCGGGGGCGCGACGCTCTCGCCCGGCGAACTGGTGGTCGTGGTCGGCAATCGCGAGCTCGAGGACGGTGCCGAGGTCGAGCTCGAGAGCGGACCGGCCGCGAAACCCGCCGCCGCGCCCGAGGTTCCGGGTGCCGACGCGCCCTCGAAGGGTTGAGGGCGGCGCATGGCCTTCCAGCCCCTGACGCGCGCCGCGCAGGGCACGTTCCTGCCGCTGATCACGCGCCGGCCGGTCGCGATCAGCATGTTCATGGTCGCGATCGCCGTCCTGGGCGTCGTCTCCTTCACCAAGCTGCGCACCGACCTGCTGCCCGAGATCAGCTACCCGACGCTGACCGTGCGCACGACCTACAGGGGTGCCGCGCCGGAGGACGTCGAGGACCGCGTCTCCGAGCGCATCCAGGAGGCGCTCTCGACGCTGCCGCACATCGTGCGCACGACCTCGCTCTCGCGCGCCGAGACCTCGGACGTGGTGCTCGACTTCGAGTGGGGCACGTCGATGACCTTCGCCGTGCAGGACGTGCGCGACCGCCTCGACAGCGTGGTGCTGCCGCGCGACGCCGAGCGGCCGCTGATCCTGCGCTACGACCCGAACCTCGACCCGATCCTGCGCATCGGCATCAGCCTGCCCGATTCCGGCAAGTTCGCCGGCGATCGCGAGCGCGAGCTGATCCACCTGCGCTGGCTGGCCGAGAAGCGCATCAAGCGCGAGTTGGAGACGATCCCCGGCCTCGCGGCGGTGCAGGTGCGCGGCGGCCTGGAGGAGGAGATCCGCATCCGCGTCGACCCGTTCCGCATGGCGGCGCAGAACCTCGACCCGGGCCTGCTCGGCCGGCGCCTGGCGCAGGAGAACCTGAACGCCTCGGGCGGCCTGATCCGCGAGGGCTCGAGCGAGTATCTCGTGCGCACGCTGAACGAGTTCCGCAGCGTCGAGGAGATCGAGGACCTGGCCGTCCTGCGCCGCGCCGGCGCGGTGATCCGCATCAAGGACATCGGCAGCGTCACGCGCACGCACGTCGAGCGCGACGTCGTGACGCGCATCGGCGACCGCGAGGCGGTCGAGATCGCCATCTTCCGCGAGGCCGGCGCCAACATCGTGCAGCTCGTCGACGCCGTCCACGAGCGCATCTACGGCACCGCGGAGCAACAGGCCTGGGCCAAGGCGCGCGCCGCGCAGCCGGGCGCGCAGGACACCTTCGGCGAGCGCGGCATGTCCGACACGCTGGCCTGGCAGCTGCGCCAGGATGCGCGCTTCGACACGCTCTCCGACCAGTCGACCTTCATCCGCGACTCGATCGAGGACGTGCGCGACGCCGCGCTGGTCGGGGGCCTGCTGACGATCTTCGTCATCTGGCTGGCGCTGCGGCGCTTCGTGCCGACGCTGATCATCTCGGTCTCGATCCCGATCTCGGTGCTGGTGACATTCGCGCCGATGTACATGCTGGGCGCGACGCTCAACATCATGTCGCTGGGCGGCCTGGCCCTGGGCATCGGCATGGTGGTCGACGCCTCGATCGTCGTGCTCGAGTCGGTCATGCGCTGCCGCGAGGAGGGCGACAGCCTGGTCGACGCGGCCATCCGCGGCACGAAGGAGGTCGCCGGTGCGGTCACGGGCTCGACGCTGACGAGCATCGCGGTCTTCGCGCCGATCGTCTTCGTGCACGGCATCGCCGGGCGCATCTTCGGCGACCAGTCGCTGACGGTCGTGAGCTCGCTGGTGATCTCGCTGGTGGTGGCGCTGGTCCTGATCCCGGTGCTGGCCTCGCGGCAGTTCCTGTCCGCGGCCGAGTCGCTGCTCGCGGCCGAGCGCCCGGCGCGCATCTTCAGCGGCCTGCAGTGGGGCTGGTCGCGCGTCGTGCCGGCCGGGCTGAGCGCGGGAGGCCGCATCGCGCTGCGCCTCTTCGGCCACGTGATGCGCTTCCTGGCCATGCTGATCTACGGCCTTTCGCGCGCCTCGGCCCTGATCTTCCATCCGCTGCTGCGCGCGCACGACTGGGCCTGGGGCTACGTCGAGCGCGCCTACCCGCGCTTCCTCGGCGGCGCGCTCAACCATCCCTGGAAGGTCGTGCTGGCGAGCGCGCTCCTGCTGGCGGCCGCGGCCCTGCGCGCTCCCAAGCTCGGCTTGAACCTCCTGCCGGAAGTGCACCAGGGCGAGTTCACGGCCTACGTCGGCCTGCCCGTCGGCACGCCGCTGGCGACGACCGACGGCGTGCTCTCGGCGCTCGAGGCGCGCGTGCGCGCCCTGCCGGGGGTCGAGCGCACGGCGCTGACCGTGGGCATCGAGAAGGACACGCTGACGCGCGAGATCGAGGGCAAGAACACCGCGCGCCTGACGGTGCGCCTGGCGCGTGAGCTGGCCAATCCGCGCGACGAGGAGCGCATCGTGGACGAGGTGCGCGCGCTGCTCGCCAGCGACGCGCACGTGCGCTCGATCGACATCAAGCGCGCCAATCCCTTCGCGCTCGAGGCGCCGATCGAAGTCGAGGTGCTGGGCTACGACCTGGAAAAGATCCACAGCGTCGCGCGCGAGGTCGAGGCGCGCATGCAGCGCGTCGGCGGCCTGGCGGACGTGCGCACGACGATCCGGCCCGGCCACCCCGAGGCGCGCATCACCTTCGACCGCAACAAGATGCTCGAGTACGGCCTGGACATCAACGCCGTCTCGACCTACGTGCGCGACCAGGTGCTGGGCAACGTCAGCACGCGCTTCAACGAGGGCGACGAGCGCATCGACATCCGCGTCCAGGGCGACGAGGTCCTGCTCAGCTCGCTGGCGCGCGTGCTGACGCTGGACGTCAATCCCACGGCGCAGCACCCCGTGCCGCTCTCGGCCGTCGCGCGCGTGGACGTGATCGAGGGCCCGGCCGAGATCCGCCGCATCGGCAACACGCGCGCGATCGTCGTCAGCGCGATCACGGGCGGCGGCCTGGACCTGGGCGGGACCGCCGGCGCGATCGAGCGCGAGCTGGCCTCGCTGCAGCTGCCCGACGACATCGTGGTGCAGATGGGCGGCCAGAAGCGCGAGATGGAGGAAGGCCAGAAGAGCATGACCTTCGCGCTCTTCCTGGCGCTCTTCCTGGTCTACGTCGTGATGGCCACGCAGTTCGAGTCGCTGCTGCAGCCGCTGATCATCCTGGTCACCGTGCCGCTGGCCTTCGTGGGCGTCGTCTTCGCGCTCGATGCGCTGGCGATCCCGGTCTCGGTGGTGGTCTTCATCGGCCTGATCCTGCTGGCGGGCATCGTCGTCGCCAACGCGATCGTCTTGATCGACCGCGTCAACCAGACGCGCGCAGGCGGCCTGGGTCTGCGCGAGGCGCTGCTCGAATCCGGCGCGACGCGCCTGCGGCCGATCTACATGACCGCCAACACGACCGTCATCGGGCTCCTGCCCATGACCGGCTGGATGGTCTGGATCCCCTACGTCGGCGGGCTGGGCTCGGGCCCGGGAGCGGAGCTGCGCGCCCCGATGGCGATCACGGTCGTCGTCGGGCTGACCTGCTCGACGGTGCTGACGCTGGTGGTGATCCCGACCGTCTACTGGCTACTCTACCGTGGCCGCGAGGCCAAGGCGGCCGTCACATGAGCAACCGCGCGGAAAACTCGGGCTTCTTCGGCGCGCTCGTGCGCCGGCCGGTGATGCTGCTCACGCTGTGCCTGACGCTGATCGTGATCGGCGTGGCGGCCTGGGTGCGCATCCCGATCCAGATGATGCCCGACGGGATCGTCGGGTCGGGCCTGCAGGTCTTCGTGCAGAACATCGGCGCCAGCGCGCCCGAGAACGAGGAGCAGGTCGCGCGCGTGCTCGAGGAGGAGCTGCGCACGATCCAGGGCATCGAGGACATCAACGCCAATGTGCGCCAGGACTCGGTCGGACTGAACGTCAGCTTCCAGGCCACGATCGACATGAACCTGGCCAAGGCCGAGGTGCGCGACCGCGTCGAGCGCGCGCGGCCCAAGCTCCCGCGCACGGTCAACCGCATCAGCATCTGGTCGTTCAGCGAGAGCGACATGCCGATCATGTTCTTCGCGATGATGCACCCGGGCGATTCGCCGCGCACGGACTTCCTGGTCAAGGAGGTCATCCAGCGCCGGCTCGAGTCGGTCGACGGGGTCGGCAAGGTCGACATGTGGGGCCTGCTGGACGACTCGCGCCGCATCCTGCTCGACGAGCAGAAGGTCAAGGCCGCGCAGCTCGACCTGGGGGCCCTGATCGGGCGCCTGGGGAGCGACAATTTCGCGCTGCCGATGGGCGAGATCGAGGACGGCGGCCAGCGCATCCTGCTGCGCGCCGACATGCGCTTCAGCTCGGTCGAGGAGATCGAGAGCTATCCGATCGGGAAGGGGCTGACGCTGGGCGACATCGGCCACGTCGAGGACGTGAAGACGGTGCGCGACTCGCTCTTCCGCATCGACGGCCGCTACTCCTACTTCGGCCAGGTCCAGAAGGACGGCCAGGCCAACGCCGTCGAGACCTGCAAGCGCCTGAAGCAGGAGCTGGCCGCGCTGGCCAAGGACCCGCAGCTCGCCGGCGAGTTCCAGTTCGTGCCGATCTTCGACCAGGGCTCGATCATCACCAGCTCGCTCGCGCAGCTCGAGAACACGGCCGTCGAGGGCGGCCTGCTGGCGATCGTGATCCTGTTCGTCTTCCTCTGGCGCGTGCGCCTGACGCTGCTCGTCGCGACGGCCATCCCGCTCTCGGTGATCTTCGCCTTGACCTGGATCTACTTCCGCGGCGGCAGCTTCAACGTGCTGACCATGATCGGCTTCACGCTCTCGCTGGGCATGCTGGTCGACGACGCGATCGTGGTGATCGAGAACATCACGCGGCTGCGCGCGGACGGCGCGTCGAAGCGCGAGGCGGTGGTGCGCGGCACGGGCGAGGTGGCGCTGGCAGTCGTGCTCTCGACGCTCACGACCGTGGTGGTCTTCCTGCCGCTGATGTTCATGAGCGACAACCCGATCGTGAAGATCCTCTTCGGGGAGCTCGGCATGCCGCTGTGCCTCTCGATGCTCTTCAGCCTGGTCGTGAGCATGGTCTTCCTGCCGGTCGCGGCCGAGCCGCTGCTCGAGGCGCACTCGCTCGGGAAGGGCAGGCTGACGCGCGCGCTGCGCCCGCTGGTCGAGTTGCCCGGACACGCGCTGGGACTGCTCGTGCGCCTCTCGCGCCTGCTCGGGCACGCGCTGCTGCGCCTACTCCATCCGCTCGAGCGCGTGCTGCTCGCCGTGTTCGCTCCGCTGCGCTGGCTGCTGGCGGCCGGCGCACTGGGACTCGCCGCCTGGGGCGCGCGACATTTCCTCGGGCTGCAGGAGGCGACGGCCGACGTGCAGGCCTTCGGCCAGGGACTGCCGTTCGCGGCGGAAGCGCTGCCGATCCTGCTCGGGCTCGGCGGGCTGGCCTTGGCGCTGCTGCTCGTCTGCGGGCTGCCGGCCTGGCGCGCGCGCGCCTCGTCCGGGCCCGCCTCACCCGTCGCGCGAGCGCCGCAGTTCCGCTCGGTCATCGACGCGGTCGTGCACGCCAACAGCGTGTTGCTGGCCTGGAGCCTGCGCCATCGCGTGGCCGCCTCGGCGCTCTCGATCCTGTGCATCCTCTCGGTCGTCATCCCGGTGCAGAACATGAACGTCGCCGCCTTCGGGCAGGACGAAGGCCGCACGCGCTTCGTCTTCCAGGTGGTGCTGGAGGACAACTTCACGCTGCAGCAGGCCAGTGCGGAGATGAAGCGCTACGAGGACCTGATCGAGCCGCGCCGCGCCGACTACGGATTCGACCACCTCGCCGCGCGCTTCCGCCCGAACGGCGGCCAGATCCGCCTGTTCTTCGATCACTCGCAGGACAAGCAGCATTTCGACCGCATCTCGCGCGAGCTGCAGAAGGACCTGCCGCGCTTCCCCGGCCACAAGCTGCTCTTCATGGACTCCGAGGGCGGCGGCGGAAATTCGCGCCTCACGAGCGAGGTCAGCTTCCTGCTCCAGGGCCCGAGCTCGGAGGAACTCGGGCGCCTGGCGCCGCAAGCCACCGCGCTGCTCAAGTCGGTGCACGGCCTCTCGAGCGTCTCGCCGCCGCTGGAGAACGAGCGCCGGCAGGTGCGCCTCAAGTTCGACCAGGACCTGGCCCAGAAGCTCGGGGTCAGCTCGCAAGCGGCGCTCGACAACGTCTCCTGGGCGCTGCGCGGTTTCCAGCTCGCGCCCTACCAGGAAGCCGGCCGCGAGGTGCCGCTGATCATCGAGTACGACGGTACCGATACGGCCGGGCTCTCGACGCTGCGCGATCTCGAGATCCGCAGCGGCCAGAGCGCCGTGCCGCTCTCCTCGATCGCCACGCTCGACTTCGAGGACGGACAGCGGACGATCTTCCGCCACAACGGCCAGGCGACTCTGACGCTGCGCGCCCGGGTCGACAACCCGGCCAACGTGCAGGAGATCTACCGCGCGGGTCTGCGCGCGCTGGGTGGTCTGGACCTGCCGCGCGGCTACACGGTCGCGTCCGCGGATTCGCTGCTGGAGCGCCAGGAAGCCGAGGTGGCGACGCTGGTCGCGGCGCTGCTCCTGGCGCTGGTGCTGGTCTTCATCGTGATGGCGATCACCTTCGAGTCGCTGCTCCTGCCGATCGCGATCATCTGCACCGTGCCGGCCTATGCCTGGGTGGGAGCCATGTGGACGCTGTACCTGACGGGCACGGCCATGAACTCGGTCGGCTGGATCGGGATCATCATCCTGATCGGCGTCGCGGTGCGGAACGGCGTGGTGCTGATCGACCGCATCCAGCAGATCCGCGAGCAGCACCCCGAGATGGAGCGCGCCGCGGCCGTGCTCGAGGCCGCGCACAATCGCGTGCGCCCGATCCTGATGACGACGCTGACAGCGGTGCTGGGCCTGGTCCCCATGGCGCTGACCGAGCCGCCGGGCGAGAGCATCGACTACCGCGCGCTCGCAACCTGCATCGCCGGCGGACTCACGCTCTCGGCCGTCCTGACGCTCTGGGTCGTGCCGCTGGTCTACACGCTGCTCGACGACTTCTCCGTGGCGTTGCAGAACCAGCTGCGCTGGAGCCTGCGGCGCAAGTCGAGCGCCACGACGCCCCCGCCCGCGCCGGAGATTGGACTCGCGCCCGAAGGCCGCTAGAATCCTTCGCTCGCAGGTTTCCGAAGCACTCCCACCCCACGCGGGCCAGCACCCGCTCCTTGCCAACGCGGCCATGTCCGTCGATACCGGATCGAAAACTCGACGCCCCGCGCGCCCTGCGCGCGCGCGGATCGGGGTGGTCGTGTCGCGCTACCACGAGCAGCTGACGAACGCGATGCTGCTCAGCGCGCTCCAGGAGCTCGAACGCGCCGGCATCCCCGACGTGCGCGTGGCCTACGCGCCGGGCGTGTTCGAGATCCCGCTGCTGGCGCGCGAGCTGGCGCGGCGCAAGGAGATCGATGCCGTGCTGTGCTTCGGCCTGGTCCTGCGCGGCCAGACGACGCACGACCACTGGGTCGCGCACGGCGCCGTCAGCGGCCTGATGCAGGCTACGCTCGAGACCGGCAAGCCGCTGGCGCTGGGCATCCTGACCTGCGCCCGGATCTCGCAGGCCCGCGCGCGCGCCAAGCCCAAGGGCCGCGAGGTCGCGCGCGCCGCCCTGGACTCGCTCGAGGCCTTGCGTCTCGTGCGGAGGTCACGCTCGTGAAGAAGCGCACCCGGGCCCGCGAGCTGACGCTGCAGTTCCTCTACCAGCTCGACTTGCGCGGCGACGAGTTGTTCGCGGAGGTGAGCAGCTACCTGCGCTCCGAGGAGCGCGATGCGGAGACGCTGCGCTTCGCCACGCGCCTGATCGAGGGCGTGTGGGAGAACTGGGACGAGATCGAGCACGCGATCCAGGCCGTGGCGCAGAACTGGAACATCGCGCGCATGGCCGTGATCGACCGCAACGTGCTGCGCCTCGGGGCCTTCGAGCTGCTGCACTGCCCGGACATCCCGCCCAAGGTCGCGGTCAACGAGGCGATCGAGCTCGGCAAGCGCTACTCGACGGCCAACTCGGGCGCCTTCATCAACGGCATCCTGGACAAGATCATGAACCGCAAGCCCGCGGCCAAGCCCGAGGACGCGGCGGAACGCGACCAGCTGGCGGCGCGCGTGGCGCCGCAGCCGGAAGGCGATGCGGACGTCCAGCCCGACGGCGACGAGCGCTCGAGCGCGGCGCGGTCGGGCTGAGGCCGAGGAGCGCGCCGTGGGACTGCTCGACCGTCTCAGGCAGCGTCTGACCCGCACGCGCGGGGCGATCTCGGACGGCATCAGCGGCTTGTTTCGCGGCGGCCGGCCGATCGACGAGCAGCTGCTCTCCGAACTCGAGCAGCTGCTCAGCACCTCGGACCTCGGAGCGCTCTCGAGCGTGCTCGTGGCCGAGCTCGCGCGCGCGCACAAGCGCGGCGAGATCAAGGGCGAGGAGGACGTGCGCGCGCGCCTGCGCGCCGTGTTGCTCGAGCGCCTGGCGCAGGAGACGGCCGAGATCCGCTTCAGCGAGCGGCCGACCGTGATCCTGGTCGTGGGCGTCAATGGCTCGGGCAAGACGACCTCGATCGCCAAGCTCGCACACCGCTTCCGCGCACAGGGCCGCTCGGTACTGCTCGGCGCGGGCGACACCTTCCGCGCCGCCGCGGCCGACCAGCTCGAGATCTGGGCCCAGCGCAACGACGTGCCGATCGTGCGCGGGAAGCCGGGCAGCGATCCGGCCGCGGTCGCCTTCGACGCCGTGGACCAGGCCGTGGCGCGCGGCGTGGACGTGCTCTTGATCGACACGGCCGGCCGGCTGCACACGCAGAAGAAGCTCATGGACGAACTCGGCAAGCTGCGGCGCGTGATCGAGCGCCGACTGCCCGGCGCGCCGCACGAGACCTGGCTCGTGATCGACGGCACCAACGGCCAGAACGCGATCCAGCAGGCCAAGCTCTTCACCGCCGCAGTCCAGGTCACGGGCCTGATCGTCGCCAAGCTCGACGGCACCGCGCGCGGCGGCGCGCTGTTCGGCATCCGCGAGGCGCTCGGACTGCCGGTGCGCTACATCGGCACCGGGGAGCAGCTCGAGCTGCTCGAGGTCTTCGAGCCCGAGGCCTTCGTGAGCGCGCTGCTCGAGCCGGTCCGGTGAAAGAGCCCGACGAACCCGCGCGGCCGGTCGAGGCGCTGACCGCGCTCTTGTGCCTCCTGCCCGCGCTGGTCTGCGCCTGGCCGGGACCGGGTGCGCTGTTGCGCGAGGATCCCTGGCCGCAGATCGCGGGCTCGGGCATCGAGCTGCTGTGCGTGATCCCGGTGCTCGTACTGCTCGCGCTGCGCGGCGAGTTCCCGGGCGTGCGCCTCTTGACCTTGTTCCTCGTTCCGCTGCTCGTTCAGGTGGGCTGGATCTCGTTCGGCTCCCCCACCGACACGCTCGAGGCCTCGCGCGCGCTGTTCCTGACGCTCGCGGGTCTCGCCCTGCTCTTCGGCGGCGCGAGCCTGGGTGCGGGCGGCCGGCGCATCTTCACGCGCGGACTGGTGCTGATCGCGCTCGTCTTGCTCGTGCCCGCACTGCTGGACGGCGAGCGCGGCTACACCGGAGCCCTCGGGAACACGGGCAGCATCTCGCAGTGCGCGCTGCCGGGTGCCGCGGCCGGCGCGTTGCTCCTCAGCCAGGGCCGCGGAGCCTGGAACATCCTCGGCGGAATCGCCGCACTCCTCTTCCTGATCTTCGTCGGCCGCGTGCCCGTGCTCGCGGGCGCGCTCGTGTTCGCGCTGGTGCTCGGTCTCGCGGCCTGGCGCGGGAGGAGCTGGAAGCTCGCGGCTGCCGCGCTCGTCGCGCTCGTCGCCCTCTGGCACCCCTGGCGCACCCCACAGGCGCCCGCGCCGGCGAGCAGCCTGCACGTCGCCGCGGCCGGCGACACCGGCGGTCTCGCGGTGCGCGAGAAGATCCTCGCGCGCACGCTGCGACTGGTGCAGGCGAACCTCTTCTTGGGCGTCGGCCCGGGACAGTTCGCCGCGCGCTTCCCGCCCTACCGCGATCCCGAAGAGATCGAGATCTCGACGCACCAGCGCCGGCTCGGGAGCGAGACCGAGGTCGAGCACCCGCACGACGACTGGATCCTCCCGCTGGCCGAGGGCGGCCTGGTCGCGGGACTGTGCTGGGTCGTCTTCCTCGGCGCGGCGGCGTGGAGCGCGCTGCGGCGCCTGGCGAGTCCGGAGCCGCTGGCCGCGGCGGCGCTGGCGCTGCTCGCCAACGCCGCCGCGCACGGGGTGCTGTGCTTCGACGCGCTCTCCTCCTCGCTGGCGTTCGTCTCGATCGGGGCGCTGCTCGCGCGCGAGCGCGCGCCGCTCGTCGGCTGGAAGCGGCGCTTCCTGCCGCTCGCGGCGCTGGCCTTGTGCGCGGTCCAGCTGCCGCGCGCCTGGAGCCTCGTGCGCCACGGAGCGGCGCTCTCGGCGCTCGGTTCGCTCGATCTCGCCTCGGGCTCGCTCGAGCGCGCGGTCGACCGCGCGCTGGAGGTCGTGCCCGATTCGGTGACCGCGCGCTCGCTGCGCGCGCGCTTCGCACCCGCCGCGCAGCGCGATCCCGAGCTCGCGCGCGCGGGCTGGCAACAGGTCCTGGCGCTGCGGCCGAACCGCTTCGAGGCCTGGATGCAGCTGGGCACGCTCGCCGCGCGCGCCGGGAATCGCGAGGAAGCGCTGGCCCATTTCACGCAGGCGGCCGCGCTCGATCCCAGCCACCCCGGGCTGCTGCAGAACTTCATCACGCTCTTCGCCGACCTCGGCCGCACGGAGCTCGCGCTCTCGGCGCTGGCCGAGCTGCAGGCGACGCATCCCCAGCCCGCGGCGTGGATCGCCGAGCGCGGCGCGCAGGCCTGGCTGGCCGGCCACGAAGGGACGGCGCGCGCGCTCTTCGCAAAGAGCGGCGCGTTCGAGCTGCCCGAGTCACCCGGCGTCTGCTTCGCACAGGCGCGCGAGCGGCGCCAGCGCGGCGACCTGATCCTGGCCGACTGCCTCGAGAGCGCCGCCCAGCGCGGCTTCGCGCGCGAACACGCCGCGGCGGGCGCGTGGGCCGACGCCGTGCGCAGCTACCGCCAGGAGCTGCACATCAGCGCCGACCACGTGCCGCAGGGCGCGCGCTGCGTGCGGCTCGAGCTCGCGGCCGCGCTGGCGCTGGACGGCAAGACCGAGGAAGCGCGCGCGGCGGCGCTCGAGCTCGCGCCCAGCTCTGCGGAGCTCGCCGCGCTTCCCGAATGGGCGCTCGGGAAGCTCGATCCCCTGCTCGAAGCGCCGCGCTAGGATGCCCGCGTGAGCAAGCTGTTCTGCTGCGGACACCTCGTGCTCGCGCTCTCGATGGTCTTCTGGCGCGTGTTCGGGGGCGGGAGTTTCGCGGAGAGCGCCGTGGGGCGGCTGCTCGCCCTGGTCACCTTGATCGCGTGCGTGCTCGGCGCGCTCGCAGTCCTGATCCAGAGCGTGCGCCGCTGGCGCGACCCGCGGGTCGCGCTGCTCGCGCTGGCCTTCGTGCTCGCGCTCGCCTCGCGCCAACGCGTCGACGTCTTCGACCTCGTCTACGCCACGCTCGCGATCGGGCTCTCGGTCTGGTGGTTCAGGTGCGCTGGTAGAGCCACGCGGCCTGCGCCGCGGTGAGCAGCGCAGCGGCGATGGCCAGCCGCGCGGATCCGCCGCGCACGAAGGCGAGGCACAGTGCGGCCAGAAGGAAGCCGAGCAGCGCGGGTGATAGCCCCGGCGCCTGCGGCAAGACGAGCCGGTCGATCACGCGCTGGCCGACTTGCGCGCCGGCGGGACCGAGCAGTTCGAGCTGCACGCTCCAGGCCGGATCGCGCAACTGCGCGCGTCGCACGGGACCGTGCGTGAAGCGATCCCCCGAGCGCTGCATGGGCCGTTCGACGCGCAGTCCGTCCCTCTCGGAGACGAACGCCAGCGCCACATCCGCGACCGGCACGCGCGCATCGACCTCGACCGTGTAGGCGAGCTCGCCCGTCTTGCGCCACCGAACCAACTCGTCCTGCGCATCGAGCGCCTCGCCTGCGGCAGCCACGGGCGTCGGCGGGTTGCCGACGAGCGCGAGCGCGGCGAACAGCAACCCGGCCGCCGCGCCGAGCAGACGCGCCGCCCGCGGCGCCGCCTCGAGCGCGTCGCCGGCGCACAGTGCGAGCCCGAGTGCTGCCGGAGCGGCCGCGAGCTCGCAGCGATCCGGGAAACGCAGCGCGAGCAGCGTCGCAACTAGCGTCAGCGCCTGGACACACCTGCGGCCGCGCAGCACTCCCGTCTCGGAAAAGAAACCCGCCATGGCGAAGGCCGACACCGGTGCCGCGACGAGGATCGGCAACCAGCGCGCGGAGTCGCCCTCGAACCCGGCCCGGCGCGCGCTCCAGAAGCAGGCCGCGAGCGCGAGCAGGATCCCGAGCGCGCCCGCCCAGCGCGGTCCGGGAGCGGGCTCGGCCGCGCGCCGCCAGGCGAGCACGAGCGCCAGAGTGGCGAGCCCGGTCCCGATCTCTGCAAAGCTCGCGTACGAATCGAGGTCGCCGCGCGGTCCGAATCCGAGCAGCGCGCACGATCCGGCGTGGCCCGCGGCACAGAACAGCGCGGTGGCGGGGGAAAGCCCGAGCCCGAATGCGGCGACCCACGCGCCGATCCCGGCGCTCGCGAGGCGTGGAGCGAGCCCGGGGCAGAGCATCGACCCGAGCGCGAGCGCGCTCCCGAGGGCCACGAGGTACCAGCGCGCGCGGCTTTCCAAGCGCAGCGATGGTCGCACGCTCGCCGGCCGGGGAGCTAGAATCGAAGCGTCTCGTTTTACGTGATCCTGCCTGACCGGCGCGGGGATCCGGAGCGTACGCGCGCGCACTGCGCGCGGCCCTCCGGAGCGGAGTCCGCCTCTTCCCTTTCCCCCTGCCTCACCGAGGTGCCATGAACCAGCTCTCCCCGACCATGAACCGTCCCCAAACGCAGACCCACCGCATCCTGGTCGTGGAAGACGAGGAGAGCATCGCCCTCGGTGTTCGCGACGCGCTGACGCACGCCGGCTTCCAGGCCGAGGTCGTGCACGACGGCCTGCGCGCGCTCGAGCGCATCCGCGCCGATCCGCCCGACCTCGTCGTGCTCGACCTGATGCTGCCGGGGATGAGCGGCCTCGAGATCCTGGCCGCGCTGCGCAAGGAGAAGCGCGTGCTGCGGGTCGTGATCCTGACCGCGCTGACGAGCGAGAACGACCTCGTGCGCGGCTTCGAGCTCGGCGCCGACGACTACATGAAGAAGCCCTTTTCGCCGCGCGAACTGGTCGCGCGCGTCGAGGCGCAGTTCCGGCACAAGGCGATCGACGAGGAACGGCCCGTCGAGCTCGACCTGCCGGGCGGGATCAAGGTCGACCTCTCGCGCCTCGAGGTGCACCGCAACGGGCAGCTCCTGCCGCTCACGCCGCGCGAGGGCGACATCCTGGCCTACCTGATCAAGCACCGCCAGCGCGTCGTCACGCGCGACGACCTGCTGCTCGACGTCTGGCACTACAAGAGCGCCAACGTCGAGACCCGCACGGTCGACATCCACATCGTCGGCCTGCGACGCAAGGTCGAGCCCAACCCTGCCGAGCCGACCCTGATCCAGACCGTGCGGGGCAAGGGCTATCGTTGGTACAGCTAGGCACCAAACGCACCGCGCTCGCCCTGTACTGCGGTCTGCTCGTCCTGCCGACGGTGGTGTTCGGCGGTCTGCACTGGCGCCAGCTGCGCCTCGACCACGAAACCGATCTGGCTTCGATCCCGCGTGACACCCAGGACGCGGCGCGCCGGCTGATGGACTCCATCAAGCTGAGCCTGACGCGCCTGCTCGACCGCGAGGAGCAGCGGCCCTTCTACGAGTACTCGCAGCGCTACCTGCTGCCGGGTGCCATCGGTGCCGACCTGGCGCGCGTGGACTCTCCGCTCGCCAGCGTTCGCAATGAGAAGCCGCCCGAGGGCGTGCTGGCCTGGTTCGAGTACAAGGGCGACATCTTCGGCGGCGAGCCCGAGTTCTTCGGGGGCGGGCACGAAAACCTGGAGAGCTGGCCGGCGCTGAATCTGCGCTTGCGCAAGGTCGCGGACGAGCTGCAGAGGGCAGATACGCGCGAAGCCAGCGGCGACCGCGGCCAGCGCTATTGGAGGCTGCGCGGGCGCCACGGGATCGCGCGCGAAGAGGGCAGCGAGGTCACGATGCTGCTCGTCAACCTGAGCCAGGAGAAGGACATCGCCTGCATCCGCGATGCCCTCTCCATGCCCGCCGTGCAGCAGCTCTCGTCGCAGCCGATGGACCTGCAGGTGACGCCCTTCCACCTGCGCTTCTTCGTCGACAGCCAGCACGAGCCCCATGCGGTGGCGACGCGCATGGTGATCGTGCCCGGCATCAAGCCGCTCGGGGACATGCCCAGCTGCTTCGCCGGCCTCCAGAAGGGCGTGCTGGTCGTGCAGGGCTTCTTTCTCGACACGAATTGGCTGTTCGAAACGCTGCCGAGCACGGTCGGCATGCAGATCCTCGACGCCAACCAGCAGCTGCTCGGCCTGCGCGAGAATCCACCGCCGGGCTCCGAGGTCGCCGCGCTCAACCTGGTCGAGAAGCTGGGCTTCGAGGTGCCGCACCGCGAGGACGCCCAGCCGTACGTCGTGCGCGTGGCCATCGACCGGCTCGAGCTCGACTCGCGCCTGCGCTCGCGCGAGCTGGCCTTCCTGTCCGTCGCCGGCATGCTCGTGCTCTCGCTCGGCACGGGACTGGTGCTGCTCTTCCGCAGCGTGCAGCGCGACCTGGAAGCCGCGCAGCGCACGCAGAACTTCGTCTCGGCCGTCACGCACGAGCTGCGCACGCCGCTCTCGGCGGTCAAACTCTACGGCGAGATGCTGGCCGAGGGCTGGGTCACGGACGAGACCAAGCGCGCCGAGTACTACCGCCGGATCCTGCGCGAGTCGACGCGCCTGGAAACGCTCGTCGAGCGCGTGCTGCAGAAGGGCCAGCTGACGCGCAACGAGCTGACGCCCGAGCCGGGCGACCTCGTGCGGGTGATCGAGCCGCTCGTTCCCCTGCTGACCGAGGAGGGCAGCCCGCAAGCCGCGCGCGACCTCGTCTTCGAGCTTCCGCCGGGCCTGCCGCTGGTGATGCTGCACGGCGAGTGCGTGCGTTCGATCGTCACGAATCTGGTCGAGAACGCGCGAAAGTACGCGCCGGTCGACGCCGGCGACCCGCGCGCGGAACCGATCCGGGTGCGGGCCGAGCTGAGCGAGCGCCGCGTGCGGCTCGAGGTGCTCGACCGCGGTCCGGGCATCCCGCCCGAGGAGCGCTCGCGCATCTTCCAGGCCTTCTACCGCATCGGCAACGAGGCCACGCGCGCCAGCAAGGGCACAGGCCTGGGACTGCACCTCGTTGCGCTGCAGGCCGAGGCCATGGGCGCCAAGGTCGAGGCGCTGGCGCGCGAGGGCGGCGGTACGAGCTTCCGCGTCAGCTTCGCACTGGCCGAGGAACCGGGCGCCTGAGCGGCGCGCGCCCGCTCACTCGGGGATCTGCTCGTTGAACTTGAAGCCGAAGCGCGTCTCCAGCGCGGCCAGATCGAAGACCTTCGCCTGGAAGTTCTTGCGCTCCGCTGCCTGCAGCGTGACCGTGACGTTGGCGAACTCGCTGGGCTTCATCAGCGCGGGATCGGAATCGCGGATTCCGCGCGCGCGCAGGAGGAAGGCGTGGCGGCCTTGGGAGTCGCAGCCGGCGGCCAGCACTTCGCCGGGCTTGGCGGTGTACGCGATCGGCCGTTCGCGCAGGTAGATGTCGATCGGGTCGAGCTGCGGCAGCGTGCTCGGAAGCGTGCGCGGCATGAAGTCGCGCCGCTGCACCACCAGGTTGGCCGCGCTCATGGCCGCGGTGAACTCCCCCTCCTCCACCACAGGCGTGAAGGGCGGCGTGGGCTGGCCCTCGGGCGCGACGGGGGGCGTCCCGAACTTCAGGCGCAGGAGCTCGAGGCGGTTGATCGCGGCGTCCTTGGCCTTCTGTTGGCGCAGGTCCTTGCGCAGCGTGCTCGCGAGCTCCTCGAAGGGCGGGATCCCCGCCGGGGCCTTGGTGAGTACGTGCGCGATCGCGAAGCCGGGCTCGTCGACGATCACCTCGGGGGAGAACTTGCCCTCGACCGTGGCGGTCGCGTTGTTGAAGAGCCGCGCCGCGGTCTGGCGGCCGACCCAGGGCGCCGGCGGGGTGGCGAGCCACTCGGTCGCGTCGAGCGCCGCCGGCATGTGCTGGAAGCCGACGCCGAGGGCCTGCGCGTCGGCCGAGAAGTTGACGGCCACACCGCGTTCCTCGCGCGCGCGCATGTCCTTGAGCCAGGCCTGCAGCGCGCCGTACACCAGCGCCTCGGCACGCACGCGCTCCTTGATTCCCTCGAGGGGCTTCCCGGCGTAGCGCAGCCGGGCGGGGCCGTCGTAGTAGGCCTGGGTCTGCTTCTCGAGTTCGGCCTCGTCGGTCGGCGCGGGGAACTTGGCGAAGAGCGCCACGGTGCTCGCGTTCTCGTAGGTCATGCCGGCGAGGTCGACCGCCAGCTTCTCCTTGGTCTTGAACGCGTCCCGCCTGGCCGGCGGCAGCGAGTCGAAGTAGCCGCGCAGTTCCTCGTCGCTGATCGGGGGTGCGCTGCCCTCCTCCGGGATCTGCTCGACCGGCACGACGACGTAGTCGAAGGCGTACTCCTGGTGCTGGCTCTGCCAGGATTTCTCGAGCTCGGCGATGTCGGGCGTGTTCCAGGCGCCGGAGAGCAGCGTGGTGTAGCGGTACATCGTGAGTCGCTGGCGCAGCGTCGCCTCGAACTCCGTGGGCGTGACGCGGTATTGCGGCAGGATCACGTGGTAGTTCTGCGCGTTGCCGAACTGCGAGACGATGTAGCCCCCGAGCTCCTTGTCGGTGATGGCGATGCCCGCGTCCTGGGCCAGCGCGGAGAAGACGAAGGTCGCAGCCACTTCCTCCTTGAGATCGGCATCGTTCAGCTGCGAGTTGCCCATCACCGAGTACATCTTGCCGATCGAGCGCAAGCAGCCCTGCCACTCCTCGGCGCTGATCGTCTGCCTCCCGTGGCCCGGCCGTTCCCAGGTCGCGTAGGCGGATCCGCGCCCCTGGCCGGTGAGCAGGCTCGTGATCTCGGGGCCGACCGTGAAGGTCGTCAGGATCAGGACCAGGAGCAGGATGCCCATGATCCAGCGCGCACGGTGCTTCGTCGGCGTGTGGACGATCTCGTCCTCGGCGTGCGGCTTGGGCTGTACGGATTCGGGGCTCGGGTGCTGCTGGGCCATCGGGTATCTGCGAAGCGGTTCCGCTGGTACGAAAGTCGGCCGGGCAGTGTACGGGCGCGGCGCCGGAAGGCGCAAGCCGGGCCGATCAGTCGCGGGTCAGCTCGGAATCGCGCGGGAGTTCTTCGAGGCCCGAGAGGCCGAAACGATCGAGGAAGGAGCGCGTCGTGGCGTATTGCAGCGGATGGCCCGGAACGTCGGCGCGGCCCTCGACGCGCACGAATCCGCGCTCGACCAGCGTGCGCAGGATCGGGCCGGCCTGGACGCCGCGGATGGCCTCGATCTCGGCCTTCGTGACCGGCTGGCGATAGGCGACCACGGCCAGGGTCTCGAGCGCGGCCGCGGAGATGCGCTCGTTCTTGCGCGACTTGAAGAGCCGCTGCACGAGCGTTCCGAACTCCGGCCTGGTCAGCAGCTGATGGCCGCCGGCGATCGCACGCAGCTCGAGCGGCAGGCCGGCCGCGGAGAGCCGCGCGCGGGCGGTCTCGAGCGCGCTGCGCACGCGTTCGACGCGCGGACCGTCGAGCAGCTGCACCAGCCGGCGCTCGGAGAGCGGTTCGGGCGAGGCGAAGACCAGCGCCACGAGCGCCTGCACCAGCTCCTCGTCGCTGAGCTGCTCGCCCGCGCCGGGCTCGGCATCGATCCCGGGCTCCGGGACCTCAGCCCCCTCCGGCTGCAGTTCCTCGGGCTCCAAGACCGCGTCCGCGCTGGTCGGCTCCATGGATCAGAGCATTGCGGCCGCCTGAGCGCGGGTCAAGGCCTAGTGCAGCGGCTCGCCGCAGATGCGCAGGATCGGCGACAGGTCGATCTGGTAGCGCTTCTGCATCGCCGCTTCCCACTGCTTGTACTCGATGTCGTCGATCGCGCTCGTGACCAGGTGCTTCTCGACCTCGGCCGCGATCTCCTTCCAGCCGCCCTCGAGCGGCTTGGGCCGGCTGTCGACCCGGATCAGGAGCCACGCGCCCTGCTGGTACTCCGGCCCGCCGATCGCGCCGACGGCCGTGCTGAAGGCCAGCTTGCCCATCGGCGTGTCGCCCTTGATCACCGGCGCGATGCGCCCGCCGACGTCTTTGGAGGAATCCAGCGAGCGCTTCTTGGCGACCTCCTCGAAGGCCGTCCCCGCCGCCAGCTCGGCCTGCGCCTGCTTGAGCTCGTCCTCGGACTTGACCGCGATCAGGCGCACGTTGGCGTGCTCGCTCTGCAGCACGAAGCTGCGCACGCAGCGCTCGGCGAACCAGTTGCGGCGCGCGTCCGTGCGCACGACCTCGCGGTACTTGAGCGGATCGAGTCCCAGCACCGAGTCGACGAACTTGTCGAGCGTGATGCCCGGGTACTTCTTCTGCAGGCTCTTCTCGATCTCGTCCACGGCCGACTTGTAGCGCTGCTCGACCACGGCTTCGTCGGGGACGATCCCCATGCGCCCGGCCTCGAGGACCACGAGGCGCGCCGCGACGAGGCGATTGACCTGCTGGAACAGGTCGTAGCTGTCGCGGTGCATCCATTGCTTGAGCAGCTCGGTCACGTCGATCGCCTCGCCCGCGACGCGCGCGATCACCATCGGGCCCGCGGGCGTGCTCGTCGCGGCCGGTGCCGGCGGCGCCTGCTGCGCGCCCTGCGCCGGGCCTTTGGGCACCTCGACCGGCACGGCTGACGGCTCGCTGGCGCGGGCCTGCTCGGCGGGCACGGATTCCAGCGCGGCCTTCTCGCGCTCGGAGGCCCAGGCAGCGGGCTCCTTCACGGGCTCGGGGTTCGGAAGGGCGTTCTGACAGGCGAGGCCTGACGCGAGAAGGAGGAGCGTGAGCATGCGCGTGACCATGAATGGGGACGTCGAGGCGGAGAGTTTGCCCCATCGGCGCCGCGCAAGGAAGCGCGAGCTCAGCGCGGGAATTCGACTTCGAGCGAAAGCGGCTGCATCGGCAGCGGAGACCGACGATCAGGCCTCAGGAGCTCGACCAGCTCCTTGACCTCGTCCTTCGAGAACCCGCCGGCCCCGCCCTCGATGATGCCGCTTCCGGGCAGCTTCGATTTCACGATGGCGAGCGTCAGGATGTCGTCGTCGAGCACGATCGCCAGCCCGTGACCGAGGATGCTCTCCGTCCAGTCGCCGAAGTCCTTCGTACGCTCCTTGTTCAGCTCAAAGGAGACCGCGGGGTAGGCTCTGTAGTCCTGCGAGTAGCCGGTGCTCTCGATGTCGCGGTTGTCGAAGCGAAAGCGCGGCTCAGCCGAGCGCATCAGCAGCGCGTGTCCGCCCGTCGAGCGAAGTCGGCGCCACAACGTGCCGGGCACGGGGCCGCCCTTCTCGCGCGCGAGCGCATCGAAGTTCTTGAGTCGCGCAGCCGGATGCTCCTTGCGCCAGGCCTCGAAGCGCTCGGTCTCGCGATCGAGCGTCGTGTTGTGCTCGGCCAGGAATTTGATCGTAGCCTGCTCGAGGATTTCGAGCTCGCCGAAGAGTCCGAGCAGCGTGCGCAAGCGATCGTCTTCGAACACGAGCACCTTCGCGCCCGCCGGGTGCGCGACGATCGTCGAGCCGAGCAGCCCGCGCTCGCAACCCGACGGGTAGAGCCGCAACCATTCGTCGTCGACGTGCGCCAGCTCGCCGCGCGGCAGCAGCGGGTCCATGCTGAAGCTGGAGCGCGGCTCTCCCGCGCGCAGCTCCTGCTTGAGTTCGCGCACCGGCTTGGCTTCCTTGAAGGCCGCGCTCACGGGGAGTTCGACGCTGATCGTGGTCGCCCTGGACTTCGTACCGATGCTCAACTCGCCGGCGATGCTTCCCAGGCGCTCCTTGTAGGCGTCGATCACCTTCTGCAGCGCGGCCGCGTCGGCGCCCGGGCCGAAGTCGACCGTGTAGCGCACTTTCGGATTCCCCGGCGGCGCGGCGGACACGGAGCAGGACGCCAGCAAGAGCAGTGCGAGCGCGGCGAGCTTCATGGGCGAGATTCTAGCGCACGCGTTATTCTGCGGCCCACCATGACGATCTCCGCCGGCCTGCTGCCCGAGTTCGATTCCGAGACGGCCAACCTGCGCACCGTCCTCGAGCGTCTGCCGGACGCGCAGCTCTCGTGGAAGCCGCACGCGAAGTCGATGAGCCTGGGCGGCCTGGGGACGCACCTCGGCAACACGCTCACCTGGGGCGAGCGCGTGATCCGCGACAACGATTTCGACCTCGCGCCGCCCGGCAAGCCCATCCCGAAGATGGTCGAGCTGCGCTCGCGCGCGGAGATCCTTTCGACCTTCGAGACCAACTGCGCGGCCGCGCGCAAGGCGCTCGCCGGCGCGAGCGACGAGACGCTGCTCGGACCGTGGTCGCTGCTCGTCTCCGGGAAGCCGCTCTTCACGCTGCCGCGCATCGCCTGCCTGCGCAGCTTCGTCTTCAACCACATGATCCACCACCGCGGGCAGATGACGGTCTACTTGCGCATGCTCGACGTGCCGCTGCCGGCGCTCTACGGACCGAGCGCGGACGAGGGCAAGCTGGGCTAGGCCGCGTTCAGCGGTACGAGATGCGCCGCACGCGCCCGAGGCCGTGGCAGGCCTCGCAGTTGACCTTCTCCTCGGTGGCAGAAGGCTTGTTGCCCTGCGACTGGGAGACGTTCGCGCCGGCCATCGAGACCACGCGCACTCCCGTGCCGCCGCATTCGCGGCAGTTGTCGAAGAGCGGCTTGGGGCTGACCTCGAACTCGCCGCCGTACTCGGCGAAGTAGGCCAGGATCCACTGCGAGCGGCTGGCCGAGCTGAACTCGCGCCAGAAGGCCTCGTGGTCCTCGGACTTCTCGCTGTCGGACTTGGCCTTCGCGACCATCTCGCGGTTCTGCAGGAAGCGCTGGATCTGCTCGTTGAGCGCGGCGCGCTGCTTGTCGAGCGCGCTCTCCGGCCGGGCCGGCCCTGGGCTCTGCTGGTCGGGCTCCTCGCCCTTCAAGGCGCGCTCCTTGCCCAGCAGCCAGGTGCCCATGCCGTAGGAAGCGCGCTCCCAGCGCAGCTTCTTCTTGTCGCGCGCGGCGAAGAGCTTGTGCACGGCGTCCGGATCGAGCTGCTTGGTCAGCGACTGCACGTCCTTCGCGACCGCCGCCAGGAGCTCGGTCTTCATCGTCGACTCGATGTAGCCGATGGCCTGCTCGTAGGTGAACTTGGTCGAGGCATTGCGCGCCAGGCGGCCGGCCCATTCGAGGAAGCGCACGCGCACGTAGTCGGCCAGGAAGGCGTCGCGCGCCTTGAGCACGCGGTCGTGCTTCTTCTTCGACTCGCTGACGAAGGGCGATCCCGGGAAGCGCTCGGCGAAGGCGTCGGCGCGCGCCAGCGCCTCGTCGTACTGGCGCCGCGCGAGCAGCGTATCGACCTCGGCCAGGTACTCGAGCTGCTCGGCGTTCTTGGCCTTCTCGGCCGTGCGCTGCAGCGCAGCCTGCAGGTCGTCGGGGCGGAAATTCGCGTCGAGCGTGCGCGCCTTCTGGTAGTGCTCGGCGGCGTGGGCGAAGTCGAGCACGTTCTCGCAGTAGCGGGCGATCTCGTAGTTGCCGGCGGCATCGCTGGCCGGGACGGCCGCGAGCTCGCGCGCATACAGCTCGTCGCGCGTGAAGATCAGGCGCACGGGCACCTCGATCGGCACGGACGCGCCAGCGATGCGGTCCTTGGGCAGCGCCAGCGTCGAGCCCGCGACCTTGAGCACGATCTCGGATGGCGTGCGATCGATGATCAGGCCGACGACCTCCTTGCCCTCGAGCGTCGTGAGCTTGTCGGCCATCATCGTGACCTCCTCGCCCGAGAGGTCGACGTAGCCGAAGCGCCGACGCAGCTCGTCCGACTGGCGCGGATCGAGCAGCGACCAGGAGAGGCGCGCGACGCCGCCGTTCTCGAGGCGCACGAAGACCAGGCCCTCGGCATCGTGCGACTGGATCGTGCCGAAGCGGAAGGCGCCGTCGCGCAATTGCAGCATGACCACGTCGGGCGCGGGCTCCTGCGCGCGTGCGCTGACGGGTGTGGCGAGGAGCAGGAGGGCGAGAACGGGGATGCGGACCATGCGCTGCATCAGTCTACCTGCCTCCGGCGGGAAGTTGCGGCGCTTCCGCGGGCTTCGGCTGCAGGCCCTCGACGAAGCGCCGCCGCAGGCGCTCGCCGAAGGGAATCTGGCGCAGCAGGATGGTCGTGAAGACCTTTTCGCGCTCGACGCCCGCGCTGCTCCAGCGCATGCGCAGCTCGACCTTGTACTCCAGCGGACGCTCCGGGTTCGGCGTGGCGCGCGCCGAATAGACCAGCTCCGGGGAGCCCGGCACGCTCCGATCCTGGATCGGGAGCGGCTCGCCGGCCTCGCCCTCCGCATCGAGCGGGAAGAGCGTCTCCTCCAGATCGGCCAGCACGGCCTGCGTGGCCGACGAGCCGACGGTGCGCAAGTGCGCGGAGCGCGAGAGCGCGGCGCCGAAGGTGAACAGGCCCAGCACGGCGCTCATGCCGAAGAGCAGGATCGCCAGCGCGAGCAGCACCTCGATCAGCGTGAAGCCGTCGCGCGCGGCGCGGCGCCTGTTCGGAGCGCGCCTCACGGGTTCCAGTCCTCCCGGCAGGTCGTCACGACCACTTCGCGCGCCAGCGGTGCGCCCCAGTGCACCAGCGCGCCGGGCGCGTGCGTGCGCGGGGTGGTTCCGCGCGCACCGCGCACGACCGCCGCGGAGTCGCCGTCCACGGAGGTGAGCTGCATCCATTCGGCCTCGATGCGCACGAACGCGCCCGGTTCGGGCAGGCGCTCGCCGTCGTCGAGCGCCATGCGCCCGTCGGCCTGGTCCAGCACCTGCACCAGGCGCGTACGGCGCGCGCGGTCCTGTTCGCGCTCGAACTCGAGCTCGATGCGCACGCGCCGCGGCAGCGCGGGCCGGCCCTGCGCCGCGACGATACCCGGGTGCTTCTGGTTCCAGGGCATGGCCGAGGCGTCGGGCCGGTCCTTGCCCCAGGCGTCCCAGGAAGCCGCCGCGTCGGCCGGTTCGAGGCCGGGGCGCCAGCGCTCGTGCACGATCGAGGTCTGGGCGGCGCACAGGACCTGCATCCACAGGAGACCGCTGGTGAGCTCCTCGGTCGCGCCCGCCGGCGGGCGGCCGGAGCTGCCCAGGAAGTCCGGCGCGAAGAAGGACTTCGAGCTCGCGTCGTCGATCAGGCGTTCTCCGCGCCAGAGGATGCCCTCCGCGCGCGCGTCCGGATCGACGAGCGAGGCCGGCGCGACGAGCCAGATCGACTCGATCAGGCCCGGCGCGCGGCGCAGGACGCGCGTCTCGGCGTCGGGGGTCGCCGCCGCGCCGCTCGCGCGCTGCAGCTCCTCGGTCAGGCGCGCCACCTCCGCGGAGGAGCCCTGGCGCACGAGGCGCAGGCGCGGCCAGTAGGTCTCGGCCACGCCGTCACCGTCGGTGTCGAAGCGCACCCACTCGAGCACGAAGTCGCCGCGCGGACCGTTCTCCGGCCCGCGCACGTCGCGCGCGAAGAGATCGCCGACGCTCGCGGCCTGCTCGAGCAGGCTGCTGCGCGTCTCGCTCCTGCGCCACACGCCGAGCGTGCGGTCGATCAGCTGGAAGACGAGCACCATCAGGATCGCGAGGATCAGGATCGCGCACGTGAGCTCGATCAACGTCAGGCCGGCGCGCGCGCCGAGGCGGGAGGAGCGCTTCATCGCTCGACGCTCCTCAGCACCGCGTCGGGTGCGTAGTAGAAGGCCCCCAGCCGGTCCAGGCGCGGCGTCTGGCGCCAGCCGTGGCGCAGGGAAGTTCGCGGGTCGAACGCGTCGGGGCCGTACTTGACGAACACGCGCCAGCGGACCGAGTCGGACTGCTTGCCGATCGGGTGCGGCGCGCCCTCCTGGTCGCCCTTCCAGTACAGCGCCAGGCGCGGGTCGTGCTCGGGGTCGCCGTCCCAGAAGGCCTCCGGATCATTGCGCTCCAAGACGCCGATCTGCGCACCCTCGACGTCGGTCTTGAAGAAGAAGCACGATTCGAGCCAGGCCGAGGGCTGGTCGAGCGCGAAGTCGAAGTGCGCCAGCTCGGGCGCGTCGGCGCGCTCGGCCCAGCGATCCCAGTAGCGGAAGGGGAAGAGGATCACGGGCGTGCCGCTCGAGTGCCCGGCCGCCGGCGTGCCGAAGCGCCCGCGGAAGAGCGGTCCGCCCTTGCGGTCCATCTTGCCGGGCAGGCTGGAGGCGCGCGGCATGAAGAGCGTGGTGCCCTCGAGGTGCGTGTAGTGGATCAGCTCGTCGTCGACGAGCACCAGCCCCTCGCTGGGGAAATCATCCGCGCTGGCGAGCGGCAGCTCGGCACCCATCGCGTCCAGATCGCCGACGAGCACGCTCACGGGCCAGTCCTCGAGCAGCTGCACGCTCTCGTGCGCGTGGTGCGGCTGCGGTCGCGTGCCCAGGAGACCGCGGCCGGCGACCGCGACCTCGATCGCGCCGGTCGAGGGCGTGCGCGTGCTGTAGCACAGGATCTCGTCGCCGATCTGCAGCAGACCCGCGTCGCTCGGCCACTCGTTGAGGTACTCGTAGTTGCTGCCGTGGATGTCGGCCGGGAGCCGGATCAGCTTGGGGTCGACCGTGAAGCTCGAGGCCGCCTGGGCCAGCTCCGCGGTGAGCCACATCGGCGCGCCCTGTGCGCTCGCGGGCGCGACGCTCGCATCGTTGGCGGCGAAGCTGGCCCCGCCGAAGCAGATCTCGTCCGCGACGGCGCTGGGCACGACGCCGGCCGGCGACTGCACCAGCGCGCCGCCGATCTGCAGCCCGGTGACGATGCGCGGACGCTCGCCCGAGGGATGCTTGGTCATGCGATAGCGCTGGCGGATGTCGGGTAGTGTCGTCGAGCTGCCGACACCCGCGGCACCCGGGTCGTAGGGATAGGGCGCGGGCAGGCCCTCGCGCAGCGCGACGTAGACGCACAGGCCGTCGACGGGGTTGTCGATCAGCAGGCCGTTGGGGTTGACCATCGCCGGCAGCGTGTCGGCGAATTGCTTCTCTCCCGTGACCGAGTCCGCGATCGGGACGAGCGTCGTGGAGTTGGTCTGCTTCCAGTGATAGGTGCGGTAGCGGTACGGGATGTAGGCGTGCTGGACGCGCGCGGGGTTGCCGAGCAGCTGCGGATCGTCCTCGACGAAGAAGACCGCGTCGTCGACGCCGGGCCGTCCGGCATCGGGCTCGGCCTGGTCGCTGTTCGTGCCGCCGGCGCGGCGCACGATGCGCACGACCGGCACGATCGGCGTGTTCGCCGCGTGCGGGTGCGAGTACGTGCCCATCACGCCGCGGAACTGCAGGAAGCTGCGCGCGGAGCGCGTGATCGGACCCTCGGATGCCTCCGGGGCACCGACCTCCTCGTTCCAGTACGAACCCGTCGTCGCCTGGCCCTGAGCCGCGGGAGCAGCAGCAGCAGTCGCCATCAGGCGCACGGGCTGCGATGGAGGCGGAGGCGGAGGCGGCGTCTGCGGACCGGGCAGCGTGCCCTCTTCGACGTCGGTGTAGCGCCGCCGCGTCACAGCGCCGAAGGCCGAATACAAGGCGCCCGATTCCGTGCGCACGAGCTGCTCGTCGGCGATCTCGTCGTAGCGCACCCACTCGTTCAACTCGCCGCTCTGGGCCTCGGTGATCTGCGCGTACTCGGAGCGGTAGACCTGCACCTGGGCCGTGCCGGTGTCGGTCTCCTGCAGGATCGTGACCGGGATTTGCGAGGTGCGCGGATCGAGGAAGTGCGAGGAGGCGCCCGGCGCGGGGAGCGAGATCGGCAGCACGAAGACCTCCCACTCCAGGCGTGTGTCCGGATCGATGTAGACCGGCGGCTGGACGCCCGGCTGGTCGGGATCGGGCACGCGGAAGTTCTGGTCGAAGTCGACGACGAACGCGCGCTGGAACTGGGCCGAGCTCCGATTCTGGAAGCCGGTCGTGTTCCCGCGCCGGTTCATGTTCAAGAGCAGCTGGTTGCCCTGCACGCCCGAGTACCAGATGAACTCCATGCCGCCGATCGGCGCGCCGTTGGAAGTCCGGACCCCGTTGATCGCCACCGTGCCCGCCTGCGTGGTGACGTTCACCCTGCCGATCGTGCGCTGCATCAAGAGCAGCCACCCGCCGCCGGGGTTGAAGGCCGACATGAGCTGCGACTGGCTGGTCTCGGTGTCGGCCGGCCGGAGCTCGAGCGCCGTGACCGCCGACGTGTTGCCGTCCATGCCCAGGCCCAGCGGGATGGTCCCGATCATCGGCGGTGGCGGCACGATCGTGAGCGTGTCCCCCGGCGCCGCGGCGCTGGCCGTCACCGCCCGGGTGACGATGCCGACGGCGAACGCGCCGAGCTGCGACGGCAGGCGCGAGTTGCCGCTGGGCGCGTTCGAGCGCAAGGGCATCGAGTAGCCGAAGACCTCGACGGTCGTGCCGGCCGCGTGGTTGCCGACGTTGGCGGGAGCTTGCGCGCCGGTGCCCTGGCCGAAGAGCACTTCGGGCACGCGCTGGCCGCCGGCGAAGATCGTGCGCTCGCGCGCGAGCCGCCCGCCGGAACCCGCGTTGGGACCGGAGACGATCGGCGTGCAATCGAGCACGTTGCCGGTGCCGAGCGTGTACTCGACCAGCTCGTCGCCGATGCGCGCGACACCGCGGGCGGGGAAACCGGCCACGGATTCGACCGAGATCTGCGCCGTGGACGGATCGATCGCGCTCGCGAGGCGCGTCAACCCGAAGCGCCGCACGCCGTGCGCCTTGCCGTTGACGAGCAGCGTCAGCTGGTCGGGGCGCGTGCCGCGCACGTCGAAGGCCACGTGGCTCCAGACGTCCAGCGGCAGTCCGGGCGCGTCCGTGCCGGGCGCGAAGGAGTAGTGCGCCTCGCCCACCTCGAGCTCGCTCGTCGCCGGGTGATCGCCGGTGCCGTCCCAGGCGCGCAGCACGAGGTCGCCGCGCTCGAACAAGAGGCTCACGCGATCGGCCTCGGCGCTCCCGCCGGCGACGTCGAGCAGGCACGAGTCCGCGTTCGAGCGCGGCTTGATCCAGAGCGAGCCGGCGGGCGGCAGCATCAAGGCGCCGCTCGTACCCGCGACCCAGCCGACCTGCTTGTCGTTCGGCGCGCGCTGGATCGCCTCGTCGGGCAGGTAGCGGCCCTCGGGGTCGTGCGTCTCGTAGTCGAAGTGCAGCATGCGGCCGATGCGCCGGCCGGTCTCCTCGACGCGCGCGGGCCAGAGCTGGATCCAGGCCGTCTTGTCGCGCGAGGCGAAGACGCGTTCGGCCGTCCCGCGCGGATCGTCGGCTGCGCCGGCGGTCGCGGGCAGGAACAGGTTGCCGCCTTGCGTCCCCCAGTTCGCGACGAGGCGCGTGGGCGGGTTCGAGCGCAGCGGATCGAACATCGAGGTCGCGTTGGGCGCGCTCGACCACCAGGGCGCGTCGCCCGAAAGGCGCAGCTCCTCGTCGTAGTCCTCCTGCGTCGCCCAGAGCTGCATCAGGCGCCGTTGCGGCGCGATCACCTGCACCTCGTCGCGCACGAGCGTGAAGCGCTCGGCGCCGCTCTCGGCGTTGACCGTCGCGCGCAGCTCGAGCTCGTAGACGTCGCTGGAACGGAAGCAGAAGGGCAGCGTCGAGTAGGCCAGCTCGCCGTCGTTGGCGTTGAGGCCGTTGCGGTACAGCGCCAGCGCGTCGAGCTCGTCGAGGAAGCCCTGGCCCGCGGCGAGCGCCTGCGGCACGACCGGGGCGTTGGCCGGCAGCTTCGTCATCCCGCAGGCAGGCAGCACGACGCGCAGCAGGAAGTCCTCCCAGCCCGTCAGCGGGCGCGACTCGATCACCACGCCGGCCAGCGTCGCGGCCTCGTCCTTGTTGATGCGCGCGTTGCGCCCGCGCACCTGCAGGTTCTGGAAGAGCGCCTCGAGCACGCTCTTGTCGGCCGTGTTGAGGTTGACCGGCCGGCGAAGGAGTACGCGCACCTCGGCCTGCCAGGCGCGGTAGTCATTGGCCAGGATGCGGTCGAGGTAGACGACACCGTCGCGCCCGAGCTCGACCACGATCGCGGTCTCGAGCGACTCGCCGTCGTAGACCTGCAGCGTGCTGCCCGGGCCGATCCAGCGCGTGCTCTCGACGCGCAACCGGCCGTCCTTGCCGCCCGCGACGCTGCCCGTCAGGCGCACCGGGCGCATCCAGCGCCGCGCATCGCGCGCGCGGGCGTAGACGCTGCCGTGCACGTAGAGCGGTGCGGTCACCTCGCCGTCCCAGAGCGCGGAGCCCGCCTGCTCCGAGCCGGCCGTGGCGCGCGCGAGCGCGAAATCGCCGCAACGCGAGAGGCCCGCGATGCCGTCCAGTTCGCGGAACGAGCCCTCGGGCCCGCCCGCGCGCCAGAGCGGGACCGCAAAGGCGCGCTGGTCGAGCATCGGCGCGCCGGCCGGATGCGTCGAGGGCGGCTTGGGCCCGCCGACCCATTCCTCGTTCGTCGAACCGACGCCGCGCGTGAAGTCCTCGAAGCCCGCTTCGCCGAGCTTGCCGTAGTGGATCAGCTCGCCCTCGCACCACAGCATGCCCTTCTCCTCGAAGCCCGCGAGCGCGGTGACGGGCAGCTCCTTGTCGTCGGGCTTGATCGGGCGCGAGAGGCGCGTGCTCATGCCCAGCAGGTTGGCGAAGACCTGCGGCGGCGCGCTGTCGAGGTCGATCTTGCCCGAGACGTCGCGCGCCTCGGCGCGCCACATCTCGCCGTGCTCGTCGTTGGCGCGCAGGAAGCCCTCGGGGAAGCGGTCGGCGACGTGCAGCTCCGCCTGGTCGTCGAAGTAGGGCGTGCGATCGCTCGCGGGGTGCGACTCGGCCAGCACGGCGCGCGCGTGGCGCGCGGCGGCATCGAGCGTCAGGTTCGCATCGACGCGGTCGGCGAGCTCCGAGCTGGAGCGGTCCGCATTGCGCGCGCCGAGCAGGAACGGCGCGCAGAGCACCAACAACGCCAGCAGCACGAGCAAAACGATGATCAGCGCGAAACCCGCGCGCGGTCGGCCGGCAGGTCGGGGGAGGGTGCGCATCATTGCACCGTCCCGTAGGGTTGCACGGTCACGACCGTCTCGGACCCTTCGTCGCGCAGCAGCCTGATGCGCAGCGCCTCGGGATGGCGCGCGCGGTCGAGGCCGCCGCCGGCCTGGAACAGGATCTCGGTCGGCACGTCGGGCGCGAAGTGCGTGCTGCGCGGCAGCTCGGCCTCCTCGGAGGCGCCCACGGCCGTGATCACGAGGTTGTCGATCGCGCCGGCGAAGGGCGTCTGGCCGGGCGAGAGCTCGAGCGCGCCCTCGAGCCGCCAGACGCGCGCCTGCTCGGCGACGCTCGCGACCCGCACGCCGTCCACGAAGAGTTCGAACTCATTGCGGTCGTAGCGCAGCTCGACCTGCTCCCAACGCCGCGTCACGAGCGTGCGCGGATCCGCGCGCAGCGCGATGCGCCCGCCGCGCACGGGAACCTGCTGCTCGTCCAGTCGCTGGGCCACGAACCAGCCCGCCAGCGCGCCGTTCTCGCCCACCTCGATGCCGACCACCTCGCCGATCGTGAGCACGACAGCCGAGGCCTCGGGCTCGACGCGCAGCGCGCAGCGCACGCAGAAGCCGTCCGCCAGATCGAAGGCCGGGTCCTGCTGCACGGCGATCTGGATGCCCGAGCGCGCGGGCTCGCCCACGAACGAGAGCGCCTGCCCCTGGAAGCCGTCCTCGACGAGGCGCCCGCCCGACTGCGAGCCGTCGAGGCCGAACGCGCCGCGGAGCGGCAGGCCTTCGAAGTGCCAGGTGCCGACGACGAGCTGGCCCTCGGCGCGCAGCGTCCCGCGCTCGCGATCGATGCGCACCAGCGCGGGCGCGCCGCGCGAGACGGCCCAGGCCTGCGCCGAGCGCAGCACGCTCTGCACCAGCGGCCGTCCCACGCGGTCGGAGACGTCGACGCGCCCGATCAGGCCCGCGCCGACGCCGAAGAGCAGCGCGACGATGAACATCACCGCCAACAGCTCGACCAGCGTGAACCCTGCCTCCAGTCGAGCGCGCATGGATCACCCCTTCCAGGTCGTGATGTCGTCCTTGGTGCCGAACTCGCCGTCGGGCCCGGCCGACACGAGCTGGAAGCCCTTCGGGTTCCAGTATTGCCCGGTCGCGGGATTCATGTGCGCCTTGAACGTCGATTCGCCCGGCGGCTCGGCCATGGCGTAGCTCTGGACCTTGTCGTAGTCGCGCCGGTGCGAGTAGGCGATCGGGTTGCCCCAGGGATCCTTGAGCTCGAACAGCGTCGGCTTGGGGAAGCGCGCCAGCGCCTTCTTCGACTCGTCGGCATCGGTGTTGGTGAGCTGGTCTTCGTTCAGGCGCGACTGCCACTTGCTGCCGAAGAGCTGGATCACGAGCGCCTCGGCTCCGAGGTTGGTCGTGTTGGGCGGCGAGCCCCATTCCTCCTTCCAGCTGCTGGCCGGGTAGTCGCCCTTCTCGTTCTCGTACTCGCTGATCGCGGCCGCGATGCCCTGCAACACGTTGCCCGCCTGCTGCTCCTTCGAGGTCCCGAGCGCGTCGCGGATCATCGGCATGAGGAACACGATCAGCAGGCCGAGGATCACGATCACCGCCAGCAGCTCGATCAGCGTGAAACCCCTGCGCGCGGTCGCGTTCATGAGCGCCCCCTACTTGCCCTCGCGGTAGACCACCTCGACGTCGTCGAGGTCGACCGTGACGCGCTTGCCGGCGGCGCCCTCGGCGAAGAGCGCCAGGCGCAGCGGGTTCGTCCCGCGTCCCAGCGTCGGCATGGGCTTGCCCTCGACGACCGGGAAGCCGTCGACCAGGATGCGGATCTTGGTGTCGCTCGAGTCGCCGCTGCGCTCGATGCGCACGCTCATCGGCTGCTCGAACTTCCACTCCAGTCCGGCGACGTCCAGGTAGGGATCGTCCTCGTGGCCGCGCGTCATCAGACGCGTCTGGACGGTGTTGCGGCCGGGCTCGAAGTGGCGGATCACGACGGCCTCGGCGTCGACCTGTGTCTCGCCGCCGCGCTGCGTCTCGCGCGAGACCGAGAGGCCCACCTGCGCGGTCGTGTCGCCGTGCACCGTGATCTTCATCTCGACCGAGACGAAGGCCCCGGCTCCGATCTCGCGCCGCACGCGCGCGCGCCCGCCGCTCTTGAACACGCCGGCCAGCGTCACGAGCCCGTCGTGCAAGGTCACCTGCGGGCCGTTCTTCTCGTCCACCTCCCAGCCGTTCATCAGGTTGCTGCGCTCGAAGTGGTCGGTCCAGGCCACTTTCTGGATGTGGTCCTGGATGCGTTCGATCTGGCCCAGAGCCCAGACCCGCAGCGGGTCTGTCGCCGGCAGCGCGCGGCGGCTGTCGTCGAGGTCGCGCAGGCTCGAGATCGCCTGCGTCGGGTCGTTGCGGCGGTACTCGCACCAGGCCAGGCCCGCGCGCGCGCCGGGCTGGTCGGCGTCGATCGCGCGCGCGGCTTGGAAGGTGTCTTCCGCATCGCGCATGGCGCCCAGCTCGATCTGGTTCAGCCCGCGCAGCGCGAGCACGTCCGCGCGCTTGGGTTCGAGCAGCAGCGCGCGCTCGAAGTAGCGCTCGGCGGCCGCGTACTCGCCGCGGCGGTGCTGCAGTTCGCCCATCGCGACCAGCGCGTCGGTGAAGTCGAGCTCGAGCTCGAGCACGCTCGCGAACGCATCCTGCGCGCCGTCGAGGTCGTCGCGCGCGACGGCCAGGCGGCCCTTCTGGAAGAGCGCCCAGGGATCGAGCGGGTCGTTCTCCAGCGCCGCTTCGATGAACTGCAGCGCCTGCTCGGGGTGGTTGGTCGTCTCCGCCAGCCACGAGAGCGCGCGCAAGGCGAGCGAGGCGCGCAGCGGATCGACCGCGGCGGCCTGCTCGAGCAGATCCTCGGCGGCGCGCGCGCTGGCGGCGTCGCGCGGGCCGAGCTTTTCGATCCCGCGCGCGAGCAGGAGCTCGAAGCTGCCCGGGTCATCCGGCGTTTCGAGCGCAGGGCTGCCCGCGCCCTGCTTGCCGCCGCCGAGCGCGGCCAGCGAGAGTCGCGCGGCCTGGGCGCGCGTGTCGCTCGGATCGGCTTGCAGCGCCTTGTCCACCCACTGCGCGGCTTCGGTGAGCTCGCCCGCCGACAGCAGCGCCGAGGCCAGCTCGACGCGCAGTCGGGCGCGCTCGCGCTTGGCCTCGTTGGCGGTCGGCTCGAACTGGTTCGCCAGGCGCAGATGCTCGATCGCCGCAGCGTATTCGCCGCGCCCGCCGAGGAAGCGCCCGAAGGCCAGTTGCACCTGCCAGGCCGTGCGCCCGAGGCGCGCCGCCTCCTCGAGCCGCTTGCGCGCGCTGTCGAAGAGCCGGAAGCGCGCTTCGAGTTCGGCCAGCGAGGCCATCACGAGCGGACTCTTCGTGCTCTCCAGCAGCGCGCGGTACTCCTGGAAGGCCTGCTCGAACTGGAAGCCCGCCTCGTAGCAGCGCGCGAGACCCAGGCGCGGCGCCGGGTCGGTCGTGATCACGCCCGCGGCGCGGCGGAAGATCTCCTCGGCGACCGCGAGCGCGCGCGGCGCCTCGTGGCGCTTCTCGATGCACCAGTCGGCGAAGGAGAGCGCGGCGTCGTACTCGGCCGCCGCCAGCGTCCCGCCGAAGGCCGCGCGCTGGATCTCGATCTGGTTCGGAACCGTGTCGGCCAGGCCGAACTCGTTGACGTTGCGCTGCTCGATCGGCACGGGTGCCGCCCCGGGGATGCGCGGCACGCCCTTCTCCGGGTCGTACTCGACGAACAGGATCGGCTCGTTGGGACGGCGGCGCAGCCCGAAGCGCTCGGTGTTGACGATCTGGCCGAACTTGTAGTCGTTCGTGCGCACCCAGTCGAAGACGCGCTTGTAGCTGGCGAGGCGCTGCATGAGCGGCAGGCTCGCCGCACCCGGATTCTGCGCCGGCGACGCGGACGGTGCAGCGGAGCCGCCGCCTTCGGCCGCGAAGAGTTCGGGTGCGTCGAGCAGCGCAACGGACGCGCGCAGGAACTTGCCGTATTGCGCCGGGGCGGGTCCCGGGACCGGCGGCGGGCGCAGCCCCGCGAACGGGATCAGCGGCGGCGGTTCGAACTCGAGCGGCGGCAAGGCACGCGTGTCGCTGGGCGGCGCGAAGAGCGCCCGCGCGCCCTCGAGCTCCGTGCTGCGCGTCGCCGGCTGCACGCGCGCGGGATCGGGAGCGGGCCGGTCGACGAAATCGAGCGGCTTGGCCGGCCTGCCCGGCCCGGATCCGAGGCGCGGCCCGAGCGAGCGGTAGGCCAACAGGCCCAGCAGCGCCAGGGTGCCGAGGAAGACGAGCTGTTCCTTGCGGATCTGCACGCGCATCACTCCTCGCTGGTGCGCGGATGCAGGCGCACGACGCAGAAAATGGCCGTCAGCGTCGCTTCATCGGGCTTGTTTCGCGCCGGCGTCAGATCGGAGGACTCGAGCGCCAGCGGCAGCGCGCCCAGAGGTCCGTCGGCCGCGCGCGACTGCGAGGCCATCAAGAGCCGCACCAGCGGCTGCGGCGCGCCGGCGGCGACGATCGTCACGCGCGTCCTCTCGATCTCGCCCACGCCGGCGCGCGAGGAGAGCCCGGGGTCGAGCTTGATCTCGAGCCGCTCGACGCGCTCGACGCCGCTCTCCAGCGCGAGATGCACGATACGCTCGACCAGGTCGAAGGCCTCGAGCGTCTTCTGGATCTCGAGCTCGTGCGTGGGCGAGAGCGCCGGCAGCCCGAGGTCCTCGGGCAGGCGCAGGTTGGCGCGTCCGGCGGCGCGCAGGACCTCGTCGCGCACGGCCGCGACGGTGGCGAAGTACTGGTTCTGGGCCGGGCCCTTGGCCGGATCGAGCTGGAAGCGCGCGCGCGTCTTGAACTCGACCGCGGCGGAGAGCTGCTCGATCGCCGTGTTGAGCGCCTCGTTCTGCTGCTGCGCGCGCTCCAGCTCCCGGGTGCCGAACATGGCCGTGTTGCGCAGCTTGTCGCCGCGCGTGCGCGCGTCGCGCTCGTGCAACTGCAGCTCGCTCTTGAAGAAGCTCTGCACGACCATCGAGCCGATCACGAACAGGATCGCCCCGGACGCGACGGTCACGACGAAGCGCTTGTTCTCCTGCCAGAAGTTGTTCAGGTCCACGCTACTTCCCCACCTCGGTAGCCGCGGGCTGCTCGGGCCCGGCGAAAGCCGACAGGTCGACGGTGAAGCGCGAGCCGCTCGCGGCCATTCGCTCGCGCAGGGCCGCGTCCGGGGGCAGCCGCGTGCGCACATTGCTGATGAAGGCCGCGTACAGCGCGGACAGCGAGTTGGTGCCCTCGCGCGCGCGGCCGGCGATCGACAGCACCGGGCGCTCGGCCCCGCGCGGGATGCGCAGCTCGGGGTCGGCCTTCCAGTCGCTCGTCAGCTGCGTCAGCCAGAACTCGTTCGGCAGATGCGCCTCGAGCCAGTCGAGCGCGCGCGCGAGCTGCTCGCCCGAGCCGGCGGTGTACTGCAGCGCGTCGGCGTAGTGCGCCAGGCGCTCGTTCTGCGCGATCAGGTTCTCGGTCTTGTGGTGCGTCTTCTCGGCGCGCGCGAGCTGCGTGCCCAGGTCGCCGGCCTTCTTGCGCGCGACCTGCAGCTGCTGCGAGGTGTTCCAGGCATCGAAGCCGAGCCAGGCCAGCGCGAGCAGGCCGGCCCCGATCATCCAGGCGTGGCGCTCGGCGATGGCGCGCTTCCGCGCGAGCTGCTTGGGCAGGAGCTCGATCGCCCAGGCCTCGCCGTCGGCCGCCATCGTCGCGAGGCCCAGCGCGATCACGGCTTCGAGCTTGTACTCCTCTAGCGCTTGCTGCTTGTCGGGCGAGAGCGCGCTGCTGTCGACCACGCGGAAGGGATCGAAGTGCTCGACCGGAACCGAGAGCCCGGCCTGCAGGTACTCGGGCAGCCCGGCGAGCGCCGAGCCGCCGCCGCAGAGCAGCACGCGGTCGAGCCGGAGGCTCGAGATCTTGATCTGGCTCTTGCAGAAGAGCACGGTCGACTGCAGCAGGCCGAGCAGCTGGCCCGCCGCGCCCTTGACCGCGTCGCGCGCGCGCTCGGCCAGCGGATCGGAGGGATGCGCGGTCGGATCGAGGTCGACCAGCGTCTCCTTGACCTCGCAGGCCTTCTCGGCCGAGAGCTGCAGGCGCTGCACGAGCGCGTCCTCGAAGAGGCGCGAGCCGCCAGCGAGGTTGCGTGCGAAGATCAGGTCCGGACCGCGCACGATCACGACGTCGGTGTTGTCGTAGCCGATGTTCGCCAGCAGCACGGTCTCTTCCTGGACGACGCCGTAGCGCAGGAAGGCGTTGTAGAGCGCGATCGCATTCGGGGTGAAGGCCTCGACCGAGCCGCCCGCGGCGCGCACGCCGGCCGCGTGCGCCTCGAGCAGGCCCTCGCGCGCCATCGCCAGCAGCACCACGTCCTCGCCCTCGATCTCGGGCAGCTCGGGCAGCAGGTTGAAATCGGAGGCCACGCCCGAACCGGACTGGTCGCCGATCTCCTCGACCTCGAAGCGCATCAGGTTGCGCAGCTGCCAGTCCGGGACGCGCGGCACGCGCGTGTAGCGGATGTTGACGTCGCGCCCGGTCAGGCCGATGCGCGCGCCGGCCGGCTTGAAGGGCGGCGCGAGCCCGCTCCAGCCGTCGGCGATCTCGGCCGACTCCAGCGGCAGCAGCGCGAAATCCGTGACGCGGAAGCTGTTGCCCTTCGTGTGCCCGCGCAAGAGCTTGGCGTTGCGCAGCCCGAGGTCGATCCCGGTCACGATCCTGGCCATCTAGTTCGAGCCTCCGAGCTTCGAGAGGGCGTCCTGCACCTGGGCGGCGAGGCCGGTCGAGCGCGTGGCCTCGAGCGCCTTCAGGATCGCGGTCAGGCGCGCGCGCTCGGCGGCCTGACGTGCGCTGCGCGCGCCGCTCAGGTCGTCGTCGAGCGAGGCGGCCAGCTTCTGCGCCTCGAGATCGACCTCGCTGCCGGCGTAGCGTTGGCCGGTCGCGAGCGCGCGATCGCGGCAGCGCTGGTACAGCTCGGGCAGGCGGAAGAAGCGCGCGCGCTCGATGTCTTCGCGCACGCTGCGCAGCTCCGAGAGACCCTGCTGCACGAGGCGCGCGCGCGCCTCCTCGGCCTCCTTGACCAGCTGTTCCTCGAAGGGAAAGTCGTCCAGCAGCTTGCGCCACTGGCCCAGGCAGTCGCCCAGGTCGCCCTTGCGTTCGGCGGCGCGCGCGTCGTGCGCGACGTTGCCCGCCTCGCGCCGCTCGTCGCGAAAGTCGGTCTGCAGGCTCAGCTCGGAGGGTGCGGCCGCGAACTCGAGCGCCACGAGCGCGCCGCTCTCCTCGCGCACGGCCTTGACCGAAAAGGGCGCGCTGCAGCGCAGCGCGACGAGATCGTGGCCCGCGCCGAAGAGCAGCGTGCCCACTCCCGCGCGCTCGAAGTCGCCGCTGCCGTGCGAGCGGTAGCCCGCGTCCTTGGCGCTCTTGTCGGCGCCCAGCGTCGCGATGCCCTCGCGCGCGAGCTCGCCGTCGACCAGCAGCGTGAGCTTCTGGCTGGCCGTCTCACCCGGCGCCGGCACGACCAGGATGCGCGCGCCGTCGGCGCGCGCCGCGAGCGGGACGCCCGTGTGCTGGCCCTCGCGCACGAACTCGAGCGCGCTGAAGAGCACGCGCGCGCCGCGCGCGAGCAGGCCCAGGCTGTGCGGATCTCCGTGCAGGCAGAGCCGCGCCTCGCCGGCTTCGGCAGCCGGATGGCCCGCAGGTCCGCGCACGCACAGGCTGGCATCGTCGAAGCCCGCGCGCGCGCCGGCCTTCGAGCGCGCGTCGACCACGACGCGCGCGCTATCGAAGCCGGGCGGAACGTCGGCGGCGATCTCGAGCGCGACGGGCGCCGACGCGCCCGGCTCGAGCGGCCGGCTCCAGGCCACGAAGCCGGCGGACTGGCTCGCGTCGGCGGCGGCGTGGCCGAATTCGATGCCGACGTGCACCTCGGCGCCCTCGTCCGCGCGCAGCAGCACGCGCGCGAGCAGTTCCTTGCCCGCGTCGACCGCGACCGGCTTGGAGCGCATGCGCGCCCACTCGTCGGCTCCCAATTCGACGGCCATGCCGTAGAGCCCGCTCACGGCCGCGCGCGCCGAGCGCCGGAAGGTCTGGGGCGCGCTCTCGACGCCGGTCCACTCGTCGCGCTCGACCTCGAAGGAATAGTCGGCGGCGAGCAGGTTGCCGGCCACCGGCTCGACGGGCTTGACGGTCGCGAGCGGGGCGGTCGAGGAGCGGTTGAGCCACCACCACACGCCGCCGCCGGCGAGCGCCAGCGCCAGCACGAGGATGCCCGGCCGCGAAACCTTGCGCGAGCGAGCGAGCAGCTCGGGGCTGATGCGTGCGAGGCCTTCGCCCCGCCCGGGGTGCAGCGCGACGCTGATGGCGCCCGCGCGACCGGTCGTCTCCGGGCTCGAATCGGCGAAGCGCAGCTCGACCGTGCCGAAGATCAGCGCATCGCCGTGCGCCAGGCGTTTCTCGATCACGCGCTCGCCGTTGACGCGCGTGCCGTTCGTGCTGCCGGTGTCCTTGACCGTGACCCCGAACTTGTCGACCGCGAGCTCGGCGTGCGCCCCGGAGACCGAATTGTCGACGATCTGCAGCGTGTGCCCGGGCTTGCGTCCGACGGAGAGTCCGCCCTCGGGTACGGGGATCGTCTCGCCCTTCCGCTCGCCGTTCTCGAAGCGCAGGGAATAGCGCGATTCCATCGTCTGTGACGTCCGGGCCGGAGGAAGGGGGAGGGTCGGAGTGTCGCGGAGCCTTCAGCCGGAGACAGCCGGGGCTTCTACCCGCCCGGATGAGGCCTGTAACGACCGGGGGGCCGCGACCGGGGGGGTCCGAGATCCTAGCGGGTAGGCCTGCGGACTGCACCGCCGCAGCGCCGCGCGGAGCGAGGAATCGGGCCTTCCTGGCGCCGAATCGCGGGGCCGGCCGGCCCTAGTGCGCAGCGGGCCGGACGAGGCCCGTTGTGCTCCGCGCGAAGTCCATCCGCTCGCGCAGCGAGACCCAACCCCCGTCCGCGACCACCACGTGGTCGACGAGCGGGATGCCGAGCAGCTCACCCGCATCGCGTAGCCGCTGCGTGATCGCGAGGTCTTCGCTCGAGGGCTCAGGATCGCCCGAAGGGTGGTTGTGCACCGCGATCAGCGCGCCCGTTCCCTCGCGCAACGCGGGGCCGAAGACGTCGCGCGGATGGACGAGCGAGGAATCGAGCGTGCCTTCGCTGACGACGAGGCCGCGCAGCAGCCGGTGCTTGCCGTCGAGCAGGAGCAGGAAGAAGCGCTCGCGGTCGAGCCCGCGCAACTCGGGGATCACGTGCTCCCAGACGCTGCGGGGAGAAGGGAAGCGCGCTCGCGGCTGCGCGCGTGCGCGCTCGACGCAGCGCCCGAGCTCGAAGGCCGCGGCGAGCCGCCTTGCGCCCATGCCGTCGATCCCGCACTCAGATTGCATACGCGCATCCGTCCAGCGCGAGAGCCGCGCGAGCCCGATCTCCTGAAGGCGCCGCTCATCGGGACGCGCCCCGCTGATCCGCTCGATCAGCTCGAGACCGACGCCAAGATTGGACTCCGTACGACAACGCATCCCACACGGAGACGCTCGCCTGAGGCCGGGGTCGCTTGCTGCGATCGGTTCTCATTTGGGAGACCTGTGTGAAATTGTGGACCCAAGGTGACAAGTTCTTCGTCAAACGAGGGACTCGCCACGGATACAACCGGCCGAAGGACACTTTGTCCGAGGTTTCCCGACTCAAGGACAAACGTCTCATGAACTTGCTCACCACCTTTGGGTGGATCCTGCTTTTTTTGTGGAGCTTGGAGGTGCTGCTGTTCCTGGTCTCGTACCGCCAGCGGAAGAGTTCCTGATCTTCTCCTGAGGTTTTGCCTTCCGGCGTGAATCCTGAGCACACCGGAAAGCCCCTACGAAGAGCCCGAGGGCAGGGGTACCGCGCCACCTGAGGCGGTCTTGGGGGCTTGCACAAGCGGCCGTGTTCCTGACACGGCCGTTTGTCCTTTTCAGCGCCGCTTCGCGAGCGCGCGAGGCTTGGGCTGGAGCACGGACTTCACCTTGCGAACCTTGCGCGGCGTGATCGCGGTCGGCGTCGCGGTCACCGTCGCGGGCGTGGCCACGGACGCGGGCACGCGCGGCTCGCAGATGCTGGCGAGCACGCCGACGAGTTCCTCCAGGTCGAGACCGCGGAGCTTGCCGTTGCGGCCCGCGTTGCGCGTCAGATCGGAGAGCGTGACGATCCCGACCAGGCGGCCGTTCTCGACCACCGGTAGGCGGCGGATCTTGCGCGCCTTCATCAGTTCGGCAGCCTTCGAGGTGTCGGCCTTCGCTCCGATCGAGAAGACGGTGCGCGACATGTGCCGGCCGACCGAGGTCGCGTGCAGCGGCGCCCCGCAGGTGTAGGCCGCCATGCACACGTCGCGGTCGGTGATCATGCCCACGACGGCGCCGGTCGCGTCGACGACGGGCAGCGCGCCGAGGTCCTTCTCCCAGAGCGTGCGCGCGACACTGGACAGCGTGTCCGCGCTGGTGCAGACATGCGGACTCTTGCTCATGCATTGCTCGACGATCATGGATGCTTCTCCCGGACGGAACCCGTGCTGAACTTCCCGACGAGGATGCATCCTAGCGCGCGAGCGCGCAGCGATCACCTCTCGAGTTCCTGCGCGAGGTCGGAGAGCGCGCTCTCGAGCGCCTGGCCCGTGCGCTGGCGAAACGTCTCCGCGACAGGTACCTGCTGCTTGCAGCCCGCGACCATCTGACAGGGAACGCGCTCGCCGAAGTTGCGCTCGATCGCCTCGACCAGCGCGAGCCCCTCGGAGTAGGCCAGCTGGATCGTCTCGTCGTCGGAGAGCTCCGCCAGGCTCTTCTGCAGCTCGGCGAGCGGCAACAGCGTCTTGCCGATCAGACGTTTCCTTGCATTCTGTACACGTGCCGCGCGCGCACTCAGGTTCTCGTACTCGAGGTACTGCGCCAGCCCCTCGTTGAGCCAGCCCGGCACGCCGGCGCCGCCGGCGGAGGAGACGAACGCGTGCGCGATCTCGTGGCGCAGGACGCGCTCGAGGTCGTTCTTCTCCTTCTGCATGTCGTCCACCGGCACGCGCACTGTCCCGTCGAACAGGCCGCCGGCCCAGTGCCCGATGCCGGTCGCCTCGTGGAAACCCTCGCGGCGGTAGAGCACGACGCGGATCTTCGGCCGCCCGTTCTCGACCGGCCAGACATCGAAGAGCTCGCCGAACTGCTGGTAGGCGCGCTCCAAGAGCGGCGTGATCTGGAACGCGCCGCCCAGGAGGTCGCTGCGCTCGCCGTCGTAGCTGAGCTCGAAGTGCTCCGAGCTGTCCTTCCAGAAGCCGGCTTCGGACTTCGCCAGGCGCTCCATTTGGGCCAGGCGCAGCTCGATGTCCTTGCGGTCGGGCGCGAGCGTGCGTGCGCGCCGCATGGCCTCGAGCGCGTGCGCGCGCTCCGCATCCTCGGCCGAGTCGAACTGGTGGTTGGCCCCGCGCGCCAGCGCCTCGGCCAGGTTCTCGGAAAAGACCTTCTCGTCGGAGCGCGCCGCCAGGCAGGCCTCGAAGAGCTCGACCGCGCGCTCGTACTCGCCGCGCTCGAGAGCTTGGATGCCCTCGCTGTTCTTGCGCGCGAGCTCGGCCGGCACGCCGTGGCCGGCCTGGGCCGGAGCCTTGCGCACATCGACACCGCCCAGCGCGCGGCGTTGCCCGGGCCGATCGGGCTCGTCGGGCGCGGCGAACGAGGGTTGCGTCGAGTCCTGCTTGGGCGCGGGCGCGGGTGAATGCTGCGACCACCAGCTCCAGGCGCCGAACGCGCCCAGGCCCGCGATGGCGAGGATCAGGAGGCCGGTGGTGGCGCGCATCTCGTGCCTATGTCGTCGTCTACCCCCCGGGAGCGCAAGAGGGTAATGGGGAGACTCGGGTTAGCTGAACCCTAGAGGTGCGACTCGTCGGCTCCATCACATCCGCAAGCCGGACCCAAGAGCGATGAGGGCATTGTGGTGGTTGTCGAAAACGATCCAGCTCATGCCCGCGTCCACCAGACAGAACTCGCACATGCGCTGTTCACGCAGCAAATCCGTCAGCGCGCTTGCGGGAGCCACGAAACAGGGCCACGGCGGAGGCTCTTCATCGGTCACGAAGAGGATCGAGTCCGCTCCACTGTTCGGCAGCAGCTCGACCAGCCTGGCCAGCCCATCGGCTCGACCATACGAGACCACGCGTGCCGTACCGAGCAACGACTCCCAGCTCCACGGGCTGTCGAACACGATGTCGAACCGCTTGGCGACAGCAGCCCGCATGTGCTCTGCCTCCTCCGACGTGCATTCGCGGAGGTCGTGCCGACCCGCTGCAAACGCTCGCATCGACTGAATCAGGTCGGCGTCCATCTCTTCGCTCAGGTGTGCGGCCTCATCGACTGCAGGCACACTCAGCCCACCGTCGGCAACTGTCAAGGCGCGCCGTGATGTCGCGGAGTCGGCGGGGCAATTGGCTCCTGCTCCCGGGAGCGCAAGAGGTCATCCATCCGGGCATAGCTCGCAGGGTAGTCGAGACGGCGCTCGATCGCGCGGAGGCGCTGATGCAGGGCATCCGTTTCTGCACCCCCGTGCGCAGCGCGACAGCCGAGCGGCCGGCCGGCACCCAGGCGGCAATGCGGTGCCTTGGGGTCGACCTCGGAGCGCGCCGTGAGCGCATGGTCAGCCTCCATCCCGGTCGCGAAGAGACCTTCGGGGTTGCGCTCGAGGCAGCAGGGCGCTTCGGGAGCCGCTCGCTCCTCGACCTCCGCGTAGAGCGCGCGCAACTCCCCCGCCGCGCGCGCGCGCAGCTCGTCCGAGACGACGACCGCGATGCCGGGGCAGGTCGAGCGCGCGGATTCGAACGCGACGGGGTCCGTGAGCACGCTCTCCCAGTACGGGAAGCGCCGGCAGTGCTCGGGACGCGCGTCGTAGACCGAGCAGGTGTTCTTCCCGATCAGGAGTGCGCAGCGGCCGCCCTCGTTCGCCGCCTCGCGCAGCGAGAGGCGCCCGTCGACGCTCCGCAGGTGACGCTCGGCGAAGCGTTCGGCGCTCATGCCGAGTGCGTGCGCCATGGGTTCGACCTCGCGCTCCTCGACCCACACATGGCCAGCTCCCCCACTGCAGCAGTGGCCGCAGCGCGTGCAGGCGAAGCGGAACGGGACGACGGGCGGGTGAATGCTAGAACCTGCGTCGCGGGCGCGGCGTCGGGCGCGTGGGCCCGCTCTCGCCCTTGGTGAAGTCGAGCTTCTCGCGGCCTTTCAACTGCTCGGCGATGTCACCGATCAGCTCCGGCCAGCTCTGGTACCGGACGTCGGCTTCCTTGGCCATCATCTTCTCGATGAAGTACGAGAGGTGCGGCGAGTAGCCGCGACCCTTGAGCTCCGGAGCCGAGAGCGCCTGTTGCACCTGCATGCGCAGGACGTCCGCATCGCTCGAGCTCACGAAGGGCAGCCGCCCGACCGCGATGTGGAACAGCGTCACGCCCAGCGAGTACACGTCGCTGCGCAGATCCGCCTGGGCGCCGCCGCGCGCTTCCTCGGGCGAGAGATAGGCCGCGGTCCCGGAGGTGGTGCCTTCCTTCGAGCTCTGCGCGCCCTGGTCGGCCGCGAAGCCGAGGTCGATCAGCTTCACGCGCCCGTTGTGGTCGAGCATCACGTTGCCCGGCTTGACGTCGCGGTGCACGAGGTTCTTCGAGGAGAGGTAGCTGAGCACTTCCGCGACGGCCAGGATCAGCTTCAGCGCGACTTCCTCGGTGAAGCGCTGGCCCTTGTCGAGCAGCTCGAGCAGCGTCTGGCCTTCGATGCACTCGAGCTTGGAGAAGTAGATCTCCGCGCCGCCCTTGGGGCGGAACTTGGCCGCGCCGAAGCCCTTGACCAGGCCCGCGTGCTCGAGGTCCTTGAGCAGGTTCGCCTCGCGCACGAAGGAGCCCAGCGTCTTGGCGTCGGCCGCGCATTCGGGCTTGAGCACCTTGAGCGCCAGCGTGCGGTTGCTCTTCGTCTCGCGCGCGCGGAAGACGGCCGCCGTCCCGCCCTGGCCGAGCTCCTGCTGGATCTCGTAGCCCGGGATCTCGGGCACCGCGCCGACCTGCGTGCGGCGCAGGCTCGCGACGAGCTCCGCGCTCCAGCCCAGTTCCCCTTCGAGCAGCGGGTCGAGCGCCTCGCCGTCCTTCTGGAGGCGTTGCATCAGCGTCTCGGCTTGCGCGCGGTCGATCCGGCCGCGATGCACGAGCAGCGCCAGGAACTCCACGTCGGAAGAGACGGTCATGGGATGGCGGATCATACCGACCGCGTGCGGCCGAGCGCGGGGCGACGGGGGCATCAGCAGGAGATCGGCAGTCGCGCTGCTTCGACTGCAATCCGCGCGCGAATGTGCTGCGGAAAGCGAGCCCGGATCAAGTCGCCCCGCGCGCGTTGCCGAAGGAGCCCGGACCCCCGTCTCGCGACCCCCCTCGCCCCCACGTGAATCCCGTCAAGAGCCGTAGCGTCTACCGCTACTTCGAGCCCGCGGACACCTTCGTCCAGATCCTGGTCGTCGATCCCGGTTCGCTCGATCTCGAGGTCAAGCCCGGCCTGAACCGCGCCGCCTACCGGCGCCTGGTCGTGCAGGGCTGCATGCCGGCCTTCAAGCTCGACCTGCCCGCGCGCCTGGACGAGCTCCTGCCGGACGACCCGCTGCTGGCCGAGGACCTGCTCTACCAGCTGTGCATCGAGGTCAACCCGAGCCTCGACATCCACACCGTGCGCATCGCCAACGAGCCGCGCCGCGAGAACGCGCAGCAGGCGCGCGCGGCCGAGGCCGCGCGCGAGGTGCGCGACCCCGAAGAGTTCCTGCTGCGCCTGCGCGAGCGCGCACGCGCGCTCGAGCGCCGGCTGCAACGCCGCATCATCGGCCAGGACGAGGCCATCGGCGCCGTCGTGCGCGCGGTCGAGAAGAGCGCCGCGGGATTGAACAGCGAGGGCCGGCCGCTCTCGGCCTTCCTCCTGCTCGGACGCACCGGGACGGGCAAGACCGAGCTGGCGAAGACGCTCGCCGGGGAGCTCTTCGGCAGCGAGACGCACAAGGGCCTCGTGCGCATCGACTGCGCCGAGTACGCGCTGGCGCACGAATACTCGAAGCTGATCGGCGCGCCGCCGGGCTACGTCGGCCACGAGGACGGCGGGCAGCTGACCGAGCTGGTCGCGAAGAACCCCGAGTGCGTGGTGCTCTTCGACGAGATCGAGAAGGCGCACCCGCGCATGCACAACCTGCTGCTCTCGATCCTCGAGGACGGCGTCCTGACCGACAGCAAGGGCCGGCGCGTGAGCTTCGAGCGCACGCTCGTGATCCTGACCAGCAACGCCGGCGCGCCCGAGATGACGCAGGCGCGCAAGCAGCTCGGCTTCGGCCGGCCGGCGACGCTGGGCAAGGCGCACCTGCGCGAGATCGCCGTCGACGCGGTCGAGCGCCAGTTCAGCCCCGAGTTCATCGGCCGCCTGGACGAGACGATCGTGTTCAACGAGCTCGACCTCAAGGCGGCGCAGCAGATCGCGCAGCGCCAGCTGACCGAGCTCGCAACGCGCGCACGCCGGCGCGGCACCAAGGTCGCGTTCACGGCCGCGGTCGCGAAGTGGGTCGCGGCCAAGGGCTTTTCGCCCGACTACGGCGCGCGCGAGCTGCGGCGCGTGATCCAGCGCGAGATCGAGACCCCGCTCTCGCGCCGGATGATGCAGGCCGCCGAGGACGCCGAAGGCCTGCTGCGCGTGCGCATCGAGGCCGACGCGCTGGCCTTCGAGCGCGAGAGCTAGAGCCTGGCGCCGTTCGACTGCGCGAGCAGGCGCTCGATGCGCTGCAGGTCCTCGCGACCGAATCCACGCGTACTCGTCGCGAGCTCGCGTGCACGCAGCAGCTGCGCGCGCGCTGCGGCGGGCCGGCCAACATCGAGGTACAGGGCCCCGAGCGCGATGCGCAACCGCCCTTCGGTCTCGGGCAACAGCGCCGGCTCGCGTTCGAGGCGCGCGCTGGCCTCCTCGAGCGCGTTCTCGAGACCCGGGCCTGCCGCGCGCGCCAGATCCTCGAGCATGCGTGCGGCGAGCGCGGCCTGCGTGTGCGCGCGCCAGCCGGCGCTGGCCTCGGCGCGCGTGCGCTCGAGGTCGCGCTGCAGCGAGAAAAGTCCCAGACCGAGCGCCAGGCAACCGAGCAGCGCTGCCGCTGCGAGCATACGGTTGCGCCGCAGGAACAGGCCTGCGCGCCGCATCCGCGTCGGCGGACAAGCCTGCAGTGGCCGGTGCTCGAGGAAACGCTGCACATCGCTCGCGAGTTCCGCGACCGAGGCGTAGCGCTTGCCGGGCTCGGCCGCGAGCGCACGCCCGACCAGTGCGTCGAAGTCGCCCTGCAGCCGACGAGCGAGACCGGGTGTCGCGCTCGGAGCCGGCCGCGGACTGCTGGATTCCGGCGACGGCCGCAGACCCGTCACGAGCTCATGCAGCACGGCTCCGAGGCTGTAGACGTCGCTCGCAGCCGCCAGCGGAGCACCTGCGAGCTGCTCGGGGCTGGCGTAGCCCGGCGTGAGCGCGCGCTCGGCAGCTGCGCCATCCGCGGCGAACAGGCGCGCGATGCCGAAGTCGAGCAGCTGCGGGAGCCCCTCGGTCGTCACGAGGATGTTGGCGGGCTTGAGGTCGCAGTGCGCGATCAGGCACTCGTGCGCGTGCTGCACTGCGGCGCACACGCGCAGGAAGAGCGCCAGCCGGGCGTCGAGCCCGAGGTCCGCGCAGTACAGGTCGAGCGGCCGGCCATCGACGAGCCGCGTGGCGAGGTAGGGCCGTCCGTTCTCGAGCCAGCCGGCGTCGACGAGCGGGACGATGTACGGGTGCGCCAGCACCGCCAGCGAGCGGCGTTCGGCCTCGAAGCGCCGCCGCAGCTCGTCATCGTCGCCGCGCAGACGCAGCAGCTTGAGCGCCACGCGCCAGCCGGGTTCGCCGTCCGCGCGGCGCGCGCGGTAGACCTCGCCCGTGCCGCCGGTCGAGAGCCGCTGCTCGAGGATCCAGGGCCCGACGCGCTGGCCGATGAGCTCGCTCGCACTCGCGGGCTGTTCGAGGAAGTCGGGGGCCGATTCGGCCGAGGTCAGGAGCTGCTCGACTTCGCGCGCCTGATCCGGTTGCGCGCGCGCCAGCACAGC